>Ga0065720_1002890_pt1 | contig 39087 bp, 22 predicted proteins | sample Thericmetagenome_FD_59107 | JGI IMG/M metagenome (GOLD analysis project Ga0065720, IMG submission 59107) | Thermophilic microbial communities from the Joint Bioenergy Institute, California, USA of rice/straw/compost enrichment - eDNA_2 v2... | ecosystem: Engineered > Solid waste > Grass >... | reverse complement strand
TTCTGTCTAATTCACGGGCTCGAAAGCACCATAGTTCCGCGACCTCCCTCGCCAGCCGCAAGTCCATTATACCGTACGCACCCTATTTTCATCATCTGATGGTGCCGCGGCAGCGGCATGGGTGTCTAATTAATATTGAAGATTTGAAATGGCAGACAACGGTTTCGCTGAAGCCGGGACTGAACACCTTCACGCTCGAAGCGGTGGATATCGCGGGCAACAAGGCATCCAAGCAGGTCGAAATCAAGTACGTCCCTGCGAACCGGCTTGTGATCAGGAACGCTCCGTCGCTTCACGCCGCCGGTTATCCGTATCAATTCATAGCGGAACTGCTGGATGCGGAAGGCAACGTCATCGAGACCGATATCCCGGTGACATGGTCGGCTTCCGGAGGTTCGATCGATCAGAACGGGCGGTTCATCAGCCATGCGAGCGGCACCTATACGATTACCGCCGCCTGGGGAGATCTTGTTGATACGGCACGGGTGGAAGTGGTTACGCTCACTTACCCCGCTCCCCCGTCCCTCAGGATCCATCCTATAGCGGATCTTGTATGGCGCGAGGGAGAAACCGTCAGTTTCACCCCCAGTGCGGATATTCCGACTGATGCGTCCAGCTCTGCCCGCTACTCTGTATCCGTCCTGCCCTCGTGGCTCGCACTGAATGAGCTCACCGGCGAACTCTACGCGGATATACCGTACAATGCTGCAGGCGAGTACCACCTGACCTACACACTTGCCGCGTACGATTACCAGCCCGTCACCGTCAGCTTCAAGATCACGGTGCTGGATACGGATACCACGCCGTACTGGGACAGCGGCTTTCCTTTGCTCTGGGAAAGCGAATGGGAGAATAAACTCATCGAAATCCCGCTGATCCCATTCGTCTATGACGATGACGGCGATGAACTGTACCTTGAAGGCGTCGACCTTGATCCGAATCTCGTGCTGGATGACGGCATATTGTACATCACTGCGCCAGGCAACTATACGGCCACGATCAAGGTAAAAGACAACACGCCTTCCGCGGATCCGAGTCTGGATGAAGCGACCATTACCCTGACGCTGATCGTAAAGGACATTCAAAGTTCATCTTGATGAAGAAGGACTGTCACTCTGGAAAAAAAGGTTGGGTAAGAAAACAAGCAATTGTTTTCCACCCAACCATTTTTTTGCTTGAAGATTGGTCATATTCGCCTCAACCGTCAGCCTGCCGCCGGTTTTTGATCCCGCGATGTGATCCACTTGAACAGGATGAAATCTATATCTTATAAACTCAACTTTCGCAGTATGAAATCGGCAAACAAGCCTTGATGTAGTTGGGCAAAGCAGCAATCCATTGCTGGAGTTGACGTTGAATCAGAGTCGAAAGCTTTTTTCCTGCTTTTGTTGCGATTTCGTTGATCAGATCGAGCAGTTGCTGCAAGGCGATCGCCCAGTCCAACGTGCCAACTTCGTCGCACAACACATAAAACAGGCCGCCGAACGAGCGGGCATCCGTACTTTGCCGATGCTGCCAGGCCAGCAGAATATAACGGGAAAACACAATGGTCGTATGGCTAATCAGCAAATCATAGGAGCGGCCTTGAAACTCCTTCTGTAAACGAAGCAGCGACTTGGTGCACTTGAAGAAGACCTCAATGTCCCAGCGGATCGCATAAATACGAATGACGTCCTCCACGGAGAGGGAAAGATCCGTCGTCAGCACTGCGAGCCATTCGTTCTTCTTCGTGCGATGACGGACGAATACTACGTGAACCGGTATGCCGGAGGCAAGCTCGGTTCGAATCGAACGAAGGATGCCTCGTTTCTTGCTTTGCACCGGAGACGCTGCCGCATATAGTTCTTTTAACGACAGCTTCCGGCCTTGAACAAGGAAACGCTTATTGTCGTTCTTGACCATGCCGATCACATGGAGCCCACGGGATGTGATTTCCCCAATGAGGGGGGCGTGCGTGAACCAACTGTCCATCAAGACATAGGAGGCCGTGGCTCCCGCGGCAAGCGCGCGATCCAACATCGANACAATCACTTGCGGAGCCGACAAGAGNGCTTCTTGACGTCGCTTATAGCCGTTCGTCCGTTTGTCGATCTTCTCACTCATGCCGTTAATGGCAGATTTGCTGGAACTGAGCAGCGCGAAGTCCNGNGGCAGGAANGTATGGCCGTCGGACCATCCCATGGTGAGCATGCGAAAGCCCTTGTAATAAGCGCCGGTAGCATGATCTTTGAATCTGGCCAGCAACTCGACGGCTTTGCTGCGGTTGCGCTCGAACATCGAATCGTCAACGATGAAGACGGTGTCCCGATTTGCCGACGTAAGAACGTTGACCTTCTGCACTGTTGCGATGCTGAGCGACGTCAGAAAACGACGCCAGGCAAAGCCTGCATGGTTGAGGAAACGATAGACGGCATCCTTGCCGGGAAAGGAGTCGCCCTTGCTGCTCTCAAGCAGTCGAAACCAATTCTTCTGGTGAAACAGAAGGACAAAGACGAGTTGAAACAGCCGAGCACAGCTAAAGCCAAAACGCTTACGGAATCCNGCTTGTTGAAGATGTTTCATCACTTTCAGTTCTTGAAAAGCGGGCTTTAATTCGTNAGGCAGTTGATTCAGGTCNGGCTGATGATCTATCATGATGGAAGACACCTCTTCTGTCTGGTAGTGGAAGTCGTNACTCTCACTTTACCAAACGAAGCGGTGTTTTTCTATTTTGGCAAGCTGGCTAATCAGCAGACCCTAAGCCCGCTCCACAATTGGTTTTACATTGATTTTCTAGGTGCGAAAGTTGAGTTAACAGGACAACAAGACAGTGGCACGCGTGATACAGACTTGCGATTGCGCGGAATCAATATGGTGAGCGCGTGCCACGAACCGGCTATAGTGTGACATCAGCACCTTGCTTGAGAGGAGGTGATGATTATCGACTTGCCGGGAGGATCCTAATGAACAGCCAGGATCCAGCTTTCATTGAAAACCAAATAGGGAGGATTACCGAGAAATGAGGAAAGTGGCAACATTCATCATGATTGTCTCCATGCTTTTGTCGTTGTTTCCAACTGCTGCATGGTCATTGGATAGCGCCACGGATGAGTCCGCGCCTTTGCCAGCGTTTCCCGGTGCAGAAGGAGGTGGTATGTATACTACAGGAGGAAGAGGAGGCGATGTCTACGAAGTAACGACACTCGCCGACTCCGGCCCCGGTTCGCTTCGTGAAGGGGTCGCAAGGAGCAATACGACGATTGTGTTTAGAGTCGGAGGAACGATCTATCTGGAATCTCCGCTCAAGATCACGGGGTCGAACCTGACGATCGCCGGACAGACGGCTCCTGGTGAAGGAATCACCGTAGCCGGTTATGATACGTCGATCTCAGGGGATAACATCATCATCCGCTATATGCGTTTCAGGCTCGGCGACCTGCATATCACCGAAGCGGACGCATTCGGCGGCCGTTATCATAAGAACATCATCATCGACCATTGCTCGTTCAGTTGGTCTGTTGATGAAGTGTTGAGCCTGTATGTGAATGATAACACGACCGTCCAATGGTCGATCATCTCTGAGAGCATGACGATGACGACCCATCAGAAGGGCAGACATGGCTACGGCGGGATCTGGGGCGGCAATTACGCAACCTTCCATCACAACCTGATCGTCCATAATGTCAGCCGCAACCCGAGGTTTGCCGGCACCGCAGGCGAGACGGTGGAATTTTACAACAACGTGATCTACAACTGGGGTTTCTTCTCAGCCTATGGCGGTGAAGAAGGCAGTTACAATATTCGCAACAACTATTATAAGTTCGGGCCGAATACGAATTATTCCGCGCGCAGTCTGGTGTTTGTCGATGTGAGCGCAAACGCGCGCATGTTCCTCGATGGCAACTATGTGGACGGTTACCCTGATGTAACGGCGGACAACTGGAAAGGGACGCGTTCCATCGCCGATCTGGCAGCGAAGTTAACCGCTCCGATCCAAACGCCGTATTCGGTTGAACCGGAACCGGCCATCACCGCATACGAACGCGTGCTGGAAGAAGCGGGAGCGACTCTGCCGAGAAGAGATGCGATCGATGCGCGAGTCGTGCAGGAAGTGGAAGAGCGCGGCGGCGGACATATCAACTCCGTGCGTGAGATCGGCGGTTACCTGACGTTCGAGACCGTCAAGTCGACCATCACGGACAACGACCATGACGGCATGCCGGACGATTGGGAACTGGCGCAAGGGCTGGATCCCGCCAACCCGGATGACCGCAATAACATCCATGAATCGGGTTACACGTATCTGGAGGTCTATCTGAACGGCATCACGGGCAACGGCTCGAAGAACCCAAGCGTCAAAATCACATCGCCGCAGAATCATCTGATCGCAAACGAAGGTGACGATGTCGTGATCACCGCCGAAGCGGCAGACTCGGACGGCGAAGTGGCGAAGGTCCTGTTCTTCGTGAATGATCAGCAGATCGGCGAAGATGACGCTGCCCCATACTCCGTCGTATGGGAGAACGTGCCGGACGGCACCTATTATCTGACGGCCCGCGCGATTGATGATACGGGCACCTCGACGCAGTCCAGCAGTATCGCCGTGCACGTCAACAAGCCGGGCAGCATCGATCCATGGCAGGCTGCGGACATCGGATCTCCGGGCATAGCCGGTCATACGCAGCTTAACGGTTCAGTATCCGATCTTGTGGTGAAGTCGGCAGGCGACATCGGAGGCAACCAGGACAACTTCCAATATGCGTATCGGACGCTCAGCGGCAACGGCGAGATCATCGCCCGCGTGGAACAGGTTGAAGCGGTTGACGACGGCGCCGAAGCCGGACTCATGATCCGTTCCAGCTTGAACGACGATGCACGGTTTGTGGCCATCATGATCCCTTATGTCAAGTACGGCCAGAAGAGCATGGTGCTGAAGAGACTGACGGATGGCGCCAATGTGGTGGAGAAGGAGCCGGAGACGTTCATATCCACGCCGTATTGGCTGAAACTGGCGCGTCTCGGCAACGAGATCACGGCGCTCGCCTCGCCCGATGGCCAGGAGTGGACGGTGGTTGACAGGGTGACGCTGCCGCTTGGTGAAACCGCATATTTCGGCCTGGCGGCGGATGCCTCCAAGGGTGATAATGATGCGGAAAGGTACAATGCTTCCATATTCTCCAATGTTGCTGTCCAAGCCCTGCATGAAGATTACCCGACATCGCCGACGAGCGTTCAGGCCACACCGGGCGAAAAATCGGTTACCTTGACCTGGAGTGCCGTGTCAACAGCGGCCACTTACCACGTGTATCGAGGTGAGAATCCGGGCGGGCCGTATGAATTGGTTACGACGGTTAACGCGCTCTATTACACCGATACAGGCCTCGTCACCGGCAAAACTTACTTCTACGTCATCACGGCAGAGAACTCTCATGGCGAGAGCTTCCATTCGGATGAAGTGTCGGCGGTACCTGAAGGGATACCGGATATCATCTATTACGTCAACGATGACTTTGAAAACGTGGAGATCGGTGAGACGCCAAGCGATTATGCGCAGGACCCATCACTTTCAGATGAATTCAAGCTCATCGTGGTGGAACAACTTACCCTATCGACCGGCAATGACTCCGACAAGGTGTTGATGCTGTATGATATCGGAAGCAAAAATCTGGTCATGACACGCAGTTTCACGCCGCAGAAGGAAAGCTTCATCGTGGAATTCGACGTCACAGCACAGAGTTGGCCGGGCACGTCCACGGTGATGGAACTGAAGAATGCTGCCAACAACAAAACAGCTCTGTCCATCCAGCTTCGAAACCCGGATAATCAAGGGAATACCTTTGTTCGCGCGGTGAGCAGCACATGGTACAAACTGGCCAATGTGCCTCAGCCCAACCGTTGGTATCATTTTAAACTTGTGGTGAACGTACCAGGCCAGACGGTGGATATCTATATTGATAACGAATTGGTCGAAGATGATGCCCCGCTTCAAACGAATCTCTCATCGGAAGGCATCGGCCTGCTCTATGCGAAAACTCCGGGGTCCGGCAAAGGAACGATGTACTTCGACAACATCAAAGTTTACGTGGAGCCCGTGCCAAGTCCAAACGGACTTGCGGCATCGCCGGGCAACGGCATGGTGCAACTGGAATGGCTCGCGGTTGACGGGGCAGCTACCTATACGGTGAAGCGCAGCGAGACGGATGGCGGACCTTATACGACGATCGCCAACGGCATTACCGAAACGTTCTATATTGACGATACCGTTGTGAACGGAGTGACTTACTATTATGTGGTTACCGCCACCGGTCCGTTGGGAGAAAGCGGCCCGTCCAATCAGGCCGCTGTTACTCCGTCGGAAGACGCGGTGAAACCGGAAGCGCCGGCGGGTTTGGCGGCAACGCAACGCAATGCGCAGATAGACCTGGAATGGAATCCGGTGGACAAGGCGCTCTATTATACGGTGAAACGCAGCCTGCAAGAAGAAGGACCTTATCAAGTGATTGCTGCCAGCATCAGCGGCACGTCTTACCGTGATGGCGGATTGGATAACGACACCGCTCACTACTACGTCGTCTCGGCCACAAGCATCGGCGGTGAAGGGGACATTTCAGCTCCGGTGCTGGCTGTGCCCAGGGATCACCTGACAACGCCTGCCGTGACGGCCTCCATAACTTCCAATGGCGGCGTGATCCTTGCTTGGAATGCGGTCGAAGGGGCCGAATATTACCGGATCGAGCGCGCCGATCATCCTGAAGGCCCATATTCCACTATTGCGGACATGCTGGAGGGAACGGCTTATTTGGATGCGGACCTGAGAGACCGTACGCCGTACTATTATAAGGTAACAGCATATAACGCTTATGCCAGCAGTTTAGCGTCCGAAGTGACCGGCATCCGCGCGGCGGCCGCCGGCCAATATCCGGATGCCCCAACCGGTCTTGAAGCCATTCCCGGAGACGGCGAGGTTGAACTGACCTGGCAACCGGTGACAGGCGCAACTTCCTATAATGTAAGGCGCAGTGAATCGCCGGATGGACCGTTCGCCGAAGTCGCCAGCGGAGTGACAAATCCGGCATACACGGATACCGGGCTGGTGAATGGAACTCCATATTATTATCTGGTCACCGCAGTCAATGAGTATGGGGAGAGCGCTTCATCGGTCACCGTTCGCGAAGTCCCGGCGACGGTGATCACAGTAGCCGCTGACGGCAGCGGACAGTACACGCGTGTTCAAGACGCGGTCAATGCCGTCCCGGATAACAGTTCCATGCCAACGATCATCAAGATCAAGAATGGCATCTACCGGGAGAAGATCCTTGTCTCGAAGACGAAGAAAAACCTCCGCATCATCGGCGAGGACAGGGATAACACGATCCTGGTATACGGAGATTCCGCAAGCACCATCGGTGAGGACGGCAAAGAGCTTGGCACATCGGGAAGTTACAGCTTCCGTGTCGAAGCGGACGACTTTACCGCCGAACATCTGACCATTCAGAACGATGCCGGCATCAATGCAGGCCAGGCGGTTGCCATGTATGCGAGCGCCAACCGGCTCGTGTTCAGGGATGTCAGGTTCCTTGGCCATCAGGATACGTTGTATGCGCACGGCGGCAGTCAATATTATGTGGACTGTTACATCGAAGGAACCGTGGACTTTATCTTCGGCGGCGCTGCAGCTGTTTTCTATAACAGCACCATCCACAGTGTCGGCGGCGGTTATGTAACGGCTGCGTCAACTGCTGACAATCAATATGGATATGTGTTCTATAACAGCCGGATCACGGCCAATCCGGGAGTTACGGGTGTCGCATTGGGCAGACCATGGAGGCCGTATTCGAACGTCATCTTCATCAACAGTTATCTCAGCGAACATATCTCGCCAACAGGCTGGAATAACTGGGGCAATGCGGAGAATGAGAAGACGGCGCGCTACGGAGAGTTTGCAAGCTATGGTCCGGGAGCCAACGCGAAGAGCAGGTTCAGCTGGACAAAGCAACTTACATTGGAAGAAGCCATGAATTATCTGCCGGAAGTTGTGCTGGCCGCAAGTGACGGCTGGAATCCGGCCGCTATCGTGCCGATGGCGGACAGCAACACCGAGCTGGCCCAATTGTCGGTGAACGGCGTGCGGCTTGCGAAATTCCATGCCAAGACACGTCAATATGTGGTGATATTGGAGGACGCAAACACCATCCCGGTCGTTTCGGCTCAGGCTTTGTCCGACAAGTCGACGGTGCTCGTCGATCAGGCGTCTGCCGTACCTGGTACGGCGGTGGTACGCGTAACCGCGCAGGATGGAAGCGTCGGTACGTACGTGGTTACATTCGAGCTTGTGCCTGACACCACGCCGCCAGTCATCACCCTGGTGGGCGATGCGTTGATCCAAGTGGCGTACGGCGCCGAGTTCAAAGATCCGGGCGCAACGGCAACCGATGATCGCGATGGAGATATTACCGGCAGGATCGTTGTAACGGTCTCGAGCAGCGTCTATGGCTTAACGGCGATCGACACAACGGTGCCCGATACCTACACGATCCATTACAACGTCACCGACACAGCAGGCAACCGTGCTGTTGAGGTGACGCGGACGGTTATTGTACTGGAGCAGGTTGTGCCGGAGCCTGAACCGCCAACGCCAGCACCTGACACCACACCGCCTGTCATCACTCTGTTGGGCAATCCGGTGATCTATGTGACGTACGGCGCCGAGTTCAAAGATCCGGGCGCAACGGCAACCGATGACCGCGACGGAGATCTCACCCAAGAAATCGTCGTCACTGTCACCAGCAGCGTGTATGGCATGACGGAGATTAACACGAAGGTACCCGGCACCTATACGATCCATTACAATGTAAGCGACAAAGCTGGCAACCATGCGCAAGAGGTGACCCGTACGGTTATCGTTGGAGCGCCGCCTTCGTATGACCCCGCGCCGTCACAACCGGCAACGGAAACGGGAGCGGACGAAACGGTGCAGTTTGTCCGCAAGGAAGACCTGATCCGGGAAGAGGGCCGTTACCTGCTGAAGGTGGAGGAAGACAAGGAAGCGGTGCTTCTGCCTGCCGATATCCTCGATCTGATCGGTGACAGCAGCCTGACCATCCAGAGCGGCGAACTGTCGATTGAGCTGAGCACAGATCTCTTGCAAAGCCTGCTCGCTGAGAGCGGATTGCCGGCGGAAGATGGGGCGAGGATCAAACTGTCGGTCGCTGCAGTCGATGAAGATGAGGCCCAATCCCTGATTCAGGATGCGAACGGCAACCTGCCGGGCAATGTAAACGTCTCTGCTGCAGGTCCGGTCTATCGTTTCCAACTGTCGGTCGTGACAGAGGATGGCGAAATTAACGTTTCCAACTTCAAGGAACCGCTCACGCTGTACTTCCCGCTCGATGAAGGTGCGAATCCGGACCTGGCGGGGGTATATTACATCACGCCGGAAGGCGAACTGGAATACATCGGCGGGACGGTCATTGATGGTGTGGTGGTCGTTCAGATCAACCATTTCAGTCACTATGCCGTGCTTGAATACCATGCGGAGTTCAGTGATGTGAACAGCTCGCGTTGGGCGGCGGAAGTGATCAAGAAGCTGGCTGCCAAACACATCGTCAAAGGTGTTTCTGCCGACAGGTTCACCCCGGAAGGCATGGTGACGAGAGCGGAATTAGTGACGCTGATCACGAGAGCGCTGGGGTTAACCGCTGATGTGCCGGCGAAGTTCACGGATGTTCCCGCCGATGCCTGGTATGCCGATGCGGTTGCAGCAGCTTATCAGGCGGGGATCGTCAAGGGGCGGAGCGACACGGTGTTCGATCCTTCCGGCAAGATCATTCGCGAAGAGATGGCGATCATGATCCTGCGGGCTTATGAATACGCAACGGGCGAAGACGTTCAGGCGCCAAATTACACGCCGTTCATCGACTTTGCTTTAGTCAGCGAGTGGGCAACTGATGCGGTTCGGGCCGCACGTTTCGCCGGACTCATCCAGGGCAAGGGCGATGGCATCTTTGCTCCGCAAGAGTATATGACGCGGGCAGAAGCCGCACAGATCATTTGGAACCTGTTAACCAAGCTAAATTAACCCCTTTGTACGGAAGAAGGGCATCGGACCGGTGTCTGGACCGGTGTCCTTCCATGCCGTACGGCACAGGCTATATCAACCGATTGAATGAAGTTTATCAGGCAACAAACATTCTGGAACTAACGATACCGAACAACCATCATGACAAACAGGGGAGAAGAACAATGAGCATACGCAACGAGAACATTAGCGGCGATCTGGGCAACGGTACTTACCTGAATCCTGTGCTGCGGGGGAACTATGCAGACCCGTCGATCATCCGGGTCGGAGAAGACTATTATATGGTGAATACTTCCTACCAATACGTGCCGGGGCTGATCGTCTGGCATTCGCTCGACCTGGTCAACTGGGAACCTGTCGGCGCCGTTCTGCACCAGTGCAACGGCAATGTCTGGGCTCCGGATATCACGTATCATAACGGCCTGTTCTATGTATATTTTCCTGCGGACGGGACGAACTGGGTCTCGTATGCCGAGGATCCGAGAGGTCCCTGGAGCAAACCGGTGGATCTTGGCACGCGCTTCATCGATCCCGGACATGTGGTTGGGCCGGATGGCAAGCGTTACTTGCATCTGTCTGACGGACATATGGTCCAGCTCGCCGATGACGGTCTGTCGGTCGTTGGTGAAGTGAAGAAGGTGTATGATCCGTGGAGATACCCGGATGACTGGGAGGTAGAGGCGTTCAGCCCGGAAGGTCCGAAACTGCTTCGCAAGGATGGATATTATTATATGATCATCGCCGTGGGCGGCACTGCCGGGCCTGCTACGAGCCATATGGTCGCAGCTTCCAGATCGCGGACGCCATGGGGCCCCTGGGAGCATTCCCCGTACAATCCGATCATTCGCACATGGAGCCGGGAGGAGCGCTGGTGGTCGCAAGGTCATGGATCGCTCATCGATACGCCCGAAGGTCGTTGGTATATGATCTATCATGCGTATGAAGGAGGCTTCCATACGCTGGGCAGGCATACGATGCTGGTGCCGATCGAGTGGACGGCGGACGGCTGGTTCAAGGTGCCGGACGGCGTACAGCCGGATCAGCCTCTGCCGATGCCGCGGCAGGTTGCTGAGAAGGTGCATTATGGCATGCCGCAGCAGGATCGCTTCACGGGGCTTGGCTTACATTGGCAACGGCTTCGCGATGCTGGCCGCGAACGGTTCCGCGTGCAGGACGGTTGTCTGGTGATTGATGGACGGATGGAGGGCGAGGACTCGCCGATATTGTATATGACTGGTCATCGCTCATACGAAGCGGAAGCGGAAGTATCGGTATCAGGAGAGGCGGAAGCATTATTCCTGTTGTACTATGACAAGCATACCTATCTTGGACTGGGACTGAACACTTCGGGCGTTCGCCATCTCCGCAATTTCAAGTCCTACCGCCGAATGGCTTGCCCGGGCGGCAGGGTGCGATTGCGGATACGCAACGACAACCACATCGTTTCCTTCTATTATCAAGGGCAAGATGGCGTGTGGGTGAAGTACGACAAGGTCGTCGAAGCGTCCGGATTCCATCACAATACCTTCGGCGGGTTCCTGAGTCTGCGCATCGGCCTGGATGCGGTGGGCAGCGGACAGGCTTTCGTACACTCTTTCTCGTATAGACCATTGTAAACAACCGAACATTGAACTTGATTGTAGTTGACTCATTTTACTGGTGTACATGATCTGCAGCCTAACACCATAAAGTAAAATAAGGTAAATTATGGGCTAATAAAAGTGGCTCAAAACCGAATTCAGTGCTTGACGGATTAGACCGGGGCTGAAAATGGAAAAACATCTGCAATTCCTGTAATGTTGTAAGTCCGTACAAACAACAAAGCGTATGGGAGTGGAAAGAAGCGTTTACGACCTGGTACGACTGCTCCCCCAGCTTTGCCGTCGCGAAACGGGGATTCGAGCGATGGTGTGAGCAAGGCGACCAGATCAACCACGCCGCTGTCCGAAGTACCCTTAAGACGATGCGCAATTGGCAAGCCGAAATCGTCAACTACCATCAATGCCGGTGGACCAACGCGGTTGTGGAAGGCCGTCACAATCGCATTAAAGCCTTTCAGCGTCGCCATTACTTTACACGAAATCGCAGTCATTATAAAGCAGGTATTCTGATCGAATGCAACCGCCATCGGTTGTTATGCTAGCAGTCAGGCACTGATTTTGAGATTGAGCCTTTCTTTCCTTTTAAAATCATTAGAAATACCGCCTCGCCTCAGCAGGAATAAGTCATACTTATGGCAATCAAGCTTGATTATCTTGGTTCCTTAAAATCTTTACACGATCTTTACACCTGAAAATGTCAAATGCCCATTTAAACGCTAATCTTTACACAACGTTTAGATGGGCTTTTTTATAATGTTAGCTAAAGTAACCGTTTGCAATGAACTGAACCAGGAGGGAAGGGCATGGCGAGCATCTTGTTCAATCATGTGTACAAGACTTACGGCAAAGACAAGAAGCCGGTGGTCAAGGATTTTAATCTGAGTGTAGAAGACAAGGAGTTTATCGTCTTCGTCGGACCTTCGGGCTGCGGCAAGTCCACGACGCTCAGAATGATCGCTGGCCTGGAGGACATCAGCGAAGGAGAAATCTTCATCAATGACCGGAAGGTTAACGATCTGCCGCCGAAGAACCGGGATATTGCGATGGTGTTCCAGAACTACGCGCTATATCCGAACATGAATATCTTCGAGAATATCGCTTTTGGGTTGCGTTTACGCAAAACACCGAAGAGCGAGATTGAGACAGCGGTCAAACGGGCTTCCCGCGTGCTGGAAATCGAAAACTTCCTCGACCGCAAGCCGCGCCAGCTGTCAGGCGGCCAGCGGCAGCGGGTAGCGCTGGGCCGGGCGATCGTCCGTGAACCGCAGGTGTTCCTGATGGACGAGCCGCTGTCCAACCTCGATGCGAAGCTGCGCGTGCACATGCGCACCGAGATCATCCGCTTGCAGCGGCAGCTCGGGGTTACGACGATCTACGTGACGCACGATCAGACGGAAGCGATGACGATGGGCGACCGCATCGTCGTCATGAACGACGGGGTGATCCAGCAAGTGGACACGCCGGAGCACATCTACAATCACCCGGCCAATCGCTTCGTCGCCAGCTTCGTCGGCTCGCCGCCGATGAACTTCATCGACGGGAAGACAGTGCTGGAGGACGACAAGCTGTACTTCCGAACGCGCCGCTATACGATCGAGATTCCGGATGGCAAGGCCAAGCAACTGCGCGAAGCGGGCTATGTCAACAAGTCGATCGTCATGGGCATCCGGCCGGAGAATGTCAGCATGGATCAGCTGGTGTCCGAAGCATTCCCGAATGCCAGATTCCAGGGCATCTACAAGCTCAGCGAGCTGATGGGGGCAGACCGCTACCTCTACCTCGATATTGGCGCACAGAGCGACCTCATCGTTCGCGTGAATCCGCGCTATACCTTTCAGGATGAGGAGAAGATCGATCTGGTGTTCGATATGAACAAGGCGCTGTTCTTCGATGCTGCAACGGATGTATGTGTATGCGGGTAAACGCAGAGGTCAGGGAAGGAGATGGTAGTGATGGCGCTTCATAAGCGCAAAATCGGCTGGGCGAGCAAGCTGTACACGTTGATCGCGGCCATCGGCATCTCGGCTGTGCTCCTGGCTGGCTGCGCTGGAGGCAATCAGGCGCTTACCGGCAAGCTGGAGGATGAGGATTCGATCCTGGAGATGCTTGCCCAGATGTCGCTCGGAAGCAGCCAGTTCGAGCCTTACTATGCGGATGTGCTCGTGGAATGGCTAGGCTCCGGACACGAGCCCGCAAGCGCAACGATTGAGGTGGCTGCCGCCAAATACGCCGCTGCTTCTGATGATTCCGTGATCGAGACAGGAAGCTACGCCGGCAGGAGTGATGTATTGATCTGGAACAATAATCGGACGAACTGGATCGAATATGAAGTGGAGATCGACGAACCCGGACTCTATGAGATGACGCTGGTCTATCATTCCTATGAATCGTCAGGCAATGTGAAGAATTATCGTCCGGTGACGTTTGCGGTAACCGTTGACGGGCTCTTCCCGTTCCGCGAAGCAAGGGCGATTGAATTCCGCAAGCTGTTCCGTGATCAGCTGCCGATCCGCCAGGACGAATACGGCGACGATATCCGTCCGAGCCCGGAAGAAATTGATACCTGGTTGAGCGTGCCGTTCAAGGACAACACAGGGGCTTATGCCCAGCCGCTCCTCTGGCTGTTCGAGGAAGGCAAGCATAAGATTCGCTTGCAAACGTACCAGTCGATCGTGATCGACAAAATTCTGCTCCATCCGCAGGAGACGGCGGAGGATTACGCGACCGTTCGTCAGCAATATCCTCAGAACGCTTCTTCCGGCGCAGATGATGTGGTCACGATTGAAGCGGAGATCATGACGAACAAGAACGACGTCTCGCTTCAGATGTATGTTGACCAGGAAGCCATGACTACGCCGAAGGCCGGAGGCAAGCTGATCTTCAACTCCGTCGGCGGCAACAACTGGGAGGCTGGACGCGAAACGATCACCTGGACGTTCACCGTTCCCGAGGACGGCCTGTACCAGATCGGCATGCGCGCTTATCAAGGCTACCAGACGAACAAGAAAGTATTCCGCACGATCTACATCGACGGCAAGGTGCCGTTCAGCGAACTATACCGCTATCCGTTCCATTATGCGTCGAACTGGCAAGGCATCAAGCTGGCCGATGAGAATGGAGAGCCGTATCTTTTCTACCTGACGAAAGGCGAACATACGATCGCGATGGAAGCGACCATCGAGCCGTTCACGCAAGTGTTGAACAAAACGAACGGCATCCTGCTGCTCCTGTCGAATATCGCGCAGGACCTGTTCGCGATCGTCGGAACCGACGACGATACGTACCGCACATGGGACATCATGCGAGACTATCCGGAGATCCCGGAGAATCTGGAGATTGTCCGCAAGGGGCTGCTCATCCTCGAACGCGATCTGATCGCAGTCAACGGCCGCGACGACAACTATTCGCAGACGATCCGCGGCGCGATCCGCGACATCGAGGATATGCTCGAGTATCCGAACGATATCCCGTACAAGAAAGGAACGATATCCAGCATCCAGTCGAAGCTGGCTTCCATCCAGGAGCCGCTCATGGATGCGCCGCTTCTCCTCGACAAGATCTACATCGTGCCGGAGAATGGCGAGTGGCCGAGGATGGAGGCGACGATGCTGGAGAAGGCATCGAACAGCGTGAACAAATTCTTCGTGTCCTTCAGCGACAACAACCGCCTCAGCGCCAACAACGACCAGGTGGTCAATGTCTGGATGAAGTACGGACGTGACTACGTCAACGTCCTGCAGGACCTGGCTGACCAATATTTTACGCCGGAGACTGGAATCAAGGTGCGGGTGGACCTGCTGCCGACGGAAGAGCTGATCGTGCTCTCCAATGCCGCTGGCAAGACGCCGGACATCGTCATCGGCGTTACGGAAAGCACGCCGATCGATATGGCGGTGCGCGGAGCGGCGCTGGATCTGAGCCAGTTTGAAGATTTCGCCAGCTTGAGCGAGCAGTATGCGCCAGGCGCACTCTTGCCTTATTACTTCGACGGCAAGTATTATGCGCTGCCGGAATCGCAGAAGTTCAACCTGCTGTTCTATCGCAAGGACATTCTCGGAAGTCTCGGACTGGAAGTGCCGCAGACCTGGGAAGACGTCATGACGATGCTGCCGACGTTGCAGCAGAACGGCTATGACTTCAATATCCCGCAAGACTATCTGACGTTCTTCTATCAGCATGGAGCGGAATTTTACAGCAAGGACGGGCTGAAGTCAGGGCTCGACAGCGTGCAAGGTTTCGAGGCATTCAAGCAATACACCGATTTCTTCACCGTTTACGGCATCGAGCGCCAGATTTCGAGCTTCTATCAGCATTTCCGCGACGGTGACATGCCGATCGGCATCGGCGACTTTAATATGTATCTTCAGCTGTCCGTTGCTGCACCTGAGCTGAATGGCTGGTGGGGAATCGCGCCGCTTCCGGGCGTTGTCCAGGAAGACGGCACCATCGCACGGTGGACTGGCGGCGGTCAGCAGGCGACGATGATCTTCGAGAAGGCGGAGAACAAGGACGAAGCATGGCATTTCATGAAATGGTGGCTGTCCGCCGAAACTCAGGAGAGATTCGGCTCGACACTGGAAGGGTTCTACGGCATTCAATTCCGATGGAATACGGCGAATGTGGAAGCATTCAGCCACCTGAACTGGACACCGGAGGAGCTGAACGTGTTCCTGGAGCAATGGCGCTGGTACAAGGATATGGCCCATGTGCCCGGTTCCTACTTCATCGCGCGTGAGATTAACAATGCCTGGAACCGGACGGTTCTCAATGGGCAGAACTATCGTGCTTCACTTGAGGAAGCTGTGTTGAACATCAACCGCGAGATTTACCGCAAAGCGATCGAATTCGGCTATCTGGACAAGGCAGGCAATGTCGTCAAGACCTATGACCCGCCGGTCGTCGATAAGCCCTGGGAGGGGGTAGACCGATATGTCCAATGAACTGCAACTGGCGAGCAAGACGCAGGTGAAGCTGGGCGTTCAGGAGAAGCTGAATCTGCTGACCAAACGCATCTGGAAATACCGGATCAGCTATCTGTTTCTGTCTCCTTTCCTGATTGCGTTTACGCTGTTCATCCTGATCCCGGTGCTCGCAGCCTTTGGACTCAGCTTCACTTACTATAACTCGATTCAGCCTCCGACGTTCGCGGGTTGGGATAACTTCGAATACCTGCTGTCGCAGGACGTACTGTTCCTCAAGTATGCGCTGCCGAACACGCTGACGTTCGCACTTATCGTGGGTCCGGGCGGTTACGTGCTGTCCTTCATCATCGCCTGGCTGATCGCCCAGATCCCGGATCGCTGGAGAATTTGGTTCGTGCTGGCATTCTATGCGCCATCGCTCGCCGGCGGCGTCGTCATGAACATCATCTGGCAACCGCTTCTGTCGGGCGACCGTATCGGGTATCTGAACAGCTTCCTGCTGCGCATGGGCTGGATCGAAGAGCCGCAGCTCTGGGTAATCGACCCGGATTACCTGATGATCGCGATGATCGGCGTGACGATGTGGACGAGTATGGGCGTCGGATTCCTGGCTTTGCTCGCCGGCATACTGAACGTCGACAAGCAGCTCTACGAAGCGGCGAGAATCGACGGGGTCAAGAGCCGTCTGCAGGAGATCTGGTACATCACGATTCCGTACATGAAACCGCAGATGCTGTTTGCCGCCGTCATGGCCATCGTCAACGCCTTCAAGGCTGGTCAGATCGGGGAGACGCTGTCAGGCATGAAGCCGACTCCGGAATATGCCGGACATACGATCCACAACCATATTTCGGACTTCGGTCTGATCCGTTACGAGATGGGATATGCAGCCGCGTTGTCGGTTGTGCTGCTGCTCATGATCTATTTCTTCAATCGGTTAAGCTGGCGCCTGTTTGGCAATAAGGGGGATGAATGATGGCTGCCATCGCAGAAAACACCAGCAAGGCAGGAGCTAGACGCAGACTGATCAAGCTGGACAAGACGCAGATGATGCTGATGCTGTTCCTGACGCTCGTGGGCATCTTCATGATCCTGCCGCTATTCTACATCTTTAACCATGCGCTAAAGCCATACTCGGAGCTGTTCCTGTATCCGCCGCGCATCTTCGTTCAGCAGCCGACGCTGACCAACTTCTCGGAATTCTTCTCGCTGCTGAAGGATTCCACGATTCCGGCATCGAGATATTTGTTCAACAGCATCGTGGTGGCTGGTCTCGGCACGGTGAGCGTCGTCATCGTCAGCGCACTGGCGGCGTACCCGCTGTCCAAGCATCCATTCCCGGGCAGCAAGCTTCTGTTCTCGGCCATCGTCATCTCGCTGATGTTCGTTCCTGAAGCCTTGCAGATCCCGAGATATATCGTGGTGGCACAGCTTGGCATTATGGATACGTATGTCGGCCATATCTTGCCGCATGTCGCCGCTCCGGTCAGCGTGTTCCTGGTCAAGCAATTCATGGACCAGGTCCCGAATGACCTGATCGAAGCAGCCAAGATCGACGGGGCAAGGGAGTTTACGGTCTTCATGCGGATCGTCATTCCGGTCGTCATGCCATCGATTGCGACCAGCTCGATCCTGACGTTCCAGGACATCTGGAATGACACCTCCACATCGACATTGTTCATGCAGAACGATGCGATGAAGACTTTTCCTTATTATTTAAGCACGTTAACCAATAATCTTGCCAACTCTGTCGCGCGTCAAGGGGCAGTTGCGGCGGCCAGCTTGATCCTGTTCCTGCCAACGCTCATCATTTTCCTCACCTTCCAGCGCAAGGTGATCGCGACGATGGCGCATTCGGGCATCAAATGAGCATGAACGGAGGGATAAGATGAAATCATATGCACGCTTGATGAAGATCATGCTGATCCTCGTGTTCGTGTCTGCCGGCGTGATGCTGGCTCCGATGAGCGCGCGTGCGGACGTGATGTACAACACTTACATCCGTGACTCCTACGGCATGCGTATCGTGCAACCGTCCTATACGCCGGTCAAGATTATCGGCCATGATCTGACCGTTTCGAGCAAGGATGATCCGGAAGTGCTGGAACCATCGCCGATGCGCAATCCGCAGGACATCTATATCACAGAGAATGATGAGATTTACGTGGCGGATACCGGCAACAACCGCATCGTCCATTTCGATGCGGACGGCAACTTCCTGCGCTTCATCGAGCCTTCTCAGGACAACAAGCTGAACAAACCGCAAGGCGTATTCGTCACCGAGGACGGCACCATCTACGTCGCCGACACCGGCAACAAGCGGATCGTGGCCATGGATGCCCAGGGCCGCATCCTGCTTGAGATCGGCGAACCCGATTCGAAATATATGCCCACCGATTACAAATTCGATCCGATCAAGGTTATCGTTGACAAGCGCGGTTACATCTACGTCGTGACCCTTGGCGGATACTACGGGGCGATGCAGTTTGACCCGCAGGGGAACTTTACCAAGTTCTTCGGCATGAACAAAACGTCCATTACCGTGATCGACGCGCTGAAGCGGGCGCTGTACACCAGAGAAATGTACGAGAACGAGATGAGCAAGCTGCCGCCGTCGATAAACAACATCACGATCGACGAGAACGGCTTCATCTATACCGTGACGAGCGGTCAGGATGTCACTTCCAATCAGGTGAAGAAGTTAAACTTTGAAGGGCAGAACATTCTGTCGCAATATAACTCGCTCGGGGAGAAGAACAAGAGCTTCGGCGAATACAGGGAGTGGGACTATCGCTCCGCCAAGCGTGCGCCAACGAATCTGGTCGACCTGGCGGTGGACGATGAGGGCAACTTCATCGTGATCGACAGGCAATACAAGTTTATCAGCCAATATGATGCGGACGGCGCATTGCTCTTCTTCTGGGGCGGACAGTCGGCGAACAGCATCACGCAGTTGGGACTCGTCAAGAACCCTTCGTCGATCGAGATCAATTCGCGGAAGGAACTGTTTATCCTTGACGACCAGGAGAATATCCTGCAGATGTTTCGACTGTCGGAGTTCGGCGCTCTCGTCTATGAGGCGAACAGCCTGACGATCCAGGGCAAGTATCTGGAGAGCGAAGAGCTCTGGCAGGAAGTGCTCAAGCTCAATGGCAGCTACACGCCAGCCTTGCACGGTCTGGCCAAAGCGGCATACAAGAAAGGCGAATATGAACGGGCCGCCGACCTGTTCTATCAGGCGGGCAACAACATCGGTTACTCCGAGGCGTACTGGCAGATTCGTCTGGAGTGGATCCAGACCAACTTCGCCAAAGTTGCCACCGTGCTCGTCATCATCGGCGTCATCTGGGTGATCCTAAGCAAGCTGTGGAAGAGATACGGCAAGCCGCTTCAGATCGGTTCCGACTCGGGCAGATGGCAGACGATCGTCGCGCAGGTCTCGCATGTGCGGTATATTCTGAAGCATCCGATCGACGGATTCACAGCGCTGCGCTACGAGAACAAGGGCAGTGTGCTCAGCGCCTTGATCCTCTATCTGCTGGTGTATGTATCGCTTGCCTTCTCAGAATATGTGACGAGCTTTACGTTCAATCCGGTGAAGAAGTATGAGATCAATGTGTTCTTTATCCTGCTGCAGTTCGTCGTGCTTGTCGGCGCATGGATCATCTGCAATTACCTGATCAGCTCGATCTATCGCGGCGAAGGCCGTTTCAGGGATGTGTTCGTCGGAACGGCCTATACGCTGGTGCCATTCATCGTGATCGGCGTGCCGCTGGCGATCGTATCGAATGTGCTTACGCTATCGGAAGGACCGATCTACGAATATATCAATCTGGCCATGCTTGTTTGGGTAGGCTTGATGATCATCTGGAAGGTCATGTCCTTGCAGAGCTACAGCTTCGGAGAGACGCTCGCCAACATCTTCTTCTCTGTGGTGGCGATCGTGGTGTCCGGCGTATTGATCGCGGTGCTGGTTGCCCTGTCTACTGAGCTGATTCAGTTTATCCGAGAAGTGTATCAGGAGGTGACCTTGCGATGAAATGGATCTGGGAGCACAAGAAACTCGTTTTCTCATGCATATTCGTTGCACTGCTAGTCATCCTGCTCAGTCAGGCCAAGATCACGTTCCTGGAAGAGACTCAGGCAGCAGGCGGCAACACGCAGGCGCAGAACAACGCGGAAACGTCGAAGGATCTGCCGCAGGACTCCCGGTTTCGGACGATCGCGGAGAATGATGTGCTGCGGCTGAAGTTTGAAGATGTCACGGCGCATTTTATCGTGGAGGACAAACGCAACGGTCACATCTGGCGCTCCTATCCGAATCCGGAGCAGTGGGACAATCTCGGCATCTCCGGAAGCTGGATCGGACATATGCAGTCTCCGGTCATGCTGCAATATATCGACTTCACGAATCCAAACGCCCAGCCGAAGGATACGAACTTTGTCAGGGAACAGGGCAAGGTAGCGGATATCGTCTATCTGGATGACGGGGTGTCGTTCGTGCTGGAAATGCCGACGCTCGGGTTCCGCATCCCGGTGCAGATTCGCATCGAGGATGATTACGTCGAAACCTCGATCCTCGATGCCGGACTTGAGGAGAACGGCAAGGAGAGCCTGCTCTGGCTGAGGCTGTATCCCTTCTTCTCGGCAGAGCAATCCGTCGGCGTCAGTGAAGGTTACATGTTCGTTCCCGATGGCTCGGGGGCGCTCCTCAACTTCCAGAAACAGCAAACTGCGATCAAGCAGATCTATCAGGAACGGATCTATGGCTCCGACGCGGTGTTTATCAACAACCCGACGAGCCGTTACAGCGTACAGATGCCGGTCTTCGGGATGAAGAAGGAGAACAAGGCTTTCCTGGCTGTCGTTGTCGAAGGCGAAGTGTATACGGACATTCTCGCTTCTCCGGCAGGTGTTTACTCCAATTACAACTGGATCGGAACGCAGCAATACTACCGTATGAAATACTTCCACATCACGAATAAAGCGAATGGCACCGGCTTCGATACGTATACGAAGGACAGCCGCTTCGGCGAGAACCGGGTGATCCGCTATTATCTGCTCGACACCGATCAAGCGGATTATGCCGGGATGGCTTCCCGTTACCGCGAGTATCTGATGGAGGAGAAAGGCCTTGAGCGGATCCAGCCGACGAGCCGGGATATTCCGATGTACGTCTCGATCATCGGTGCCGATACGCAGCCGGGCGTCATCACTGACCGCTATGTGAAGGCGACGACGTTCTCGGAAGCGATGCAGATGCTGCAGGAGCTGTACGGTCTGGGCGTCTCCAATATGCACGTCACGTATCACGGATGGCAGAAGGGCGGATACAGCGCGCTGGGGGGCTATCTCGGGGTGGATAAGCGGATCGGCGGCGTCGATGGTCTGAAGCATTTCATCGAGTTTGCCCATTCGCTGGACATCCCGGTGCATCTGGCGGTCAATTACGGCTTCAACAATACGCACGCCAACGGATTCGTGGCGAGGTATCATGCGACGCGCGACCTGTCCGGCACGATCTGGTCGGCAAGGCTGGACAACGGCACCGAACTTTACGAAGTGAGCAAGAAGTTCATCCTGCAATCGGTCAAGGATGATCTGGATGATCTGTCCGGACTCGGCATTGACGGGCTCCTGCTGGAGGGCGTCGGCACCTATGTTCATACCGACTACAACACCAGGTTCGGCGGCATGCGTGCAGAGGTGTTGAGGACGGATCAGGAGATCCTCAGCACAGTCAAGAGCAAGATCGATTCGCTGCAACTGACCGATGCGCTGTTCTATACGATTGGCGAAGTGGATCATATGAACTGGATGAACGACGACTATTCCTATGATCTGTTCTCGGCGCGGGCCGTTCCGTTTGCGCAGATCGTGCTGCACGGTCTCATCACCTACACATCATCCCCAGAGAACATGCGTTACGAGTATGGGCAGGATTTCCTGAAGGACATCGAGTACGGCGCCTATCCGTCCTTCGAGTTCACGAAAGCGATGTCCGCTGATCTGACCGGCCTGTATATGTACGGGGCGCCAAACTCCAGCTTCGATGACTGGAAGGCGGATGCGGTTGAACAATATCAGAGATACAACGAGGTATTCGCAACACTGCAGGATCAATTTATCATTGATCACAAACAATTGGCCGAAGGCGTGTTCGTTACGGTTTATGAGGATGGAACAAGCGTCTATGTCAACTACAATTCAGCAGATCGCACCGTAGACGGCCGGACGGTGCAGGCGATGGGATATACAGTAGTGAAAGGGGAGATGAGCAGATGATCGGCAAGCTGATTGGCAAGAGGAAGCTGAAAATCAACACCTGGCGCAAGCTGGAAGGCGCGCTCTTCCTGTCGCCGTGGATCTTCGGTTTCTTCGCATTCATGGTGTTTCCGATCGGTTTCTCCCTGTATATGAGCTTCAATCAGGTTCGCATCGTGCCGGATGGGCTGGACATTCAGTACAGGGGCGTGACGTACTATAAGCAGATTCTGTTCGAAAACGGCAGCATCCTGTACAACAATCTCATCCCGTTTCTCCAGGAAGCGCTCATCATGATCCCGATCATCGTCATCTTCGCGCTGCTCGTGGCGATCATGCTGAACTACAATTTCTCGGGAAGATGGCTGTTCCGAACGATCTTCTTCCTGCCAGTCATCTTCTCAACCGGCGCGATCATTCAGGAATTCTATGACCAGGGGGAAGGAACGCTCGGCTTCCTGGAGCAGTATAACCTGGCTGATTATGTCTCCATGGTGCTGCCCAGCTCGTGGTCGGGACCGATCATCCGCATCATGAACTCCTTCGTCCTGATCCTGTGGTACTCGGGTGTGCAGATCCTGCTGTTCCTGGCAGGGCGCCAGACGATCTCGGCTACCGTCTATGAAGCGGCGCGCATCGATGGCGCGAGCCCATGGGAATCGTTCTGGAAGATCACACTGCCCGGCATGATCCCGTTCATCTTCCTGAACCTGATCTATACCGTCGTTGATCTGTTCACGTTCCCGCGCAATCCGATCATGCAGAAGGTGACCACCAGCGATTACGGGAAGTCAAGCGCTCTCGTATGGATCTATTTCGTCATCATTCTCCTGTTCCTGGGACTCGTCATGCTCGTGTTCCGCAGGGTGAACAAGACGTATCAACAGACAAGGTAAGCGAGAGGAGGAAGACTATGAACAGATTGATGACGCGTATGCGCAACGCCAGACTGGATACACACGCGCTGTCCGCTGCTCTGACCAGAACGAAGCTGGTCATCTTAGGGAGAGAGCTGGACAAAGGCCTCTTGTTCAAGCTGTTTCTGTACGTGCTCTTGATCGACGTGGCGTTCATCTACCTCAGTCCGATCATGAAGATGGTCTCGACGATGATCAAAAATGCGGGCGATCTGTCGGACCCATCGGTCATCTGGATCCCGCATGAAATCTATCTCGGCACGTTGCAGAATGCCTGGGAGAAGCTCGATTATATCAAGAGCTTCCTGGTCTCAACCGGCGTCTCGGGAATCGTCGCCTTGCTGCAAACCGTCTCATGTGCCGTGGCGGGTTACGCATTTGCAAGGTTGCAGGTGCCGTTCAAGAACTTCTGGTTCTTCTGCCTGCTGGTTACGTTTATCGTTCCGCCGCAGGTGACGATCCTGCCGAACATCATCGCCGCCAATCAGATGGGCACGATGCAGACCTGGGTGCCGATCATCCTGCCTGCCGTATTCGGCCATGGCCTGAAAGGCGCGTTGTTCGTCATCATCTATCGGCAGTTCTTCATGTCGCAGCCCAAGGAGCTGGAGGAATCGGCCAAGATCGACGGAGCGAGCGTGTTCAAGACGTTCTTCAAGGTCATGTTCCCGCTGGCCAAGTCTGCGATGGTCGTCGTATTCCTGTTCTCCTTCGTCTGGACGTGGAACGACTCTTATCTGCCCAGCATGTATCTGTACAACAGTGACTTGCAGCCGCTGTCGCGAGGCTTGTCGATCATCGCGACGGAACTCGCAGCACAGGCAGAGATTACGGGTCCGACACCTTATCAGGATTCGATCAAGATGGCGACGGCATTTCTCATGATCCTGCCGCTCCTGATCCTGTATGTGTTCACGCAACGATGGTTCGTGGAAGGCATCGAACGCACAGGCCTGGTAGAATAGCAATCCCAGTAATCTTCAGGCAATATTATCATGTTAAAGCGCATGCGCAAGACATTATAATAGAAGTAAACCCTAAGAAGGGGGCTTGTCCTGTGCATATCCTGATTGTCGAAGATGAGGCAGAGATCCGGGAGGTACTCGCGGCATACTTCGTCAGAGAAGGCTGGAAAGTCGATATGACCTCCAACGGCATTGAAGCGTTCCAAAAATATGATTACGAGAAGCACGATCTGGTCATCCTCGATTTAAAGCTGGAAGGCATGCCCGGTGAGAGAGTTTGTCAGTTGATCCGCGAGAAATCCAAGGTGCCGATCATCATGCTGACATCCAAGTCGATGGAAGCGGATGTCATCAAAGGCCTGGAAATGGGGGCTGACGACTATGTCGTCAAGCCCTTCCGGGTCAAGGAGCTCGTCGCCAGGATCAAGGCGATCATGCGGCGATCCGTTGTTGATGAACCGGATACGCAGCGTATCCGGTCCTATAACCAGGGGGCACTGCTGATCAATCTGGAAGGCGCAGAAGTCATTCTGGAAGGGAAGAGGGTCAATCTGACGACTACGGAATTCAAGCTCCTGTCCGTTCTGTCCAGTCAACCGCTGAAGGTTGTGAGCAGGGCGGATCTTCTGTACAATGCGCTGGGCAGCCGTTATCAGGAGGATGGCCGGTCGCTTGACGTGCATATCAAGAATCTGCGCAAGAAGATCGAGCCGGATACGAAGCGTCCGCAATATATTCAGACGGTGATCGGCATGGGATACCGGTTCGGATATCCGGAGGATGGGGACCAGAAGTCATGAAGCTCTCCCTCCGATTTCTGCACCGGATGTCTGTCATTCTGTTCATCGCGTTTTTCCTGTTTTCCTTGTTCTTCATCATGCTGATTACCTGTTTCTTCAACTTGTATTGGGAAGGCTTGTTCAAAAATTTCTACGAGCAGTCGATCAAAACTTATGCCTACATGTTGCTGGATGATATGCGTGAGCAGGGAATCGAGGGCAGTCCGCTCAGTGAACAGGAGATCAATTGGCTGGAACGGAGGACCAGGTTGTATGGCGTGATCGTACAACTGACGGACAAGCACAACGGCGAACTCATGTACGATTCCTTCGCGAACGTCGAGAGCGGGATGACGATCGTCCAGGAATTTCCGTATATCGTAAATGGCCAGGAAGTGGCGCATCTGAAGGTCGGATTTATGGATGCGACCAAGGAGTTGAACCCGGCGATGGTTCAGTTCCGCGAAACCTTGGAGACACAATCCAAATATTTGATGGGCATCATTATCTGCCTGTCTGTTCTGATCAGCTTCTGGCTGGCTTCCATCCTGACCAAGAATTTCAAGCGGCTCGACCAATATGCGAAGAATATCCGGCAAGGCCGATGGTCAGGCACCTGCCCGGAGAAAGGTCCGGTTGAGATCAGGAGGCTGGCGCTGACGCTGAATGAGCTGTCTACCGAGCTCCAGAAGCAGGAAGATTGGCGGAAGAATCTGATGGAGGATATCACCCATGAGCTCAGAACGCCGATCACGTCGATCATGACGAAGGTGGAGGCGATCATCGACGGCATCTACGAGGCGGATCAGGACAATCTGGAGAAAATGTACAACGAGCTGGAGCGGTTGTCCCGGCTGGTCAGCGACCTCCAAAGGTTGTCCGAAGCGGAAGGCGCGCAATTCGAACTGAAGCTGAAGAAACGCGACATCGTCAAACTGACCAGGCAGGTGTATCTCAATTATCAGCCGCTTGCCATGAAGAAAGGGGTCAGCATGGTGTTTGATCCGGTGAATACGCCGACCTATGCGCAGGTGGATTATGACAAGATGTATCAGGTGATCGCGAACATCGTCTCCAATGCGATCAAGTACACATCTCCCGGCGGCCGCGTCGTCCTGAAGGTCATCCCTGACAAGACGCATACGAAGATCATCTGCGAGGACAACGGTATCGGCATCAGCGAGGAAGATCTGCCGTATATCTTCAACCGGTTGTATCGCGCGGACAAATCGCGATCGCGGTTTACTGGCGGAGTGGGGCTCGGTCTGACGATTGCCAAGGCGCTGGCGGAAGCGCATAACGCATGGATAGAAGTGGAGAGTACTTTTGGAAAAGGTTCAACCTTTACGATCGTGATCCCGAATATCACGTCAGCAATCTAATAAGTGATTATGTTCTATTAATTTATATATAAAACAAATTTTGCAAAGTTTTTGAGTAATTTAAGCAAATATACGTATATAATGAGATTATACTTGTTGTTAATATAAAGTTGTAAGCGCTAGCAATTAAATTCGTGCGAGGGGGTTTAATTGTTGGGCGATATTAAAAAATGTAAGAGGAGGATTAAAATGAAAAAGACGGGATCCCTTATTGCGATCTGGCTCTTGCTGCTCGCTTTGTTGCTTTCTGCTTGTGGTTCTGGCAGCAATGGAGAGCCAAGCAACTCAAGCAATCCCGGAAACACCAACTCAACCGGTACAAGCAATTCGAACAACACGAACGAGTCAAATTCAAACGAGGCTGCAGAACCTGAAGAGTACGTGATCCCTGATGGAACGACCATAACGATCGTCAACGGCGGCGGCAATTCGGAAGAGAAAGTGATGGCTCAGTATGGGGATGCGTTAAAGGCCAAATTCCCGCAAGTGAATTTTGTGTTCAAAAGCACAAGCAAGGATATGACCATTGACAAAATGATTCTCGCTGGAGAAGAGTTCGACATTTTCATTCGCTCCATAGGCTCGATCTTCTATGAAGTTCCACAAAATGGATTTCAATTCGACATGACGGAGTTAATCAAGAAACATAATGTTGATCTCAGCGGAATCGATCCTGTCCTGATGAACTCGATGACAGACAATGCGAATGGCGAAATATGGGGAATTCCATTCCTGAATTCGACCCTTGTGATGTATTACAATAAAGACCTGTTTGATAAATTTGGCGTAGATTATCCGACTGATGGCATGACCTGGGATGAAGTGTTTGAGATTTCCAAACAATTCAATCAAACAATTGATGGCGTAACATATGTCGGTTTGGAATATTCCAACCATCATATTACGAAACTGAATAATTTTGGTCTTTCTTATGTGGACCCGAACACCGGCCTGTCCACTTATGACGATGAGCGGTGGAAATCGATTCTGAATGTATTTTATACCCCTACGCAAGATCCTGGCTATCAATACTTCATGGCACAAAATGAAAACAAGATGCCCAGCAAACACTTCTATGAAGGCCAGGCTGCTATGTCTGTAACACTGGTTCATCACTCCGGCAGCGAAGTATTCCAGCGTCATGATTTCAATTGGGATATGGTTGCAGCTCCTACCTTTAAGGAGAACCCCGGTATTGGCGGGCAAGCTTATCCGGAATATGCAGCGATTACTTCGTTCTCGAAGAACAAGGATGCTGCCATGAAAATCATCGAGTATATGATTTCGGAAGAGTTCCAGATGGAGTTTTCCAGGAAAGGATTTATGCCAGTTCTGACAAACAAGGATGTTCAAGCCGTTTATGGAACCGGGGAATATCAGGGCAAGAACCAGACTGCAGTTTTCTATAATCCTTTCGCTCCAGTTATGACGAAATCGATCTTCGATAATGACGTGGAGAAGAAATTGACCCAGTACATCAATGATCTGGCGCTTGGCAAGATCGACATTAATACGCTGCTGCGCCAGGCGAAGGAAGAAGCGGACCTTATGATTGCCGAGAAGAGCAAATAAACATGAAGTGAATGGAATGAAGGGGAGCCTACATGGTTCCCTTCATTCATGTATTAAACTTGCGTTGTTTTACCAAGCAATTGACTATGAATGAAAATATAAATTTGGCTCAAATCACCTATGTTCAATCGTATGGATCGGAAGAACAAATAAAGCAAAAAATTAAGGCGATTTGTGCATGTTTTCGCATAGTATTTGATATAGCGTGTTATTATCAAGATAATGTAAGCGTTAGCAATCAGTTGACTCATTGCTGACTTACAGGGGTCGTAGTATCAAGGATTATATTTATTGTAAGAGGAGGAATAAGTATGAAGAAATTGTCGTTCTTAGTCGCAATCATCTTGGTAATCGGATTGCTGCTTTCAGCATGTGGATCCGGCAGTTCCAACAGTAACAGTGGCAACAGCGTCAACGATTCCGGTTCCGCAACGAATGGGGGCAATACGGCCAATACGGGAAGCACTTCAACCAACGCGGGAGGCAACAATGCCAAAGAAGAACCGGAAGAGTATGAGATCCCAGCCGGAACGACGATCACGATCGTGAACGGTGGGGGAACAGCGGTGGAAGCTCAGATGGAACGCTACGGGAAGTATCTGCAGCAGAAGTTCCCGCAGGTGAATTTTGAGATCAAGAGTACAACCAAAGAGCTGACGATCGACAAGATGATCCTTGCCGGCGAAAAGTTCGATATCTTCATCCGCTCCATCGGTTCGTTCTTCTATGAAGTGCCGCAGAACGGTTTTCAATATGATATGACCGAATTGGTGGAGAAGCACAACGTTGACCTGAGTGTTGTGGATCCGGTGTTGATCCAATCGATGACCGACAATGCGGGGGGCGAACTGTGGGGCATCCCGTTCTCGAATTCCGGACTCATCATGTACTATAACAAGGACATCTTCGATATGTTCGGCGTCGATTATCCGACTGATGGCATGACCTGGGATGAAGTGTATGAGATCGCCAAGGTATTCAACCAGACGAAGGACGGGCAAACCTATGTCGGTCTCGCTTACTCCAACCACCATATGACGAAGCTGAACAACTTCGGTCTGTCTTATGTCGATCCGAATACGGGCCTGTCCACATACGACGATGAACGTTGGAAATACCTTCTGGACATCTTCTATACGCCTACCCAGGATCCGGGCTATCAGGATTTCCTGAAACAAAATGAAGGTAAGCTTGCTGACTCCAACTCGTTTACCGACGGCAAGGCGGCGATGCTCGTTACGATCGTTCACCATCCAGGCGCCGAATGGGCGAATCGTCCTGATTTCCACTGGGATATGGTATCGTTCCCGACTTTCGCAGAGAACCCGGGCGTTGGTTCGCAAGCCTATCCGGAATATCTGGCGATTCCGTCCTTCTCTGAAAACAAGGACGCTGCCATGAAGGTCATCGAATACCTGATCTCGGATGAGTTCCAGATGGAGTTCTCGAAGAACGGCAACATTCCTGTATCAGCCAACAAGGAGATTCAGGCTGCGTTTGGCTCGGGGTTGTTCCAGGACAAGAACCAGGCTTCGGTGTTCTACAATCCGTTTGCTCCGGTTATGATGAAGTCGATCTACGACAACGATGTGGAGAAGAAATTGACGCAATATATCAACCAGATCGCCGGCGGTCAGATCGATATCAACACTGCGTTGCGCCAGGCGAAGGAAGAAGCGGATCTCGTGATCGCCGAGAAGAGCGGCAAATAATTGAAGAAAGGACAACATCCAATTTCATAGTACGAGTAAAGGCTCCTGCACAAGGAGCCTTACATCTATATCAATCTTATATAGCCGGATCTTGTTCGGCATGTGTCCGTCCGATCAAGCGTTCGGTTGAACTATAGGCCAAAGGTGTGAACAACGATGAAGCTTGTAAACTTGCGCGTGTCAAATCCATATCCAACAGACGTCCATCAAACGCCAGTCAGCTCCGGAGTGCCGATACCGCCCAAGTGCGAATTGGAGCATGTGCAGGATGTGTCGCTGCTGGATCAGGACGGATTGCCAGTTCCAGTCCAGTGCATGCCGCTGTCCTGGTATCCGGATGGCAAGCGGATCAAGTGGGTGCTTGTCAGCTTCCTGGCGAATGTTCCAGCCGCATCCGCAAGCGTCTATACCTTGCTGATCCATGAGCGGAGCAAGTCGCCACTGAGTTCGAAATCGATCGCTGAGATAAAGCAGGGCGAAGTGAGCATCGATACGGGATCGCTGCGCGGCACGCTGCAGTCAGGCCATGCGTTCTTCTCCAATATCACATGCAGGATGGGCGATTCCGGATGGAGAGGGCTGAATGGCCATCCTGCATTCAAGCTGCAGCTTGAAGATGGCGTCTTTACGCCTGGAGCGCCGACCCGGCTAGAGGTCGAAGACAATGGTCCGGTTCGGGCGCTCATTCGCCTGGAAGGCAAGTATGTATCTGCTGGTGGGGACCGTGAATCCAACTATCGCTATGTACTTCGCGCCGAGGCTTGGCAAGGCCGCGCCGAGCTGAGGCTCACGCATACGGTCATCAACGAAGGCGCAGATTCGCGTGTCAATGGCCTGAACGTTGAATGGAAGGGGTTGAATACCGGATCGTATACGATCGGGCGCAGCGACGGCAAGCGCTTCCGCATCCTCCCGGCAGACTCCGTCCAGGGCATCATGTCCGAAAGCTTCGACATCTGCACACTCGGAAGCTTGACCTCCGATGCTGCCGACCAGTTGACCGGCACCTATGATTGGTGGGCTCGTGCCGATGCGGAGCATTGGTCGCTTGTCACGACGATCCGGGAGTTTCATGAGCGTTATCCGAAGAGCCTGGAGTTTACGCAAGACAGCCTCAGAGCGGGATTGCTGCCGGCCAGCTCGCAGGTGAAAGATTCCTTCCTTCCTGCTGGACAATCGCTGGACAGCTATGATCTGCGCGAAGGAGAAGCGAGGACGCATGAGTTCCTGCTCAGCATCTGGCCTTCAGAGACATCAGATGAAACGATCCATCAAGCGATGTGGACATATCACAAGCCGCTCCTGGCTTTGGCTCCATGGAGCTGGTATACGGCAAGCGGCGCTCTGGGAGATCTTGTGCCGAGAACCGCGGAGAAGTATGAGGAGTATGAACAGGCTGCCGATGTATCGCTGTCGGTTTACCTGGGCAGGCGAGAGCGCGGCAAGCTGTACGGAGATCGCAACTACGGCGATGATCAGGATGGCCAGCTTGGCTGCTGGAATAACGGGGAATATGACTATACGCATGTCGGGATGCTGCATTTCCTGAGAGGTGCGGGTCTTGCCTGGTATGAGCAGGTGGCGCGCCCCTACGCGAAGCATCTGATGGATATCGACATCTGCCACGCCGGAAGCGGTGTTGGCCGGATCTATCAACACAGCGTGCGGCATAATTCCGAGCCGCCGAAGCTGGGCTCGCACGCGTGGCTGCGCGGTCTGATGGAGTATTACTGCTTCTCAGGAGACCTGAGAGCCAGAGAAGTCGCTCTCCATGTCGCAGATACGTGGAGTGAACTGATCCTGCGGGGCGAAGGGCTGGAAGGGACGGAGCGCGGCATCACGTGGCCGATCATCTCGATGCTGGGCGTGTACCAGATCATCCCTGATGAGAAGTATCTGCAAGCGGCGAAGAAGCTGGTGGAGCTGGTGATCGAATGTCATGATCCGCTGGAGGGACATTTCCGGGGGACGATGTTCCGCGAGACGACCAAGGATAACTGGGGGACTTTCGTCATCGGTTCGCCGGTTCTGGAATCGTTGATCATGTATGAGCAGTTGACAGGAGACGAGCGGGTGCGCCAGATCGTCGTAAACGCGGCGAAGCGCCTGGCGCGGCTCAACTGGCTGGAGGATGTCGGGGAATGGGAATACACCCATTCCAAGCTGAAGGGCGACGCCAGGGCTCACAATGCGAAGACGAACAAGATGGTCACTCCGGCAGTGTTGTATGCCTATCTGTACTCGGGCGACGAAGAACTGCTGGACAAGGCGCTGCTTGCTTACCATCACAGCGTTCGCACACCGGCGAGCAGCGGCAAGGATCTCGGGCAATCCTACTGCTTCGGAATCCGCATACCGGCGCTCATCGAGCGATGTCTGGCGCATCGGGAAGAGATCCTGAAGAAGCAGATGGATCAGCTGATCGAATAATTGACGTGCCATAAAGCAGGAGCGGCCATGCTCGGCTGCCCACTGCTTGAGAGAGCAGCCGTACGGGCTCCGGCTAACCGGAAGGTTGTGCCGCCGCATGCAGTGGTATAGCCGTAAGACTCGGCCGCTGTGTGCCGTTGGATAAGGCTGTGCACCGTCGGTGGCGGATGTTCAGACGCTGGTTTCGGTCAGTGTTAACGTCTCCGATGCTGCTGGCGATATTTGAGCGGTGTGGTCGACGTCAGCTTCTTGAAGGTCTTGTTGAAATGGGCAATGTGCTCGAAGCCTACCTGTTCCGAGATGAGCTGCACCGGGTCGGTCGTCTCCGCCAGCCTCTTCTGGGCTTCGCGGATGCGCACGACCTGCAGATATTCGCGGAAATGAAAGCCGGTCAGTTTCTTGAAAATTCTGCTCAGGTAAGAAGGGCTGATGTAGAACTGCTTGGCGATCTGCTCCAAAGTCAGCGGCTCGGCAAAGTGCCGGTTCATGTACAGGGCGATTTCCGAGATTTTGTGATGCATCGGGTGCGCATAGTTGATCGCCTCGTCATCGGTACGGCTGACCCGATTGATGATGATCAGCATCTGGATGAGCAGGGATCGGATGTAGGAAACATAATTGGGTGCCTTTTTCTCCGCTTCATGCAGGATCTTGAGCAAGATCTCTTCGATAATCGGCTGTTCATTTACCGGCAAGCGAATAAGTCTCGACTGATCAAGAGGGAAGAGAGACGCCACCTCTTCGTCAGCTTGACTGACAAAATTATGTGAGAAATTCATCAGTACCCGTTCAAACTCGGGCACATCTTCCGAGCTGGCGGTGGAATGAAGGTCGTCGGGATTGATGAACATCATCTCGCCTTTGGATACGGTGATGACATTGCCGTTCATGAAATAGACGCGTTCACCTTGAAGCAGATAGTAGATTTCGTAACTCGGATGCGAATGCGGTCGTCTCATGGCATTTAATCCTTTGCGATACATGCGTTGGATCGAAAAATAGTCAGTATCGCCGATGACGTATTTGGGTCCGATGCGTTCGGTCATCTCAATCCCCTTCCTTCAATTTACAACAAATTATGCAAAATAATATGGCATATCAACAAAAAAAAGCGAAGAACTTAGTATATGTATTTTATACAATAAACTTATCATCAGGACAATGACTATTTCCCGAGAAGGAGCCATGAAATGAAACTAAACACAGAAACAAGCTCTAACCACACAGGCAGCAAATGGACGATGCAACCGGTCAAGTTGCCGGACATTCCCAATCGCTCAGTCAGCATCAAGGAGTTTGGAGCCATCGGAGACGGAAGGACGATCAATACCAGGCCGATCAATGAGGCAATTGCCCATCTGTCCGCGCAAGGCGGGGGCAGAGTGATCATTCCGAGCGGCGTATGGCTCACCGGTCCGATCATCTTCCGCTCACATATTGAATTGCATGCTGAAGCTGGTGCACTGGTTCTCTTCAGCAAAAATTTCGACGATTATCCGCTTGTTCTGTCTCACTACGAGGGCAGACAAACGGTCAGATGCCAGTCCCCGCTGGATGCGGAAGGCGTGGAACATATCGCCATCACCGGAGAAGGGATCTTCGACGGCGGCGGCGAAGCATGGCGTCCGGTCAAGAAGAGCAAGCTGACCGAGCACCAATGGCAGAGACTCGTCGAATCAGGCGGTGTAGTGGATGAATCAGGAACGCGCTGGGGCCCCTCGGAAGCTGCGCTTAAGGGAGGAGAAATCGTCGAGCAACTAGTCGAGCAAGGGGTGATCGATATCGAGTCGTACCGGCCTGTTCGCGACTTCTTGCGGCCGAATATGCTGAGCTTCCGCCGCTGCAAGTATATCTTGCTGGATGGACCGACGTTCCAGAACTCGCCGGCCTGGTGTCTGCACCCGTGGGCATCGCAGCACATCACCGTACGCAATGTGAATGTGCGTAATCCATGGTATTCGCAGAACGGCGACGGAATCGATATCGAGTCCTGCAAGCATGTGCTCGTCGAGAACAGTACGTTCGATGTCGGTGATGATGCGATCTGCCTGAAATCGGGGAAGAACAAGGCGGGACGGGACTTCGGCATGCCAACCGAGTATGTGGAGGTTCATGGGTGCACGGTATATCATGGGCACGGCGGGATCGTCGTGGGCAGCGAGATGTCTGGCGGCGTGCATCATATCCACGTTTCGGACTGCACGTTCATCGGCACTGATATCGGCATCCGCTTCAAGAGCTGCCGGGGACGGGGCGGCGTCGTTGAACATATCGAGATCGAGAATATCCGCATGAAAGATATTCTCGGCGATGCGATTTCCTTTAACCTGTATTATGAAGGGCATGCCGGTTCAGGTTGTTATGGCGGTGACGAGAAACTGCCGGTTTCCGAAGAAACGCCGATCTTCCGTCATATCTCGATTCGCGATATCGTCTGCCGCGGTGCTGAGAAGACGGTGCTGATCAACGGATTGCCGGAGATGCCGATTCAGCAAATCTCACTTGCGAATATCACCAGCCACAGCGATGAGGGCATCGTCATTAGACATGCTAAGGATCTTAAGATGGAAAATGTATCGGTTGAATCGCGCAAGGGTATCGCAGCACTGTTCCACCAATGCTCGCATACAGATATCCAACGTCTGGACATGACAACCACTGCGCAAGCAGATCAAGTTATCGAAGTAACTGGAGCTGAAACTCGCGAATTGCACTTCCAGAGGTTGTCATCCAATCTGGAACTGAGAGTCGCCTCTGAAGTCGATCAGAAGCAGGTGATATCGGATCAATAGGACATGTGTCAGGGCTATGAAAATGCTCAGTTACCGGATATGATTAGGACAGGACCCGATAACTGGGAAGTTTCATGGTATGAGGAGGTTGCTTGGCAATGGCTAAGATCGGAGCTTGGGAAAACGCGGAGCCAGGTGTGAAGCGGAAAATATTCGCGCCTGGAAAGCAGCTCATGATGATGGAGGTACATTTTGAAACGGGTGCTGAAGGTTATATGCACAGCCACCCGCATGAGCAGATGAGTTACTGCATGAAAGGATGCATCGAATTCACCATCGACGGAGTGAGAACGATCCTCCGTCAAGGTGAGACGATCTCTATACCGGGAGGCGCCAAACATGGCGTGAAAGCGCTGGAGCCATCGATCCTGCTTGATGTATTTACACCGATCCGTGAGGACCTGATCAGCGATTCTTAGAGTGAATGAGGAGTATTAGCAGATGATCCCAGACAATAGACAAGAGATGAAATTTATTTTCACCGACCAAACCTTAGAAGATGCGATCCAGGTCAAGATGGGGGCTGATGGCCCTCCTGAATATAATGAGGAGATGGGATACGGATTCGTGCGCGCCACCTGTGCGGTTCCGCCGCGTGAAGTCAGCTTCGACTCGATCGTATGTGACAGTGCCGGATTCCATGTAACGGTTTCTGATTTTTACGAGGAGCAGGGCATGGAATTTGACCATTTCAACCATTATGGTCTGGCCTTCCGTGTGAAGGCTCCTCCTGGAGCTTATGAGATCAAAGTGCGTACGACTTCCTCGCCGGAGCATACGATGGTGGCGATATCCGGTATGCACGCGGATCGAATCTTGGGCAGCGGCTTCTGGGATGCAGCGCATCTCGTGCCGATTCGCCATCATGCTGCATGGCAAGGCCGTGAATGGACGTTCACCTATGCAAACGGCAGGCCGTTCCTGGATATCGAGATCGAGCCGAGAATCCCGGGTGTGCCTGTTGGAATCGAACAGATCCTGATTAGGCCGATCAGCCGGAAGCGGAGGGCGGAATCTGAACGGCTAAGTATCTTCGTGCTTGGTGATTCGACGGCGAAGTCCAATGTCTTCGAAGATGCACCCATGTGCGGATGGGGCCAGGTGTTCAGCAGACTGTTTGATCTGCATAAAGTCAATGTGGTTAACTATTCGCAAGGCGGACGTTCCTTCCGAAACGCCTATGCAGAGGGCCGCTTCAATGATCTTGTGCTCACTGGAGCAGAAGGTGACATCGTACTCATCCAATTCGGTCACAATGATGAGCGCGGGGATGAGTGGACGCGATACGGAAGGGGATCGACAGAGGAATCTTACGCATCATGGATCTCTGACGTGTACATTCCTGCCGTCCGGGCTCGCGGCATGATCCCGGTCCTCGTCACGCCGACATCTCGAGTCCATGGGGATGCCGCACCAGGTCATCGCTATGAAGATTCGTTCACTTATCGCAAATTCCCGATGGTGATGCGGAGACAAGCAGAACGGTTGAACGTAATGTTGCTGGATATGACAACAGCCAGTGTCAATTATTACAATGAAATCGGCGTAGAAGGCACAACTGCCGTCTTCATGTCGATCGAAGCAGGGGAAACGCCTGGCAAGACCAATGATGGCAGCCTCGCCAACGGACATCCGGCGAACAGAATTGACGGCACCCATTATAAGGAAGCGTTGGCGAAGCAATACGCCCGTATGGCTGTCATGGAGCTGAGTGCGCGAGCAGGCGAGGGCGATGAGGTGGCGCTGCGGCTGTTGACATACCTGGCTCCAAGTGTCCTCGAGGCGCTGCAGACGAACGATTGGTCGAAGGTGTACCCGGAGGTGGCGGTCGACACGATCAGCGGTCCAGGGGCCTATTATCGCAACCAGATCGAGAAGATGCTTCAACTGGGCGTTATGAATAAAGATGAGGCTGGCCGCTTCCGTCCTGATGATGAGATGCGAGTGGCGCCATTTAAGGATGCGCTGGTGAAGCTTATGGGGATCGAGGCTGGTGTGCTGGCTCCATATAGTGGTGACAACGTGCTGACGAGAGAAGTGATGGCTGCCATCATTTACGATGCTTATCGCGCCCGATTCAACAGCAAGCCTGCATATATGACGGAGTACAACAAGCGAACGGCTAAGCCAGGAGACAGCGGATATGATCCGAATCTGGATACAGGTGCACAGGATGTCGTGTACGATCCTCTCGTTCCGTTCGAACATTTGAAGGATGCAGCACAGATCGATCCGTTGCTTGCGGAACGTGTAAGAGGAGCTTATCAGCTGGGTCTGGTGCGTGCCGAGAAGGGCATCGCGCGAGGCAGGATGATGAATGGTGATGAATTCGAGCCCAAATTGACCGTGACAAGAGGGAAGGCGGCGAAGATGCTGTATTATATGTGGGTGCTCGTCAACCCGGTGAAGAGAGAGAATCATCGATTATTTGAGGATGTAGTTTAGGAATGAATAAAGGGATGCTTCAATTCCAACGGGAGAGTTGAGAGCATCCCTTTTTTGATATGTCGGATTAATGGGCGGAAGACGACTTCTTCAGATTGCTTCCGGCTACTTCGGCGAGGTTCTCTATTGCCATAACGGCTTTGGGATCGATATCGTTGACGACGCTGCGCACGCCAGACAACTCGATCCGTCCAACGATCACATAGATAATCTTCTTCGCTTCTTTAGAGAAAGCTCCTTCACCGTGCAGGAAGGTGACGCCACGTCCCAGTGTCTTCAGCAGAGAGTCGGCAATTTCATCGGGTTTATCAGAGATGATCGTAACAGATTTCATCTCTTCCATACCTTCGACCACGATATCGATCATCTTGAAGGCGATGAAGTAAGTGATGATCGAATACATCGCCGTCTCCAAGCTGAACACGAGCAAGGCGGCGAGGATGAAGATGAATACGTTCAGGATCATGATGAACTGCCCTACTGAGAAAGGCATCCTCTTGCTTACGAGAATCGCGACGATCTCTGTGCCGTCCAGCGCACCACCGGTACGGATGACGAGACCAACACCGGTGCCGAGGATAACTGCGCCGACGATGGTCGCTAGGAACAGATCATCGGTAATCGGCTCGAAATGATGCAGATAAGAGGTACATAGCGACAATGTCACGACCCCATATAAGGTATAGATGGTAAATTTCCAACCCATCTTGCGGAAACCAAGCAGGAGGAACGGAATGTTGAAGAGGACGATGAATAGACTGAGCTTGTAATTGAATAATTCTGCGGCGATGATGGAGAGACCGATCACGCCTCCGTCGAGGATGTTGTTCGGTACGAGGAATAGTTCAAGACCAACAGCAGCGATGATCGCACCAATCGTGATAAGGAGGATGTTCTTCACTTCGATGAGAACCTTTTTCTTCGGTGAGGCAACCAATTTGCATCATCTCCTGGTTTCAGCGTTAGAGTGTATGTAGAAATGCTCTGACTTTAACATGAANTCGGAATGTGGATAANTCAGGCCTGTGGATAACCCGCCATCGCACTACGGAATGCCTGTTTCAATGCGTTTTTGGAGCCGGGCTTTTAAGTCTTCTTACGTTCTGATGTGATCCTGCGTTTTTTTGCACAACCCAAAGAAGACCTGATTTTTACAGGTCGAAATGCCGTTATGGCCAGGGATGAATCGAACCGTTAGGCCGCATGTAGAGTCGGAATGAAGCTTATGGCCAATGCTCTGAGCTTTTGC
>Ga0065720_1019080_pt1 | contig 39101 bp, 22 predicted proteins | sample Thericmetagenome_FD_59107 | JGI IMG/M metagenome (GOLD analysis project Ga0065720, IMG submission 59107) | Thermophilic microbial communities from the Joint Bioenergy Institute, California, USA of rice/straw/compost enrichment - eDNA_2 v2... | ecosystem: Engineered > Solid waste > Grass >... | reverse complement strand
AAAAAAAAAAAAAAAAAAGAACCTGCGACTCTAATTTGTCTACGGGTGGCTACTGACGATAAGCTGGATTTGCAACCTGTATCTGCAGAAGCGCATGGACAGTTTATACATGTTCCGTCCCTGATGTCGGGTGTATGTCCACAATGGAGGTATCCCCCTCTGTTATTGCAAGATCTGAACCAGATGGGGATCTGGGTTTTTTGTCTTGAATCTCTAGTGTTGAAACTCGGCCTCGGCCTCGACACGCAGCACATCTCTATGGATTCCATGTGTTATAACACCCCTAGGAACGTCCTCATTACAAAACTATAGGTTCCAATCCTAGTGCCACCCCTCAACTTCAAGTGCTGGACAGGTATGAATATACTTGGGCTGTGCTTAAATGCTTGCCTGAGGATTCTCGACTTGAGTCCCCAGTGTTTTCTGGCTTCTGTGGTGTGTGAATCTGGGGCTCTGGATTCCGGACGCGCCCTGCAGTCCACACCCATCGATCCATCCGCGATCCATCAAAGCTTTCCGGCGATTCCCAGTGGCGGCTCTGGGCCCCTTGCGGGGGGATTTGCCCCTCCATCCCCCCCTCTCTCCCCAGTCTAGGTCCCCAGTCTCCCCGGCTTTGCTGCCCATGTGCGACGTCCAGTGCTCCACCTCCGCTTGCCCCCGTCGCCCGTCACAAGCCGAACGGTTCCGCCTTGCTCGGTTGTACGCAGCTTCTGCTCTTAAGAGAAAAATGGTGCCCGTCTTCGGGAAGCCGAAGGGGCCACCTGCCCGTCCCCATGTCTTAGTACTTTAGCTATATTTTGGCTGGCCCTACCTTTATTTTGCTGTGTGCTTTGTTTTCTTCCTCTAAGCTTCCCTTCGTAACCCGTATCACTGGCGCCGCGGACCCTTGGAACTCACAATGGTTGCACACTTGAGGACTGCCCTGCGCGTGTCGCCGCAGCTGAGGGCCGGCTCGGCTCGCCTCTTCTCTTCCCAGACCTGTCTGCGCCAGGAGATCCGCGATGCTTACATCCTGGGCGCTGCCCGGACGCCAACAGCGAAGGTAGGTCGCGGATGCATCCTTACCTACCTCAGGTACCTACCTAGGTGGGAAACGCTGAGGAGACCAATATGCTGACGCCCTGGCATAGTTCAATGGCTCGTTTGTCAGCGTTTCGGGGCCTGAACTGGGCGCTGTTGCTATCAAGGCTGCCCTCGAGAAGTCTAAGGTACCAGTCGAAAAGATCACAGATGTCTACATGGGTAACGTCCTCCAGGCCTCGATCGGGCAGTCCCCTGCTCGCCAGGCTGTTATCTTCGCCGGTCTGCCCCGCACCGTCGAGGCCGTCACCATCAACAAGGTGTGCGCCTCCGGCCTCAAGGCTGTGGCGCTCGCCGCACAGAACATTCAGCTCGGCCTCTCTGACGCCCAGATCGCCGGCGGCTTCGAGAACATGTCCCGGGTGCCCTACTATGTCCCGCGCGCCAGCGGCCTCCCTCCCTTTGGCCATGTCAAGATGGAGGACGGTCTGATCAAGGACGGCCTTACCGACGTGTACGACCAGATCCATATGGGCAACTGCGCCGAGAATACGGTCAAGAAGTTCGGCATCACGCGTGAGGAGCAGGACCAGTACGCCATCCAGTCGTACGAGCGTGCCCAGGCCGCCTGGAAGGCCGGCGCTTTCAGTGACGAGATCGCCCCGGTCACTGTTAAGGGCAGGAAGGGCGACGTTGTCGTCAGCGAGGACGAGGGTTATCTCGACGTCAAGCCGGAGAAAGTGCCGACGCTGAAGCCAGCCTTTGTGCGCGATGGCACCGGTACGGTCACGGCGGCCAATTCATCGACGCTGAATGACGGTGCCAGCGCGCTGGTGCTGGGCAGCAAGGAGATTGCGCAGCAGTACGGCGCCGGCTCTCGCGTGCTGGCGCGCATCTGCAGCTCGGCCGACGCTGCTGTTGATCCCATCGACTTCCCCATTGCGCCCTCCAAGGCCGTACCCATCGCTCTGGAACGGGCCGGCATCACGAAGGACCAGGTCGCTGTATGGGAGTTCAACGAGGCCTTTGCTGCTGTCATTAAGGCCAACGAGAAGGTGAGTCTGGGCCCTCTTCCCCTCTTTCACGTGGCATGTAACACACTCGCTAACCTCGGCGACGACGCTTCGTTCAGATCCTGGGGCTGGAGGGTGCACGGGTCAACCCACTCGGTGGAGCCATCTCGCTGGGCCATGCACTTGGCAGCTCGGGCTCGCGTATCCTGGTGACGCTGCTGCATCAACTCAAGCCTGGCGAGTACGGCGTGGCCGCCATCTGCAACGGTGGCGGCGCTGCGACGGCCATGGTGGTCCAGCGTATCGAGTCTGTCTAATCCATAAGTGTAGGTGCTGGTTCACGTGAGCAAGAGAAATCGGGTATGGGGCATAAAGGCGGGAACGGTCCCTTGTATCGTGTTTTTAAAGGACTGGTAAATAATTCGGCTGGTACGGCTAGTGGGTTTCGGTGTTTTTCAGGGTAGCTTTGATGAGTTTAAAGAGCTCTGGGGGCTTTCTCTCATACATTATCGTAGTGTAGGCTGTTTTTTGCTCCTTTAATTGGTCTTGCCTGTACATACCGTATCCGTTACGCACTATGGTCACGGTGAACAAAAATGAACGATAAAAGGGTTAGGGTTGAACCTCGGTCACGAACCCCGGTCACGAACCCGCATCATCCATTCAACCAATTGAGTTGATGAACGTTGTCCTAAGCTTTATACCTTTCCTATACAAGGAGCTCCTCCCTATTGTCTTTAGACACCTCAATTCAAACTCCCCCCATGTGCCTAATCCATAACTTTCCTATCTTCTTCCTATCTGGCAAAGACATGACACAATAAGAAGACACATACCAGGACTCGAGTTGCGTTTCCCTCTTGCGCAACACCCCTTAGCGTTCCCTCTTTTATTATTCTTTTACTCGTCCTCCCAGATTCTCATCGCTGAACCTCGCCTCTTACCTCCATGAACCCACCCCCTATGGATTATACCCACCTTATCCTTAATTTAGTACGACTACTGCCATCGGTGCATAATCCACAGCAACGGCATACTCATAATTCGTCTCGTCTTCATCGCCATCATGAACCTCGTCATCCAGTTCCTCTCCAGCATCCGGCAGTTTGTCATCGCTCAAAACAGCGACGAGTTACGCAACTGGTTGCTCGTCGAGACCGATGCTGCCGACATCTACTATGAGATGGGCAAGCAGATCCGGTCTGGCTGTCCCCCTGGCCGCCCAATACTCGAAGATCTCGTCGAAAAGTGCCTGCCGATGGAGGACGACGTACAGGAAGGCCGCGGCTCACCCTGGCCCGGCTTCAATTCCTTCATCAAGGACTATCTTGAGTACTGGCGTGACATGAACCCCGACGACATTCTCGGGCTGCATTCTCGGCTCAGCGAGCTCCTAGTGTAGGCATGCCCGTCGGACACCCTTGAACTTGTGGTGCTCGTGTTGACGAGCTTGCTTGCTCTTTTCAGCTTGTTTCTCAGTTTCTGACATCTTGGTCCCTCCCATCCAGGTCGTGCGCCAATGCCCTCGCCAATCCCACCTACGGCAACATCCTGCTGCCGACTGCCATGTCACTCTCTGAGTCCCTCTGCAAGCTGGTTATGAATCTCAACCGCCAGCCGCATCTGCTGGCCCAGATCCAGGGTGGCACGTCCGGCGACGAAACCGGCGAGAGAAAGTCCATCGTAGAGGCAGCAGCCGATATCATTCAAAAGATATTCACCTCCTGTCTGACCGACCGTTCCAGCAGTCGCTGGTCCCAGCCAAAGGGGAAGAAGGTGGCTGTTTATCTTTTCGCCAACCTCACCCTCAAGTTGCTGTTTGCCGTATGTGCCAAGTCTCCCCCAGTCGCCTTCGCCGGCTTCATTTTTCATGGATCAAGATGCTGAACAACCATCCCCTTCATGCTCCAGTGCGACAAGTCGCGGCTCGCCGTCCAGATGTTTACCAACCTCTCAACAAGTGGACCAGCGCTCTCTCTATATCCAGCGTCACAACGCGTCACCTTCCTCTACTATCTCGGCCGCTTCAACTTCGACCACGGCCACTATCTCCGAGCACACATGTGCTTCGAGGAAGCCTACCTTCAATGCCCTCCACGCTTCCAAAAACACCGCAGGCAAATCCTCCTATGGTGGATCCCCACCAACCTACTGCTTGGCCGGTTCCCGTCCCAAGCCTTGCTGCAACGACCCGAGGCCGCCGGGTTTGCCCAGATCTTCCTCCCCATCTGCCATGCCGTCCGCACCGGCAACTTCGTCGCCTTCCATCAGACCTTGGCTCAAAATCGCGACTGGCTCTGGGACAGAGGCTTTTATCTGACCCTGTTGTACCGCCTAAAGCCTCTCATTTGGCGGTCGCTGACCCGCAAGACTTTCATGCTTACCTGGCAGGGGTCCGCAGCTGGCGACCCCAATACGACCACGACCACGACAGGCAACAAAGCAGCATCTCTCGCCCTTGAAGACGTCGTCACCGTTGCCTGTTACGTCCAAAAGCTGCTAGAGGGCTACGTTCCCGTGCGGAAGCCCAAGCTTGCAGCATCTGTCAGCCCTGCGTTCATGCAGACCGGAGGTAACCCTACTAGTACCTTCGCGTTAGACGGCAGTGGAGAACCAACGCTTGTCCCACCTCCTGGTGGCCCGCGGCAGCTGATGCCATCCGAAGGTCTCATCTTTGGCAACAAAAAACCCGATCTTGAGAGCATCGAAGCTGTTGTTTCAGGGCTCGTTTATGCTGGGCTTCTCAACGGTTTTATCGCGAGACATCAGAAGCGTTTCGCCGTAGAGGGCACCAAGAAGAAAGGTGGAAATGCTGTTGCCGCTGGCTGGCCAAACCCATATGAGAGCATTCTCGAGCGGTTTCGGGAAGCGCACCAAGAGGCACTGGATGCGTGCGATGAGGGAAGTGGCGAACCCCCGGGTGAATTGGATGATGTTCCTGGATGGGTGCGTAGTCCGACTTAAGTGTTGCTGTCTCCGAGATTTGGTAGGATTTGACCATGTCGGCATCAAAAGCCTTAAATGCTAGGCAAGTACATGCTTGCTCAAGTTTGGTTGTTTTAGACCTGCAGGACACGCCGTATGGCGCTGTGAGCTTGGAATGAATGCCAACCTCGATAATGCGTAACATCGTAATCATTTCTGTTGGACAAGATTCGCCATGTCAAACAGTGTCGGGATCCGACATTCATGCCGACTATGCGGTATAAAAGCAACCCATCAAGTGGTGACTCGGGCTTCTTTCCACTCGCTGCTCTCCCGATGCCATCGCCTCTGACTCGCATCTTTCTGCTTCGACAGCCTGGTATAGGCATCAAGGCCAATCATAACTCAACATTCCGAACTAATATGTCGCACACTCACAAATACGCCGGTGAAACCACCTTGCAGGCTCAACATGGGAAGCATTGCAATTGTCATTTTTATTTTGTTCTTTCGTTTCCGTTTACTACTTTTTGAGAGACTGTCGTGTCCCATCTCCAGATGGAGGAGCTCTGGGATCTTCATATCAAGTCATACCTGATAAAAGAGCCCATGGACACCACCAGCATTAACACTGTTTCCCACTACCTCCATTCAACCATCATCCAATCCGCCCAACCAGCCGGTTTCCTGGCATTACCCATCATGACTGTAATGATTTCCGAGACATACAACCCCCTGGGCCAGGAATTATATAGGCATTATCAAAAACTCTCCAAAATCCATAAAACACATGTTGTCCACATCCAGAAAGAAAAACAATAATCCCAAAACCATATCCTATAAAATATCAGGCCTGGGCCCGAGTTGAAGAAGCAAAAGGGGTATATCGATCAATGACAAAAAAAAGAAGAAAGGCAAAGATATACCAAATGACGAAAGTATCGAAAAGATTGAAGAAAAAGGCGGAACCTCAAAGAGGTAACTCGAGTCGACGGAACTCCGACAATCCCGAATGCGCACCCCATACAAAATACGTACTAATCCAAGACGACGTCGTGATGGCTGAAGATCTAGAGTTTTGCTCGCCGTTTGTTTTCGATAAAGAAGCCGGTCGAGACCAAATTTATCGAAAAACCGGACTGATTGTTTTGGAATCGAAGAGTTGGCGATCCAATCGGGCGAGAGCCGCTTGATGAATCAAGAGGAAAAACAAGGAAATTTATCGAATCGAAGTCGGGGTTAGGCTGAAATGTTGCAACCCTTCTCTAAAGCCAAAGGAAACCGAAAGTCAAAAAATGCCAATATTAAAATCGAATATGGCGTGTCCAGGAAATCGTCATGGTAACCTTTTCACAGGAGTGCTGCAGCTGCGACCAAGGCGACCACCAATCCGGCAATGGCAGACCCTCCCTCAGGAGCTGAACCCTCGTTGCTGGGAGTCGGCTGCGCAATCGTTGTTGAGTCACGGTCATGTGCCTCGGATCCTGCCTGCGTGGAGCCCGTTGATGGCTTGGATCCGTGCGAGTTAGAGGCAGTAGTGCTGTTGCCCGGTTGAACAGATGCTCCTTGTTCTTGGAAGAGACCGCCGACAAAGGCCTTCGAGGTCGCTGACGGCGACGCTGTTGTCTCTTGGGACACGGTGCTAGACCTGGCCGAGGAGGTTGTTGCTTCGGGCTCAGGAGCGGTTGTAGACGTCGACTTCGGCGATGGCTTCACGACAGTCGAGGGTGACGGGGCAGACTCTTCCTTCTTTGTGGGCTTACTCCCCTCTTTCGTCTTCTCGGAGGCACCGGCGGAGCCACGTTCAACGCTATCGGTGTTGAAAACGACAATACTTGCAGTCTTGCCCTTCGGAACCGTAACGACACAAAAATCAGCGCCACCAACACCCGTCGTGCTCACGGGACTGTTGACTCCGCCCACGCCATCTTTGGAGGGATCAATCGAGCAGGGCAGGCCGTTGCATCCACCATCAGGGCACTCAATGCGCAGGCCGTAGGTCGGCGTCGTCTTAGCGAGCGGAGCGTTGAGAAATTCTGGGTTCCAAGCGATCTTGACATAGGTGTCACCATTTTCAACTGTGTTGGCACCAGCGACGTACGGACTCCAGTTGCCGATCGGCTCAGTAATCTTGCCCCAGACGCAGCCCCGCGAAGCTGGAACTCCAGGTGCATTGATGTAATAGTGTGCGGCCGTCCCGCACCAGTAGGAAGGCCCAGGAACGGCGAGTGTCGCCACGTCGGTCACGTCGGTAGGAATGATCATAGCCTCGTTGCCGGGCAGTACTGTCTGGCAGAAAGAGACGATCCTGCCGGCCTTGTTGACTGCCTTGACTGTTCCTGTGCCGTCGACGCAGTACGGCATATCCTTGAAGGGCTTCTCGGCCTTACCACCGTTGCAATAGAGCCCGCCATACTGCAGAAGGGTTAATATCTCCATTCACCGCAGCGACGTGCAGAATCACGCCGCGACCACGTCTTGCCCTCAACTCACCATCGACTCGGGATAGGTATAGGTCGTGTTAGGCTTCCATTGCGCCATCACCTTGCCCGGCCTGCAGGCAATGGGGCACCACTTGCCGTCCTCGCACGGCTCGTCGGGACTCATGGCAAAGCCGTTGTTATCGGCACCAGGCACAAAGACCAAGTCAGGGTCGTCGGGGAGAGTACATCTCGGCTTTCGCGGGGCAATTTCAGACGAGCGGTGGCTGTGGTGCCTCTTTGCAGCATGAACCTGGTCATGGGCACGTCGGTGGCCGTGGCCTGCCGCTGCATCGACAAGTGGGGAGATCAGCAGGAGAGAGGCCGAGCCGAGGACGGCCTGAAGCGTAGTAAATCGCATTGTTTTGTAGGCCTAAAGAGAGAAAGACTGACGTTCGTCACAGCGTTGATGGTCACGGCACCGGGCGTTCTGGGTGTCGAACTGTCAATCGGCGGCAACCCGCAATCGGACCACTTCCTTCTCAGGCTTTCGAGTACGTTGAGATCATCCGACTGCTTGCGTGGTTTCGGTCTCGTCGGCCAGGCGGGCTAAATGGGAGCAAACGCATACACAAGTGTCTGGAAGAGCCGCAACGGTGACCGTGGGCGCTGAGTCTGGCGGTGGTGAGAGAAACGAGTGACAGGCGACAGGCGACCGGCGACAGCGACGTGGGAAACGAGAGGATGTCTTTCACAAGTTGTGAAGACGGGAGCAAGGGTGAGAGGATAAGAGGTGAAAAGCCGCGACGGTCTTGGACGGACTCCAGGGCTCCGAACAGGGGGTCTAGTCAAAAAAGCTTTCAACCCCATGCTTTTCTGGGGAATCTCAAGAGGCCCAGAACATCGAGGAACACCTGAGGACCGCCCGGAAGGACCACAATAGTGGAGCCCTTCTGGAGCTAACGTCGCCAACCCCCGACAGTCTTCGACAAAATCTCCCCCTTCCCGGTGTGGTTCTGGCTGCCCCATGCTGGTTCCTGGCCCCGGTTGGAGCCTGTTGGAGCATGTTGAACCTCCCAAACTGGATAGCCTTAGAAATCTGACCAATCATACACCGCCTAGCTTCCTGTTCCTGGCGGGCTTCATCTCGGCAGCGGGTGGGCCATCGACAGGGGAAGCTGTCAGGTACAAACCGGCCAGATCGGCGAGGCCCAATGGTGTTAGGCGGGCCCTGGCTGGGGAATCTGTGACCCTCAGGGCTAACCTCAGGCGAAATGAGAGCCCCAGAAAGACCACTATGCCGCCCAACTGATGCCATTAGCAAATATCAAGATTGCTTCCATGTACCGGGCAGGGGGTGAGTGTTTTTTTTTCCTTACATTATTGTGTACAAAAAGTCTCACCAGACAGCAAACAGCGGAAGTGTGCTTGCTGGTGGTTGCAAGTTTCAGTGCACTGGCATTGTGGTCCTTTTTCCTCTACGGGCTGGTTTTTTTCATGTCAGGCCGTCGTCCAGGATGAGATCGGTGAGATTTCCCGTATCCTCGCGTTGTTCTTCCTTCTCATGAATGAAGCGGAGGGATATATGTGGCTTGGCTAGCCACTGCTGACCGCAATATCACCACCACAGCCAGAACAGAGTCGATACGCCACCTCTCAACGAGATTAAGTATTTATCCTGCGAGGGAATTTTCCGTCCATGTTCACGGCGCACGGCCTCGCTTGCAATGCCATCCAGAATCTCCGGTTGAGTGTGTTGGGTACTTGTAAACCGCTGCTTACACGACTAGGAGGCACTGTACAAAGTCAAATCCAGATCTATCTGGAGCTTCGTAGCCATCATCCATACCCATACTTACAGCTGAGCTCTTCGACAATCCTATCTCTGAAGACAAATGGTAAAGCACCTGCCTAACATTCCTTTTGCATGCGCCTGTATTCCGCCACATTTGTGAGAGCTACAGAATCTACCCATGTTTTTAGCATGGAATAAAGACCCCGCAACATTTGAAGGGTTTCAATATTAACATTATCAACTTGCTACATGGAATACTCTCCATGCAAAGGGCTGGTTGCCTGTTAAGTATTGAACCCTATTTCCAGCCACAAATACGCCAGTTCTAAGATGCTGTGAGTGATCATTGCCACATGCGTTGCAAGAACTTTTTATTGCCTCTGAGACAGTGACTTGTTTTACATCTTTTCGATGAGCTATACCCTGCTGGATAGAGCAGGAGTGATTGCGATCAGATCTGTATAGTCATGGTTTTTCTTTGCTCTCCATCTTGCCTACCACATCAGTAAAATCTGTCTACTAACGTGTGTACCAACTAGTTGCCATTCCATCTCTATCACTTAAAAGATGTTACTGTATCATTTAGTTATGACTTGTCCTTCGCAAACACCTCATTTCCCAAAGAAGTCAACTCATTACGCAGTAGACTTAAGTTTCATTTCACAGATCATATACAGCCTGGTGATGTCAGCTAAGTGTGAACTAAGAAATTAGCTCAAGGAACAACATGCCGCTGAGACCACATCTGCTTGAGCTTTAGAATCTTCCGCTATACTGATTGTTGAACCTTTGCAACTGGAATATCCGCGGTCGTACAACTCCTAATGGCCCTTCCGGCTTGTTTATTGTTCAAATGCTGCTTGTTTTGAGCTAAGCAGTTCCTGTCCTCTCGGCCTTACAAAGCTGGCAACAACATTTACCGAATGGATATCCTGTCGAACACGTCGGCCGTTTATGCTAATCACTTGTCCAAATACAATAATGTGAGTGAAAAGAGTATGCAGTCGGTGCTCTGGCCATGAGAGCAAAAATACGAAAGCATCATGACAAGGGTGAGATTCGAACTCACGCCCCTGAACGAGACCACGGATTTTGGTTAAGGGTTTAAACACCTTAACGTGGCGCCTTGGACCACTCGGCCACCTTGCCTTGGATACACCTGTTAGGGCTGAAAACACAGATCCTGTCCATTTAACAACAACTGCAGTAATCCACTGTCCGCAGCGAGCTCCGACCTATGCCACTGTTTGTGACTTTACAGCTGAGTCTTATGCTTATGTTAATGTTTTGGTAAAGCCATTAGTCTCATGAATCTGGAGTAATTATATACAAATAAGTTTCTGCAGCATGTAAGTGGCTTTGAATTAGTATCCACAAAAGGCTGGCTGGATTCAAGCTGCCACAGCTGCATCCTCCGCTTGTTCTTGAGCCTATACCAGTACCAGCTTGATGGAATGGCCAAAAAACGCTGAAGTTGATGCTGTCATGTATGTAACTGCGAAGAAGACAGTAGTATTAGGTACCCGAGAAGTTGATTGGATGCCGAAAGTGGTGTGACGATTCCACAGCCTCCTGAGGTGGGTTCGAAGGCAGTGACCAGGTTGTAGAACCTGAGGGCCTGGGGTCCTTACACAGTAAAGTATGGGATCACTGCGGTCACCAGTTGTTGGTTGACAACTGTTCCTATTGCTGACTGAGGAACTTCTCCTAACGAGCAGTTAGCTAGGTCCTATATATATAAGCGTCTCTTTCAGCATCACTCCTACCATCACGAGTACCACCAGTGATGCTGGAGTATCATGCCGTGTTGATTTGGTCTTGACGGTGATGATGTTTTATTGGTCTGTCCTTTCGGCCTCTCCCGTCCTGCTTTTCCTGGCAAGGCCTTCCCCATTCCATTGGCCTTGACAAGTGGTGATTGACGAGAGCGTCCAGTCAGGCACCTTTCTTCTCACTAATCAATTATTTGCCTGTCATGATGGGAGCTTTGGCGATGGTTGGCATTTTGAAGGACGAGAACCGGGTTGGCATATCATCATCTGTACTGGTAGCTATTATAACCATAGGGTAACTCTTGAACATTGCTGCTATAAATACTGTATGAGTGCAATGTGCGTGATGTTTACATATGAAGGAACTCACTTGAGTATTGATCTTCATTAGATCATGCATGTTGGGTGAACCAAATTTCCCACTCAAGATTGGGTGGACTCTTCATGCTGACCATCGTTCACACGCCCAGGTGATCTGGTTCTTAGCATGCCGTTTACCTAGTTGTCTATTCCTGGAAAAATGAAAGGCTCATCATAGTATCATCACTTTAAAGTCTGTTGGTGGACCTCTGATCCTAGACTCAAGGCCCCGTTCTTCCTACAGCCATGCATCAGGCTTAGTTTCCTGCATCTATGCATCTTTGGATTCTTTGCTTGTTTTATGGCCTTTCAGCCATTCAGACACTTTTTGCCCCAATCATGTATGGTCAGAGCTGGCTGCAATATTCATTGGCTCAGAGACCTATGAAAGTCTCTGGTTTGGCCTTAGTGGCCAGGCCCGAGTTCAGCCAGCACTTGCTCACTCACTTTGTTTCTTCCCACAAAAACCAATCCCGAATAACCACAAAAGTGGGCAATTGGAAAGTCATTGTATCAGCTGGGCATCTTGGCTCATGCCTCTTGCATCCTGAGTCTAGCAGAGGTTTCTCAAACCGTCTTCTAACCATCGAGTAATATTGTCTTATACTCTTGGGTTTTGACTATGATTGGAATAATTGGCTTGGTCTCTCCATTCAACAGATTATCAGAAGTTGTCAAGAATTGTTGTTAGTCAAGGCCAGCAAATACCTGGCATGTAGGTTGGTTCATCCAGGGCACATCGTTGAGGGTAGCTGACTTCTATGTAAAAAAAACGATCTGACCAAGAAATAAGGCATTTAAGCAGGTAATGTCCAATTAACGTAACGTCTAACCATGATTGATATCAATAACTGTTAAAAAACATGTCATGTGTACGCATGTTCACTCTAAGACATTGAAAACACACCCGAGTCATCAAGTATCGGTTGGGAAGGATTCTCCAAGTAGTCTCGTTATCTGTGTAAAGAACACTAGTACACTATTCCCAATGATAACGAATTTTAAACTGGAAGACACAATGGCTGAGTAAGAAAGGCTTTTTTAGGTCAAAATTGTTGTTTAGCCCCGTGCGTGGCTAACAGCGTAGGTCTAAACAGCATCAACAAAGTGCCTTTTAATCACTAGTCCAACAGGAAATCTAATCACAATAAATTACGCTAGTTGTTGCTCAATCAGCGATGGAACTCGAATTTGCTTGTATCATGCATATGCGTTCCATATGATTGGTTGAGATAGAGCCTTTCACCATGAAGCAAGAAATGAACTTGTTGGAGAACATTAAGAGGCCTTGAACAATCGGATCGCGCTAGAAATGTCAGTTCTCTCCTGAATGCTCTCAAAGGGAAATATCTAGTGAAAGTATAGATAAACACTTCTTGGGATAGTGGAAGGATTGAGAGTTTCAAGAACAGTTACTGTAAATAGATATCTGCTTTGTGTATGAGACTTCAGGGGGCCGATGTCCGGAAAAAAATTACCTATGCAATCGGACAATCAAGAATAAGTACGCTATTGCAAGTCATACTGCAAGCAAGCCTTGTAGCCAGGTAGAGCGCATACTATACTCTCAACGGCAAGGGCGATGATGTCCCCATCCCTAAGACCAGTACATGCTAAGGACAATGAAACTCAGAAAAAGAGACACGATGATGGTCCACCAGCTCAAGCCGGGCAGCCTTCGCAGCTAGTCCAGACACAAGACCGGCAAGGTACTAAAGGAGTGTAACCACAGGACTGGGTACACACATGCTCACACCTATCAGGGAAAGATACACTGAGATGGTTTACTTAACATAGTGTGCATGGTGTTTAGAGTCAACAATAAAGGCCGATGTGAAGGCTGCAGACTACTTCCAGTTTGGTGAAACTGTGATGCTCAACTGCCGACTACGAATCTCCCTGATCAACAAAAGACAGACCTAATCTATATTTGTCATATGGTAAAGATTTGATGTGCCCAAGCTGGGCTCTGACTTATGAATTCTTGTCATTTCAGTTACGAATGGAGAAATGGGAGACCAACTGACCATCTGTTAACGCTAAGGACTTTACTATTGCAAGTGAGGTGATTGGATTGCCATTCGGGTTACTCACAGCTTGAGTACCCCATGGTGTTCAGAAATCATATATAGAAAGTAAGAAGCAGGATTTGTATGTTTACCCCCTTATTTGGCTGGGAGGGACAACAATGAGCAGGCCAGGGGTTCATATTCCAAAAGGTTGCTGGCAGCGGGTCGGCTAGGGGGCCCGAGGCCGCCATCGGGAACTAGAAGCTTGTTTGGCCTGTGGGTTCGAAGCTTCGCAGGTGAAGGGCTTCGTTGATGATGAGCGTTGGGTACTCTTCCCGCCATCCGCCTTTCCCCCAAGACCGTGCCTACGCAAACTGTACACACCGCCATACCTGCTCTGCCTATGCACAACTGACAGCCACAAGTTGCTGACAGATTGCTCTTGCCTAAATTCGTGCCCTTCCCACGTGACTATAGGCGGCTCAAATACTTGAAAGTCACGTGATTAAGCATCCGTCTTGATTAGCACGGACCATATCTTTTATTCTTGACCCTACGACGTCATCTTTGACCATGTCATCTGCTTCGCAGGCAACCGCGAAACCAGAGTACTGGCCGATCAAGATTGCTCGAAGCGATGGGCAGGGATATCAGAACCTGGACAATAACGCGCTTAGCGACAATGATGACCAGGACGTGACACAGCGCGAGCGCTGGGAGGTCATCATTGCAGGGCACCTCCAGACCCAGCTGGGCCCTAAGGACGACAGTAAGTTTCATGGCAGACTCTTCCAGGTTGCTATATACTGTCGTTTTCTAGAAATACTGGTACTGACATGGACATGGCGCAGCGCGGCAGTACAAACTCGATGGGTTTCCCAACGGTTATGAGTTGCGTTATTCAGTTCGAAAGGATGGAGTTAGCAGGGACTACTACCTCTACGGCCATCCAGCTGGGCCTAAGGCCGTCTACCGGACCCCAGGAGATTTTGCCCTCCATGTTATGTGGCTGGCTAGCGGCTCAACAGACAACAGCCAGTGTCCCTGCGACCTCTGTCATAAATATGTGAAGGAAAAGGAACTCGCAGCGGCCAGCGCTGCCCGTCGGAACCAGCCTTTGCAACAGGCATGCACTCAGCCCCAACAGCAACTTTATCCACAACAGCAGCCTCAGGTTCATAAGCAGACCCAACAGTTGCCAACCCAGCAACTGCAGCCACTACATCAAAACCAGCAGCAGCAACCATACCACCAGCAACCGCCATTCCAGCAACAGCAGCCTCAACAATTGCAGCAACAACTGCAGCAGCCCCAGCAATCTCAACAGCATCTGCAGCAACAGCAGCAATATCAACATCCACAACCCCCACCACAACCACCTCCCCAGCAACCTAGTCCTCCTGGTACAACTAGCTGGGCCAACGTTTTTAGGGTTGGTGAACTGGTGTGGTATAAGCAGGCCGCCTGGCGGCTCGGTGTGATTCTCTTTATATCACCAAAGCCTGGAATCGATGCCGTCAGCCGACCGCCGACCGATGAGGACTACCAATTTACCCTAGCCCCTTTGGGCCATCTGTTGCTACCCCAGGCCACCGTCGTCAAGGAATGCCACGATATGCGGCCATTCCTGACGTTTAGTGTGCCAAATCCTGGTTTGGAGGACCTCAAGGATAAGTCCTTTGATGCTGTCGACTGGCAGGGGCAGATAACGATGCGTTGCACAAAAGAAACAGATCCTCAGAAGCGGGTTTACAATCAGCAGGTCATCTGCCTCGAGGCATCTAAACTCGGCGCTCGAGCTATCAACGACGCTTATTCCACTTTCAATTTTCTGGGTGAAACAACCACGGCCAACGGGGCTTTCCGGCTCTATCATTACGAGGGAGTCTACCTTGGCGCTGAGATGATCCGGATTGGAGATCCCATCCGAGTAACCGTCCGCTCTTCTGTCATTGCGGACTCATCTGTTGCAGCTACTGAGGCCATTATTGCAGCCACCGTTCCACCTGATGCCACAGTCGTTATGCTTATCGATTCTATCGAGGTGTTATTCCCGGCAGCTCCTCCTCATCGCTGGTATCTTCAGTTTCGCGGAAGTCTGTACCGCCCCTATCGTCGCAGCATGTCTGAGCCGGTTCCGTCGAATGCTGTTCTTCAGCCGGCAAGTCTCGGCCAAGTTTTCTCCGAGGAGATGGCGATGCGCAATCAGATTGAACCCAGGGCTCGCACGGGCATGGAGTGGGTCTGGCTTCGCCTTGGAACGGATGGACCAGGGCCAGCTCAGGCTGTTGTTCGGGCGGAGCAAGACGTGCTTGGACGTTTCTACGTGACCACTCGCTTGATGGAGGTTATCGACCCAAATAAGCTCAAGGACTGGGTTGCGAGAGGTGCTGTGGAAGAAGCACCTGCGTATTTGAACAATCGTGGTCATAGTGGTGGAGGACAGCTGACGGGCAGGAAGCCGAGTCGGACGGCAACATTGGGAGAAAGCGTCTCGACAACATTCGTGGCACCTTCGGGCATAATTGAGAATTGATATCGGCACTAATGGGGATTGTCTGCGCTGGTTGAAATTTTTTAAGATAATAGATAATCCGTACCTCCAGTTTTGCTTACTTTCTAGCAAGAGTGCTGGTTTTGCACTAATAATATCAAACACATCAAGTAGTGTAGTCATCGGCAACGCTTTGCTACTTACACTATGCTCGTGTTTGTGGTCTTCGGATTATTACTAACTGCGAACGGCTGTGATGATGCGAAGGGCGGATCTTCAGACACATAACACGCTTCTTGCTTATGCCAATCTGTACCTTATCCGTATGTCTTGCTGATCCTTCTGCCCTGCTTGCTCGGCCAACCTCATTTACGACCAAAGTATTTCCTTCCGTTTATCATCATTTGAACGTTAAGGCATCCGTAAGTTAGCATTCCGTTTCCTTCTGTCATGCTGGAGCCTTACTCGTAGTTCTTGAACAAGGGATCCCAGCATGGACATTGGTCTGCACCGACCATCCCAAGAGATGAAGCGAGCGCAATGAAGCTTTTTGTTAGCGGCCGCAGTGGAGAGCCAAAAGGGGGCACTCCGTTGTTTGACCCAGCTGTTCGGGTCCAAGTCAACAACGGCAGGTCAGCAAGATGTGGGAAGAGAAGCGGTGAAGGTAAGGCAAGGATTGCTGGTTGTTGCATTGACCCGTGATTCTCCCTAATTTTGCCACTTGCTGGGTGACCCAGTTTCTCGTCGGGCGCATACTGTGGATTCTAAACGGACGCAGAAGTCCAACAAGAACCATTCTGTCGGGACAGAAAGTAAAGAACGGAGATGGCGCTCCGATGTTGGTGCCAACCGCCAAGAAGAGAAAAGCAAAGCTAAATTACGGAAGGATTCGTGCCTTGACGTCAAAAGATGAATGCATACATTCGAGCTAAAAGTGGCTTACACGCATAGAAACCTTTCAAAGCTCCCTCCTTGCCGACTTCTAGTGCTGGTTACATGTGGCAGAACAGGTGATACGCCCCATCTGACGCTTGAGAGTGAGAACCAAAGCCGTTGAAGAAAGACAAAAATACGGAGTGCTGGGCCGGTAAGTCCTCCGTGCGTGTACAATTGACAGCAGACACCTTACGGTTTGGAACTCTCAGTTGCAAACCGCGCTTTCGGAACCCATTCCCAGTTTTCTCGGGCCCCGGATTTTTGTCCCCTGAGTACACAGTGCACAAAGAGGGATCTCTAGTCCCAGCAACATGTGCCGATAAAAAAAAGGAAGTTTGCGCCGTGGCTAGGCTTTGTGTTGAGTCATCGCCATATTGTTTGTACTCTTGGAAGGCGTTTTCTCCTCCGTTTGGACCAATCTGTCGGTACCACAGGATACGGAGGGGGGCAGCCCGAAAACAACGCTGCAAAATGCTTTAAGCACACACTGGTAGCAGTTGTAATCAATCATATCACCCATGATATGCGACCACTTTGGCCCTCTGCCACTTGTTAACTCGTACGGGCTGGTTGTGAGTAGTACCTCTAGACTCTGCATGCGCTGCAGTGGTCCATCGGCAAGCGTGATGATTCTGTAGGGTAACCTGTACCTATCGTACCCAACGGATAAAACGCTTGGGGAAAAAACCAGGCGATCGCCGAATGAAACCCAACAACCATCGATCCATGGACACACCCCCGCCGCCCAAGACCCTCGGTCTGCACAAGTGGAAACAAAAACAATTGATTGGGGAGTAGTCTAGAAAACACAAGAAAGTACGTCGCGACACCTTATCCGACCAACCAGTCAACATTACCCTTCGTTATATGCAGGCATCCAGTTTGTCCTTCCCTGCTCTTTAAATCCCAGCCCCTCATCAACCATTCTGTCGGTGTCTGATGCCCCTCATTTCCGCCTGAACGGAACGGGGCCGAGCCGAAGCAAACAATACCTACTTAGGTACCTAGGTACCATAATACTGGGACAAACGAACTCCGCACCAACGGGACAGCAGTTTATTGCTTTCCCCTCCTCTGTGAAACTACACACTGCTTCTAAGATCTTGTTTCGCCTGCTTTGTGTAAGCCGGATGCGGAGCAGGCGCGCTCTTGAATCAGTTAGACAAAGCAGCAAATCAGAGCCTGGCGGATGTGGTGGCTTGTTTGGTTAAAACTTGTGCTTCCACACTTTAGCCTGTCAATGGGCAGCCACAGTGGTACGACACCTCCATAGGTCTTAGGGTATGCGTCGTCAGTCGAGGCCGAGGAGGGTAGGATCGGGATATTTGTGATACGGCACCGGTAAATGTTGTGTATGGTGTACACACAAGGATCTCATGTGGTCGGTGACTGTCTCCTCCTCTTGCCATTTGCCGGCGATGTGCTGAGACGGTAGGTTTTTGTTGTTACTGAGTGGGTTGATGCTAGGTGAGGTCACAGCGCTGTGACACAGAGCACTTGAGTCAATCGATACGATAGCAAGCATTCGCCCAGAAGCCAGAGGCAGATAGGTAGATATGCTGGATTAGTAGCAATAATGTGCTGGGGGATATCAATTCATAAACTGCAAGCTAGCAATCAACACACATTTTAGGAATCTTGGGCATCAGCACATCTAGATAGTGTCATGATAATCATCAAAACAGACAGCGATAGACAAGACGGAAAAAACAGGAAATGCAAAAAGCGACTCCAATACCATCATCGCTCAGCCTATGCTCCTCCTGTGGAGGCAAAACCCGCTGCTTGAGACACCCGTGGGAACAAGACACCTCGAGAACTTGATAATCGCCTGGTTGTCGTTTGTAACAGAGCCATAACCGGCCAACGGGCGATAGTCATTGCCAGCAATATTGACCGATGCAATGCCCCAAGTCCTCTTGCTCCTCAAATATTTGCATCATGTCCGGGTTCCAGCCCGTGTGGCCCTAACCCATGCACTTCTTCAACCTGTGTTCTCTTGCCTTTCCCACTTGGCGGTGGCATATAACATATTTGTTGGATCGTTTAATGGTGCGGTCGGAAAAGGACAAAGAACGAAAGTTGTGTCTAGATGCACTCCGGTCGTGGTCGTATGTTTTCAAGTGGCGTGCGTATACGAAGATTTTGTTTTCGCTTCATGGCTGACGAAAGACGGGGGGCCGAAGTGATCCTGCAGTCACAACACCTCCAGAAACCGATGCGTGATGGTGTCGGGAAGCAACCGTACAGAGAGGTCTGTGGAACCGAGAGGCAAACGAGACTTAGAAGACAACCCCTTGGGAACCGTAAACGACCGAAAAATGCAAGTTATGGACTATCGAGATTTCATGCTGATGAGACGGGTGGGGGTGTGACACATCTGTTGAGGAAAGAAAAAAACAAAAATTGGCAAACTAGCTCCTCGTCCCCCAGAACCGGGTATCAGAACGCCATTGCCGGCACACCAGAGTTGCCATAGACAAACCAACAAAGAGCCTATTACTTGGCGCTCAGCTTCAGGGCCTCGAGTCTGGCGTTGAGACTTTTGAGGACCTCCGGGTCGGGCTCTGGCTCGACCTTGTGAGGCTTTATGCGCGCGCCGGGCTGGTGCTTGCACTTGGGGCAGACGGCAGGCGCCTGCGAAGGCACCGAGTACTTCTCCTTGCACTTGGGGCACTCGTAGTGTGCGGTCTTCATGCCAGGCCCGTCGTTCGGGTAGCCGTATGGGTACTTCTCCTTCTTGGCCCTGCATCACCGAGAATTAGTATATTCTCCAATCTGCTGTGGAAGTAGCGGGAGTGACAAGAAACTTACGGATCGCGCGGGCAGTCGGTACAGCGGCCGTGGTTGCAGCTCTGGCAAATCTTGACGCCAGAGCGGAACAGGGTGTTGCACTGACAGCAGGTCCTCCTGACACGCTGACGCGGCTTCCGGTAGATGAGGTCCTGACCACCCGTCTTCGACGGGCGCTTGAGGACCGGCTTTTTGTGTTGTTGCGGATCCCACTCGACAACGAGGGGCTTGTGCTCCTTTTGGAGAGCAGCGCGTTTAGCGCGGCTTGCCTCCTTCTCGGCCTCGGTCCGCTTCGGTGGAATCCGGGGACATTGCTTGCAGCGGTTGTGCTTGCACTTGCTGCACTGCTTGTTGGCGCCGAAGGTAGTATCGCACTTGTGGCACTTCCTATGGACACGCATCTTGATGGGCTTCTCAACGCGCAAGACGTGGCCATCCGAAGAGTACCACTGGCTGGGCTTCACATCGAGCCCATGAATCTCGGCCAACTTCTTAGCACGCTCGGCGTAGATCTGAGCGCGCGGGACCTTCACAGCGTCAGGATAGGCCTGGGCGGCGGCCTGCGAGGCGTCGCTGTCATAACAAGTTAGAGATGCATGCTAGTGGTTTATTGAACCATAAGCCAGCACTTACGCAGCATCTTTGGCGCTGTCAGCAGGAGCCGGCTTGGAACTCAGCTGGGAAAGACGACGATCCGCCTTCCTCAAGACCGTCTTCACACGCGTCAGGAACTTGATGCCCTTCTCCTTCTTTTGGACCGAGGACGGGCCCGACTGCGCCGGAGAACTCATGTCGGCGTTGGCTATGGTCCGCTGTTCGGTCTTGGTCGGCGAGAATGGGTCAGGTATCGGAGGAGATGTGCTGATGTTGTGTCAGGTCGACAGACGACCTATATCCGCGCAGGCTGGCTGGGCAATTGGTGTCCGATCGGCACAGGATCTCGCGCGACGTTGATGTATAATGACTAGGTGAGGGAGAGGTCGTCTCGAGGTCACGAGGATAGCAAGGCCTGCGGCAGCGGCGACAGCGAGCGCAGGGCGACCGGTAATTTTGAGTTATCGGGAACAGATGCCGATAATCGAGATGAGAGGCAAAAGCCAGAGAGGCTAAAGTCGTGGCCAGGATGTCGGTGGTTTTGTTGATGGAGACGACAACACGATGAGCACGATGGCAGCCAAACTGCTCCGCAAAAGCGGGAGAAAGGGGAGAAGGAGAAGCGGAAACCGTTGGGTGGGAAGCGGTAGCAAAAGAGCTCTGGGCAACCTGGGTGTCGGGGGCAGGAGGCCGGGAACAGGCTACAAGTACGGGTCAGACAGGGATCATTTGGCGCCAGGGAGGATGCGATGGAAACGAGAGACGAAGCTGCAGCGCTAGTGGTCGTGGTGGATAAGATCGCCCAGATGGGCAAAGGCCCATGGCAAAATGTGGAGCCGTGGACACCAGACCCAGCAGACGCAACAGGCCAGCCAAGCAACGAATGTGGAAAAACCGTCGTGTCGTCCGGCCACGGCTGGACGCTGGCTCAATAGCGTCTGCGAGGACCTGCGGCAAGATCCCCAAACCGTCCACCCGCCGCTTGATTAACCCTAAAAAGCGACGGTGCGCGACACGCTGGCCAGGGCCTGGGCCTGCAAAGCGCGAGCAGCAGCATGGAGGAGTTGCTGGGCGCTGGACGGGACGCTGGACGCTCCGGAGGACAACCTAGGCCACTGAGATTCTGACGGCTTGGCCTCGCTGTGACACCAGAGGACTGCGATATCGTACGTACAACTGTGGAGTGCACTCTCATACTTGGGCTGTAGATAGTTTACCTAGTAGGTAGGTAGGTAGTGTCTCTTCAGGGATCCCTTCGTGCAAGTGCAAGTGGAATAAGTACGACTGTGTTGTGCACATGCTCGGGTAACACGACAACACGCGGCGCACACTGCACACTGTCCTACCGCGCGATCCACGACAATGGATGGATGAGTGAGTGGCCCGGATGGTTGGGTGGATGGGCACTACCTTACGTATGTACACACACAACACAACACGGCACGGCAGCACTGCTCCCCGTCCTTTGCCACTGGCTGGTGCCTCTGGTCCCGGTGCTGTGGGACTGTGGGAATGCGGGAACGGTGGGTGGGGAAGCAGAAGAACGGAACATGAGCCCTTGTCTGGAAGTGGAAAAGTCACCGTGGTGTGTGTGTGGTGCGCCCGTGCGACGTGAAGAAGCGACGGCTCCACCCAGCGAGCACCATTGAAAGACGCTGATCGCTGACACCACCATTCTTGTTCTGGGTGCTGTCCATTCAGGTGTGTCCTCTGGAATTATCCGTCTCGTCATCATTGTGTCTTTGTTATCCCACATGTGTGTCACGGTTTGCTAGGCCTGCTTGCTAGATGCTAGGCAGAAAAGGAGTCAATTGCTCTATTTTACATAATACGTTGTGGGCACATCGGCTGGCGATACGTGAGCCTGGAGCTGTCATCCGATATGGAGAACCCCGTAAAATCCGCAGCGCGTGCTGCCAACACGGGGGCCCTCTCCGTCAGACACGTTATCTCAGTGTAATCCGTAACGTTTTCTCCGCCGTTTCCAATCACCCAAAAAGGGAGCGACGAACTACGGTGGAGGGCTCTCTCACAATCCCAGGGTTCGGGCAGGTGTGTGAGGAGACAAACCTCACCCCCCTTGCTCCCCAAAACCCGCGCAGCCAGTCACATCGCTTGCCCTTTCCTTGGACCCTTGGAAGTGGCAAGAGGTGCGGGACGACAGACTGGAACCCGCGGTCCATCGAATGTCAGATGGGGAGAAATGGGCAGCTTTCCCAAAAAAAAATTTCGAGTCCCCACGCTTCGCCCGCACACTCCCCCCTCACACACCACTGGCCCTCAACTGCAACCCTTGGAAGCTAGCAGGGGTTGAGGAAACGGTTGGCAGGCTGGACAACCTGAGGTATGGAGTTAGCCCAATCTGTCTTCTCTGCGGCATTCTGATGTCACGACCACCAAGCGCGTGCAACATGTGTAAGTCTTGATGTTTGTTGGAACTCCATCTTGCATCTCAAAAAAGCCTTTCAGTTTCCACACACCTGCCTCTAAGTCGCGCTACTGCACCACTACGCATAGGCTTTGTTCTCTCAACAAGTACTCACATCCTCATGTACATAGATCCACTGACCTCAACTGGATGTACATAGGTAGGCCGGCAGGCAAGGCCGCCACCATGTCTGTTCGTTGGCTGCGATCTTTGGACGATTCCTTCAATCCGAAACTTTTCGACCGCCCCCTGGTTTGACGGATACGGACCCAGGCGTCGTACCGACCCATACCCTCCGGACATTGCCTCCCGTCTCCGTCGTTGTCGTCGTCGCTGTCGTCGGCTTCGCTATTGCCATAACCGTTGCTGGGATGCCAGCTCAACCTGCAGAGTGCTGATCTATTCTGCAGGTGAAGACTTAGAACTACCTAGTTGAAGACTAGGTACCTGTCACTAGCCCATCAACGAAACAAGTCCATCAACCCACGTTGAAGGTCCTGCAGCCCGCTTACATGCATGCTCCAGTTCCTGCAGAGCAATCTCTGGCAACCAATGCCACACTGCAGTGAGCTTTCATGGACGACGGGACGCTGGATGCAGAGGAACGGAGCCTTGGTTATTGAACTCGTCTGACTTCACTTGAGCGTCTATCTGCTGGCAACAGGGTCTAATTTGGTTGTATCAAATATCACCGACCCTACTGCCGCTCAAGTCTTAAGCTTCATAGCCGATGAATTACCTCGCCATTTTCAGCGCGACGTCTCTACTGTGTAGGAAACATCACGCAATTGGTTTCGAACCTCAGCATCTTGAACTGGCGCATAAACTGCATACCTACACCTACACTTGACGGAGACAATCTGATCCTCCCTTCTTCCACTGCTGTGCCGCTTCTCCGAGGATATTGTCCCCCAGTTGGGACGTTGTTATGCGTCTACCTACACATACATACAGATTACATCCGTACATATGTGTATGTGTGGCAGTTTAAGAAACAATCTCGAGAGAAACAAGCCATCTCAGCAGTATTCCGTTCATTAATTTCCTTTAACGGGTGGGATGGAAATTTTGCGCCTGCCGTGCCAGATGCTTCCTGCAACACTTGCATCGATTTTCCCTCATTCAAGATGAACTGAAGGCTGCGTGCATGGATCCATTCGAGATTCCGGTCTCACTCAAACTGATAGTTCAAGTGAGGATGCTGCAAATGGCCAAAGCAAGACAGCTGCTCCGTGCCCGGTGACAACCCGAGTGCTCGCCATGTTTCGGTCCCACCCCAGGACGCTCAAGTCTCTGTCGCCAACTTACCATCCGACCCTCCCACACAAGCCGAGCCCTCACTTAACTGCCAACAGTAAACAACCGTGCCGGAAGACAAGAGCAGTTTGCTGTGTGGACATGGTTTAGTCAAAGTTCTACTAGACTGCAGCTTTTCTGGCTCTCGGTTTTAACGCTAGCCCGTTTACACAGGAACATTCCAAACTCTGTTATCTCGGCTTTTGGCGTTTTACAGCTCTGAAAAAGCTCTTCCTATCCGTGATAAGCGTATGTTCCTCCTGCCACCAAAACCAGCGGGGCCCTACTAGCAGACGACACACGGGGCACGCACCTGATGTTGTCGATGGCGTCTTTGTTCGGTCCCAAGCTGTCGGGTCCGAAGCAGGGGCCTCGACCCTCCTTCCCGCTCACCGCCTCCTTCAAAACGTATTGCTCGGTAAGCAAACCCTCGCCCATATTACAACCAACATTATCTCTCCAGAGGTAAATCCACGCAAAAAAACTTCCATACCTAGATAAGTGTGTATCAACATGCGTGGCTTCCCGTCTCCGTATCAATCAGCTGATTTCTCTAACACTCATTTTGTTACCACGTCACCAACGTGGAAACGTCGGCCAGCACGTTGGTAGACGCTTGCTGTCAGCCGACTCCTCGTCTGTCATGTGCCTACATACCTGCCTCGACCAATGTATGGCAACATTTCGGGAGTGTTTGGCAACAGCCTCCGCCATGGAGCAGCCTTGTAGACCACCCCTCGGGCGAACTGGACGCCAGCATTTCCGGCATCTACCCGATTGTTTCGGCTCTTGTCAACAAAGCTGTTTCTACAACTAGTTGCCGGTTTAATTGGGAATTATCGGTGCATAAAAAGTATGATGCTTAGGGCTTTTTTTTTAATTCTGTTTTATTTATTTATTTATTTTGCTGCAAAGCCAGAGGTTGTGAAGAGTATTAGTTGCTTGGTTTCGGGGCCACCGTGGGCAGGCTTCCAGGGTATGGTATATGTCACCATTGTTATCGCCGTCAACACCCCGCTTGCGTGTAATGCATTTTTAACATACATTCAATCACTCACAGAGGCATCCTGCGACGAGATTTCCGCAGCTTGCAAACCTTAGCTGCCTGGCACGAATCCGTAACATCATTTCGCTCTGCCAGCACTGGCTAGCCTAAATTAGTGAAAGAATGTGGACGCATGAAGTACAGTGAGAGAGGTACATAGCATGTTTTTGGAGACATCGTCCTCCAGCCGAACAGGCAACGCCAACGTCCAAATACTTGAGAGGTGTCTTGCTACCTCCCACATACATATTTTGTAGGCATTCCACGTGATCGTAATTTGTTTTCTGGGTAGATGTATCTGTCCTCTGACGCACTCGATCAAGGTCAAACCATATCCACAATTATCGTGGGTCCTTGAGCGGGAAGGGACGAGCGGCTTGCGGGCAGATCCTCTCACTAGCTCGCGGGTTCGGAGGACTAGCGAAGCCCGTGGACAACGGGGTCCCTTACCCGGAGGACCCACCTGCCGAGGCATGGCGCAGAACAGCTCGGGACCAATGGCGCTTCGGTTAGTAAACAGGGAGGTGCTTAACTTTTTCGAGGATAAACGGCGCTGAAGACGAAATCAAGACCGTTTTGTCCCTGTTGCGTTATACAGTAGGTAAAGGCATTGAGAGTTTTTTGAGGGTGGTGTTGCGTATGTTCGGTCTCCACCTATATCACCCATATATGACATGCGTGCGTACAGAAAAGCCAATACAACTTCCCTTTGTGACCACCGCACTTCTAACGGTATTGTTTTCTTCATCAACATAGTTTCAAATACACATAACGAAGGGAGAGTGTAGGGACTATATGGTAACGGAGTACCTGTATACTATGTGTGATATGTACCGATATTCGGGTGCGTCCTATACGTGTACAGATCTGGAAAAGCAAACGCTATGTCCCGCAGAGATGTCAAGCTCGAGGATGCGTACACCGTGTGAATGCAACTGGTTGGGATACGCACTTCGCCATGACTTTGTTGTTTCATCTAGTGTTGGAGAGAGAAGAGTCGTTCCATGCGGCAGGCAAGTCGCCCCGCACACCAAGCAACAGCAGGTCGGATGCTGCTTTTGCTGCACTCTGCCGCTTCGTGCTTCCCCGACCCCTGTTCGACTTCCTTGGTAAAGATGCGAAAGATCGAATGCGGATAAGTTGCCCGCGTTGCCCATGTGGAGAGTGTGCACGTACACTAACGTGCGGTTGACGACCGGTTGGTTGACCCACGCCCACGGAAAAAAAGAGAGCCGAAGCTCACGGGCAACAACCAACCTAGCAATCCAACTCAGCCTCCCAGTTGCTGTTAGGGTCCGTGTGCGCTGTAGTGTAGTGTAGTTATCGTATATACCATAATTCCTTCGCTGGAATTACGTAAAGCACGCTGGATTGAGTTAGTTAATTCGTTGGCGCACCTATATGGTTCCTTGATACCAAGATAAAACCTCCCTCTGAGCATCTTGTGTGAAAAATCATATGGATACATATGGATGAGCAAATGAAGCCAAGCTACGGATATCCTCTCCACACTGTATGCGGTCGAATGGCTCCTGCCAAGTTGCAAAGTAGCTGTGTAAACGCCAGAACACGGACATGGTCAATGTGGCATCGTTTGTGGGTTGTAGTGTAGTAGCATCTCATGATCTGGGGGGCCCGTCGATGGTCTCACGTTCGATCGGAATGATACCGGAATATCCGTTGGGCCAGAAGGCATGTCTGGGTCTTCGGAGCAAGGGTAATCTGCAAATTAATGACGCCAGTTGGCTAAGAGACTTTCCTGAACTTCTCTGATCTTGTTACAAAACCGTGGGGGTAAGGGAGAAGTTGCTTGTGGCTTACACGGCCACGCATACGGTGCGATAAGTCGTTTTGTGCAGAACAAACTAGTCATTTGCTGTACAAGAATGAAGCATGTCGTAAATAGCTGGAACTTGAAGTTCAATAATTCAGGATGTTGGCCTGATCGAAGCTTCTTCCGAGCTTCTCTGGGAGCACAGGGCAGCGGTCTGGAAATAAAGGTGGGGCCAAAACGCAAAAAAAGTGGGGGGTTAGTTGGTTGAGAAACCGTTGAAGGTGGGTAGCACAACCTTGATCATATATCACAGACTGAGCACGTACCTAGTACTGTTTCTAATTTCCAAAGTCACCTTGCCGGCCGGGCAAGTGAACTGAAACTTCGTACATACAGTAAGTAGTATGTCGTGAAGCCAACTGTTTCACACCTTCTGGCCTTGGCTTTCACGGCTCGCGGGTGACTTGTTTTGCGCGACCATCTAACAACTGGTAGTCTATCGAGTACATGGCACGTACGGCTTGCCCTTGGTATTGTACCACTGCTCCGTGAATGCCGTTGAATCTTCCGATTTGGATGCGGAGGTGACTGCATGCTGCGAAGAAGTGCTCTTCGAAGCGAGTGTACATAAAAGCAGAGTTGTAACCACTCTGCGTGCTCATGTCCGTAGCCCGTGCACAGGAGTGTCTACTGGGTAAAGGAGAGTTGGTTCGAATACAGCTACGGCAGAAACTCGAGCAAACGCTCACGAATTCACACTCAATTAAATCGCTAAGCTACTTAACCTGGCTTTTTGGGTGTTGACATCCGACAATCTTTCTGAAGTTATCGTTAAAGAAAGGGGAAGAGTCAACTACACATGGTGAAACGCAAGGGAGAGTAATCAACACCGACATGATAGTCATTACGATGCCGTTGCGGCCATGGACCTAGCCCTGAGACGTGGGACGTGGTCCACTTTTTCGTTTTCCGCTTCGAGCCAAAACTACGAAGCAAGCATGCGAAACACAAGAGGAGCAACCTTTTACAACACGGAACAATGAGTTCAGAGCGCGAGGCTGCCCAGGCCATTGTTAGCTAAGTTTGGAAGCCACGCGGATCCGTACGAGTGCTTTTGGACTCCTTACTACACCACCAGCACAGACATGAATAGCGTCTCGTTGACGTCGGCATGCGAAAGCCAGATGGCTCAAACTCAAATCAACATTAACATCACATACAACCTTGGCCGCTGTTTGCAGTACATTGCCCATTTCCATCCAAACACTGAACTAGAAGAACATCAATAATCCGTACAGACGGATTGCTTGCACTAGTGTGGTTTCAGGGATGCTGCGCAATGGTGTCGATAGTCGATGGTTGACGGCTGACGGGTCACCGTTTTAGGGGAGTTTGCCCAATGTCGGAAGATCTGGCTGGTCACAGCAGCGAGAAACCTAGATGCCGAAATGCCGGTCCCCAGATACACGAGCCACACAAGCCACGAAACCTGGCCAAGACGCGCTCGAAAGCCCTCGGGCACCTCCAGCCCTTCGCCTGGGACCCACCTGCTCACGGGCCACATGCTCGCTACTCGCTGGGGTGTCGTACAAGTAGGCGAAAAATGGGAGTGCTCAAACACGTCACTTCACCCACCCATAAGTCGACAATCTTTGACGATCGACGGCCACATCGCGTCATCCATATACGGTAGAGTTGTAATACGGGACTCTATCGACATTCGATTCAATTATTTATCAACCACCTGCTACAGCGTACTTCTATTACCCTGAATACTCGCTCAGTGCTGCTCGCCCGCTTAAAGAAAAAAAAAAGGAAGACTGCATCTGACGCAGTTAGTCGACAGTAATACACTTTTTGACAGAGCGAGAGGGAGAGCGAAGGCAACACCAATCCGACCCCCCGACCACGACAACGAACCTCGACTCGACTTACTCGACTGAGACTCGACTGTGCACCTGCAGCTGCACAGCCGACCACACAGTCCAGCAGCGGGCTTTTTTACACGGAACTTTATGCAGCCAGGGCTGGTCAAAACCCCGTTGAACCATCTAGTTGAGCCAGACAGCCCCCACCCTGCACAGCCTGCCATCTCCGCCCACCATGGCCCTGGTTCTTGTTGCGACCGCGACCGCGAGCGCCTCCCAGCCTCAGCCGCCAGCCCCGATGCTGGCCCGTTTTCCGTCCAGCCTTCCGGTTACGACGGCGCCGACGGACGCCCTGACAACGGCAGCGCCCCGGATGTCACCCTGTTCGGCCATCAGCGGCAGCAATATGCACCCCAAGACCCTGGCCGGTTGATTGCCGCCGAGGGGAACAAGCTGCCTATGGCCGTTACTGTTACCGTTACCGTTGCCGGCCAGCGCATCACCGAGTACGAGAATGCGTCTATTGCACCGGCCCCTTGTCGCACATCGCGCCCGTCGCTGGCCTTCAGGGTCACTCACGGCCCGCCGTCGACCGGCGTGAAGTTGACCGACTTTCCGAACGGTTCGTATTGTGGTCGCCCACGGCGCCTTTGTACTCTCCTTGTTCTTGCTGCCGTGGCCGCTGACCAGTGCTCTTACAGAGATCTTGACCCAAATCCTGTCTCATCTGCATCCTGACTCTCATGCCGCCGTCGCTCTGGTTTCGAAGCGTTTCTACGCCCTCGTAACAACTCCGTATGCTTGGCGTGCTGCCTTCCTGCGCTACTTCCCAGGTCAGGATGCCTTGGCAGACCACGTAAAGTACCGTGTAGGATCAAAGCCTACCGATTCGTCCGATTGTATCCGCTCTGAGGTTCGCTACTTCACTCGTCTGACGCTTTTGTCCTCATGGCGAAGCGAATATCTCCTTCGCACCCGCCTGCTTCGGAGCGTTGTGCGAGGGAAACCAGGCGTTGCTGGCGCAGCCGTTCGTTCGTCTTGTCAGTCTGGCAAGAAAGCAACCGCCGTCCTGACGTACAACCCGAAGCTTCCATGGCTGGTCACCAGCCTGCATGCCGACTTTACTGGGGGGAGAAAAGGCCCGAGGGCTATACATGGCAGTGCCGATCTCGGCATGGCCACTTTTAGTGATCCCACTACCGGTAGGATTGAGAAGTTGGGTCTTGATGACCCATTTTCGTTCCAACAGCTTGACGAGGTCTTTCCAGATCTCGAGTATTGGGGCCTTGGTGACGGACCCGCCGCTGTCCCGAATGTCATTGACGTGAGCCAGCACTATGGTTTGGCCGGAGGTGAGGGTTTTCCTGGCGGCCACGTCTACTATAAAGCGCCAGGTCAGCTGCGCGGTCGTTATCTGGGCCGTGAACGAAGTGCCCTTGATCCGCTGCCCCCGGATATTCCCAAGATTCCAGAGTTGTCCGAAGCCATAAGTTGTGTTTGGATCGCCAAGTCTTCTAATGTGCCTACTATCACGCAGTCCATGGTAGGCATCATGGTTGGCTCTACGCTGGGTGTAGTAACCAGTTACGCGCTCGGCCGGGAGTCTACCGGCCCCCGGTACGCTGATGGGGACATCACCGCTCGCTGGGTGCTGAGCCCCGGCGTCCCCATCGTTGACATCAAAGTTGATGACCATTACTGCTACCGGCGAAAGGCTCTAGGACGTGTTTGGGCCGTGGCTTTAAATGCTCTTGGAGAGGTATTCTACCTGACCGAAGTGCCAGAACCTGTGCCAGCCCGAGAGAAGGTGGAAAATGGAATTAACGCCGCCTGGCGCGCAGGGCGGACTGCTTATTGGGAGCTGATCGAATCAACACGCCGCAGGCCACGACTTGACGAGTTCAACAAGACTTCCGTCAGCGACACCAGCTTTCCCAGGTCCCCCGCGAATTCGATGGGGCTGAGTAAAGAGCAGATAGCTGCGGATGCTCGCCAAATTGAGCAGCTTATGCGGCAACCCCCAACTTACTTCCGAAGGGCCTTCGAGGGTTGGGATATGTTGCGTCGCCTTGAGGTTGACTTCGCTGCTGGGAGCGAAGGGGGTGACGGGGAAGCCATCTTTGTCATTACATGCGGCGATCAACATGGAGGGCGCCCCTCCATCCGCCGGTACGTCAGGGGCAACGTTCTAACAGAACTCTCCCGTCCTTCGCGAGCAGGAACCCCCCCGCAATCTTATAGCCACCGTGGCTCACTCTTAGGGGGCAATGTGACTGAAACCGGGCAGAAAGCGACTCCTGAGGATTTCAGAGTAGCTCTCTCGACTCTCGGACTCGGCAGGTCCAATTCCGGGTCCTCTCCAGCACGGGCGGCTAATAGTCATGAGTGGCAGGTCGCTGAGCTTGCGTTCACGCAGCGCCATGGCCTCGAGATCACTGCCAGCGCTGTCGACCAATCCATGTACGCCGTTGTTGCAGCTTTCGAGGACCCGCTGCTTTCTAGCTCTCAGACAGTTACTCCCAATCCGGCCGCTACCCCCATTGCAAAGCAGCCCCTGGGCGAAATCCCTGGTCGGCGTGCTCGACTGCTGGCTGTCGGCACCAATGCCGGTTCTATTTTTGTCTGGAACACGCGCGATGGCGCAGAATCCGTCATCCATCCGTTGCGGATTATTCAGACCGAATCTCCTGAGGTTACCAGCCTTGCATTGTCTTCGCTTTATCTCGTACATGGTGGAAGTGACAGTCTGGTCCAAGTCTGGGACCCGCTGGCCTCATCTCCTGATCCTATCCGCACAATTAATGCCAAATCTAACGGCCGGATTCCGCGCCACTTGCTCAACGCCAACCCTGCATTAGCTCAGGCAAATTATTTTAGTGTCCGAGCCATCTTTCTCGATCCAGACCCAACTGCTCTGCGTGGCATCCTCGCCTGTGGCACTTATGTTCGTTTCTGGAATTACAGTTCTTCTTCAACAACTCAGCATTCGGGTCGAAAGCGCCGGCACCGTCATCATCACGACATCGTCCATGGTGCAGGTGGTGCACGTCGGAACTCCAATACCGTCGAAAGTCACATCGCTGCTGAGCAGGCTGAATTGCGACGCGAAAGGGAGCGTCGAGAGAAAGAACTCGAGCGTCTTCGCAGAAAGTACGTTGGCGATGGGTGGATGGGTGAACTGACCGAGGAAGAGGCGTTGCAATATGCCAGAATCATTTCGGAGGAGGCATATCTGTTGGAAGAACAACGACGTCTGAGTGTGGCCAGCACCAGCGACAAAGCATCAACAGCAGAAGCTGTCTCTGGGAGGGACACTACGTCGTCTGTCGGCAGCGTAGAAACCATCACACCAGAACCAAGTCTTTCTGGAGCTGCTGCTGCTCCTACTGTGTTGGAACCGAGCGCCACACCGTCCTCATCCAACCTTGAAGGAAGACAACTACGTAATGAACATGATGACCAGTACGATTCAGACTATGAAGCTCAGCTCCAACACGCCATCCGCCTCTCGTTGATGGAAGCTGGATGTGACGCTGACACTGTCGTGAGCGTCGATGAGAATGTGTCTCAGAGTAGCCTTGCCACCCACTATGGCCACGAGTTCAAAGTTAAGAAGACTAAGACAAAGAGCACATCCAGGAAGGAAAAAGGCAAGGCCCCGTTACTGGCACCAGGAGCCAAGACAATGGAGTCTGGGTCTTACCACTACAGTGGCGGCTCTGGAGTAAGGTTTGATGAAGGGCCGAACATTATGCCTGACGAAGTCGGATTTCGCGCAGATTTCGACACCGGAATCGACGATGACCTGGCTCTTGCACTCAGATTGAGCCTGGAGGAAGAGGAACGGCGGCTTAGACGAGCCAACAACGGTGTTGTTGGTGTCTTTTCGAACGTGGACGAATACGTGCCGTTGAGTGAGAGGGACGAAAGGGGAAAAGGGAAGGAAAAGAGCATGTGACCAAGGTTCGAGCAATGTGCTGGTTTTTTTTTTGTCTTTAGCATTTATGGTGGCGGTCCGTAGGAGAAGTTTCTGACTCCGTTCGATGAAGCAGCATCGAAAATATCAATACAGCACAGCTGCTGCTGTATTATTGCGCCGTCACCGACTTGCTACATCCTGTCACAGTAGGGTAGCTATTTATCCAATATGTACTGTATTCCCTCACTCTCGCTTGTTAAGTACATAGAGCCAAAATGCTTCCAGCCCACGACTACCCCTTCAAGTACCTCCCGTGAGAGTTCCTCACGTCCAAACTTTGAGCCTTCGTATCCGGTAGATGAATTCCTGGGTATCAGTCATGGAAGTATGGGCACATTGAGTAACCACATCCTTCAAGTCCTGGTCCATAAACATCGAAGATGGCGGGCACAATGAATGTGCGCTTCTTTGCCCAGTGATTGAAGAAAAAAAAACAATAATCGCATGTTGTTGCTGTTTTCAACCCCGATGGACCAAAACGCCTGAACAACTCCCCAATCCCGACAAACAAAAAGCCCAAGCCAAAACCCGAAAATCATATAAGCACAATTGCCGCCCCGATGCCATTAACCAGACCAGCAAAGCAAAAGAGAGATCATCCATGCCAACATAACGCCGTTTAGCCACGGTCTCAACCCTGCTGCCACATCCTCCTCTTCCTTACCTTCGCCATTGTCATAGCTCCCAGTCCAACCATATCCATATTCTCCAACTCCTGTAGCAACGGCACCTCCCCACGTAGGTGTTGCTCCCGGTATGATCACCGTCGTAGACGTTGGTCCAAATGGGAATGGAATTGTCATGGTTGAGTCAACAACCACGCCCTCCGGGCCGATGGTTACCGTCTCGCCGCCGGGCAACTGCGTAATTGTAGTGCCCGCGCCTGGGCCGACAGTGTATGTCGTCTCGTCCAGCACGACCACCGATGGGCCAATCTTTGTCAGCGTTGCCCCGCCGACCAGGGCGTACTGTGTGGCGCCGGAGGGAGCGTCGGGCCCGCCGAGGATGATGCGAGATGCGTGCTCGGTCAGAGTGATCCCCGAGGGCCCGATGGTGATGACGGCCGAGGGGTCGCCGGGGTTGAGGGTCGTCGTCAGCGCAGAAGTTAGCGTGGCGTAGGTGATGGTTGTGCCGTGAACGATGACGATGGAACCGCCGATTGCGGTGATGAGGTCGCCGCCCGCAACGACAACTTCAGTTAAAGCTGGGGAGGCTGGGAGAGTGAGGGTTTGATGTTGTGAGCCAGAGTTGCCTGCTGAAGGAGGAAAGCCAGTCCCATCACTGTGGCCATTGCCGCCGACGATGGCGGTCGGGTGAATGGTAAATATCTTCCCCGAGACAATAGCGGTTGTGGGGGCTGCTCCGGCAGGAGGGAGAGCGAAGGTAGAGCTTCCGATGATGGCTTTCGAAGAGCTGACCACAACGCGGATGCCGGAAATGCTAGTAGTAGTCGGGATGGGGACGTAAGCCCCGCCAGTGGGCGCCGGCCTGTCCACGGTGTGGCCGGCTCCAACAACTTTGGTCGGGTCGATGGTGAAGGTCTGACCAGCAACAACCACGACCTGGGTCGGGGTGGCGGGATTATCGCGAATTGTGTTGCCATTGATGACCACGGCTGATGGCTGCACTGCTACAGTGATAGGGACTGCTGGACTGGGGGTTGGATGGTGCACAGCCGCGTCGGTTATCGCGTGTGGAGCGTCATTGGAGTTATAGGCTGGAGTAGAAACCACGGGTGTCTCGGTAGCACTGACATGATTATCTCGGGTCTTGGGTGGCTGGCTGATGCCGTAGTTCGGCGCCGAAAAGCTCGTGTAAATCACGGCCGGATTCTTATCAGTAGTCAGGAAGGTGATTGGATTGATAAAGCTGGTCTGCACTCCAAACAGGTAAGTCGGGGTGGGTGTACTCGTTCTGCACTTGATATCAGAGTTGACCGTGGAGCACCACGAAACGGTGAGCTCAGCCGGGGATGGATTTGGAATACAAGTCGGCGTCGGAGAAGGGAGAGATAAAGGCGGGTATGGAGGAGTATAGTCTTCTGGATTTCCAAACCAGGTGATGGTGCTGGTGTAAACAACTGACCACACCGTGGGTGTCACCACAACTTCACCAACGTCGCAAACAAGAGATGGCTCCTCGACAGAGTTGGACACCCGGGTGGCATCTGCAGACAGCGTAGACGTCACGAATGTCATTGGCTGGGCCGACGTCTTTCCATAACCCAGATCAAAGCTCTCTACCTTGGCGGAAGAGACCTGAGGTGTGCCAGAGGGAAGCGATCCTCCTGCTGGTGGAGGACGTGGGGGGGTCGGGGCTGTTTTCCTCGAGGATGTTGTCGAGCTCGCTGAGTCCTCCGAACTCGTTGAGGTAGAGAGTTCCGAGGAAGACTCTAACAATGTGCTCCCTCCCGAACCTCCGAGGAAGTCGTCAATGACAATAGTCACGGCGACAGTTAAGGGTGCACTTGGCGGCCTGGTCGGTGGTACTCGTGCTGTTGTCGATGAGCTAGCTGATCCTGCCGTCTGCGTCGAAGATGCATTTTGGCTCAATACACTAGCAGTAGTTGTTGAAGGAAGGACTGGACTGACGATGGGAGCGCCCACTTCAGGGAAAGCATCCTCTGAGCTGCTCTCGGAAAAGCCTTTGACGGTTACTACCGTTGCTGCTGGTCCTCTGACAGGCCCCTCCAGAGTTGGCAGGACGGAGTCACTGATAACCTGAGCATTCTGAATCGAGCCAGCGGCGATGTGCTGGCGTCTGAGTAGTCCTATTTGCGTTGTTAGTGTCCATGGTCGGGGAAAGCAATCCAGGCATCCGGATAGATGCTGACCTCCGAGGGTCTTGTCGACGCAAAGACCAGCGAGCACAGCGATGGAGAACAGCGCACACTGGCCCCTGACCATGCTGTTCTGGCTGGGGCAAGTCTTCTTTGTTGCTTATACTGCGCCCGTCTGAGAGCTGAAAGGTTTTGATGCTGAATTGTATCTCCCCGCTCAATCATCGGAGACAGAATACGCCCAAGTTGTGCGTGCTTGCCCTGCTTTTTTTTCTACGAGAGCCCCTCGACTATCGGCTGCTTCTGTCTTCACCACAAGAACCTCTTCGCCATCACAACCAATGGTAGCATTGCGTTCTGGATGCTGGAGGACGATATTGGTACTGGTCGATCAATACCGAAGGGTAAGCTGAGAGCTGTCCTGAGAAACTGAATATGAAAAAGAAACAAGGAGATGGGCCGGTCACCCCCCTATGGATTTCACAACATCAACAAACGCAAGCGAACAAGGGTATTGGGAATTGAACGAGCGACCCGGCAGAGGTCCGAGACAGGACAGCAGCTGAACAGTGAGAGGGCAAATCAGCGACGGGTTGGATCTTGGAAGTGCTCGGATGTCTGGAACGGCTGTTTTGGCGTTGCGGCAAGGCGGCTTGGAACTAGGAAGCGCCGAGGAATGAAATGAAGATGAGCGCGCCAGAATAATTTACCGTGCACGACTGCCGGAGTTCAAAAGCCATGTACAGAGCATGGAGTCTGAACACTGTGCCAGCGGGAGAATGCTTCCCTCTAGACTACAGTACAATTTGGACGCTATGTTGAGCCTAATCAACGAGCGTCCTGTGGGACGATTTCATATTACCGCGTGTCACAGTTCATGTCGGCGGCCGGCCTTGAGGGAAGTCGTGGGAACAGGCTGGCGCAACGGCATCCCTGCCCTTGCGCTTCGGAGGAGATATGGGGCCTGGGGGGTTGCACAAACATTTTGCCAAGCAGCCCATGATTCCAAGCATTCCCAAGCCTGGCCCAGTGGCCCCAGATGAGCATGAGAGCATGAGGACCTGACTTTGACAAGTATTTCGTCCCTGGCCGAGGACACCCTTCCCCGAGGGGATGGAGGGGACGTGGATGGTGCGAGAAACGGGAACGGCTTTAGAGCCTAGAGATGCATCTGGGGCCGGAGATGCTCTCAGATGCTCAGATTCCAGTGCTCACGATTGGGCGAGCGCGCCAGTTGTTGGCCAGGCTTTTTCATTCTGTTTGCCTGCCAGTCTGACGCCACACATGCCTGTTGCCGTGCAGAGCGATAACGTGGCAGGTCTCTTTGTTCCTCTCGAGCTCGAGCATGGTTTGCTCTTCACCTTTCTTTCTCTGGTCAGTCGTCACATGCAGTTTCTTGCTGGCCGTTTTGTTTGAGACAAGCTTCGAGATGAGCTTTATCCCAGCTTGGTTAGACAGAGCCAGGGGCTTTGGGGCTGACCAGGGTATGGGCGCAGGCTTCTTCTCTTTTTCCGGCTGATGATGCACGCCCGGTGTAAAAATCCGAGAGAGGGACCGCTACACCCAGAGATCCATAAGCTGCAACCGAACGATTCTTCGAACTCTCGCCCCCAGATTGCCGAGCTTCACCATGGAGCGAAGTCCTCCGCCATCGTCTCTTGGTTGACGACCGACTCGGGGGGGCCCTGGTTTTTCCAAAGTAGAAATTCGATTGTCTCACTAGAATCCTAGCCAATACACTAAGCATGCGGATCTGTGATGACACAAACCAGACCTTCTGGCTGACACATATCATTCCTTGCTAGCGAGAAAATGTCAAAATCATTTCACACTGCGGGAACCAACACACGTGGATTCCGGCAAGACGACCCGCTATTAAGTGCGTGGTATAGGTAGCTACCTAGTGAACCTATGCAGTATCATGACAGGATTGGTGGAACCATACGCCAGGGTCGCATATCGCTTGGTCGGCAATTGGTAGACTAGGAAGTCAACATATATCCATCAGCCAAATTGTCACAACGCGGCACTGTACGGTTTGAGCCGTAATGCCGCGATGGCCGTGCTCGATCAGAGGCGTCAGCATCACTCACAGAAAGCCTTGTTTCGCTGCGGCCAACAAGCCTTGATGCGCATGCTTGACAGGCGAAGGCTGAGTGGCTCAACGATCCCCGTTGCCAACCCTTCCGTACACACAAAAGCCAATCATGAATTACGGATTATTGCCTACCTAGGTGGCAATTGCAACATGGGTAAAATACGCAGTCTGTCTTGCTTGTCGTGGGAAAGACTTCTGGCGCGCGCTTGTCCTGGTCCTACGGATTAGTCGACTCAACTCGCGGGTTCTTGCAACCTGCAACGTGCCAATGCGAGCTCACTTTGTCTCGGAAGTCTGCTGATGAGGCAGGGTCTGCGGTAACATTCAAAGTCATTGTCCACACAACAGCCCTCCGGCAGCCAATGAGGCATCATGGCAAGCGAGAAAATGTTGCAAAGGACCTCGATTTGGGCCTTCGGGTCGATCAAAATCTCATCGGCCAAGCCAGCAGTGCCAGAGGAGTTCAGGCTACTGGTACTGTCGGTCGCTCGAGCGCCAGAGGTGTGCAGAAAGACCAGACGACCCTCGCGTCCTGCCACCTGCCTGTTCTTTAGTCTCGACCAGAACAGGAGAGTGTCATGCGCGTCATTTAGGGTAAACAAGCAAAAACGGCCTTCCTATTTAAGACGACAAGCAGGCGAAGATGCGCTATGCGCCGAATCGCTTGTACCCACGACAGATAGATAACGAGAAACCAGCACAGCGTTCTTTGAAAGTCTGAGAGCTCGGAGAACATCGACACAGCAGCAGCTTCATCGGCTAGAACAACCGAGGTACCGTACCACGACCGTTTGGAGAGAAGCCCCAATCTTGCAAAGAGATCATAGTGTTCGTAAGGCAATTAATAAAACCGTTAAGTAGCTGCCTATGAACGGACCGGCACTAGCAGAATTGCACGCGCTGCGTAACAGAGCGCCGCAAAGTTTGGTTGGGAGCGCCGGCAAAATGGGGAATATGGAATTTAGCCAGAGTGACCCCGCCCTTTGAATAGCGAAATATATTGTCTCTGCCGTGTCCGACGCATCCTCATGCCTCTTCCGGCCATGTCTTTTCCCAGAACTTCCGTCGGGACGCGGGCATCTGGGGTTCGCTGACGCTTCGATACCGTCAGCAACTGACACAATCTCGTGTATGAGGTCCGCATCCACGCCCGTAACGAAAAAGCAGTGGATTTGCTCCAGCTGAGCTTCTTGTACAAGCATCTATGCCAAAAGTCATTGGAGCGCTTTATAAATGGCCGCATCGCTTCGGCAGCCTGCCTTGTTGGACAGTGTGCATGTATATTATATATCAAGGAGAAGCAGATGGGCAGGATCGCCGGATGCCGCGGTGGCAGAGCCCTGAAAACATTAGTAACACCGATATTTCTCAGCCGAGTGCGCTCCCTCGCGGTTTCACCACCGTGAAAGCCCGCATTTCCGGCATTTGGGGACCCAGGGAGATGGGCCATGGCAGAGAAATCTCGAGTGAGATCTTCCCGCAAAGATCCAGCCGACCGGTCAGCGAGAGCGAGAGATCCTGGTTAACGGAGACACGGGCAACTCCTGCAAGAATAATCCATAGGCGGGCGTATCGGGGAGGAAATAACACAGTGAAAGACTTGTGAAAGTACCAACCGGCGATGAATGCTGTCCCCTGCCCTAAGGTGTTCGGTGCAATCCGGGGCTAACGCCCATGCTCCACAGACCATGATGCCAAGGGGC
>Ga0065720_1000034_pt1 | contig 39197 bp, 36 predicted proteins | sample Thericmetagenome_FD_59107 | JGI IMG/M metagenome (GOLD analysis project Ga0065720, IMG submission 59107) | Thermophilic microbial communities from the Joint Bioenergy Institute, California, USA of rice/straw/compost enrichment - eDNA_2 v2... | ecosystem: Engineered > Solid waste > Grass >... | reverse complement strand
TCCGCCCGTCCGGGCTGGTTCCGGTGCGGATCGTCAGGCCGACGCTCCCGCCACCGATCCGGCCGACGCCGTCGCCGTGAGGCCGGGCGNCACCGTCGCCCGTGACCCCTCCGGCACGGTCGCCGTGACACCGGCCGGTTCCTCGGTCNCCGAGCCGGCCGGCGTCGCGGAACGGCCGGAGAAGCGGCTCACCTTCTCCAGCACGTCGTCGCTGTACAGCCGCAGGGCCTGGCGGAGCGCGAACTCGGCCAGATACCGCCGGAACCCGTCCGGTGACTCCTCCGCGAGGTTGAGCATCCGCCGGTTCGGCACCACCGCCGGGCCGGCGAGCCGCTCCACCCCGGCCGCGATCGCCTCCGCCATCTCCCCCGGCTCGACCACCTGGTCCACCAGGAACCGGGCGTCTGGCTCGGTCGCCCAGATCCGCCGGCCCTGCAGGATGACCCGCCGGGCCAGCCGTGGCCCGCCGAAGCGGGTCAGTCGGAAGTTGGCCGCGCCGGGGATGATCCCCTCCTGGGCCGCCGGCAGGCTCAGGTACGCGTCGGACGCCGCGATCACCATGTCGAAGACCAGCAGCACCTGGGCGCCGCCACCGATGGCGAAACCGTCCACCGCGGCCAGCCACGGCTTCTCCACCTGCCGGCCGTACCACGGCGCGTCGCCGTCCAGCAGGATCCCGCGCACCAGTTTGTTCAGGTAGCCGATCTCCCGCCTCAGCAGGAACCCGACCAGGGAGATCTCCCCCGCGTGCAGCTTCTTCAGGTTGATCCCGGCGCTGAACACCCGCCGGCCCCGGTAGCGGGGATGGCTCATCGGTCCGCCACGCACCACCCCGACCCGGACCGCCGGATCGAGCAGAGCGAGGTCGACGGCGGTCTCCATGTCGTCGACCTGCCGCTCGTCCTCGGCGTTCAGGCAGTCGTCCCGAACCATCGTCAGGTGTGCCGCCCCGTCGCGCCGCTCGATCCGTACCGAGCCGAGCTCGGCCCGGCCGGTGCGGAGGAACTCCGGCAGCAGCCGGAGGGCGCGTGGGGTGGGCCGCTGCATCGCCGCCATCAGGTGGGTCCCGGCCGCCGGCGAGCCCAGCACCGCGCTCAGGAAGATCCCGTGGTCGATCTCGTGGCCCTCCCTGGCGCCCAGCCGGCGGGCCCGCTCCGCCGCCCACTCGGCGGCGCCGGGCACGAGTCCGGGAAAGACCCGGGCGGCGGCCGCCACCAGCTCGTCGAGCCGCAGGTACGCCGAGCGGTTCGCGGTGAGCCGGTCGTACACGGCAAGGGCGTGCTCGGCCAGGAAGTCGACGCGGAGCGTGCGGGCCGCGTCCCGCGCCCGCGCCGCCTGGGCACGTTGCCCGGCCGAGCGCGCCGACGGCTCCGGGAGTTCGGCGAGCGGGCGCTCCGCCTCCGCGACCGCCCGAGCCACCTCGGACCAGGCCCGCTCCACCGCCGAGACGTGCCCCTGGGCCGCCCCCGCCGGACCGCGCCACCCGGCCGGGGCCGTGCCGGCGCTCACGCGGTCACCTCGCGCAGGCCGCGGCGCAGGGCCCGGTCGCAGGCCGCGAGGTGGACACCGAGCGCGGTCTCGAACGTCGTCGACGCCGCGTCGAAGATCAACCGTCGCCGGACCGCCAGGTCCGGCCGGGGGTGGGGCCCGAGCGCGGCGGGCGACGCGGTGAGCGCGGCCACCGGATCCGCCACCAGTTCGTCGACGAGCCGCATGTCCAGGGCCTCGTCGGCCTCGATCGCCGTGCCGAACAACGCCGCCCGGCGGACCCGGGCCACGCCGACCTGCTGGACGAGCCGGTGCAGCAGCATGCCCGGCCAGACCGCCCCGTTCTCGGCCGGCAGCAGCAGCCGTACGTCGCCCGTGGCGATCCGGTAGTCGGTGGCCAGCAGCGCCTCCAACGCCACCCCGCCACAGTCGCCGACCGCCACGGCGAGGGTGGCGACGGGAAGCTGTTCCAGCCGGCGCAACGCCCGCTCCCACTTGTTGACCAGGCCCACCTCCAGCCCACGGCTCCAGCCCGGCTCCGGAACCCCGGAGACGATCACCCGGAGCAGTCCGGACTCCCCGAGGTCCTCGGCCTGGTCGCAACAGGTCGCGACCTGGGCGATCGTCTCCGCGCTCAACGGCTGTTCGCCGTCGATCCTCAGTGTCGGGCCGGTGCTCTCGGGCGCCGGTCCACCGTTGACAGGTTGCCTCTCCTCGCGTCTCATGTCGTCGCGCCTTTCCGCCGTCACCACTGGACCAGGGCCATCTCGATGGTTGAGCCGGGACCCATGGTCATGAGTACGCCGTACTCGCCCGGTCGGGTCACGCCCTCGCGCACCAGCCGCTCGTACGAGAACAGGAACGCCGCGCTGGAGAGGTTCCCGTAGTCGCGCAGCACGCCGGTGGTGTGCCGTACGTCGTGCCGGGTCAGCCCGAGATTGACCATCACCGCGTCGATGACCTTCTTGCCGCCGGAGTGCACCAGCCAGTGACTGATGTCGCTGCGGCGCAGCCCGGTCCCGGAGAGCAGCCGGTCGGCGACGATCTCGGCGTGTGCGCCGACCACGTACGGGATGTCCGGGTCGAGGAAGAAGCTGAACTTCCCCTGGTCCCGGTCCCAGTCGTACCGCATCGCCTCCAGGGCGTCGGTGATGACGAGGCTGGCGAACCTGAGTATCCGCGGCCCGGTTGCCGCCCGCGATGATCCGGTCGGGCCGGTCAGCGTCCCGTTCTCCAGCGCCACGGCCGCCGCACCGTCGGCGAAGAGGCTGTTGACCACCGCGGTACGCAGGGTGGAGTCGAAGACGTAGGCGGCGGAGCAGGCTTCGGTGCAGACCATCACGGCGAGTTCGCCGGGATGTGCCGCCGTCCAGCCCGCGACGGCGCCCATCCCGTTCAGCCCGGCGTTGCAGCCCATCCCGACGATGTCGACCCGGGCACAGTGCCGGTCGATACCCAGCTCACGAATGAGCAGGGCGCTCACCCCGGGCGTCAGGAAGCCGGTCGAGGTCACGCAGCACAGGTACCGGATCTCCGACAGCTGGCGTCCGGCGTCGTCCAGGCAGGCCAGCAGCGCCCGGGCCCCCATGTCCACGGCCAGCCGCTTGTGTTTGTCGAGCAGGTCGCCCTGGCTCTCGGGACGGGGCGCGCCGGTTTCGTCCGGCTCGGGCAGGGTCAGGTACCGCCGCTCGATCGCGCTGTTGAGAAAGATCGACCGGATCTTCGGATCGACCACCCGGAACATGTCGAGCACCTCGCGCTGTGAGTAGGAGCGCTCCGACACGGCGGTGCCGATCCCGACGATCCGAGAAATGGCGGGAGGTTCCGGGTCGACCGACAGGACCGACTCCAGCGGTCGCGGACGGGAGACCTCGACGTCGATCGTCATCGGTAGGTCCACCCCCACATGCGCGCCTTCACGACCAGGCGACCGGTGTTGCTCTCAGCGCTCAATTCCCCTCACCTTCCCAGGACGTCACGACCTTGACGAGGAAACCGGCAACGAAACGGATTCCCCTGGGCCAGATCACCATTTTCCGGGTCAGCGTCCACCGACCCGGAGACGGTTCCGGGCACCGGAGACACCGAAAACCGCCACGGGCACGCCCGCCCACGTCGGCGGGCTGACGCCGGGCCGCGACGCGACGGAACGCAATATCTCCGACCACCGCGGTCCGAGTTCCGAACACGAAACGTAATGGAGGGTGTCGATGCCCGTCAAGAATGCTTCCGGTCGGGTGCGGCAGCATATCTGGTATACGTCGAATACGACGCATCTGGAGGCCTCTCGGCATCACGCTGGAGACGCGCCGGGAAATCACTGGAGCCAGTTTCCGCGCAAGTGCGCGCGGGGCTCGGTCGACGGCCGCTCCGACCTCTGGTGACGTGCCGGTGGGTCGCGCGCCGGCCGGCGGTCGCCCGACCCACCGGTCGACCGCCCCGGCCCGCGGCACGGGAGGTTACGTCCTGCGCTGCTCGTACCGGCGTGCGGCGTGGCACCGGGCCCCGTCCACCGGGGCACCAGCGAGGCGCCGGCCGCGCCGCCGTGTGCCGCGGACCACCCCCCGGTCACGCCCGGGCGGCACGGTGCCCCACGGTCGCCCCCGCAGGTTCCGGCACGAGCGAACCGATCTGGAAATGTTCCGACAGATACGCCGTCGGCACGGGTTCCCGCAGATCTCCTTCGTTACAACGTCCCAACCGGGGGCAAAAGGGTCTGCGTCGACCAGCTATCCCTATCCGAAAGACCTATCCGACTTAGCCAACACGAACGAGGCATTCATTGGCAGACGTGATACTGTTTTCATGTATTGCGTACCCGATCACCTGAATGACCTGGGAAGACTCGCGGCTGCGCCAGAGCTGCTCCAGTGCCCGGTGCCCGCCACGCCTGTGACGTCGTTGGCGGGTCGGTCGGCATCGGCGCCGTGCCGCCGCGGTCCATGCCTTCATCCATGAATACGCGCAATGTGACGCCCGGACCCTCCTAACCGCGATCAACCGTCACATGCCAGCCAGCCGCACAGGGGGACACGTCGCATGAACAGCGTTTCCGGGGTAAAACTCGGATCATGCAGGAACGGGGGACCAACCTTGCGCTTCGCCATTCTCGGCAGCCTTGAGGTGAACACGAGCAGTACTCGCATCTCGATTACGGCGCCCAAACAGCGAGCCGTGCTCGTCACCCTGCTGCTCGACGCCAACAACGAGGTGCCCGTCGAACGGCTGACCCGCTTCGTCTGGGACGGCCAGCCGCCCGCGGCGGCACAGACCACCCTCCAGTCGTACATCTACCGGCTCCGCCAACTGTTGCAGCCCATGACCGGGGTGGAGCTGACCACCAGCTCGGCCGGCTACCGGTTACAGGTCGATCCCGCCGAGACCGACATCTGGTCGTTCCGGCACCTGGTCGCCGAGGCACGCGAGAAGGCCAACCGCGGCGACCTGCCCGGGTCGGCCCGGGACCTCCGCGCCGCGCTCGCGCTGTGGCGGGGCAACGCGCTCGCCGGCATCCCCGGGAAGCTGCTGCAACAGGAGGCCCGGTTCCTGGAGGACGAACGGATCGCCGCCTACGAGGACCTCTTCACGGCCGAACTCGAACTGGGCAACCACCGCACCATCGTGCCCGAGCTGAAGAAGCTGGTCTCCATCCACCAGTTCCACGAGACCCTCCGGGCACAGCTCATGCTCGCGCTCTACCGGTGCTCCCGACAGGCGGAGGCCCTGCACGCGTACGCCCAGATCCGACGTCGGCTGCGCGAGGACCTGGGCATCGAGCCCGGGCGGGAACTGCAGAACCTGCACCGGGCGATCCTCGAACAGGTGGCACCGGCGAGCCTCACGTTACCGTCGTCGGCCGGCTGAGCGGGCCTGCCGGGGTGGGGCCCGCTCGCAGTCCGTCGCCCTGGCGCCGGGACGCCCGAGAGACACGCTCCCGGACGACCCGGACGCCACGGCCCACCACCGGCACCACCCGCCGCCCGATCACCCGNCCACCTGGCTCCACCCCACACGTGGCGATCCTCGCGCCTCGGGTGTTACGGCAGGGTGAACACCCGCGTTAACGGCCCTGATACCCCCCGTGAGGAGACAATGGGTCATGCGCGTTCTGGTGGCCGAAGACGAACAGATGCTGGCCAGACTGGTGGCGGAAGGGCTTCGGAAGCACGCCATGGCGGTGGACGTGGTGTACGACGGGGCGGCCGCCTCGGAACGGCTGGCGGTGAACGACTACGACGTACTCGTCCTGGACCGTGACCTGCCCGAGGTGCACGGCGACGTGCTCTGCCGCGAGCTGGCCGAGGCCGGGGCCCGAACCCGCATCCTGATGCTGACCGCGGCGGCGTCCGTGCAGGACCGCGTCGCCGGACTCGCCCTCGGCGCCGACGACTACCTGCCCAAACCGTTCGACTACAGCGAGCTGGTGGCCCGGGTCCAGGCACTGGGGCGGCGCAGTCGGGCGCCGCTGCCCCCGGTCCTGCGGCGCAGGGGCATCGTGCTCGACACCAACCGGGTGCAGGCCTTCCGCGACGGCCGTTACCTCCCGCTGTCGCTGAAGGAGTACGCCGTCCTGGAGACGCTGATGCGCGCCGAGGGCCGGGTGGTCAGTGCGGAGGAACTCCTCGAAAGCGCCTGGGACGAGAACGTCGACCCGTTCAGCAGCGTGGTTCGCGTGATCATCAGCAGACTCCGCGCCAAACTGGGAGACCCTCCGTGCATCGAGACCGTGCCTGGCGCCGGATACCGTTTGTGACGCGGCGAACCGTACGCGTCCGTCTGACCGCCCTCTACAGCGCACTGTTCCTCGCCACCTCCACCGCCCTGCTCGTGGTGGTGAACCTGTTGCTCCACAACATGCTGGAACGGCGGGTCACACTGATCAGGAACGACGCGCAGTTGCCCCCGGAGGTGCTCGCCCCGCCCGGCACGGCCCCGCAGAACCCCCCGACCCCGGTGCCGATCCAGCACGATCCGGAGATCATCCGGGTCACCGACGACCTGCGCGACGACATCCTCCGGTTCCAGTGGACCGTGACGGCGATCGTCGTGGTCGTCCTCACCGCCGTCTCGGTCGCCGCCGGCTGGTGGCTCGCCGGACGGTTGCTGCGCCCGCTGCACCGGATCACCACCACCGCCCGCCGACTCTCCCTGTCCAACCTGCACGAACGGATCGCCCTGGACGGTCCCCAGGACGAGATGAAGGAGCTCGCCGACACCTTCGACGCGATGCTGGACCGCCTGGAACGGTCGGTGGGCAGCCAACGGCAGTTCATCGCCAACGCCTCCCACGAGTTGCGCACCCCGCTGGCGATCCAGCGCGCCGCGATCGAGATCGGTCTGGACGACCCGTCTCCGGAGCGACTGGCCGAGGTACGGCGCGAACTGCTGGCGGTGAACCGGCGGACCGAACGGCTCATCGAAGGGCTGCTCACGCTCGCCCAGGGTGACCGTGGTCTGGACTCCCCCGAGCCGGTCGCCCTGGACGTCCTGATCCGGCAGGCGCGGAACGACGTACCGACGGACGGCGTGACGGTACACCTGGCGGCCGAGCCGACCACGGTGCTCGGCGACCCGGTCCTGCTGAACCGGCTGTTCGCCAACCTGCTGCACAACGCGGTCCGCTACAACCGGCCGGGCGGCACCGTCCAGGTCTCGCTCGCCGCCCACACCCTGACGGTGCGCAACACCGGCCCGGAGGTGCCGGAGGAACGGATCGACGAGCTCTTCGAGCCGTTCCGGCGGTTGCACACCGACCGCACGGGCTCGGTGGACGGAGCCGGCCTGGGACTGTCCATCGTCGCGTCGATCGCCCGCGCCCACNACGCGACCGTCGACGCCCGGCCGAACCCCGGTGGCGGGCTGGAGGTGACCGTCCGGTTCCCCCGGCCCGACCCCGTGACGGCACCTCCGCGGCAGACGGTCGCCGTACCGGCCAGCCCCACCGGCTGACCCGGCGCCGGACGACGCGCGGCCTCCACACCCGCCCGCCGGACCCGACGCCGGCACCCGGACGCTCAGTCCCGGCCGACCTGCGCGAGCCAGCTGCGCAGGCTCCGCGGCCGCAGGTCGGTCCAGTGTTCCTCCAGGTACGCCTCGCACTCCGGAAGGGTGCCGCGGCACCCGGTCTGCGACCACCCGCCGGGGACGGGCAGGTCGGCAGGCCACAGGGCGTACTGCTCCTCCTGGTTCACCAGCACGATGAACCGCGCCTCGGTCGACTCCAGGTCGAACGTCACGGAACGCATCGCTACCTCCGCCTGGTCTCGGACTCGACGAAACGGGCCAGCCTGGCCACGCCTTCGGTGATCTCGGGCATCGTCAGGTAACTGATCGAAAGCCGCAGGCTCCGCCGACCGCCGCCGTCCGGATGGAAGTAGCTCATCGGCGTCCAGATGACCCCGAACTCCTCGGCGGAGCGGGTCAGCGCGGCGTTGTCGGCCGGGAAGCCGACCTGCATGGTGAGGAAGAAGCCGCCGGCCGGCCGGTTCCACCGCACACCGAGCTCGGCCCGGCGGGACGGGGAGAAGCACCGCTCCAGCTCGCGGAGGGTGGCCCGCATCGCCCGGCCGTACCGCTGTGCCGCCTCGGCGGTCAGGTCGGACACCCGTCCGTCGACGGCGAGCAGCGACCCGGCGACCACCGCCTGGCTGAGCGGTGAGGTGTTCACCGTCACCATGCTCTTGATCTTGGTCAGCTCGTCGGCGAGCAGGCTCACCCGNCCCGCCTCGTCGACGACCCGCTGGTCCGCCACCACGTAGCCGAGGCGTACCCCGGGGAAGAGGGTCTTGGAGTAGGAACCGAGGTGGACCACCCGGCGTTCGCGGTCCAGGGACTTCAGCGTCGGCAGCGGCGTGCCGGGGCTGACCAGCCGGTACGGGCTGTCCTCGATGATGAGCAGGTCCTCCCGCCGGGCCAGGGCCAGCAGGTCGGCCCGGTCCCGCTCGGACAGCGTGTTTCCGGACGGGTTGGAGTGGTCGGGTACGACGTAACAGGCCCGGGGGCGACGGCCGCGGGCCCGTTCGGCTCGGATCACCGCCTCGACGTCGGCGCAGCGCAGCCCCTCCTCCCGCTCCGGCACGGTGACCACCGCGACGTCCAGCAGCCGCGCGGCGCCGATGATGCCGACGTANCACGGACTGGCCACAACCAGCACGTCGTCCGGTCCGGAGATCAGCGCCCGCAGCGCCAACAGCATCGCCTCCTGGCTGCCCACGGTGACCACGATGGACTCCGGAGGTACGTNGATTCCCTCGTCCGCGGCCAGAGAAGCGGCGACGAGATCACGNATCTGGCCCGCCGTGGGACCGTACTGGTAGAGCGANTCGCGGATCTGCCGCGGCGAGTGGCCGAGCGCCGCCAGGTGCCCCAGATAGCGACGGAGATNCGCGATCACCTGCTCCACGTCGAAGGAGCCGTCGTATGGGCGCCCCGGAGCGAAGGAAATGGCGTCCGGATAGCGAAGGGTGATTTCGTTGAGGAAATTCATCGTGTCCAGCACCGGGTCGGACACGCTGGCGTGCAGCTCGGCCCGACGCAGATCCGGGCGATTTCCCCGCGGCGCGCTCCGGACACCCGAAACGCCCGTCGTCGTCACTTCTAGGCTGGTCTGCTGCATGACGCTGGCCACTCCCCGGCGGCGATTCGGATTCTCTGCACGGACGGAAGCTGCTGACGTGCGACTGTCGTCGGCGGGCCTGGGAGCATTCCGAAATATCGGCTCCCGGCGATCCGCGGTCTCAGACTCGCACGTCGCCGGTACGCCGGACAAGCATCGTCAGAGAAGCGTCAGCGACGCGCCACCACGGCACCACGTTCCGACAAGGTCGCAGAAACCGGGGGCGACGAACCCCCGGCGAATGTGCCGCGTCACCGGGTGACCGATCCTTCGAAATCCCACGCCGGCACGGGACTTCCGCTGTCCTCGCCGCACCCGGAGTGCCCCGTCCGGGGAGACGGTCGGAGAGGGCCGGAAGCCGCACCCACGGCTTCCGGCCCGGAGTTGGTCGGCGAGGTCCACCGCCGCCCCGCCGGCGCGCCCGCGGGGCGGCGGTGGCGGTCAGCCGGTGGACAGTGCCTGGGTCGGCGCCAGGCGTGCGGCCCGGCGGGCCGGGTACAGCCCGGCGACCGCACCGACCGCCACGGCGGCCAGGACACCCCCGGCCAGCGCCTGGACGGGTAGGACGGCCGGCCACTCCCGGTACAGCGCGTACCCGACCGTGACCGCCAGGCCGAGCACGACACCGACCACCCCGCCGAGCATCGACAGCAACACCGACTCGGTCAGGAACTGCAGNCGGATGTGCCCCCGCGTCGCGCCGAGCGCCCGCCGCAACCCGATCTCCTGCCGACGTTCCAGCACCGAGATCACCATGATGTTGGCGATCCCGACGCCCCCGACCAGCAGCGCCACCGCGCCGAGACCGAGGAACAGGGAGTTGAACGCCGAGGCGGCGGCCAGCTGCGCGGTCAGCGCGTCGGACGGNCGGCTGATCGTGACCTGCTCGGGGTTCTCCGGGTTCGCCGTGGCCGCCAGCACCGCCCGGACGTCGGCGACCGACTCGTCTGTCGACCGCTCGTAGATCGTTGTCGGATGTCCGTCAAAGCCGAGCAGCTCCTCGGCGGCCGTCCAGCCGACCAGGGCGGACCGGTCGATCTCCGGGGCGAGCACCAGCAAATTCATCACGCCCAGCACCGTGAACCAGCGGCCCGCGATGTAGACGTGTTCGCCCGACTCCTCGACACCGAGGCGTTCGGCCGCCACCGCCCCCAGCACCACGGTCGGGTAGCGGCTGGTCGCCGCGTTGAGCCACGCACCGGACCGCATCGTTCCGCCCAGGTTCTCCANCAGGTCGAGCTGGGTCGCCTGGACNGCGATGCCGTTGGTCTGGTTGACGTCGATCTTGTCGGTCCGGCGCACGCTCGCCCCCGAGATCTGCCCNACCGCGGAGACCGAGATCACCCCCGGNATGCGGGAGATCATGCCGGGCGCCTCGGCCGGCAGCTTGGCGTCCTCGCCGAAGAGCGACTGGCCGGGTGTGACCGTGAGCAGGTTCGTGCCGAGCTTGCTGATCTCGTTCATCAGGCCGGCCCGGCTGGCGGTGCTGATCCCGAGCACCGCCACCATGGCGGCGATGCCGATGGCGATGCCGAGCGCGGACAGGGCCGCCCGCATCGGCCGGCCCCGCAGCCCGGTCAGGCCGACCGCGGCCACGTCCCGGCCGTGCAGCCGGGTCGGAGGCGGAAGCGGGGTCACGCCACACCCACCGCCTCTCGGGANCCGGCCTTCCGGGAGTCCGCCCGGATNCGTCCGTCGAGGATGTCGACCCGNCGTGGCAACGCCTCGGCGAGTTCCACGTTGTGGGTGATCACCACGATCGTGGTGCCGGCCTCGTTCAGCTCGGTGAGCAGCCGTACCACCGCCTCGCCGGACTCGGAGTCGAGATTGCCGGTCGGCTCGTCCGCGAGCAGCAGGGCGGGCCGGGCGACCACCGCCCGGGCCACCGCGACGCGCTGCCGCTCGCCTCCCGACATCTCCGCCGGACGGTGGTGGACGCGGTGGCCCAGCCCGACCCGTTCCAGGGCCTCGCGGGCCCGCTCGCGCCGCTGCCGGGCGGGTATGCCGTGGTAGAGCAGCCCGTTGGCCACGTTGTCCAGTGCGGACATGTGCGCCGTGAGGAAGAACTGCTGGAACACGAACCCGATCCACCGGGCCCGCACCGCCGCCAGCCGCCGGTCCGGCAGCGTGGCGACGTCGTGCCCCTGGATCAGCACCCGGCCGCTGGTGGGCCGGTCCAGGGCCCCCATCAGGTGCAGCAGCGTCGACTTGCCGGAACCGGACGGTCCGCAGATGGCGACCAGCTCCCCGGGCATCACCGTGAGAGACACCGTACGCAGCGCCTGTACGCCGCCGGGGTAGGTCTTGGTGACGGCCTCCAAGGCCGCAACGGGTGTCTCGGTCACGACCCGGGCACCTCCACTCGCATCCCGGCCTCCAGGCCGGCCCCGGAGACCTCCACCAGACCGTCCGCGAAGCTGCCGACCTCGACCGGNNCCCTCCGGGTCCGCTCACCGTCGACGACCTTGACCACGTAGCTGCCGTCCGCCTCGGCGAGCAGGGCGGTCACCGGCACCGCCAGGACGCCCTTGCGGGTGGCACTGGTGAAGCCGACCGTCACCGGGGCTCCGTCCAGGCGCCCGGCGGCGGACGGGTCGGTCAGCGTGACGTACACCGGAATGGTCGCCGTCTCGGTCCCCTCGCCGGTCTGGGCCTGGCCGCTGCCGCTGCGCGAGCCGGCGCTGGCGGTGGTACCGATCTCGGTGATCTTTCCGGTCGTGGTGTTGCCACCCGGCAGCCGGACCCGGACCTGGTCACCGATCCGGGCCAGTTCCTGCTGGGTGACCGGCAGGTTCACGACGACCTGCCGGGTCGTCCCGGTGGCGGTGAGCACCTCGCCCCGGGCGACGCCGCCGAGCGCCGCCCGCAACGCCGCCACCCGCAGGTCTCCCGGTTGCACGACGACGTCCTCCGGAGACACCCGGCCGGTCTCGTCGACCCCGAGGTCCTCCTGCCACTCCTTGACGGCCTTGGCGGTCGCCCAGGTGAACGAGGTGTCCACCGTCATGTCGTCGCCGTAGCCGAGCGCCTTGAGGTTGCGCTCCAGCACCCGAACGTCCTTGCCGTCGGAAACCCCGAGGTAGAGCCTGCGCCACAGCGGGGTGTCCCCGTGGAACAGCGGCACCGGTCTGCCGTCCACCTCGTACACCCGCTTGCCGCGCCTGATCACGTCGCCGACGTCGGGCAACCACGTGAGCCGGCCGCCGCGGGACGTGGTGATGGTGTACGAGTCGGCGTAGCCGAGNGTGCCGTCGACGTCGGTCCGGCCGACCAGGTCGGTACGGACGACCTCGGCCGTGGCGCCCGGAGTCTCCGCCGCGGTGGCGGCCTCGCCGGAGCCTCGGGACAGCGCCACACCGCCGATTCCGGCGCCGACGGCAAGGACACAGGCCGCACCCGCCACGACCCTGACCCGCATCCCGATCACCCGATCCTCGACGGCGGCGGCGCGCCGACCTCACGCTGGCACTCCTGCATCGCCCGCTGGGTCTCCGCCTCGTTCTCGCGGCGGCCCTCGACCCGCAGCGGCTGGCCCGGCTGCGGGTCGGCGACGTCCACGCCGTGCCGGCGCAGGCACTCGGCGAGCTTGGCCTGCCGGTCGAGGTCGTCGCCCGCCTGTGGGCCACCCCCCTCCTGCGGCGGCGCGAACTCCTTGCAGGCCTCCTGGGCAGCCCGGATCTTGGCGGTGTCGTTCCGGTCACCCTTGATGATCAGCGGCTGCCCCGGCCTGGGGTCGGCCACGTCGACGCCGTTCTCGCGCATGCACTGCGCGAACTTCACGGCCATGTCGGCGGGAATCGTGCTGCTCTCGCCGGCCGGGGCGCCACCCGGGCCCGCCACGCCACCATCCGAACAGGCGGCGAGGGCCACGACGCACGCGGCCGCTGCCACCAAACGCAACGTTGTCCTCATGTGGCACAGGGTGGCAATCAGGGGGTTGCACGACCGTGAACATGCCTGTTAACGCCGGTGACACACCGACCTCGGCGCCGGGGGCGGGCCCCGTCCCGGCGGGGTCGTCGCCGCCGGCCGCCTGGGGGCGCAGATCACAACCGGGGCCGGCTGGACGAACCACGCCCCGGCCGAGCCGTGCGTCGGCCCGGCCCGCCGCGCCGTGCCGCGACCGGGCACCACCCCCCACGCGTCAGGTCGCCCTCCACGCGTCAGGTCGCCGTGGCCGCGCCGGGAGCACCAGGCGGCAGCAGCCGTACCCGGCGCCGCTCCACGTCGGGGTCGGTGAAGGCGAGCAGACGTTCGGCCTCGGCCGCCGTCTCGTCCCGTTCCCGCCGGCCCAGCGGGCGGAACGGCCGCACCGTCAACTCGACGGTGCCGGCGGCACGGGCGACCGACCAGGTGGCCGCCACCTCCCCGTCGACCAGCACCGTCGCGGCGACGGCGGCACCGACGCAGACCTGCCGGCGTACCGCGTCGGTCATCATCCGGGTCCGGTCCGCGTACGCCAGCAGCGGCGCGTCGAACTCCGGCAGGAGGCGGACCGGTGCCGGCTCGTCGGCCGGCGGCAGCGACCCCTCCGGGACGTCGAACAGTTCCCGGCCGGCCTCGTCGGCGTACACCCGCAGTTCGGGGCGCAGCCGGGCGAAGACCTCGCGCAGACCGGCGATGCCGGACCACGCCCGCGCGTCGGCCACGCTCGCCGGTCCGAACGCCGCCAGGTAGCGCCGGACCAGCCGGGCGAGATCCTCGGGCGTCGTCTCGCTCGGCACCCCGGTCCAGTCGGCGAGCATGAGCGGTGTCGCGCCGTGGTNGCGCCAGGTACCGCTCGGGGCCGGGTGCANCAGCGGCTCCAGATACTGCACGCTCCAGCCGAGGGCGTCCGGGTCGGAGCCGGGCCGGTCGGCCGCGAGCCGCCGACCCAGTTCGGGCCGGGTCATGCCCGGCGCGGCGGCGAGGATCCGGCGCGCCTGCGCGACCAGCTCCTCGAGGTCCNCTCCGGCGGTACGGGCGCCGAAGGCGTTGCGCTGCACCCGGCGCAGCAGGTTCGCCACCGCGGGGCGGACCAGCCGGAAGTCGGAGACCGTCACCAGGTGCTGGGTGGCCCGCACCAGCGTCGAGCGCACCAGCGAGCGGTCTGTGACCGCCCTGGACAGGTCGTCGATCCCGAACCGGGCCAGCCGGCTCCAGAGCGCGACGTAGGGCGGGTCCGGGCTCTGCGCGTTGAGCCCGAAGAGCCGCTCGACGGCCGCCACCACCGGCAGCTCCGCCCGGCGCAGCAGCAACTGCCGGTCCAGCGTCGCGCGGTTGAGTGTCCGACGGTCCAGCACCCTCTCCGGTTTCGCCACGGCCGGCACGCTACGGCGGACCGCGGCCAGTCTCCGGCCTCAATTCCCGCCGGCCACGCGCCCGGGTAGCCCACGCGGGTGAACGGCGCGATTCCGGCGGGCCGGCGGCCGTCGGCGTAGCAGAGTCGAGCCGGGTGCCGGCGGAGGGACGGGAGCTGGCGGAAGGGGGAACAGCGGCATGGCCAGGACGTGGCTCGTCACCGGTAGCTCGCGCGGGCTGGGCTGGGAGCTGTGTCGGGAACTTCTCGCCCGGGGCGACAACCTCCTCGCCACCGCCCGCCGGACCGAGCGGCTCGCCGAACTGGTCGAGCAGCACGGTGACCGGGTACGCCCGTTCCCGCTCGACGTCACCGACCCCGCCGCGGCCCGGGCGGCGGTCGAGGCGGCGGTCGAGACCTTCGGCCGGCTCGACGTCGTGGTCAACAACGCCGGGTACGCCAGCAGCGCGCCGATCGAGGAGACTCCGGAGGAGGACTTCCGGGCCCAGGTCGAGACGACCTTCTTCGGCGTCGTCAACGTGACGCGGGCCGCGCTGCCCCGGCTGCGGGCCCAGCGCTCCGGGTACTTCCTGCAGGTCTCCTCCGTCGGCGGTCGGGTCGGGGGCACCCCGGGGCTGGCCGCGTTCCAGTCCGCCAAGTTCGCGGTGGAGGGCTTCTCGGAGGTGCTGGCCGCCGAGGTCAAGCCGTTCGGTATCCGGGTCACCATCGTCGAGCCCGGCGCCTTCCGGACCGACCCGGACGGCGCCTCGATGCGGATGGCCGAGGNGGGCGAGGACTACCGGTCGACGGTCGGCCGGATGCACGACTTCCGCCGCGAGCAGGACGGCAGGCAGCCCGGGGATCCGGCCCGGGCGGCGAAGATCATGGTCGACCTCGTCGACGTACCGGTGCCGCCGCTGCGGCTGCTGCTCGGCTCCGACGCGGTCCAGCTCGCCGAGCGGGCGGCACGGGCCCGCGCCGAGGAGGCCACCGCGTGGGCCGACGTCAGCCGGAGGACCGACCACACCAGCACCGTCGACCTCGCCAGGACACCGCTCGCGGCGGTGGCCACACCCACCCGGTAGGCCCGGNTACCCGCGCNCCCCGACNCCGCGACCCGTCCGGGCCGGCAGCNTGCCGCCGGCCGTGGCCGGCCCGCACCCCGGCCGACGCGCCCCACGAGGCGNCCGACCGGCTGCTCGGCCTGGCCCACGAGACGCTCGCCNCCCACCGGCCGGACGAGATCGTCCACCGCTACCGGCGGTCGCCGCCGCGCCGGTGCCACCGGTGGCGGACCAGCGCCGCCGCCTCGGCGACCCGGGCGACCTCCGCGGCGTCGAGTGTCGGGTTGGCCTGACGCATCGAGGCGGCGGCGTCGAGCAGGCGTACCGGATCCCCCGGCGCGACGTCGAGGAAGGCGGTCAGGAACGGGTCGGCCACGGTGGCCAGCCCCATCAGGTCGGTGACCACCACCTCGGCCATGATCAGCGCGGAGACCGCGACGTCGAGGTCCGGCTCGCCGTCCCGGGCGTTGCGCCAGTCGATCAGCACCGGTCCGGCCGGCGCGAGCATGACGTTGTCCGGATGCAGGTCGAGGTGCACGATCCGGGTGCCGGGGGCGCTGCCCGGCCGCGGCGGCAGGGCGTGAAGCCGGCGGTGCAGGTCGGCCAGGACCGCCGCCCCGGCCGAAACCTCCAACCCGCCGGCGAGGAGTGCGCCCCGCATCGTCGGTCCCTCGACCCGTTCCATCACCAGATCCGCGCCCTCGGCGCGGTCGACCCGGGGCACGGGGAAGCCGAGCCCGCCGACGTACGTCATGATCGCGGCCTCGGCGGCGACGTCGCCGCCGGCCCGGTGCCGGCGCAGCACCCGCCCGTCGTCGAGGGCGAAGACGTCCGCCTCCCGGCCCGCGCCAAGCAGAACCTGATCCGTCACGGCGGCAACGGTAGCCGGCGACGGCGGCCGAAATCGCTGGTGCGCCGGGGCCGGTGCGGCGCATGCTGATCAGCATGAGCACGCGGCTCCGTGCGATCGCCCGGGACACCGTCGAGGCGCTCCGCCGGGGCAGCTACCGGACATCCCACGGCACCGAGGTGGCGATCGCCGAGCCGCTGGCCCGGGCCGTCGCCGGCACCCGGCTGTACCTTCCCGACGACGCTCTGCCGCCCGCGCCGACGGCCGTCGCCGACCCCACGGTCGAGGTGACCAACGAGTCCACCCTGGCCGCGACCCGCCGGCTCGGCGGCGATCTGGCGTGCCTGGTCTTCGCCTCGGCACGCAATCCCGGCGGCGGCTTCCGCAACGGGGCCCAGGCCCAGGAGGAGAGCATCGCCCGAAGCTCGGGCCTCTTCGCCTGTCTCGTGGCTGCCCGGGACTTCTACACCGCGCACCGTGCCGACCCCGACCTCGGCTACAGCGACCGGGTGATCTACTCGCCGCGGGTTCCGGTGTTCCGGGACGATCACGGTCGTCCGCTGCCCGCGCCGTACCCGGTCTCCTTCCTGACGGCCGCGGCGCCGAACCGCGCGGCGATGCTGCGCCACCAGCCCGACCGGCTCGCCGACGTTCCCGCCCTGCTGCGTCGTCGGGCCGCCCGGGTGCTCGCGGTGGCTGCCGCGCACGGACACCGCCGGCTGGTCCTCGGGGCCTGGGGCTGTGGGGTCTTCGGCAACGAGCCGACGGTGGTCGCGGAGGCCTTCGCCGCGGCGCTGCGGGCCGGCCCGTGGTTCGACCACGTCGTCTTCGCGGTACTCGACCGGCAGCGCGGCGCGCCCACCCACGCGGCGTTCCAGCGGGTCCTCGGGCACCGGGCGGCGGACGTCGGCCGTCCCCGGGATGCGCGGGTGCCGGAGGCCACCGAGGAGACGGCTCGGTGACCTGCTCCGGAGGCCCACCGCGACCGCGGGCGGCCGGCGGCGCTCATCCGCCGTGGTGACCCCGACCGGATCGACTGACCGGGGCCGGAGCCGGGGCCGCGGCACGGAGTCGAACGGGTCGCGGGCCGCCGGCCCGACCCGCCCGGCGCCCCGGGCGACGCCGGCGCAACGCCGTCCCCAGCATCAGCAGCAGGGCGACGACGAACATGGCGGTGCCGATGACGTTGACCTGGGGCGGGATCCCACGCTGGTTGGCGCCCCAGACGTACATCGGGAAGGTGACGGTGGTACCCGAGGTGAAGTTCGTGACGACGAAGTCGTCGAAGGAGAGCGAGAAGGCGAGCAGGGCGGCGGCGACGATCCCGGGCAGTGCCAGCGGCAGGGTCACCCGCAGGAACGCCTGCCACTCGCTGGCGTAGAGGTCGAGCGCGGCCTCCTCCAGCCGTGGGTCCATCCCGGACAGCCGGGCCCGGACCGTCATCACCACGAACGAGATGCAGAACATGACGTGTGCGATNACCACGGTCCAGAAGCCCAGCGGCACCCTGGCGGCGACCAGCAGGGCGAGCAGCGAGGTGCCGAGTACCACCTCCGGGGTCGCCATCGGCGCCAGGACCAGCAGGTTGATCGCCGTCCGGCCCCGGAACCCGTGCCGGACGAGGGCGAAGGCGAGCAGCGTACCGAGCACGGTCGAGATCACCGTGGTGAGGAACCCGATCTGCACGCTGCGCCACACCGCCTCGCACATGCCCGGAGCGGCGCACGGGTTCCGCCAGTTGTCGAGGGTGAACTCGTGGAAGTCGTACGTCAGGCGGCTCGACGGGCGGTTGAGCGAGAGCCCGGCGACCACGACCACCGGCAGCAGCAGGTAGCCGAGGACGAGCGCGGCGACGGCCAGCACCCAGTGGTCGGCGATCCAGCGCCGGATCCGGTACCCCATCAGCCCACCTCCTCGACGCCGACCCGGCGCAGGTAGCCGATCGTGAGCGCCAGGATCACCAGCAGCAGGACCACGGAGAGCGCCGCCCCCTGCGGGTAGTCCAGCCGGACCAGGAACGCCGCGTCGATGACGTTACCGATCATGTACTCGCGCGGCGTGCCGAGCAGTTCGGCGCTGATGTAGTCCCCGGCCGCCGGGATGATGGTCAGCAGCGTGCCGGCGACCACCCCGGGCATGGACAGCGGGAACGTGACGGTACGGAACACCTGGACGGGCCGGGCGTTCAGGTCGCGGGCCGCCTCCAGCAGCCGCCGGTCCAGCCGCTGGAGGCTGGCGTAGATCGGCAGCACCATGAACGGCAGGTAGTTGTAGGTGATGCTGGTGACCACCGCGACCGGGGAGGCGAGCAGCCGGCCGTCCGGTGCGAGCAGGTGCACCTCGCGCAGCAGGCCGACCACCGGTCCGGTGTCGGCGAGGATGGCCTTCCAGGCCAGGGTCCGGACCAGGAAGCTGGTGAACATGGGCGCGACCACGCAGACCAGCAGCAGGTTCTGCCAGCGTCCGGCACGCAGCGCGATGACGTACGCCAGGGGGTAGCCGAGCACCAGCGCGAGCGCGGTGGCGAGCCCGGCGTACCAGAACGACCGCACGAAGTGGACCCAGTACGTCCGGATTGCGTCCGGGTAGTTCCCGAACGCCCAGGTCATCTCGTACCCGTCGGTCAGCGACCCGGCGGGGTCGTAGAGGCTGGTCGCGCCGAGCTGCACCGCCGGGAGCAGGAAGAAGACCACCAGCCACAGCCCGCCGGGCAGGACCAGCAGGTACGGCAGCAGGCGGCGCCGGGCGCCGGTCATCGCGGTCCGGCGCCGTTGGCCGGTACGGCGTCCGCCGCCTCGACCGGCGCGGCCGATCCGTCGCCGGACGTCCCGGCGGGGAGCAGAAACGCGTAGCGGGGATGCCAGTGCGCCACCACCGCCTGGCCGACCGGCACCGGTCGCGTCTCGCCGTCGGCGGCGGCGAAGACGCTCAGCTCGTCGCCCCAGCCGGTGCGCAGCAGGTACTGGGTGCTGGTCCCCAGATAGGCGGCGTCGGTGACGATCCCGGCCACCGCCTGGTGCCCGGCCGGCACCTCGTCGGCCGTCGCGACCAGCCGCAGCTTCTCCGGCCGCACGCCGAGCAGCACCGCGCCGGCGGTGCTGCGGGCCCGGACCACCGGCACCGAGAAACGCTCGCCGTACGCCTCGACCAGCACGTCCTCGCCGGCGCGGCCGACGACGGTGCCGGAGAGCAGGTTGGACCGGCCGAGGAAGGTGGCGACGAAGGCGGTCGCCGGGAACTCGTACAGCTCGGCCGGGGTGCCGAGTTGCTCGATCCGGCCGTTGTTCATCACCGCCACCATGTCGGCCAGGGTCATCGCCTCTTCCTGGTCGTGTGTGACGTGCACGAAGGTGATCCCGACCTCGGTCTGGATCCGCTTCAGCTCGACCTGCATCCGCCGACGCAGGGTCAGGTCCAGCGCGCCGAGCGGCTCGTCGAGCAGCAGCACCCGGGGGCGGTTGACCAGGGCCCGGGCCAGCGCCACCCGCTGTTGCTGCCCGCCGGAGAGCTGGGCCGGCCGGCGCCGTTCGTACCCGTCGAGCTGCACCAGCGACAGCATCGCCCGGACCTGTCCGGTCACGTCCCGTACGCCGCGCCGACGCAGCCCGAACGCGACGTTCTCGAAGACGTCCAGGTGTGGGAAGAGCGCGTAACTCTGGAAGACCGTGTTCACCGGCCGGCGGTACGGCCGCAGCCGGGTGATCTCCTCCTCGTCCAGGAGGATCCGGCCGGCGGTCGGCTCCTCCAGCCCGGCCACCATCCGCAGCGTGGTGGTCTTGCCACAGCCAGACGGTCCGAGCAGGGCGAAGAACGTCCCCGCGGGCACGGTCAGGTCGAGGCGGTCCACGGCGGTGACCCCGCCGAACCGTTTGGTCAGCTCAACGAGGCGAAGCCGCGCCCCCGGCTGGGCACCCTCCACGCTAACCCCCCATGACCTGCTGGAACTTCGACTCGTACGCGCGCTCCTGCGCCTCGCTGAGCGTCATGAACGTCGTCCACCGGGCCTGCACCGCCTCGTCCGGGAAGATCAGGGGGTTCCTCGCCAACTCCGGATCGATCTTCTCCATCTCGGCCTGGGCCCCCTGCACCGGACAGATGTAGTTGACGTACGCCGCCAGCTGGGCGGCGACCGCCGGCTCGTAGTAGTAGTCGATCAGCGCCTCGGCGTTCGCCCGGTGGCTCGCACGGATCGGCACCAGCATGTCGTCGGAGTAGAGCAGCGCCCCGGACTCCGGTGCCACGAACCTGATCCGCTCGTCCTTNGCGGTGAGCTGGATCACGTCGCCGGACCAGGCCATGCAGGCCGCGATGTCGCCCCGGGCCAGCTCGGGGGCGTAGTCGTTGCCGGTGAAGCGGCGGATCTGTCCNCTGTCGACGGCCCGTTTCAGCTTGGCCAGCGCCTCGTCGAACTGCGCGTCGGTGAAGTTCGCCGGGTCGTGCCCGTTCGCCGCCAGGATCAGCCCGATCGTGTCGCGCATCTCGCTGAGCACGGTCACCCGGCCCTTCAGGTCGGGACGGGTGAGCAGCTCGTCGACGGTGCGTACCTCCGTGGTCACCTTCCCGTTGTACGCCAGNCCGGCCAGGCCACACTGCCACGGAATGGCCAGGACGTTCTCCCGGTCGTACGCGCGGGTGCGCAGCGACGGCAGCAGGTTCCGCCCGACGTTCGGCATCCGGGCCGGGTCGAGGCGCTGCACCCAGCCCAGATTGATCATCCGGGCCGCCATCCAGTCGCTGAGCACGATGATGTCCCGGCCGATCGGCTCGCAGGCGGCGAGCTGGGGCTGGATCTTGCCGAAGAACTCGTTGTTGTCGTTGATGTCCTCGGTGTACGTCACCTGGATGCCGGTGCGGGCCTGGAACGCCTCCAGGGTCGGCCGCCTCGACTCGTTGTCCTCGGCCACGTCGAGGTACTGGGGCCAGTTGGAGAAGGCGAGGGTCTTCTCCGTGGCGGAGAGATCCTCGCTGACGCAGCTCGCCGCGGTCTGCCGGGCTCCCCTGGTGCCGCAGGCGCCGAGCAGGGCGCCGGTGGCCAACAGTGCCGCCGAGCCGGTCAGGCCGCGCAGCAGGGTACGACGAGGAAGAGGCGTCAGGGGGTGGGGACGGGTGCGCATGAGGCGGCTCCTCGCAGGTCGCGCCGACGGGGTGGAAACGCGAGTCGGCCCGCTGGCCGGAGGCGTCGCGTCAGGTTCGGTCGAGTGCTGATCCTGGCATGCGCGCAGCGGAAACCACGAACGGGTATCGCCGTGACGGCGGCCACCGCGGCACCGGTTGTCCGGGCAGGGCTCCGGGCTGCCCCGCCCAACCTGCCGGTGACGCGGGCAGGAGGTGTCGCTTCGCCGGGCGGAGGCCGAACGGCGGGCACGGAGACGCGAGCGGCGGGCGGGCCCGAGCGGCAGGCACGTCGCCGCCGCGTGGCGTCAGTAGCTGGGGGGAATGACCCGCAGGTGGCCACGCCGACCGGTCTGTTGAGCGGTGTGCGGATCGGTCTGCGCCTCTTCGGGCGGACGGGGCGGCGCCGGGCGGGCCGCCTCGCGAACCGCCTCGGCGAGTGCCACGAGATCGTCGGTGGTCGGGGGCGGGGGCTCGAACTCGCCCTCGTGCCGGACCACCTCCCAGCCCCGCGGAGCTGTCAGATTCCGGGCATGCGGCTCGCAGAGATCGTACGTGTGCGGCTCAGCGAAGGCGGCGAGGGGGCCGACCACGGCCGTCGACTCGTTGTAGACATAGGTCAGCGTGGCGACGGCCGGTCGGGGGCAGCCGTTGCGGGAGCAACGCCGTGGTGACCTCACGGCGGCACGGTATCGCCATTACCGGCTTCATGGCCCCGCTTGGGCCTGCGACACGCCGATAAGTGTGATCACAGTTCGGAACCGCGACGCGACGGCGGCCGGCGGGCCGCGCGACACGTCGGCCGGTCGCGGCGGTCGGCGGGGCCCGGCCCGACCCCGGGCGACCCGCTCCGACACGGCCGAATCCACCGATCGACCCCGACCTGCCCGGGGCTACCCTGTCGTCGGGGCGGCACGCCCTCACCGAGTGAAGCGGGGGTGGAGATGACCAGTCCGGAGAACCGTCGCCCGGGCAACGGGCGTCGGACTCGCCGTGACCGGCACGGCCGGGGCCTACGCGGGCGCCTGGTCCCGGCCACCGTGCCGCTCGCGAGGACCAAGTCCGAGATATTCGACGATCTCGTGCTGGACACGGTGGAGACCCTCGAACGCCGGTTCGCCAAGGAGCTGGCCGGCGTCGAGTTCGCGGTCGAGGACGTCCCGCCGGAGCTGAACGTGTACGACTCCGACGTCCTCGAGGACGGGGAGGTCCCGCTGGCCCGACTCCTGCCCGGTCGCCCCGGCCGACACGAGGTGCCGCCGAGGATCGTGCTCTATCGCCGGCCGCTCGAGTTCCGGGCCATCGACCGCGATGATCTCGCCGACCTGGTGCACGACGTGATCATCGAGCAGGTGGCGAATCTCCTCGGCATCGATCCCGACGAACTGGCCTGACCCGGGCGGCCCCCACCACCCGGGTCGTCGCCAGCTCAGGCGACCCGACGCTTCAGCTTGCGTCGTTCGCGCTCGGACAACCCGCCCCAGATGCCGAACCGTTCGTCATGCCCGAGCGCGTACTCCAGGCACTCGGTCTTGACCTCACAGCGGGAGCAGATTCGCTTCGCCTCGCGGGTGGAACCCCCCTTCTCGGGAAAGAACGCCTCCGGGTCGGTCTGCGAGCACAACGCACGCTCCTGCCACTCCGGCGCGTCTCCGAGTAGGTCGGCCACCTCGAGTCGGCCGTCCATCCAGTTGCCTCCTTCTCGCGCACCGGCGTGTGGACGCCGGCGCAACCCCCCACGCGGAAGGCGTGTTTGTCCGCCCGGTAGCGATTTGATGCGCTCCGTACGAACAACCCCACTGAAATTACACGCGTGTCATACGTGCGTCGTCAAGCTGAACCTGCTATGTGAGGTCACCCCTACCGCGTGCCCGGACGAGTGTCGAGTCATCTCGGCCTCGCACCCGGGCCTATCGATTCAGACCCGGTACGGGTAACGCACGCCCGGCGAGTTGGTTCGGAAATCCGGCGTGGCGANCCGTGACGCCCGGCCGAACCCGGGTGCCCCGGTCCGCGGGGTCCCCGACCTCACGGGTCAGCCGACACGTCCGTACAGCGTGGTNCGGCGGCGGGCCGGCCNNCCGGCNGCCGCCGCGATCCGNTCGAGCTGCTCCACCGTCCGCGCCGAGCCGTGATCCGAACCCGCCATCCGGGAGATCGTCTCCTCCATGAGCGTCCCGCCCAGGTCGTTGCAGCCGCCGCGGAGCAGCTGCGCCGCGCCCTCGTCGCCGAGCTTGACCCAGGAGCACTGGATGTTGGCGATCCTGCCGTGCAGCAGCAACCGGGCCATCGCGTGCACGATCCGGTTCTCCCGCCAGGTGGGACCGGGTCGGGCGATACCGGCCAGGTAGATCGGCGCGTTCGTGTGCACGAACGGCAACGCCACGAACTCGGTGAAGCCGCCGGTCCGGTCCTGGATCCCGGCCAGGACCCGGAAATGCGCCAGCCACTGCCGCGGATGGTCGACGTGGCCGTACATCATCGTGGAGCTGGACCGGATCCCCAGCTCGTGGGCGGTGGTGATCACCTCGACCCAGGTGGCGGTGGGCAGTTTGCCCTTGGTCAGGACCCAGCGCACCTCGTCGTCGAGAATCTCGGCCGCCGTCCCGGGAATGGTGTCCAGGCCGGCGTCGCGCAGTTCGANCAGCCAGTCCCGGACCGACACGCCGGCCTTGGCCGCCCCGGTGACGATCTCCATCGGGGAGTACGCGTGCACGTGCATGCCCGGTACCCGGGCCTTCACCGCCCGCACCAGGTCGGCGTACGCGGTCACCGGCATCTTCGGGTCGATGCCGCCCTGCATACACACCTCGGTCGCGCCGACCGNCCACGCCTCCGCCGCCCGTTCGGCGACCTGCTCCACCGACAGCCGGTAGGCGTCGGCGTCCCGCTCCCGCTGGGCGAAGGCGCAGAACCGACATCCGACGTAGCAGACGTTGGAGAAGTTGATGTTGCGGTTGACGACGTACGTCACGTCGTCGCCGACGGCTGCCCGACGGACGTCGTCGGCGATCCGGCACACCTCGTCCAAGACCGCCCCGTCCGCCCCGAAGAGCGCCAGCGCGGCCGCCTCGTGCCGGGGTTCCAGCAGCGCCGCGGGGTTCTCGGACGCCAGCCGCAGCCCGGCGCGCAGGTCGCTGTCGAGCCGCTGGGGGGCCACCGCGGCGGCAGCCGCGGGCTGGGCCCCGCGCGCCGTCACCGGCACCCGCGCCGCCACCTCGGCCCAGTCGCCGTAGACGTGGTCGAAGTCACCGCGCCGGTCCCCGGTCCGCCCGGTGGTGTCGATGGTGGCGTGCAGGTCGGTCCGACCACCCGGCACGAAGGCGTCGTCCGGCTCCTGCCACGGCCGCCCCACCGGGCGGGCCTCGGCCCGGGCCAGCCCGGTCGCCGGGTCGGCCAGGGCGGCCACGTGTGCCGCCAACCGAGGGTCGAGCCAGGGCTCGCCCCGGCGCACGTACTCCGGATAGATGGTGAGACGTTCACTCAGCGTGAACCCGGCGGCGGCGGTCCGGGCCGCCAGTTCGTCCAGGTGCGGCCACGGGCGCTCCGGGTTGACGTGGTCCGGGGTCACCGGTGACACCCCGCCCCAGTCGTCGATCCCGGCCCGGAGCAGCAGGTCGTACTCGCCCTCGATCAGGTTCGGCGGCGCCTGGATCCGCGCCGCCGGCCCGAGCAGGATCCGGGCCACCGCCACGGTGGCGGCGAGGTCGTGCAGTTCGGCGTCGGGCATGCCGCGCATCGCGGTGTCCGGCTTGGCCCGGAAGTTCTGCACGATGACTTCCTGGATGTGGCCGTACTCCCGGGCGATGCGCCGGATCGCGAAAAGCGAGTCGACCCGCTCGGCGCGGGTCTCGCCGATCCCGATCAGGATGCCGGTGGTGAAGGGGATGCCGACCCGGCCGGCGTCGGTGAGGACCCGTAGCCGGACCGCNGGCTCCTTGTCCGGCGACCCGTAGTGCGGGCCGCCCGGCTCCGACCAGAGCCGGGTGGCGGTGGTCTCCAGCATCATCCCCATGCTCGGGGCGACCGGCTTGAGCCGCTGCAACTCCGCCCAGGAGAGCACCCCCGGGTTGAGGTGCGGCAGCAGACCGGTCTCCTCCAGGACGGCGATCGCGCAGGCCCGCAGGTAGTCGAGGGTGGAGTCGTAGCCCCGCTCGGTCAGCCACCGCCGCGCCTGGGGCCACCGCGCCTCGGGCCGGTCACCGAGCGTGAACAGCGCCTCCTTGCATCCCTGTGCCGCGCCGGCGGCGGCGATCGCCAGCACCTCGTCCCGTTCCAGGAAGGCGGCGGGAAGCCGGTGCGGCACCGTGGCGAAGGTGCAGTAGTGACAGCGGTCCCGGCACAGCCGGGTNAGCGGAATGAAGACCTTCTTGGAGAAGGTGACGACCCCAGGTCTTCCGGCGTCGTGCAACCCGGCGTCCCGCAGCCGGCCGGCGATCGCCATCAGTTCGTCGAGGAACTCGCCGCGCGCGGCGAGCAGCGTGGTCGCCTCGTCCTGGTCGAGGGTACGTCCCTCCGCAGCCCGGCGCAGTGCCCGGCGCAGGCTGGCGGTGGTCGGCGCTACGTCACTCCCAACTGTCACTCGTGAAGCCTAGGCCGAACCGTCGGCGCTCCTCCNCCCGACGAACCGACGCCGCAGGTGGGAACGGCTGTGGCAACGGTCACAACCGGTGAGCCACGCCGGCGGCGCCCCCGCCCCGCCGGGGCCGCGGCTCACGCCCGGCCATCCTCCACACCGGACGGCGGTGGCGGCGAGCCCGCCGACGGCTGCTGGCTCGCCGGGTCGATCCGCTGGGTCGGCTCGGCCGGGCCCGCCCCGCTGCCACGCTGTGGAATCACCCGGGTCTGCCCGGCTTCCTCGTCCGCCGCCTCCGGCGCGACGGCACCGCCCGGTGCTCCCGGCGTCGGCGCCGGGCCCGGCGGGGTGAAGAGCGCGGCGGCGTAGCCGGGGCTGCCGTAACCGGTCGGTTGGCCGTAGCCGGCCGCCTCACCCGGGCCCTGCGGGTAGCCGGTGGGCGGGTAGCCGGGCTGTGGCTGACCGGGTACGTGCGGGTGGCCCGGGTACGGCCCACCGGGCGGGCCGTACGGCTGCGGCCCGTACGGCTGCGGCTGGCCGTAGACGCCTGGCTGCGGCCCGGGCTTCGGCGGGGCGAAGTGGACCCGCCACACCTGGTAGACCAGGAGCACGGCGACCCCCAGCACCGCCAGGCAGCCGGCCTGCTCCAGCACGGAGGTGAACGCCTCCCGGAACCGCGCCTCGGCCAGCCGACCGAAGAACGCGACGAGCAGCGTTGCCCCTCCGAAGAACACGGAGACCGCGTACTCACCGAGCGCGACCTGGGTGACCAGGAGCGCCCGAGGCGCCACCGGCGGCAGCAGTGTGACGAGCAGTACGGCCAGCAGCGGGTAGGCGGCCGGCTCCAGGCCGGCGAAGGCGTAGAAGACACCCTGGGCCCGGTCGTCGAACTGTGAGCCCGGCCACCCGACGAAGAGATTGATGATCGCACTGAACAGGAAGAGGGCGTTCGCGCCGAGCAACACCAGCGCGATCAGTTCACGGATCCCCTTGATGATCAGACTGGCCTCTGGCGCCCCGGTCGGGGCGGGCCCGGGCTGGCTGGTCACAACCTCTCCCTCGAACGGTACGGACGGTGGCGACGCCTGAGCCTAGTCGGCCAACCCGCCCGCCGCCCGCGACGACCGGATAGGCGAGGATGTCTGCATGCGCATCGTGGTGTTGACCGGGGGGATCGGCGGTGCCCGCTTCCTCACCGGTGTCCGCGCGTACGCCCGCCGAACCGGCGCCGAGGTGACGGCGGTGGTCAACGTCGGCGACGACGTGATCATGCACGGCCTGAGAATCTGTCCGGACCTGGACAGCGTCATGTACACGCTGGGTGGGGGCGCAGACCCGGAGCGTGGCTGGGGGCGGGCCAACGAGACCTGGACCGTCCGGGAGGAGCTCGCCGCGTACGGCGTGGAGCCGACCTGGTTCGGCCTCGGCGACCGCGACGTGGCGACCCACCTGGTCCGCACCACCATGCTCAACGCCGGTTACCCCCTCTCGGCGGTGACGGAGGCGCTCTGCGCCCGCTGGCGGCCGGGGGTCCGGCTCCTTCCCGCCACCGACGACCGCCTGGAGACCCACGTCGTGGTCAGTGACCCGGAGGCACCCGACGCGCCGCAGGGGGGCGCCCGCCGGGCGATCCACTTCCAGGAGTGGTGGGTACGCCACCGGGGCGAGCTGCCCACCCACCGGTTCGTCTTCGTCGGCGCCGAGACCGCCAAGCCGGCCCCCGGGGTGCTGGACGCGCTCGCCGCCGCGGACGTCGTCCTGCTCGCCCCGAGCAACCCGGTGGTGAGCATCGCGCCGNTCCTCGCCGTGCCGGGGCTGCGGGAGGCGCTGGTCGGCAACCGGGCTCCGGTGGTCGGGGTGTCGCCGATCATCGGGGGTGCCCCGGTCCGCGGGATGGCGGACCGGTGCCTGGCCGTCCTCGGCGTGCCGTGCACCGCGGCCGGGGNCGGCGGGCTGTACGGTGCTCGTTCCGCGGACGGGCTGCTGGACGGTTGGCTGGTCGACACCACCGACGCCGGAACCGAGGTGCCCGGCCTGACCGTCCGCGCCGTCCCGCTGCGGATGACCGACGAGGCCACGNCCGTGGCCATGGTCCACAGCGCGGTCACGCTGGCGCAGGAGAGCCGGGGAACCGGACAGAGTCGGGAGGGCTGACGGTGAAACTCGAGGTGCTGCCGGTCCTCGGCATCGGGGACGTCGCCGAGGGCGACGACCTCGCGGAGCTGATCGCCACCGCCGCACCGTGGCTGCGCGNCGGCGACGTGCTGGTGGTGACCAGCAAGATCGTGTCGAAGGCGGAGGGTCGGCTGGTCGAGGTACCGGTCGACGGGCCGGAGCGGGAGGCGGCGCGGGCCGAGATCCTGGCCGCGGAGACGGCCCGCCCGGTGGCTCGACGTGGCGCGACCCGGATCGTCCAGACCCACCACGGCTTCGTGATGGCCTCGGCCGGGATCGACGCCTCCAACGTGGACCGGTCCCGGCTGGTGCTGCTGCCCAAGGACCCGGACGCCTCGGCTCGGGCGCTGCGGGCCGCGATACGGGAGCGGCACGGCGCCGACGTGGCGGTGATCATCTCGGACACCATGGGCCGGCCCTGGCGCAACGGCCTCACCGACGTGGCGCTCGGGGTCGCCGGCATGCCGGCGCTGCGGGACCACCGCGGCGAGGTCGACCCGTACGGCAACCGGCTGACCCTCACCCAGATGGCGGTGGTGGACGAGCTGGCCGGCGCCGCCGAACTGGTGAAGGGCAAGTGTGACCAGGTGCCGGTCGCGGTCATCCGGGGCTACCTCACCGCACCGGACCCCGCCGACGGCGACGGCGTGGTACCGGTCCTGGTCCGGGACGCCGCGCACGATCTCTTCTCGCTGGGTACCGCCGAGGCGCGGGCGGANGGGCTGCNGGCCGCCGCCACGCTCGGCGAGTCCGCCCCGCCGGTCCCCCGGCCGGACCTGGTGCGGACCGCCACGGCGTCGCAGGCCCCGGCCGATGCCGCGCCCTCTCCGGCGGGGGTCGACCCCGCGGCGCTGGTCCGGGCGACCGAGACGGTGGCCGGGGTGGTCGCGCCCGGCACCCGTTTCACCCCGGTCACCGACGAACGGGTACGCGCCGGGCTCGGCGCCGACCTGCCCGCCGGGGCGGCCCTGCTCGACTGCCGGCCACCGGACGACGCCGGGCCGGCACCGGCGGCGCTGGTCAGGTTCGGCGCGGACCTGCACCGGCTGCGCGCCGCGCTCGCCGCCGAAGGGCTCGGGTCCACCGTCCTCGCGGCGCCGGACGGTGCCGCCGGGGCGGTCCTGTTGGTCGTCACCGCCGCCGAGCCGGCGGCCACGCCGGCCTGACCCCGCCCCGCGCGCCACGGCCGGCTCCGCGGCGCCGGCCGGTCAGGTCTCCAACATCGCCCGGCCGAGCGGGGTCAGGGTGTGCAGCACGGTGTTGCGGTCCCGACGGCTGACCACCAGCCCGGCGTTGCGCAGTACGGTGGTGTGCTGGCTGGCCGCCGCCGCGGAGATCCGCAGCCGCCGGGCCAGCTCGCCGGTGGAGCAGCCGTCGGCGACCGCCTCCAGCACGCCGGCCCTGGTCCGACCGAGCAGTGCGGCCAGCGCCGCCCGACCGCTCTCCCGGGTCGCCCGCCCGTTGACGGAACCACCGGGCTCCGGGGTGAGGCCGCCCAACCGGTCGACCGGGTAGACCAGCACCGGCGGCAGCTCGGGATCGACCAGGGTGACCGGNATCCGGGCGCAGAAGAACGACGGCACGAGCAGCAGCCCGCGCCCGCCCAGGTGGAACTCGCGCTCGACCGGGTAGTTCGGCACCTCCAGCACCCCGGAGTTCCACCGGGCCGCCGGCTGGAGGCTGGCCAGCAGCCCCTCCACACCGCCGTCGAGCACGGCCCGGGCACGCCGGTTCCGGTCCGCCTCCNCCGCCGCCTGGATCCGCTCCCAGTACGGCGCGATCGCCGTCTCCTGGTACAGGCGCATCGAATCGGTGAGCTGGCGCAGCACCTCCACGTCGCCCCGGGCCAACGCGGCGGCGGAGTCGGGCAGCGGCAGCGGCTGCTCCGCCGCGAGGACGGCGAGGTCACGTCGCAACGACGTGATCGGGGTGGAGCGGACGGCGTCCAGCCCGGCGGCGAAGCCGTACTGGCTCTCGTACGGCGTGAGGAAGTCGGGAAAGTAGCCGCGGGGTGGGTTCAGCGCGAAGAGCAGCCGCAGCTCGTGTGGGCGGCTGTCGCGGCGCAGTCCGCCGGCCACGTCGCGTCGCCAGCCCGCCAGCACCGGATCCCGGCTTCTCCCCTGTAGCAGGTGCAGGCTCAGCACCAGCTCCCAGATCTGGTCGGCGGCGGGGGCCACCCGGGTCCGGGCGATGTCCTCGCTGGAGAAGACGATCCGCAGCATGGCAGCGCACTCCCGAGTCGCCGGGTCCGGTCCCCGGCGACCAGTCGACTCTACCCGGGCCCATCCACCACTGCCTTTCGACCAGAGCTGAAAAACCTCGACAGGCCGTGCGAGGACCCGGCATGCTCGGTGTGCCGATGGCGGATGGCCGGCCCCTGCGCGCCGGCTCTGACCCGGACGGCGCACCGGGGGGCAGGGGAGGACGGCGACAGCCCGGACGGCGAGCACGAGGGTTCGCGGCCATCGTCCGCGAAGATCGTCGTCCGGGCTGTCGTTCGCTCGGCTCACCGGGGTCGTCACGCCCCCCTGTCGGCACCGCCGGGCTCCGTGCCGGTCCACGGCGTGGTGCGGCTGCGGCGCGTCCGCGGTGTCGTACCAGAAACTCCCCCGTCCCTCCACAGCAGACGGTGGCACCCTCGTCGTTCCGACGCGCGCGGGCGCGGAGTGTGCCGATCGTGGTGCACGGCGCTCCCCTAGGCTGGTCGCCGTGCTCGACGCCCTCCACTCCGACACGGTGGCGGTGCTCACCGCCTGGCAACCCCCGACGCCCCGGGCGGCCGACGCGCGGGACCGGACGCTGCGACTGCTCGCCGACGGCCCGGTCGCGATGACCCGGGAGCACCGGCCCGGTCACGTCACCGCGAGCACGCTCGTGGTGGACGCGACCGGAAGCCGGGTGCTGCTCTGTCTGCACGGCAGGTACCGCCGCTGGGCGCAGCTCGGCGGGCACTGCGAGCCGGCGGACCGGACCCTGCTCGGGGCGGCGCGGCGCGAGGCGACCGAGGAGTCCGGGATCGACGGGTTGTGGTTCGACCCGGTCCCGATCGACCTGGACATCCACCCGGTCTCCTGTCACGGCGGATCGCTGCACCACGACGTGCGATTCGCCGCCGTCGCTCCGGCGGGGGCGGTCGAGCGGGTCAGCCCGGAGTCCCTGCGGCTCGGNTGGTTCCCGCCCGACGCCCTGCCCGGGGAGCTGCTCGACGCCACCGAGCAGTTGGTGGCGCCGGCGCTGGCCGNGTTCAGACGTAGCGCTCGTCGCCTCGCTCTTTGAGTTCGTCGACGAGCTTCTTGACGTCCTGCGCCCGGTCGCGGGAGCAGACCAGGAGCACGTCCGGGGTGTCCACGACGACCAGGTCCCGCACCCCGAGCGAGGCCACCAGCCGGCCGGAGTGGGGAACGACGACCAGCCCCGTGCTGTCCCGCAGCAGCACCCCGGGCTTCGCCTCCTCCGGACCGCCGTCGAGCACGACGTTGTCCGCTCCCCCGGCGGCGAGGACGTCACCGAGGGTGTCGAAGTCGCCGACGTCGTTCCAGCCGAAGTCGCCGGGTACGGTGGCGACCCGGCCGGCGGCGGCCGCCCCCTCCATCACCGCGTAGTCGACGGAGATCCTGGGCAGGGTCGGCCAGACCGTGCCGAGCACCTCCTCCCGTTGCGGGGTGTCCCAGGCGCGGGCGATCGCGGTCACCCCGGCGTGCAGGGCGGGTTGCTGCCGGGCCAGCTCCGCCAGAAAGACGTCGACCCGCCAGATGAACATGCTGGCGTTCCAGAGGTACCGGCCGGAGCGGAGGTACTCCCGCGCGACCTCGGCCGCCGGCTTCTCCGTGAACTCCTCGACCCGGCGCAGCGGACCCGGGCCGATCGGCTCGCCGCAACGCAGGTAGCCGTACCCGGTCTCGGGTCGCGTCGGGGTGATCCCCACCGTCATCAGCAGGCCCTGCTCGGCGCCGACGACCGCCTCCCGGACGGTCGCGGCCCAGGTCTGCGCGTCCCGGATCAGGTGGTCGGCGGCGAACGAGCCCATCACGGCCCGCGGTTCGCGGGTGGCGATCACGGCGGCGGCCAGCGCGATGGCCGCACAGGAGTCCCGGGGGGAGGGCTCGACGAGGATGTTCTCCTCGGGCAGGCCGGTCAACTGCCGGGCGACGGCGGCAGCGTGCGCGACGCCGGTCACCACCATGGTCCGATCCGGTGTGGTCAGCGGGGCGAGCCGCGCCACGGTGGCCTGGAGCAGCGAGGCCTCGGTGCCGGTGAGCGGGTGCAGGANCTTGGGATGACCGGCCCGGGACAGCGGCCACAGACGCGTGCCACTGCCGCCGGCCGGGATTACGGCGAAGAGCATCAGCACATCATGCCGGACGCGGGCGCCCGGACGCTTCCCATGTCGTCACTACTTGCTACAGATCGCCTACCAAGAGTAGGCAGTCGTGTCGGTCNCGGCAGTCGAACCGGCCACAACGACCCGTCAGGCTCGCGCCCGGCTCCAGGCCGCCAGGTGCACCTCGGCGCTGGACTCCCAGGTGAACTCCTTGGCCCGGTCGAAGCCCGCCTTCGCCAACGCGAGCCGGCGCGACTCGTCGTCCAGCAGGGCACCGAGGTCCGCCGCGATCTGCTCCGGGTCCTCGCTGGTGTACGCGACCGCGTCGCCGCCGACCTCGGGCAGCGACAGCCGGGGCGTGGTGAGGNCCGGGGCGGCGCAGGCCATCGCCTCCAGGATCGGCAACCCGAAACCCTCGCCGTACGACGGGTAGGCGGCGACCAGCGCGCCGCCGAGGAAGCCGGGCAGGTCGGCGTAGCGTAGGTAGCCGGGCCGGAGCAGCCGCAGGTGTCCCGGGACCTCGGCGNCCGCGCGGTCGATCTCGTCGTCGTGCCCCTGGCCACCGGCGATCACCAGGGCTGGCGGGTCGGTGCGGTCCTTCACCGCGAGCACCCAGCCCCGGATCAGGTTCGGCACGTTCTTGCGCGGCTCCTTGGCGCCGAGAAACGCCACGTAGCTGTGCCCGCCCAGGCCGAGCCGGGCCCGGACCCGGGCCTTCTCCTCGTCGCTGGGGGCGTAGAACGCCGCCGGGTCGNCCCCGTGGTATGCCACGTCGATGCGGGTCGGGTCGGCGTCGAGCAGCCGGATCAGCTCGTCCCGGGTCGCCTTGCTCGGCACGATCACCCGGTCGGCGCGACGGAGCGAGGTCTTGATCGCGCTGCGGAAGAACGTCCGGCGGGACTTGTCGTAGTGCTCGGGCTCGGTGAAGAACGTCGCGTCGTGCACCGTCACCGTCACCGGGCACCCCGCCCGCAGTGGGCAGGTGTAGAACGGCGAGTGGAGCACGTCCGCGCCGACCTGCTGAGCGAGCAGCGGCAACCCGGTCTGCTCCCAGGCGAGCCGGGCCGGCCGGTGCGCCACGGCCACCGGCGCCGCGATCNCCTCGGCCCCCGGCAGCATTCGGGAGTAGCGCTCCACGTCCGTGCGCAGCGCGACCACGACCAACTCCAGACTTGACCCGATCGCCTTTCCCAGGGCGCCGAGCAGGCCGTCAACGTATCTACCAACGCCACCCCGGTCGGCGGGGACGCTGGTGGCGTCAATGAGCACGCGGGGCGGACGACCGGCGGTCACTGGGCGACTCCTCGGCTGAACGGTTGTGGGGAAGAACACTTGCCTCCAGCCTACGCCGCGCCAAGCGCGGCGCGACGACGGCGACCCGTCCGGGAAAACGTCTTTCCGGCGACCGTGATCATCGATGACCGAGCGTCGATCCGAGGTGACCGAAGGTCGGCCCGGCCGGTATCGTCGCGAGCCATGGCCGAGACCCTCGCCCAGCTCTTCGCCGCCGCGGTCGGCGTCGACCCGGCCCGGCCGCTGCTGACCTTCTACGACGACGCGACCGGCGACCGTGCCGAACTCTCCGGGGCGACCCTGGCCAACTGGGTCGCCAAGACCGCGAACCTGCTGGTCGACACGGCGGGTCTGGCGCCGGGCGACCCGGTCGGTGTCCTGCTCCCGCCGCACTGGCAGACCGCCGCCGTGCTGCTCGGCTGCTGGTCGGCCGGGGCCGAGGTGCGCACCGCGACGGCCGAGCCGGTCGACGTGCTCTTCGCCTCCGCCGACCGGCTCGACGAGGCCGCGGCCTGGCCGGCCGGTGAGCGGTACGCCCTCGCGCTCGCCCCGCTCGCCGCGCCGCTGCGTGACCTCCCGGCCGGGTACGCCGACTACGTGGTCGAGGTCCGCGGACACGGCGACCACTTCACGCCGCANCCGNCGGGCGGGCCGCAGGACGCGGAGCTGGTCGGCCGGGCGGCCCGGCGCGCGACGCAGCTCGGGATCGGCGCGGGCGACCGGGTGCTCGTCGACGCGGCCCGGCACCCCGACCCGGTCGACTGGCTGCTCGCCCCGCTGGCCGCCCGGGCCAGCGTGGTGCTCTGCGGCCACCTCGACCCGGCGCGCCGCCCGGACCGGGTGGCGGCCGAGAAGGTGACCGTCGAGCTCGCCTGACCGGGCGGCGGACGGGNGGTCAGACGGCCGACCNGGGCGGCCCGNTCACGCCACCGGCTCGGACCGGCCGGACGGGGAGGCCGGTTCGGGCCGGCGCCGCTCGCCGGCGAGGCGTACGAACGCGGCCAGCGACTCAGGGTTCGCCAGTGCCCCGGCCGCGGCGGCCGACTCCACCGGCGCCCCGGTGAGGATCCGCTTCACCGGCACCTCCAGCTTCTTCCCGGACAGGGTCCGGGGTACCGCGCCGACCTGGTGGATCTCGTCCGGCACGTGCCGGGGCGACAGCGCGGTCCGCAGCGCGCGGACGATCGTCGACCGCAGCGCCTCGTCCAGCTCCAGCCCGTCGGCGAGGACGACGAAGAGCAGCAGTTCGCCGGGGCCGCCCTCGGCGTCCTCCAGGTGGACGACGAGCGAGTCGAGCACCTCCGGCAGACCCTCCACCACCGAGTAGAACTCGGCCGTGCCGAGCCGTACCCCACCCCGGTTCAGGGTGGCGTCCGACCGGCCGGTGATCACGCAGGTCCCCCGCCCGGAGATCGTGATCCAGTCGCCGTGCCGCCACACCCCGGGGNACACGTCGAAGTACGCCTTCTGGTAGCGGCGCCCGTCCGGGTCGTTCCAGAACCCGACCGGCATGCTCGGCATCGGCGCGGTGATCACCAGCTCGCCGAGCTGGTCGATGACCGGGNTACCGTCCGCTGACCAGGCCTCCACCCGGGCGCCGAGGCAGCGGCAGGCGATCTCCCCGGCCACCACCGGCANCAGCGGCACCCCGCCGACGAAACCGGTGCAGACGTCGGTGCCGCCGGAGAGCGAGTGGAGTTGCAGATCCCGCCCGACCGCGTCGTACACCCAGCGGAAGCCCTCGGCGGGCAGCGGCGCACCGGTGGAGCCGACCCCGCGCACCGCGCGCAGGTCGGCCAGCTCCGCCGGACGCAACCCGGCCTTGCGGCAGGCCAGCAGGAACGGCGCCGAGGTGCCGAAGTAGGTGACGCCGGTCTCGGCCGCCAGCCGCCACAGGGTGCCGAGGTCGGGCTCGGCCGGCTGGCCGGGCTCGGCCCGGACCGCCGGGTTACCGTCGAAGAGCACGATCGCCGCACCGACGGCCGGGCCGGACACCAGGTAGTTCCACATCATCCAGCCGGTGGTGGTGAACCAGAAGAACCGGTCACCGGGGCCGAGGTCGTGGTGCAGGGCGAGCATCTTGAGGTGTTCGAGCAGGATCCCACCGTGCCCGTGCACGATCGGCTTCGGCAGGCCCGTCGTGCCGGAGGAGTACAGCACGTAGAGCGGATGGTCGAAGGGCACCGGCGTGAAGGCCAACGGCTCGGTGGTCTCGGCCGCCAGCTCCGCCCACCCCAGCGCCCCGGCCGGCAGCCCGGCGTCCGGATCCAGGTAGGGCAGCACCACGGTGTGCCTGACCGACGGCAGCGACGCCCGCAGCTCGGCCACCTCGGCCCGGCGGTCGATCGCCCGGTCCCCGTACCGGTAGCCGTCGACGGCGACCAGCACCGACGGTTCGATCTGCCGCCAACGGTCGAGGACGCTGCGGGTGCCGAACTCGGGCGCGCAGGAGGAGAAGACGGCGCCGAGGCTCGCGGCGGCGAGCATCAGCACGAGGGTCTCCGGGATGTTCGGCGCGTACGCCGCGACCCGGTCCCCGGTGCGGACGCCGAGCCGGGCCAGACCGGCGCGGACCCGACGGACCTGCTCCCGCAGCTCGGCCGCGGTCAGGGTGACCGGCGCGCGGGTCTGGCTGTGCGCGATCACCACCGGCTCGTCGTCCCCGACCCCGGGCATCCGCAGCACGTGCTCGGCGTAGTTCAGGGTCGCCCCGGGAAACCAGCGGGCGCGCGGCATGCGGGCGTCGGCCAGCACGGCGGTCGGTTCGGAGTACGCCCGGACCTCGAAGAAGTCCCAGATCGACCGCCAGAAGGCGTCGAGGTCGGTCACCGACCACCGCCACAGCGCGTCGTAGTCGGCGACGTCGAGCCCGCGGTGGTCCCGCAGCCACCGCAGGTAGGCACNGATCCGGGACCGGTCGCGCACGTCGGCCGGCGGCGACCAGAGCACCTCACCAACCATGCCGCACTCCTCCCCTCGGCCAGCACGCCGCTGTGCTGGGTACCGCCATCCTGCCCTACCCGCCCTCGGCGTGCCCGCCCCGGTCAGCCGGAGCCGGGGCCCGCCCGACACCACGGTGGGCCTGGATCGCCCTGCGCCGGGCCAACCGGTGCCTCCGGCGGATCTCCGCCTCCCGGAACCGCCGCTCGTCCTCCGCCGTCTCGGGCAGCACCGGCCGGACCGGGCGCGGCCTGCCGGTCGCGTCCACCCCGACGAAGACCAGGTACGCGGTGACCACCTCGATCGGGGTTTCGTCGGCGCGGTCCCAACGCTCGGCGACCACCCGGACCCCGACCTCCATCGAGGTGTGGCCGGCCCAGTTCACCTGGGCGTGCGCGTGCACCAGGTCGCCCACCCGCACCGGCTCGACGAAGACGATCTCGTCGATCGCGGCCGTCACCGCCGTGCCGCCGCAGTGCCGGGCCGCCGCCGCGGCGGCCACGTCGTCGACGAGCTTCATCAGGACGCCGCCGTGCACGGTGCCGTACAGGTTGACATCGGCCGCCGTCATGATCCGGCTCAACGTCACCCGTGAGTACGAGGTCGGCCTGCCGACCGGCGTCGGGTCGGGGGATGTGGTCATGGCGGCAACGGTACGGCCCGACCCGCCGGCGCCGCCTCGCCGCGTGACGTCGGTTACCGCACCGCACCCGTCCCCGCCCGGGCGGCCGGGAGCCGACGCGTCCCCGCCTCGATCACCGAGCGATCCATGTCGGTAACCGCCGGCGAGATCCGTGGCGGAGCCGTACTCCGCGGGCTGACCCGCGCCGGGCGAGGCGGTACCGTGCGCGGATGCGACATCTCTGGAGCTTCCTCGCCGGGCTGGTGGCGGCACCGCTGACCTGTGTCCTGGTCGCCCTGGGTCAGGACGGGTCGGCCCGCACCGTCGCCCGCTGGGTGGATCTCGGCACCTACCACACGGCCAACCTGATCCAGGCCGCCGTCTACCTGGGGGTGGCGGGCATCGTGCTCGGTCTGCTGGGGACGCTGCGGGTCTCCCCGCTCGGTCCGTTCGTCGCCGGGCTGCTGCTCGTCGCCCCGTACGTCGGGCTCTTCGTCGACCCGTTCGCCGTGCGGGACGCGGTGCCGACGGACTGGGAGGTGTTCGGTGACCCGCTGCGGTTGGTGCCGATCCTGGACAACGGCACGACGTTCCTGATCGGTGCCCTGCTGCTGATGGCGGTCTTCAGCGGGAAGCGGTGGCGCCGCTGGCCGCGGCCGGCGGGTGGCGCGCCGGCCCCGGCGGCGTCCGGTGCCGGCGAGCCGGCCTCGACCGACTGGTCGGCGTTGGCCAGCCCGATCGACCCCGACACCAAACCGATGACGCTGGGCTATCCCGAGCCGGACACGGAACCGCTGCCGCCGCTACCGCGCCGCGAGGTCGGGAGGACGGGTTCGCCCTGGTCCGGGCCGCCCCGCGGCAGGCGGGACGACGCGGCGGGCGGGGACGCCGCGGACTGAGGAGCCCGGGCGGGTCGCCGGAGGCCCGCCCCGCACCTGCGGCGACGCCAGGGTTTGCCGGCCTCGGCTAGGGTGCGTGGAGACAACCGTGAGGAGGCGTGGAGTGCGACACCTCGGCTCGCTGCTCCTGGGGCTGATCAGCGCGCCACTACTGTGGATCCTCACCGGGGTGGGGGTGGTGCGGTTCAACAGGGGGATCCACGAGGAGGATTTCGGCCAGGTCGCCCTCGGTGCCGTCCTGCTCACCGTGGCGGGCCTGCTGGTCGCCGTACTCCTGGTCTCCCGGATCTCCCCGATCGGCCCGGCGGTCGTCGGGCTGTTCCATCTGGCGATGACGGCCTGGGCGGTGCTGGACTTCTCGTCGCAGCTCGACCTGCTGCCGCTTTTCTTCCTCGGCACCGAGTTCGCGCTCACCGCGCCGACCGGGGGGATGTCCGCGGTGCTGGCGGTCGCGATGCTGGCCACCCTGGTCGTCCCCCACCGCTGGGCGAGCCCACGGTCGGCCACGCCGAACCGGCCCGGTTTCCCGCCGTTCCCGACCCCCGGCCCCGGGGGCGGAGTGGGTGGCTCGTACCTCCCGCCCGGTGGCCCGTCGGCCTCACCCGGCGGGCCGTACGGGCCCGCGGGGCCGCCCGCCCATCCGCCGTACCCCGGTGCCGCCGTACCGAACCACGGCCCCGGCGGCACACCGTCGCCCGTCGGGCCCGCCGCCCACGGCCCGGCCGCGCCGCCGAGCCACCCGGCCGCCTCCCCGTACCACGGGCCGTCGCCGGGCGGAGCGTCCGGCGCGGGCCGGACGGCCTGGGGCCAGCCGTCCCTCGGCACGCCCGGTGCCCCGCCGTCGGCACCGGCCTTCACACCGCCGGCGCCCGGGACACCGACCCACACCCACACGCCACCGTCGGCCGGGCCGGCCGGACCGGGTTCCACCGCCTCGACAGCCGGGTCGGTGGGTGGGCGTGCC
>Ga0065720_1002887_pt1 | contig 39226 bp, 35 predicted proteins | sample Thericmetagenome_FD_59107 | JGI IMG/M metagenome (GOLD analysis project Ga0065720, IMG submission 59107) | Thermophilic microbial communities from the Joint Bioenergy Institute, California, USA of rice/straw/compost enrichment - eDNA_2 v2... | ecosystem: Engineered > Solid waste > Grass >... | reverse complement strand
CTGAGCAGGGCCATCTCCGTGTATGAAAAAGCCGGTTTTGAATACCTGCCCGGTCCGTTGGGCAATACGGGGCATTTCGGATGCAATATATGGATGCTGAAGACGCTGTAGATTTTCCCTGTACTTCCCCGGATTTCCGGCAGCCCGCCTTTCACGCCAGCTTCACTTCATAAATCGGGCTGAACAGGTACACGCGGCCTGTTTTGATTTCCACACACTGAAACCGCTTGCGCAATTGTTTGCCTTTCCTGAAAAGGCGGCCTTCTCCGATATCGAATACCTGCCCTTCCTGCAGTTGTTCTACCATTACCAGGCCGTTTTCCCTGCGGTCGAATTTTTTCAATACACGCATCAGGTCTTCGTCGGCGCAGCTGCTGGCCGGCAGGTCATGAATGCTTTTGAGCAATGCCTGTTCTATCGCTTCGGGGAAAATGTTTTTGTGCAGAAAATCCTTCAGCAGCAGGGCATAGCAATTTTTCCATTCCCGCCCATGCGCCTGCACACGGTTGCCATATTGCATAAAGGTGACCAGGTGGGCCAGCTCGTGCACCAGGGTAATGAGGAATGCATATGGATTGAGGTTGCCGTTCACACTGATGCGATGCGCTTTATTGCCCCAGGCATGACGGTAGTCGCCCAGCACGGTTTTCCGTTCGCGCGTAACCGTAAGATGTACTTTGTAGTGGTGAAGATATTCCAGCACCCGCGGCACGGCCGGGGGCGGAATGAATTGCCGGAGATATTCCAATGGTGCTTCCTGCTTAGGCATTCTTTTGCTGCTTGCTCTTTTTCGTCACAATGGCCACCTCCACAGCAGTATATACTACGTACAACACCAGGCAGCCAATGAGCGCCGCTTTGTTCACATTTTTCCGCTCAATGAAAATATATATGGCCACGGCCACCAGGCATACCAGCATACGAATCCCCACACTGCCATAGATCATGCGTGTAATGGCATAGGGATTGGTAGCGCTCAGCGACCGTGCGAACAGGTTAAAAGAAAACAGGGTAACTGCAAACAGTATTACATTGCCCACCAGCAACACCGTTGCATCGATGTTCCATTCAAACAATAATGACCTCCCTGCAATGAATAGCACGGTGGTAATAATAAACAGGATGGCGAGAGGCCGGATAGAACGCAGGAATGTCATAAAGCGTACTTTGCTTTCAGCACAGGAAGCAGGTGTTCACAGGTTGCTTTGCTGCTTTTCCAGAACCTCTACCGCTTACAAACCAGCTGCATGCTGAAAAGTTTGCGCAAAGGTACTATCCAAACCAATAGGCAAATGACGGGGCCGGAGAATGTAAATAAGATGTGCTTTTTCCAACACCGCACCGGACCAAAAACCATGGCAACCTTGCCCGATTGCTGTGTTGAAAAAAGCACATAACCATCCTGCGCCGGTTCACACAAAGTGAATAGCTGATATAAAAAAATAATACGTGACGGATGTTAGTTGGAAACCTCAGGCCGTTACCAGCTTGTCTGATTTCCGGTCGGCCACACCATTTGCCTGCGCATTCAGTACTCCGTTGGCGCCGGTGTTCATATGACACTGGCCATTAAAGCTGGCAGTAGGCTCAATCTGCAATTTGGTGGCGTACAGGTTTCCATTTACCTGGCTGCCGCCCTTCAGTTGCAGCAATTCTTTCACCTTGATGGTGCCGTTGACCTTACCCATAATGTCGGCCTGCTGACCGGAAATATCCCCTTCCACGGTGCCGTTGGCGCCAATCACCACCTTGGCGGTACAGTGGATATTGCCCTGCAGGGTACCGTCAATGCGGATATCGCCACTGCTGGTAATATCGCCTTTCAATGTGGTGCCGGCGGCAATGATGCTGGCTGAACCACCCCCGGAAGACGGGGCATCATAAGAGGTTTCGGATTTGGATTTTTGATTGAACATACGATATGGTTTAGTCATCAATATTCTCTGTGGGTGGAATGTGCAGCAGGGTGGTATCCAGGTTTACCGTAACATTGCCCTGCAATACATTACGCACGTTTTCGAGGTAGCGGTCTCCATTGGCCATCGCCTGTTCCATCGAATCTACCTTGAGTTTCAATGTTCTCAGCTCCGCAGTGGCATTTACATCGCCATAGCCCGGAATGTACATCCGCAGGGGCGTAAACACAATCAACGCCACCGTAAGGCCCGTCAACAGCACAAAAATGGTGCTAAGCAATGTATACACGCTGAACCTCGATAACTTAAACGTCACAACCTCTTCATAAGTATCATCATTCATTACAACCAGACGGTAGCGATTCTGCAGGCGTTTCAGGGTAGTGTTGGCATCGAATTTGGCCATACGGAGAATTTCTAATACTTTAAAGATAGCATTTCTGGGGTTGAACCACAAAGACCACGGCGTTTTTTAAACGGGAAGACCGGCACAATGAAACGCTACGATCCTTGATTTAACCGCAGATGGCGCGGATTTTTGTTCGGCCATTACACGTTTTTTTTAATAGAAAATTAATCTCCATGTAATAGCGGGCCTGCCTGAGGCGACTGATAATTATTATTTTCCCCTGTCCCGTTTAACTCCAAATTTTCACATTCCCTGTAAAATATTTTTCTGCAAAATCAGTTAATAGCCTTTAGTTTGTGAGTAAACTGTTTAGGTTTTGACGCGGATCATCCTGTTATCTCTCTTCCTGGTAGTATGGCTTCCCGACCTGTTGGGACAGTCCGGGCTTTCTATTGACCTCAAAAAACCCGAGAAATTCGAGAATAAAAAGCTTGGTTCCGAAAAAACAGCTGAAAAAAAATGGACCATCCCCCGCCGCTTTGTACAAAACGGTGTGACCAAGTTCAACTGGCATTTCAACGCCCGCAATAAATTGCAGGCCGTACTGGAACGCGCCAAAGCACAGCACCGCGACGATTATTCACAGCTGCTTTCCTTCTATAATTACACCCTGGAAGCAACGGCCCGGGATAAGAACGAACTGGACTCCGTGATCTACAAGGCCAATGCCGGCATCCTGGTGCACGACCTCCGCAACAGCTGGATCGATAACCTGTACATGCTGATGGGCCAGGCCTACTATTTCCGGAATGAACTGGACACCGCCTACCTGACTTTTCAATACATCAACTACGCATTTGCGCCGAAAGAAGAGGATGGCTACGATATCCCCATCGGCAGCAACGCCGTTGAAGGCGGCAATGCCTTTACCATATCTACCAAAGAAAACAACAGCCTGGCGCATAAGGTGTGGACCACCCCCCCCAGCCGCAACGAATCTTTCATCTGGCAGATACGCACTTTCCTCGCCAAAAAAGAAATGGCAGAAGCTGCAGGCCTGATTGAAACATTGAAGCACGACCCGCAATTCCCCGAACGGCTGCACAGCGATCTGCATGAAGTGACCGCCCTCTATTTTTACCAGTTGGAGACGTACGACAGTGCGGCGCATTATCTCGAAAAGGCACTGGACAATGCTGCCGACCGCGAAGAGCGTGCCCGCTGGGAATACCTGATCGGCCAGCTGTATGAACGCTCGAAGCAACATGACCAGGCAGAAACTTTTTTCCTGCGCACCGTAAAGCATACGCTGAACCCGGTGCTGGAAGTATATGCACGGCTCAACGCCATCCGTCAACACAAAGGCGACGATAAAGTAATAGACCAGAACATTGCCGACCTGGTGAAAATGGCCCGCAAAGACCGGTATACCAACTACCGCGACATCATTTATTATATGGCGGCACAAATGGAGCTGGAGCGAAAGAACATTGCGGGCGCCCGGCATTTTCTGCTACTCGCCACCCAGGCAACGGCTGCCGGACTGACCAATATCAGCAAATCGAAGGCATTCCTGGAACTGGCTGAATTATCGTTCAATGAAAAAGATTATCGCGAAGCCAAACGGTATTACGATAGCGTAAACCTCAGCGATTTAGCGCTTGCCGATGCCGAAGCCATCCAGGTGCGCAAAAACGCACTGGCCAACATTGCGGCGCAACTGGAAATCATCTACCGGCAGGACAGCCTTCAAAGAATCGCTGCCATGCCCGAAGCAGAACGGGAAGCATTCGTGCGTAAAATCGTCAAACAATTACGGCGCGAACAGGGATTGAAAGATGAAGAGGCTCCTTCCGGCAGCACTGCGCCCACCAATTTCAACCAGCAAAACCAACCCACCGATCTCTTTAGTAATAACAATGCAAAAGGGGAATGGTATTTCCATAACAACAACCTCAAATCGAAAGGGTATAACGAATTCCGCAACCGCTGGGGCAATCGTCCGAACGTAGACAACTGGCGGCGTGAAGCTGCCGTGGCTGCCGCAGCGCGTTTACAAAAGAATCAGCCTAATCTTCCCGGCGGGCCGGGTAACCCCAATGCAAAACCCGTTGCCGCAGAAGCAGCGCCGCTCACCTATGAAGCGCTCCTGCAACAGCTTCCGCTTACACCGGAGCAACTGACCGTGAGCAACGACTCGCTCAGCAAGGCCAGATTCCTGCTGGGCAAAGAACTCATTGAAGGCCTGGAAGATTATCCCTACGCCATCACTACCCTCGAAGAATTTATAGAAAAATATCCTGCACACCAGGATGTGCCCGAAGCTTTGTTCCTGCTGCATTACTGCTACAAAAAAACAGGCAATGCGCGGCTAGCGGAGGAAATGGCAGCCAGACTGAAACAGCAACACAGCGGTTCGGAGTTTGAAAAGATACTGTCCAATCCCAACCATATATCTGCCGACAGCGCCAGGAAGATTGCCATGGACCGTCATTACGGTGAAATATATACGCTTTTCATTGAAGGAAGATTTGAAGAAGCGCTTGGGCAGAAAAGAATTGCCGACAGCCTGTACGGCAAAAGTTACTGGACACCGCAATTGCTGTATATCCATGCCGTATATCTCATCAAAATGAGGGATGACAATACAGCGCGTAAGGTGCTGGGCGACATCATTACCAATTTCCCGGAATCGCCGATGGCGGCAAAAGCAAAAACATTTATCGATGTATTGTCTCGTCGCAAGGAGATTGAAGACTATCTGACCAAACTGCAGATAGAACGTCCGGCCGAAGACAGCAGCTCACCGGTAATTACCTATGCGCCGCCCGTTCGCCGGCAGGTGACCACGCAGCAACAGCCGCAGGGCGTTACCGCACCGCAGGTGGATACCACGCAGCAAAAACTGCCCGGACTGGTACAGCAAAACAATCCTGTGACGCAGCAGCCCCCGGTAGTAGTTCCTGTGAAGAAGGATACGCCGGCCGTGGCAGCCACCAACCCGCCCCCGATAAAAGCAGACAGCACCGCAGCCAAACCCGTAATAAAGGGATATACGATAGATACTGCTGCTGCACATATGGTGGTGCTGGTGCTGGACAAAGTAGATGCCGTATATGTAAGCGAAGCCCGCAATGCATTCAACCGGTATAACAAAGAGACATTTTACAATAAAACCATACCGGTTAACAATGCCACGCTCACCGATGATATCAGGCTGGTAGTGATGGATGGATTTGAAAATGCCGCCGCTGCCCTCGGCTACCTGTCCAAAGCACGCAAGGATGCCGCCCGTGAAGTAATTCCCTGGCTGCCGGAAAACAAATACTCGTTTATTATTATTTCTCATCATAACCTGGAAGTACTGAACAACACGAAAGACCTCGCGGCTTACAGGGAGTTTATGAAACAGGTATTTCCCGGGATCAATTAGTTAATTGGCTGTTGTGCTGATGTGCCAATGCTTCCATAGCTGAAGTATTTACTAATAATTCATAAGTTAGAGCTATTTGTGTTACTGGCACATGGCGGGAAGTGCTGATGCCTCATTGGCCGGCGTGCATGAGGCAATGAATATGTGAAAATATTGGCGGACAGGGAGCCACATGCAACCCGTGGTTTTGAAATACTGTCTCCAAAAACCGGCCCGATCAGCACATGCGTACACTTACTAACTAATTTGCACATTAGCTCGATTTTTGCATGATTATTGCCGGCCGTGCAAAGGCCAAATCCTAAATACCTGAATATGAGTCGTTCAGTTCGAATTTTCTGGAAATTATTTTTATATGGGTTCCTCGCCTTCGTATTGCTCATTGTATTGGTGAGCCTGGGCGTTTTTGGTAAAATGCCCAGCCTGTCTGAGCTCGAAAACCCCTCGCTGATCCTCGCTTCGGAGGTTTATGGCGACGATGGCACCCAACTGGGTAAATACTATAAGGAAAGGGGTAACCGCAGTAATGTTCAATACAAGGATATCAGCAAACATGTGATCGACGCGCTGGTGGCCACTGAAGATGAACGGTTCTATAATCACTCCGGTATTGACGGCAAGGCCCTGGCCCGCGCCATTGTGTTCCTGGGCCGTGAAGGCGGCGCCAGCACCATCACGCAGCAGCTGGCATTGAATATGTTTGAAGAAAGGGCCAGCAATGTGTTCCTGCGCATACTGCAGAAACTGAAAGAAAACATCATAGCCGTAAAGCTCGAAAGGAATTTCACCAAACAGGAAATCATTGCCCTGTACCTCAACACGGTTTCTTTCAGCGATAACGTATATGGCATCCGCAATGCCGCCCGCACTTTTTTCTCCAAGGAACCAGACCGGCTGAACGTGCAGGAAGCGGCCGTACTGATCGGCATGCTGAAAGCGCCGAGCACCTATAACCCGCGCACCAACTATAAAGCCGCCATCGACCGCCGCAATACGGTGATCAATCAGATGGTGCGCAACAACAAAATTTCCGCAGCGGAAGCAGAGAAGATCAAGAAGGAGCCGATCAAACTCAATTACAAAAAAATTAACCAGAACAATGGCATTGCACCCTACTTCCTCGATGTGATCCGCGAAGATTTGAACAAGTGGTGCAAATCGCATATCAATCCTGCCACCAATGAACCCTATGACCTGCTGGAAGATGGATTGAAGATTTATACCACTATCAATCCACGCATGCAGCTGTACGTAGAAGAAGCCGTGGCCAAACACATGCCCGTACTGCAGAAGGCGCTCAACGCACAGCGCAATGTAAAAACCGATGCCGTATGGAAAGGCCGGGAGAATATCCTGGAGAATTATATGAAGTCCAGCGAGCGTTGGCGCAACCTCAAAGCCGAAGGCATGAGCGATGCGGAGATCAAAAAAACATTCAGCCGGAAAGTGCCCATGAAGGTGTTTGCCTGGAACGAGAAGCGCGAAAAAGATACGGTAATGACGCCGCTCGATTCCATCAAATATCACCGCGAAATGCTGCAGACGGCCGTAATGATCACCGACCCCATGACCGGGCACGTAAAGGCCTGGGTAGGCGGTATTGACTTCAAAACATTCAAATACGACCATGCGAACCTGCGCACCAAAAGACAGGTAGGTTCTTCTATCAAACCCTTCCTGTATGCGCTGGCTGTGGAAGATTATGGCTTTACCCCGGAAACCGAATGCGAAGACCGCCAGCAGCATTTCCCTGGTTTCGGTTATGTGCCGGCGAAAGACCGCGGGCACAATGGCACGCGCACCATGGCCGATGGTCTCACCTGGTCTATTAACGAAGTGGCCGCTTATATTATCAAGCAGACAACGCCGCAACGTTTTGCCGAATTCCTGAAACAGATCCGCATACCTACCAAAGTAGATCCTTATCCGTCTATCAGCCTGGGTTCCTGTGATCTTTCCCTGTATGAAATGATGTGGGGCTACAGCATATTCCCCACGGGCGGTTTCAGCGTAAAACCGATGTTCATTACGCGCATTGAAGACAAAAACGGCAATGTACTGGACCGTTTTGATTCAGACTATAAAGAAGTGATCAGTCAATCCACTGCGTATACCATGACCCGCATGTTGCAGGGACCGGTAGATTTTGGCACTGCCAAAGGTATGCGCGCCAAACTGGGCGTAGCGGAAATGGGTGGTAAAACAGGTACTACCAACGACAACTCCGATGCCTGGTTCTTTGGGTTTACGCCTGAACTCCTGGGGGGCGTATGGATTGGTTGCGACGACCGCTTCATTCGCCTCGAAAGCGGGTTGGGTTATGGCGGACAGGCGGCGCGTCCCATACTGGAAACCTTCTTTGCCAAGGCACTGGCCGATAAAACGCTTGGCCTGAACAAGGACGCAAAATTCCCGGTGCCTGCCAATTTCAACCAGCACCAGAATTACGACTGGATGCCGGAACTGGGCGTTACACCGCCGCCGGGCGCTGAAGGAGAAGAACTGGGCGTCAGTCCTTCCGATGATTTCTTCGGTCGCCCGGAAACGCAGTATATCCCCGTAGAATCACAACAGGCTTTGGAAGAACAGAAAGTGTTGAAAGAGGCCCTGAACCCCAAAAACCAGGTGCCTGCCAAACGAGATTCCACTGCCGATGAACCGGAGAAAAAGAAGAAAGGTTTTTTCCGCAGGATATTCGGTAAGAAAAAGGATAAGGACGAAGCAGGATGATGGTGCAATAGCATACAACTTATTAACAGGCAATGAAAGGTCATTGCCTTTTTTTTGCGCGTTGCCATTGATCACATGCTGGTTGTTTTGCCTGTTGCCTGTGGTCACGCCCTCTTTGTTCAGCCCGTTGCCTGCGGTCACCTCCTATGGACGCTGGTGTAATAAAACTTTTCCGGTGCACGGGATAACCGTTAGTTTGTGTAAAAAATCAATCTAACCACATGAGACACTTGCTTATGACCCTTGCACTGGCAGGAGGTATCACTGCCGGCGCCGATGCCCAGCTCGCCACCCCTCCGGAGGGCGGTAACAAGAAGGCGTGGGTGGGAGAACGGCTGGGCATTACAGATGTCCAGGTAGAATACAATCGTCCGGGCGTAAAAGGCCGCGAAGGAAAGATATGGGGGCAGTTGGTGCATACCGGCTTTATCGACCCCGGCTTTGGCACCAGCAAAGCCATGCCCTGGCGCGCCGGGGCCAATGAAAACACCGTTATTCGGTTCTCCACCGACGTTAGCATTGAAGGAAAACCATTGCCTGCCGGCAGCTATGGTTTGTTTATTGCCTATGATCCCGCAGCCTGCACGGTGATCTTTTCCAAGAACTCCACTTCCTGGGGCAGTTTTTTTTATGATGAAAAAGAAGATGCCCTGCGGGTGACAGTAAAACCTGAGCCAACCAATGAAAGCGTGGAATGGCTCAAATACGAATTCATTGATCAGACCAATACCGGCGCCACCCTGGCGTTGTTCTGGGAAAAACTGAAAATTCCCATCCGCATCGAAACCGATTATATCAAACTGCAACTGGAATCCTTCCGCAGGGAACTGCGCAGTGAAAAGAGCTTTAATCCCGGCTGGCAGGCCTGGAACCAGGCAGCCACCTTTTGCGTAATGAACAATGTAAATCTCGAAGAAGGTTTGCAATGGGCGGAGATGGCTACCAGTGGCACCTTCATTGGTGTAAAGAATTTCACCACCCTGTATACAAAAGCGCAATTGCTGGAAAAATTAGGCAGGACCAGCGAAGCGGCCGCCACCATACAGGAAGCGCTTCCCCTGGGCACCGTGCAGGAGTTGCATATCTATGCAAGGCAGTTGTTGCAACAAAAGAAAACCAAAGAAGCCTTTGCAGTTTTTGAGCAGAATTACAAGAAACAACCCAATAATTTTACCACCATCGTGGGTATGGCCCGTGGTTGGTCGGCATTGGGTGAGTATAACAAGGCCCTGAAATTTGTGAAGCAGGCACTGCCCCTGGCACCAGACAAATTGAATAAAGATAATTTGGAGAAATGCGTGCAATTACTGCAGGAAGGAAAGGATATTAATTAGTAGCCAAACCTCCAATACGTTGCTGTTCTTTGGTACATCAAGCTGGTTGCTCATCCCCTGCTGGCGGGGGATGAGCAACCAGCTCGATGTACCAGGGAACCGCGTATTTGTGTACGCAGAATATTCATCACTCACACCCCAACAACTCACACAACTTCGCTTCCAGCGCGGGGCCGCGCAGGTTTTTGCCCACGATTTTACCATCGGGCCCTATCAGAAAATTCTGGGGAATGCTTTCAATATTGTACAGGCGCGCCACTTCATTCTGCCAGAAGCGGAGATCGCTTACATGCGTCCAGGTAAGATTGTCTTCACGGATCGCTGCCAGCCACGGCTCGCGGGCACGATCAAGCGAAACGCCCAGCACCGTAAAGTTCTTGTTCTTGAATTTATGGTAAGCCGATACCACGTTGGGATTTTCCTGGCGGCAGGGTTTGCACCAGCTGGCCCAGAAATCCACCAGCACATATTTGCCCCGGAAAGAAGCCAGTGATACCGGTTTGCCGGTAGTATCGTTCTGGGTAAAATCGAGCGCTTCTGTGCCTATGGCCCCGATCTTGCTCTTGTTGATCTGGTCCTGCAAAATCTTACCGTAAAAACTCTTTTGTATGCCGGCATCCAGCTTGCTGAAGCGATTTTCGAGATGGGTAATGTCCTGTTCCAGCTCGCGGGTGATCACCAGCAGGAAAGCGCCTACGGGCGATTTTTTCTTGCTTTCCACAAAACGGTCAATAGCGGCTGATACCGCATCAAATTGCTGGCGGTAAGCCGTGTGCAGCGAATCGCCTTCCTTTACCCCCGGTGTTGCCTGTATCATCTGGCTGGTAGTGATCAGCTTTTGCATGAGGGGATTGAAGATGGTTTGCAGCTCTACAAAATCATTGTGCACGGCAGAACCTTTAACCTCGATGCTTTGCAGGTTGTCGGCGGCCCCGGTGATGGTCACTTTATCATTACCAATAAAAAGCACAGAACGCGCATTTCCGGTCCCATAGAACAAATTGAACAACCCGGGTTCCTGTACAGAGCCCTTCAACACAAATTTTCCTTCATTTACAGTGGCTATGGCAGCCGTGTCTTCCTTTTGCAAATCAATCAGCACCACTTTACCGTTTTCGGGCAATCCGGTGAGGGTACCGGTAATTTCGAATCCTTTCTGCTGAGCAAGCGCCGCAGGTGCCCAGAGCAACAGCAGCAGGTATACATATTTCATAAGTGAATTATTTTGCATGTCGACTTTTTAAAACGTCTACTACGGCCTGTAATTTATATCCTTTTGCGTTAAGTAATACCAAATAATGGAACAAAAGGTCTGCCGCTTCGTTTAAAAAGCGTTCTTCATCATTATCCTTGGCTTCAATCACCAGTTCTACAGCCTCCTCGCCTACTTTTTGCGCTATTTTATTGATACCCTTGCTAAATAATTGTCTTACATACGATTGCTCGTCCTGGCTTTGTTTACGGAGATTGATGATGTCTTCGAGGTAGTACAAAAATTCTTCCATATGGTTCCGCTCGCTCCAACAGGTATCTGCGCCGGTATGGCAGGTAGGGCCCAGCGGTTCCGCCTTGATGAGCAAGGTATCATCATCGCAATCTGACAATATTTCCTTTACCAGCAGGTGGTTGCCACTCTCCTCCCCTTTGGTCCATAACCTTTTTTTACTGCGACTGTAAAACGTCACCTTACCCTCCGCCATGGTTTTTTGCAACGCTTCCTGGTTCATAAAACCCAGCATCAGCACCTTATGCGTCCGGTAGTCCTGTATGATGGCCGGCGCCAGGCCATCCTGGTATTTATTAAAATCGATTTTCATAATGCGAAATAACACAAATAAAAAATGATGGCATCCGCTCTCTCCGTTCATGCGCCCTTTTACTGTGATTTCTTCCCTGAAAGGGCGCCAGTATCTGGCCCACTGCCATGAAAAAAATGAGCCACGTTATCATTGTTATTGTATCGGGCGAACCTGAACGTTTTGCTGCTGCAGATAGCGTTTCAACTCAGGGATAGCAATTTCCTTAAAATGAAATACGCTGGCCGCAAGCGCCGCATCCGCCTGCGCCGTGGTAAACACCTCGGCAAAATGTGGCATCGTACCTCCGCCTCCGGAAGCGATCACAGGAACCGGCAGGTTGGTAGCCAGTTGTTTGGTGATATCCAATGCAAAGCCTTGTTTGGTGCCGTCGTGGTTCATGGACGTGAGCAAAATTTCACCGGCGCCCAATGCTACGGCCTCCTGTGCCCAGTCAAAACACAACCGGTCGGTTTTTACCCGCCCACCGTTCAGGTATACATACCATTGACCATCGTCTTCCATCCGCGTATCGATGGCCAGCACCACGCATTGGCTGCCGAATTCACTGGCCAGGTCTTTGATTAGTTGAGGGTTTTTAAATGCTGCAGTGTTCACCGAAATCTTATCCGCCCCATTCTGCAGCAAGGCATGCACGTCTTCCACACTGCTGATACCACCGCCCACGGTAAACGGAATATTGATATGATGCGCAATACGGTTTACCAGTTCGCGCAGGGTTTTGCGTTTTTCATTGGTAGCCGTGATGTCGAGAAACACCAGCTCATCGGCACCCTGCTGTGCATACAATGCACCGAGTTCCACCGGGTCACCGGCATCACGCAGGTTCACGAAATTGGTGCCTTTCACCGTACGGCCGTCTTTTATATCGAGACAGGGAATAATGCGCTTACACAACATAGTTGGTCCAATTTATCCTAATGGCTGCCCAGGGCAAATAATTGAAGGTCTTTTAATGTTATCCGGTTTTCATAGATCGCCTTGCCGATGATGGCCCCCTGGCAACCGATCTGCTGCAATTGTTCCAGGTCGTGCTGGCTGCTTACGCCACCGCTGGCAATGAAGTGCAGGGAAGGAAATTGTGCAATGATTTTTTTGTACAATTCCAACGATGGCCCTGCGAGCAGCCCGTCTTTGCTTACATCCGTGCAAAACAGCTGGCGTACGCCTTTCTCCTCATACTGTTTTATAAAATCAAACACGTTGATGGACGTGGTTTCCGTCCAGCCGCTCACAGCAATCTGTTCTTCCTTAACATCGGCTCCCAGCAAAAATTTTTCAGCGCCATACTGCAGCAGCCATTTCTCAAACTCCTGGGGATGCTTCACCGCCATGCTGCCGATGGTGGCGAGGGCGGCGCCGGAATTGAAAATGATTTCGCAGTCTTTCTGCGATTTGATGCCGCCACCAAAATCAATCACCAGTCTGGTTTTGCCTGCAATGGTTTCCAGTACTTTCCAGTTTCTTACCATGCCTGCCTTAGCGCCATCCAGGTCAACGAGGTGCAGCCGCTTCAGGCCGGCATCTTCAAACTGCAGGGCCACTTCCAGCGGGTTTTCATTATATACTTTTTTCTGTGCGTAATCGCCTTGCGTAAGCCGAACGCATTTGCCTTCTATGATATCTATTGCGGGAATGATTTCCATGTAATGAGACGGTTTGTAGTCATGTTCCTTACAAAGACAAAAAGTTTTTCAGGATTTGCTCTCCTACCTGCGCGCTTTTTTCAGGGTGAAATTGCACGCCATAAAAATTATCGCGGTGCAAAGCGGCACTGTAAGGAAGGATGTAATCAGCCGTAGCAATGGTATGCGGTCCGGCGGCGGCATAGTAGCCATGCACAAAGTAACAATAACTGCTCTCCGGCAACCCATCGAACAGTTTTGTTTTGAGCTGGTAGATATTGTTCCAGCCGATCTGCGGCACTTTATAGCGACTACCGTCTGGCGCCACAGCATTGACATCAAATTGTTTTACGTGTTCGTTGAAAATGCCGAGGCATTGGGTATCGCGTTCTTCACTCCAGGCGCACATGAGTTGCATGCCGAGGCAAATGCCCAGTACGGGTTGTTGCAGGTTGCGGATCAGGGTGTCCAGCCCATGTTCGCGGAGGTATTGCATGGCGCTGCCTGCTTCCCCTACGCCGGGAAAAATCACTTTGTCTGCCGTGCGTATCTGTTCCGGATCGTCGGTGACGGTGGCCGATACGCCAATTCTTTCCAGCGCGTACAGCACAGACTGAATATTACCGGCATTGTATTTTATGATAACGAGTTTCATAGTGTTTAATTCCGTATGCCTCCTGTTTAATTAACAATGGTCTGCAAAAATGTTTTCGTTGCCGGTAACACATCGGTAGCGTTTTCCAGTGCTTTGATGTATGCCGTGCCGATGATGGCCCCGTTGGCATATTGACATGCCTGTGTAAATGTTGGTTTGTCTTTGATGCCGAAACCTACCAGCACCGGGTTTTTCAGCTGCATGTTTTGCAGCCGTTGCAGGAAGCTGTTTACCTGCTCCATATCCTTATCCTTGCCGGTGGTGGAAGAAGATGAAACTGCGTATAAGAACCCGCTGCTCAGTTGGTCCAGCTTTTGTATTCTTGCCGGTGAGGTTTCCGGTGTTACGAGGAAAATAAAATCCAGACCATATTTTCTGATAATCGCTCCATACTCCGTTTCAAATTCATACTCCGGCAGATCAGGCAATATCAATCCATCCACGCCCACCTCTGCGGCCTGCGCACAGAATTTTTCAAACCCGTATTGCAGCACGGGGTTCATATAACCCATCAGCACAACCGGAATTTCAATTTCTTTCCTGAAATCGCGCAATTGTGCAAACAGGGTGGCGATGGTCATGCCATTGGCCAATGCCCGGCTGCTGCTGGCCTGGATCACGGGCCCGTCGGCCAGCGGATCGCTGTAAGGCATGCCCAATTCAATCAAATCTGCCCCATGTTGCTGCAAGGCGCGCATCACCGGCAAGGTGCTGTCCAGTGCCGGGTAGCCTGCCGTGCAGTATACATTCAGCACATTTTTATTTTTCTTCTTAAACAATTCCTGGATTCGTGACATGTCAACTTTATTTTCTCCAACCACTTATTGTATGCGTTTCATGTAGGTGGCAAGGTCTTTATCGCCCCTGCCGCTCAGGCACAACACCACCGTATCATCTTTTTTGAACGACAACTGGTTTAGTGCTGCCAGCGCATGGGCCGATTCCAACGCCGGAATAATCCCTTCGAGCCGCGCCAGTTGAAAGGCTGCTTCCAATGCTTCTTCATCGGTGGCACTAAGAAATGTACCGCGACCGCTGTCGAACAAATGTGCGTGCAGGGGGCCAATGCCGGGATAGTCGAGGCCGGCGGAAATACTGTGCGGTTCCACCACCTGGCCGTCTGCTGTTTGCATCACGAGACTTTTGCTGCCGTGCAAAATGCCCGGCGTGCCCAACTGCGTAGTGGCCGCGCTCAACCCGCTGTGAATGCCTTGTCCTGCAGCTTCGACTGCGATCAGTTGTACGGACAATTCATCAAGGAAATGGTAAAACGCGCCGGCAGCATTGCTTCCACCTCCCACGCAGGCCAGCACATGGGTAGGCAGTTCGCTACCGGTTTTCTCTTTCAGTTGCCAGCGGATTTCTTCGCTGATCACGCTTTGAAACCGGGCCACCATATCGGGATAAGGATGCGGCCCTACCACACTGCCGATGATATAATGTGTATCGGTGGGATTGTTGATCCAGTCGCGGATGGCTTCGTTGGTAGCATCCTTTAGTGTTTTGCTGCCGCTGGTGGCGGGAATTACCGTAGCTCCCAACATTTTCATGCGGGCCACATTCGGCGCCTGGCGTTCGATATCTTTTTCGCCCATGTACACTACGCACTGTATACCTTTCAATGCACATACGGTAGCAGTGGCCACACCATGTTGCCCGGCGCCGGTTTCTGCAATGATGCGCTTTTTGCCCAGGCGCAATGCCAGCAGAATCTGCCCGATGGTATTGTTGATTTTATGCGCACCGGTATGACAAAGGTCTTCCCGCTTGAGATAGATCGTAGTGTTGTACTGCCTGCTTAACCGTGCCGCGTGGTATAACGGTGTGGCACGACCGGCATAATCTTTCAACAATGCCCGGAATTCTTCCTGGAAAGCAGGTTCATTGATAATGTCCAGGTACTTCGATTGGAGCTCTTCCACATTACGATGCAGCATTTCAGGTATGAAAGCGCCGCCGAATTTTCCGTAATAGCCTCTTGCATCTGGCACCTGGTAGCTGGTTGTACTTGTTTTCATACCTCCTGGTTGCTGTTTATGTTTATCACACTAATCTGCTTTTATCTTGTCTACAAATGCTTTTATCTTATTCATATCCTTTACACCGGGCGTAATTTCAAAGCGGCTGTTGATATCAATGGCAAACAGCGCTTTGGCCACCGGCAGTTGCGCAAATTCCCGCAGTTGCTCTTCATCGCCGGGTTCAATGCCGCCGCTGAGAAAAAAGGGTTTGCCCACCGTAATATCCTTTAACATGGTCCAGTCGAATTTTTTTCCGGTGCCTCCATAACCGGCGCCCATAGTGTCAAACATGAACATATCGCACACGTCCATATACGGACGGATCATCCATTCAATGTTGTCGTTTTCACTGAGGCGGAAGGCTTTTACCACCGATACATAGTCCGCAATTTTTTCGCAGTACTTGGGCGATTCATCGCCATGTAACTGTACCATATGCAAGCGGCACTCATCCACCATATGCAACACTTCCTCAATGCCTGCATTCACGAAAACGCCCACTTTGTTCACAGCATTTTCTTTGCGGATTTGCGTAGTGGTCATGTGTTTAAATACATACCTGGGGCTTTTGGGATAAAAGATGAACCCGGCAAACGTAACCCCCATGGGGCCCAACTGTTCCAGTTGTTCTGCCAGGGTCATGCCACAAACTTTTACGCGCATAGCTATGATAGATTTTAAGTGTTCCGCCTCCCTGTGGTACGCTGATTCAATGGTCCCTATTTCAACTGCTCCGCAAATTTGCGGAAAGCTTCTCCAGGATCGGCTTCTTTCATAAAATTTTCTCCGATCAGGAATCCACTGAACCCGTATTTTTTGAACAAATTGATGGCCGACACGGCGCTGATACCACTCTCTGCAATTTTAATTTTTTCATCCGGTATCATTTCCGCCATCTTTAAACTGCGCTCGATGTCCACTTCAAAGGTTTTCAGGTTACGGTTGTTGATACCCACCATCACCGTATCGTCGCATATATGGTCCAGTTCTTCTTCGGCATGCAGTTCCAGCAGCACTTCCAGTCCCAGTGAAACGGCAAAGGCCGCGAGCCTTTTGACGGTGGCGGGCTTCAGGCAGGCGGCGATCAGCAGGACCACATCTGCGCCGATGGCCTTTGCCTCTACAATCTGGTATTCATCGATGATAAAATCTTTTCGCAATACAGGAATGCGCACGGTTTGCCGGGCAAGCATCAGGTCATCCGACAGTCCGCCGAAATATTTTTCATCAGTAAGTACCGAAATACCGGCGGCGCCGTGCAGTTCATAGGCTTTCACTACATCAATTACTTCCGCCTTGTTATTGATAATGCCTTTGGAAGGTGATTTCCGCTTGAATTCGGTTATGATACCGGTGGTATGTCCCAGCGCCAGCCGCGTGCTGAGCGAAACCGGTTCGTGCGCAAAATGCGGATATTGTTCCAGCACATGATAAGGCAGCATCTCCCGTTTCTTCTCCACTTCCAGTTTTTTGTCGGCAATGATCTGTTCCAGTATATCCATTTCGTAAGCTGTTCGAAAAATTATGCGTGCAATGCTTTTATTGCAATTCAATTAATTTTTTCAGTGCTGCGTGCGCCTTACCACTTTCCAGGCTGTCAACCGCTGCGCCATAGGCATCGTCGTACGACGGGTAATTGCCGGTGCAATGCAGCGCCATGGCGGCATTGGCCAATACTACGGCATTCTGTGCCCAACTGCCTTCGCCCTTCAAAATCTTTACAAAAATCTTTGCGGCTTCTTCTACAGTGTTCCCGCCGTAAATATCGGAAGGATTTACCATGCGCTTGCCAAGTGCTTCGGGCGTCATAATGCTTTCCCCTTCATTGGTGATCACCTTGGTATCGTTGGTGAGCGAAATTTCGTCGTAGCCGTCCAGTCCGTGTATGATGGTAAAGGCTTTGTCTGTTTGCTGCAGGAGGTAATTGTAAATGCGCGCCATCTCGAGACTGTACACGCCCACCAGTTGAAAGGGCGGAAAGGCAGGGTTCACCATCGGTCCCAGCATATTGAAAAAGGTGCGCATACCCAGGTTCTTGCGGATGGGCGCCACGGTTTTCAAGGCCGGGTGAAACAAGGGCGCGTGCAGGAAACAGATATTGGCTTTGTCTACTTCCTGCTTCAACTGGTCCTGGTTATTCTTGAACTTGTAGCCCAGTTGCTCCATCACGTTGCTGGCGCCGCTTACGGAAGATGCGCCGTAATTGCCATGCTTTGCCACCTTTTGACCGGTGCCTGCCACTATAAAACAACTCAGGGTGGAAATGTTGAACGTGTTCTTCCCATCGCCTCCGGTACCCACTATATCAATGGCAGGAAAACCGTTCAGGTCNACCCGCACGCACAGTTCCAGCAAGGCATCCTGGAAGCCCTGCAGTTCTTCAATGGTCACACTGCGCATAAGGTACACCGTCATAAATGCGGTCACTTCATGCTCGTTGTATATACCCTTCCCGATATTCATCAGTACTTCCTTTGCCATGGCGCGGGAAAGGGTTTTGTGTTCGAAGAGATATTGCAATATTTTTTTCATGATCGTACTATTTTGGACCACGAAGGTGGGTGATGCTGAGAGCCCCGATTGCTTCGTGATTAATCTACCTGTAACCAGTTTCTCAAAATCACTTCACCCTGCGGCGTCAACACACTTTCAGGATGAAATTGCACGCCCTGTACATCGTATTGTTTATGGCGCATGGCCATGATGAAATTGTTTTCGTCCCTGGCCGTTACTTCCAGTACCTCGGGAAAATTTTCATCGCTTACTACCCAGGAATGATAGCGTCCCGCTTCTATTACTGACGGCAACCCGGCAAAGAGATCTTTTGCTTTTTGTGCTTTGCTTTGGCCATTCAACACTTTTACCGGCGTAGCCACGCCGTGATATACGTTGCTGAGATTGACCAGTTTTCCCCCAAATGCCTGCGCGATGGCCTGGTGACCCAGGCAAACGCCCAGGATAGATTTGGTGGCGGCATATGCTTTAATCAAAGGCAGCAGCAAACCGGCTTCTTCCGGGATACCGGGACCGGGCGATAAAATGATCTTATCATATTCCTTTACTTTTTCAAGCGGTATCTGGTCGTTGCGGTGCACTTCCACTCTTTTGCCCACAATTTTTTCTACCAGGTGCACCAGGTTGTAGGTAAATGAATCGTAATTGTCGAATACCAGGATTTTCATGTTGTGTTGCTTGTTAGCTGATCTTCTCTGCTTCTTTGATAGCAGTTTTCAGGGCATTGAGTTTATTGTTTACTTCCTGCAATTCGCTGGCGGGGTTACTGGCGGCCACCACACCGGCACCTGCCTGGTACACCAGTTTGTTGCGGCGGCTCAGGAAGGTGCGGATCATAATGGCGTGATTGCAACTGCCGTCAAATCCCATAAAACCGATGGCCCCTCCGTAGTAACTGCGCGGCCCAGGTTCATACTGATCGATCAGCGCCATGGCTTTGAATTTTGGCGCTCCGCTCAGCGTGCCTGCAGGAAAGGTTTTGGCCAGTAACAGGAATGGATTGGTATCGGGCCGCACCTTGCCCACCACTTCACTTACCAGGTGTATTACGTGCGAATAATATTGCACCTGGCGGTAATGCGCTACCTCCACTTCATCGCACAGGCGACTGAGATCATTGCGGGCCAGGTCGACCAGCATTACATGTTCGGCATTTTCTTTGGCATCGCGCAGGAGGCGTTCGGCTTCCCGCTGGTCTGTTTCATCATCGCCGGTACGGCGGAAGGTACCGGCAATGGGATGCACCACCGCTTTACCGCCCTGGATAACCAGTTGCGATTCAGGGGATGAACCCATCAGTTTATAATCGCCATAATCAAAAAAGAATAGATAGGGCGAAGGATTGATGCTGCGGAGAGACCGGTATACTGCAAATTCGTCACCGGTAAAAGCTTGTTCAAAACAACGGCTCAGTACAATCTGGAACACATCGCCGCGCAGGCAACTTTGAATACCCTTTTTCACCATATCCATAAAATCGGCGTCCGTCATGTTCGAGCTTTCTGTTCCTTTGGCGCGGAAAGGATAAGTGGGCACATCGCGGCTGCGGATGAGGGACTCCACCACGGCCACTTCGCTTTCCACCCCGGCTATCTGGTTTTCACAAATGAACAATTCATCCTTATAATGATTGATAGCAATAACGTACTGGTATAACCGATAACGCATTAAAGGAATGAGCGGTTGCGCATTGCCCGATTTCAATTGAATGGTATCAAAAAACTGAACGGCATCGTAGGTGGTGTAGCCATACAATCCCTGGGCAAAGCGGGCTTCACGGCAATCGCCGGCAGGCTCAAACCGCTGCATGAACTCCCACAATTTGTGGGGCACGGCCGCGGGACTGCTGATGGCTTCTTTGCGGGGCGGTTCGCCGGGGAATTTGCATTCTATTTCCCGGGTGGAACTGATTTCCATACCGGCAATGGCATTGATGCAGATGAAGGAGTAACTATTTTCTGCCGCATGGTGATCGGTGCTTTCCAGCAGAATGGTGTCCCGGAACCTGTCTCTCACCCGCAGGTAAATGCCTACGGGTGTGTACACATCGGCGAGCAATTTTTTACACCGGGTTGTTATGGCAATTTTTTTCATTTGCAAAAATTGTTTTTCCGGCCTTTTGGCTGTTTTGGTGGCAGGTCAGCGGGAAGATTTCATGGGTTGTTTTGGGCTGAAAGCCATCCCGGCTGACCGGTAATCAAAAAAAAAAGCCCCGACTTACATCGGGGCCAGAATATATTCATACATAATACAGCAATGCAGCATTACAAGCCCCGTATAGAGTTTGTATGCCACCACCACTGTATATTTTGTACTTGCTTATTCATGACAGGGCAAAAATGGTGTGCAAAATTGAAACAGCCAAATTTTTTTTGGATGCAGAGGGTGCGGGTCTTTTCAGCGGCCGGCAGGCGCAATTATTGATTACATTGCAGGAACGCTTCACGCAATCAATAATCTTATGCTGATACAAAACAAAACCGAAGGCGGCAAGGGCATTTTCTACATTGAACAAAACGGACAACAGCTGGCTGAAATGGTGTACTCCCTGCCGGTGCCCGGTAAGATGATTGTTGAGCATACAGAAGTGGACGACAGCCTTTCAGGCCAGGGCATCGGCAAACAACTGGTACATAATGCTGTGGAATATGCACGCCAGAACCAGTTGAAAATAATTCCGGTTTGCCCCTTTACCAAATCAGTATTGGAAAAAGTAAAAGAATGGCAGGACGTGCTGCAGCGATAATGTATTGCCAGTTACAGGTACATCCTACAACTCGTTTCGTTATGGCTGCTGCATCAATTGCCGCTTGTACAACTGCACTGTATTTTCATATCCCAGGTACAAGGCATCACAAATCAATGCATGTCCTATGGACACTTCCAGCAAACCGGGAATATTTTGTGCAAAATAAGCCAGGTTGTGCAGGTCCAGGTCGTGGCCGGCATTGATGCCGAGTCCCAGTTCATTGGCCCTTTTCGCTGCGGCAATATAGGGCGCAATGGCAGCTTCCCTGTTTTCGTGAAAACGTTTGGCATAACCTTCCGTATACAGTTCAATGCGGTCGGTGCCGGTTTCAGCAGCGCCATTCACCATCTCTATCACCGGATCAACGAATATGGATACACGAATACCGGCATCTTTGAAAACGCCGATCATTTCTTTGAGGTAATCTTTGTGTTGGATGGTATCCCAGCCGTGGTCGGAGGTGAGTTGCCCTTCGGCATCCGGCACCAGGGTTACCTGGTGGGGTTTTACTTCCAGCACCAGGTCAATGAATTTCTGTTCGCGACAATTACCTTCTATATTGAATTCGGTGGTAATGATTTTTCTGATGGCGCGTACATCGCTGTAGCGGATATGGCGTTCGTCGGGACGCGGGTGCACCGTTACGCCGTCGGCCCCGAAGCGCTGCGCATCGATGGCGGCTTTCAACACATCAGGATTGTTGCCACCGCGGCTGTTGCGCAGGGTAGCAAACTTGTTTATGTTTACGCTCAACTTCGTCATGGGGCAAAATTATTTAAAAGAAGGGAGAGTGTAATTCTTTGGTACGTCCGGCAATATAGGCCAACAAAAGACTACCAGAAGCAAACAACAACAACCAGCTGCGACCAAAGCCAAACAAAAAGGGAGCTGCTTGCACAACTCCCTTAGGGGGCAGGGTTAGGGGCTGAGTGAAAGGTTAGCAAATATGGTGGCGGGTTTGGTTATTGAGTTTCGGGGGCGTGTTCCCGGTTTGCACCGAAACACAACACCCGAAACTATTGCTTCTCCATTTGGGTACGGAATAACTCGCTGCCGTCCTGGTCCATGATGCACAAATGATAGGTACCCGGCTCGAGCTTATCCGTTTCATTAATAGTAGTAATGTTGGTGCCTTTTATCATGCTCCATCCAAACATGCTGACGATTTCCCCGTGCTCACCGGAAATCCGCACAATTACGTGCCTGTTCAGCTCACAGGTTACGTTTAATGTCAGAAAAGAATTGAAAGGGTTTGGACGTGTAATTACTTTTTTTACCATAATGCCTTTTCTGGTTTATTGAACAGTGGTAACCGGTAGGTGGCAATGGTTGGTTATAAACCGGGAACAGCGCCGGGTTTACGTCAGGCAGGGTCAGTATTAAGTTCTCTATTGTTAAGGTACAACCAGATAAAGGCTTATGGGAAGCCGCATAGGTAAGATTGCTGCACAGGATGAAGGAGGAGTCGGTTGGTCCAGGCCATCAGGTCAATACCAGCTGGCGCTTCACAAGGTCCAGCTTGTGCAAAGTATTTCCTTCCGTATCTACCGCGTCGAGCAGGTAATGACCATCTTCCAGTTTGTCGAGGTCCCGCAGCATGGTAATATTGCGCCCCCGGGCCATACTCCACGACAGTATGCGAATGAATTTTCCACATTCGTCGTACAATCGCACTATAGCGTGGCGCGGGTGATCGCACACAACTTCGAGTATTACGTTACTCGTAAATGGATTCGGTCTTGTGGTTACTGTCATCCGTTCCGGTATTGTTACAAGTAATAGTAAACCGAACAAGCAACGATGTAACCACTTTTTCGAAATATTTATGACATTCCGCAATGACCTGCCCCGCTTCGGGCCGTAAGTGCTTCATACACATGCCAAAAAAGAACTGCAACGAACTGGCTGATTGACTAGCCGGGAGCGAACATACGAAATGTTATACAACATTTACCAAGAAAAACTTATACGGGTATGCGGTCAGAAACGGGCTACCAGCTTCACGTTTACCAAACGGGGCGTGAGCCTGTTGGGCATGGCGAAGATGGTGTTGGAAAAATCCTTGATCAGCAGGTAAGAAATGGTATTGTCGCGGTCAATGAGGTTGAATACTTCAAAGGTGGCCCAGATGTTTTCAAAATTGCGAAAAGGATTATGGCTCCGGCGGTTTGTTTTTTCACTGTCGAGCAACAACAAACTAAACCCGATGTCTATACGCATATACGGTTCAATCACCAATGCATTGCGATATTTTACGCTGTTGGGAATATTATAAGGCAGGTTGCTGCCATATAGGAAATTGAGGTATACCTTGAAATTCCTGTTGGTGGATAAATAGTCCTGCAAAAACATGCCGAATGTAAACAACCGGTCGGTGGGGCGACGCAGCCAGCCTGCTTCCGCAAGTGTGCTGTCGGTGGGTTGATTGCTTTCATTCAATGTATACTCGTAGTATGTATCGTTCTCCAGGTCTTCGCGGGTGCGCATCAATCCTACACTCACCCAGCTTTCCGCATCTTTCACGAGTTCGCCAAACAAACGGAACTCCAACCCCGATGCCCAGGCCTTTGCACGGTTTTCGCCAAAATATCGCATACGCACATTGTCGATATCATAGGGCACCACATCCCACATCTGCTTGTAATAGGCTTCGGTAGTAAGCCGGAACGGGCGGTTGCCCCATCTGAAATTATAATCCCATCCCCCTACTACCTGCCAGCTTTTCTGCGCCTTCAGTTCTTTGTTGATGCTGCCATCGTACCGGCGCAGCTCGCGGTAAAACGGCGGCTGGTGGTATACCCCTATGGCGCCACGGAATACCACATCGCGTTTCCATTGCAAAGGCTTCCACGAAAATCCCGCGCGTGGCGAAAGCAGGAATTCCTTGTTGAGTGAATTGTAATTATACCGCACGCCCGCCTGTATGGTGAAGCCACCGGATTCGTTGAACACAATATTGTCCTGCACATAACCGGTAAGCCGTGTAATGCTGAGGTCTGCTGCAGCGTGCAGGAATTTGCTCATCTCCAGCCTGTCCGGGTTGTGCGGCAAATTGTATCCTGCCGAGTCCTGGTATTCCCATTCGTGCAGTTTATCGCTGATGGTTTGCCGTTCTATGCTTTGTCCCCACTGGAAGTAATGGCGTCCCTTGTCGAGCGCGCCTTTATGCGAGGCATTCCATACTTCAATGTTCAACGTATTGCGGGCATAGGTTTGAAACAGGCCGGCGCCGAGCGGGTTGTTGATAAGACCGAAATCCGGTTTCGATTTATCAAATTCACGTTCGCCAAACAAATACGCGCCGGTGATATCGATGCTCTCGCGTTCGTCATTCTCAAAGCGACTGACCATCCATTTCAACCGCAGGTTTTTATTCAGTTGCTGTACCAGCGAAAGTCCCAGCATATTGGTAAAATAGCGGTCCTCTTCGCGTCCGTCGAAATAAATGTCGAGCCCCAGGTTGGCGCTGAAATAGGGAGAAAACACCGAAGAAGTAAGCTGACTGAATTCCGGCGCCAGTTCAAATTTTGTTTGTGAAATATTGCCCAGCAGTTCCAGCGAATGCGTTTTGCTTAACTGGTAGGTGAGCAATGCCTGCAGGTCGGAAGAGGAAGGCACATAATTGCCCTGCGTTTCCTGGCTGCTGAGCAGGTTGCGGTTGCTGCGGTTGCGCACGCCCACCAGGTAGGTGAAGCGCTCATTGCGCGAACTGCCCTCTATATGAAGTCCCTGTTCCAGCAAACCCACATAGGCTGATCCGCCAAAGCGTTTGGGCTTCCTGTATTGAATGTCCAGCACCGACGATAGCTTGTCGCCATAGCGTGCCTGGAATCCGCCGGTATAAAAATTTACGTTGCGCGCCAGTTCGGGATTGATAAAACTTAATCCTTCCTGTTGTCCGCTGCGTACGAGATAGGGACGAAATACTTCAAAATCGTTTACATAAATCAGGTTCTCATCGTAACTGCCGCCACGCACCGAATACTGCGAGGTAAGTTCATTATTGCTGCCTACAAACACCTTGATCAAACTTTCAATACCGCCGGTGGGCGATGGAATATTGATGGCATTGCGCGGGTTGAGCACTACCAGGCCGGCCTCCTGTCGTGGCCGGTCGTCCGTGACCGTAACGGGCGCCAGCTGTCCTGCCCCTCTTTCGAGCCGGACCACCACCAACTCTTCTTCACCATCATTCAGCAGAAAATTGCGTTGCTCCGTTTTATAACCGGTGTAGGAAAATACCAATGCAAATGCCCTTTCGGCCGGCACCGAGAGCCGGAACGTGCCGGAATCAGAAGTAGTAATACCTGTTTGCCTGCCGAGAATCAGTACCGACACATTGGCCAGCGGCTGATCATTTTCATCCACTACCCTGCCCGATATAAAGGCCTGCCGGTGCTGTGCCCATACCGGGCTACCCAGGAATAACAGGAGGCAGAAAGCCAGGAAGCCGGAAAATGCTACTGCATGCAGCCGGATACGGCCACCACTTCTGGCAGTTGCGCCGGCCTGCGGGGCCGCATCCTCACTGGCAGCCAATTGAACTTTCTTACGTACGATCATTATTTCCCGGGTTCGTTTCAAGCGGTCGAAAATAGGAGAATTAGGGTTTATACTAAAACAGAAAAAGGAGATATTTATTTTATTTGTGCGCAAAACCCTATCTTATTCAGCCCATGACTGAATATTACCAGTCGCAACCTGTACCTCGTGAGCCGCGGCAGGAATGGAGCACCGCTCTACCTGCGTCTTTCCTCCGACGGACAGGTGCATAACAATCTCAACAATGATCCGTTTTACCCGATGAACCTGCAGTGGATGGTATGGTCCCGCCCAAAAAAGCCGGAAAGTGATAGCCATCCGCGCCCGCGTGCTGGGCCGCATTAAATTTTACGCGTTATACTTCCGGGATAATATCAAACGGGAAATGTCGGGGATCAGTTTCCTGGGACTGCCCATTATCTTTGAATGGTATAGCCGGGGCATAGGTCTGCCGGAAAAAGAAGCATTGCACGATTCCCGGGCCTGGTGTTTTTATAATCGCCGGCAGGCTGAAAAAGGATATGAATTGTTGCGCCGGTTGATTGTAGACTATGAATTTGACTGGCCGGAAGGAGCGATGGTGTGGGTATATGAAACGCGTTCGGTGCCGGAACAGCTATATCACAAAATGGATTCCCTCCATAAAGCGGCGCTGGCCAGGGAAGCCACGCCAGTTATCCCCTGCATATTACTATTACGTATATGCACAACCGATCAGGAAGAACCTCCCGGCAACGCGTTCTCTACATTGGTAGTATTGAGATTAAAAGTACGTTGAATCCACCCGGTACTGAAACCAATCACGATAGCAGCAATCAGCAGCAGTAGCAGGATAGCCCAGAAGGCGCCGGCTCCTGAACGACGGCGGGTTTCGCCCCGGTGGCGTACGCCCTGTCCATCGGTGTGCAGTTCCGATTCACTCACGGTGCGCGCTTTGATCACAAAACCTGCATACCGCGATGTAAAATTGTCTACCTCGTTCTGTGTATTGACCACCTGTTCTGCCACAAACAATTCCTCGTTGCCCGCGTTTTCGTATGCCTGCACCACAACAGGAAATTCTCTTTCATCCACTTTCATGACAAATGGTTTATGGTAGCAGATGCAAAATTGCTGCCACTGTCATTTTGTTGCTTTGGTGTGGATTCTTTGCTGCAAAAAGCACCAGCACTGACTTACCACAGCAACAATGCTGCATGGACGGGGGCGGTATCGCTTCCCCTACCACCTCACCGGCTTCCGCTCCTTCATAGATTGGTACAGGGCCGTAAACAATTCAACGGTCTTCCTGCCTTCCGCCGCCGTCACGAGCGGCTCCCGGTCTTCTATAACCGCACGCATGAAATCGCGGTTTTGCAATTCCATATAATATTCCACTGCGTTTACGGAATGAAATTCCTTTGTATCAGCTTCCTGGAATTGGGGTAGCAACGCTTCTTCACCGGGTATGGTCCATATATCATTCAGCGGAGGCTCCAATATGGGCGATTGGCCTGCCAGAAACATCGCCCCGCCATCGGTTTGCACACCGGCCGAAGCGCCATTGCTGCCATGGATATGTACTTTGCCATAAATGCCCGGCTTCTGGGCATTGCTCACCACGATATTGGCCACTGCCCCGTTCTTAAACCGCAGAATGGCCGATGCGGTATCTTCCACTTCTATATACGGATGATTGATGTTTTGCCAAACGCCATACAATTCCTCAAATTCACTTCCCATAAACCACTGCAGCAGGTCCAGTTGATGAGGCGCCTGGTTTACCAGCACACCGCCACCTTCTTCCTGCCATTTACCCCTCCAGGGATCGCTGCGGTAATAAGCTTCATCGCGCCAGCCATACATCACCACAAGGCCCAGCATGGGCGTTCCAAGTTTACCTGCGTCAATCGCCTCTTTGATGCGCCGGCAGGATGGATAAAAACGGCGCTGACTGATCATGCCGAGTTTCCGGCCGGTGCGGGCAGCGGTTTCCATCATCTCGTCGCAATCTTCCAATGTAACGGCCAACGGTTTTTCCACCAGCACATGCGCGCCGTGTTGCATGGCAGTAACGGCAGCCGGCTTGTGGGTAGGATGCGGGGTGCAAATGATTACGGCGTCTATACGTTCCAGTTTGATCATTTCCGCAATGTCAGTATATGGTTTCGCGTCAAACGCCGCAGCAGTGGCGGAAGCTTTTTCCATACTCCGGCTTTGCACAGCCACAAGCGTAGTTTCTTCCATATGCTGCAAGGTCTTTGCATGCACCTGAGCAATTTTTCCGCAGCCGATTATGGCGGTCCTGAGTGGTGGCATGGGATAGATAAATTTCAATGGGCTTACACAATATGCTTCAGCTTTGCAATAGTCGCTTTGGGATCTTTCGATTTGAATACCGTATTACCGGCCACCAGCACATCTGCGCCGGCTTCTACAATGCTTTTTGCATTCGCTTCGGTAACGCCGCCATCAACTTCAATCTTTACCTTCAATCCCTTTTCATCGATCATGCGGCGCAGGTCGCGGATTTTTTGCAGACTATGGGGGATGAATTTTTGTCCGCCGAAACCAGGATTTACAGACATGATCAACACCAGGTCAATATCATGCAAGATATCTTTCAGCGTATCCACAGGCGTATGCGGGTTCAATGCTACGCCGGCCTGCATGCCCAGCGATTTGATCTGCTCGATATTGCGGTGCAGGTGTACGCAGGCTTCCATATGCACGGTAAGGATGTTTGCGCCCGCTTTTTTGAAAGCTTCTGCATATTTCTCCGGCTCCAAAATCATCAGGTGCACATCGCAGGTTTTGCGGGCTACGGTACGAATATGTTCAATTACCGGTAACCCGAAACTGATGTTCGGCACAAACCTTCCGTCCATTACATCAAGGTGAAACCAGTCGGCCTCACTTTCATTCACCATTTTACATTCATCTTCCAGTCGTAAAAAATTGGCTGCAAGCAAAGAAGGAGCTATGATTGGCATGAATGGGTTTGGTTTATGTTTTGTTGTTGCGAGACAAATTTAGCCGGTTATAAGGTTATATGGTTAACTTCTTACGCGCCGCAATCCTTCGCGCGCTTCGTCAAATGTTCTGTCAAGGGCTAGCGCTCTTTCATAATTGATCAGTGCCAGTTCCTTATTGCCGGTTTCTTCATAACAGCGCCCCATCCAGTAATACGCATCGGGATTGGTGTTGACTACGGTAGCTGCTGTAGTAAAGGTTTGCAGGGCTGCATCGTATTGCTTTTGTTCAAACTGGATGATGCCTTTTTCTATATGCGCATCGGCAAAACGCCAGTCGCGGCGCAACGCTTCATTGAACTGCGCCATGGCCGAGTCATATTGCTGCGTATAGGAATAGTACAAGCCTTTTATAAAATGCGCGTCCGGCAATTCGCCGGCAACATCTTTTGCGATCAGTTGATCGCACAGTGCCGGCGTACGCGGGTCAAGGGCATGCGCGTAGTAACCGGCCAGTGTAGCGCCATTGAAGTAAACAGGCTGAATGGCAAATGAACGTTCCAGCGCCTGGATGGCGCCGGCAGTATCTTTCAACTGGCTAAGCAGGATGCCTTTGTTGTACCAGGCTTCAAAATCGAGCGAGTCGTGCCGCAATAATTCATCATACTGCTGTACGGCCTTTGCCGTTTGCCCGGTCTGTTCATAAATCTCGCTCAACCGTCGGTGCATATCGATATTGCCGGGCCAGGTTTGGAGACATTGTTTAAGAAAACTGATCGCGTCCCTATGACGGTTTACCAGCAGCAGGTTGTTTACATACTGCAGCGCCATAGGTTCTTCCGGCTGTAGTTCGTATGCCCTGAGGTAATCGGAGGTGGCCAGTTCGTGGTGGTCGTGCTGCGACAATAACAGCGCACGGCGTGCAAACAAGGTTGCGTCGGAAGGAAACCGGCGGATACTGTCTGTAACCGTTGCAAAGGGCGGTGACTGCAGGATGGCTTCAGCGCTCGTTTTCTTAGTATCGGAAAAATCGCAGGCGACAAGCAGGCACAACAAGCCCATCAACACACTTGGATGCAACATGAACCTGGTTCTGAGAACTTTCATAGGCCAAAACTAACCACTTTTGGGGAAGTGCTTATGACAATAATCTGACACAAACTGGTTTTAACAAAAATACCTTAGCGGGCTGCAGGTTACAGGCTACAAGATTGCGGCTTACCTGTCGAGGGCAAGCAGCATGGCGGGTTACCTGTTGGGGTTGGCCCGTTTAAAAGCGGCGCTGTTCAACGTGACTGTCATTGCAGTTTACGTGGCGCAGATTGCAACCATTTCAAGTTACCCGATGCGGGTTACAAGCTCCCTTGTTACCGCATACACAGGCGCAGCCTGCAATGTAACCTCTTATTTTTATCTTGCAACCCGCATAATTCGTATCCAGTATTCCCGACAACCCATTCTTAAACGTTCACACATGCAAAAACTTGTTGCGCTTTTCATTTCCTGTTGTCTCCTGTTTGCTTTGATGACTGCATTCAAACCCCGTACCGTCGTTGTAAACGCCGACAGTACCAATGGAGACACGCTTTTATATCCCGAAGAAAAACATTTCAAAAACATACAGCAACTGACTTTTGGCGGCGACAATGCCGAAGCGTATTTCAGTTATGACGGCCAATGGCTCATCTTTCAACGCACACAACCCAAAGAGGGCATCCTGTGCGACCAGATGTTTATCGGTAAAATCCCGAAACCCGGAGAAAAGTTCGAATATAAAATGGTGAGCACCGGCAAGGGCCGGACCACCTGCGGTTTTTTCACCCGCGACAACAAACATGTGATCTATGCTTCCACGCATCTGGGTGGCGATGAATGTCCGCCCGTACCCGACCGCTCAAAATACGGCAACAAATACATCTGGCCCTTGTATCCTTCCTATGATATTTTCATGGCCGATCTCAACGGAAAAATTGTAAAACAACTCACCAATTCACCCGGCTATGATGCAGAAGCCACGCTTTCGCCCGATGGCACCAAAATGATTTACACCAGTGTGAAAGACGGTGATATTGACCTCTACATTATGGACCTGGAAACGGGCGAAGAAAAAAGGGTCACCAACACACTGGGTTATGATGGCGGCGCCTGGTTCAGTCCCGACGGCAAAAAGATCATCTGGCGCGCCTCACGTCCCAAAACACCGGAAGAGATCAGGGAATACAAGGAATTGCTGGCGCAAAACCTGGTGGCCCCTACCAATATGGAAGTATTTGTGGCGAATGCGGACGGCAGCGATGCACGGCAGGTGACTGCATTTGGACAAGCCAACTGGGCGCCGGTGTTTATGCCCGATAGCAAGCGCATCATCTTTGCCTCGAACCATGAATACAAGAGAGGTTTTCCGTTCAACATGTATATAATAAATGAGGATGGCACGGGGCTGCAAAAAGTCAGTCGCGACAAAGGCTTCGACGCTTTTCCCATGTTTTCGCCCGACGGTAAGAAAATTGTTTTCTGCAGCAACCGGAACAATGGTGGAACACGGGACACGAACATATTTTTGGCGGATTGGGTGGAGTAATGAAGAAAAAATGAGAAGGTGCGGTGGGTAACTGGTTGATTAGCAGGCCGCCTCATTAAATGTCATCCTTACTATTATCTTCACCTGCAGGTGGATGGCCCCACGGGTAGGCATCAGGGTTTCTACCTATTTGTGCTGTAAAAAAAATTTTCTTTACTAACGTTTAGTAACATTATGCCGATTTATGTTTTATATTAGTTGTCTCAAAAATCCGGACACAGGTTTAATTGGGACTGAAATACGTTATGACTCATAAGGAATCAATCTGATCTTAATAAACGGGCACGCTTGCGGCGCCAGCCTCTTTGATTGGATTAAGGCTGTATGATTTTTTCCTTCCGGTAACGATTGCAAAACGAAAAAAAAACTGCAATTCAATGAATGAATTGGAAATCATTCAAGGCCTGAAAGCAGCTAACCAACGTTGTTTTGAAATTGTGTATAATGAATATTACAGGCCGCTCGTCTTTTTTGCGCATACGCATGTGCAAGACGGCGCAGTGGCGCATGACATCACCATTGACGCATTTACCAAACTCTGGGACAGGCGTGGTGATTTCGATTCTCTCCAAAAGATAAAAGCTTTTTTATATATCACTGTTCGTAATGCGAGCCTTAACCATATCAAGCAACTGGAACGGAGAAATGCGGCGCATAAGGAAATATTGTATCTCGCAGAAAAAGACAGTGATCATCTGACCGCCAGCATTTATCAATCCGAGTTGTTGCACCGGGTAATGCAGGAAATTAAAAGTCTCAAGGGAAAAGCCCGTCGCATTATAGAATTGCGTTATTTTGAAGAGCTGCCTTATCCAGAGATTGCGAAAATTCTTAATACTACAGTAGAAAATGTGCGCGTGCAACACAGCAATACCATGCACATGTTGCGGCTGGCGCTGAAAGGAAAAAATTTATTGTTCATCGCAGGAATCATATCCTGTTTGATGCTTATATAATTGTTGCTCATTTTTATGAGCGGCAGGCCAAAATCAGAAAGTGACATGCTTGTATTTATCAAAACCGGAAAAAATTTTCCGGTTTTTTATTTATGAAATGCTCTTTCAGTTGTTTATATACTGTACACTATCCAGAAAAGAGCAGGGGGAAACCACTAAAATTGGAGACCTTAAATCTGGGTGACCACGTAAACTGGGGAGACCACGTAATTTGTGGGCCTTTAAATGGGAGACCACTTAAATTTTTATCCTTTATTCGCCAATTATGCCCGAAATCAATGAAAGCATAGTACAACTGCTCTACCGACGGCTACATAGTTTACCGATGAGCGCCAGTGAGAACGAGGAACTGGATGCGTGGTTGGCGCAATCTGAACATAACCGCCGGGTGTACGACAATTTCCGAAATGAAGAATGGTTGCGGGAGGCTAAGAAAATTTACGAAGCCCCCGGCAAAGAAGCAGGATTACAACAGCTCAGGGAACAATTGTTCGCAGGTAAAGCGCCTGTGCGCCCCCTGAGAGTGTTTGCAAAATATGCAGTTGCAGCCTCTATCCTTGCATTGGTATCAATAGCTGGGTATAAGTACCTGCAGATGCCTTCTGAACATTCCCAACAGATGGCAGCCAATGATGTGACACGTCAGCTTATAATAGATCCCGGAGGAGAAGCCATTTTGACCTTATCCCATGGCACTACTACAATCCATTTGCATGAAGCAGCAGATGGTGTACTGGCACAGATGGGGATTGGCAGACAATTGATCAAACAGGATGGGAAACTTGTTTATCCGTCTGTCAGCACCCAATCCACTGCGGGGCCGGCCGATAAAACGGCCGGCTACCGCAGTACCCAGTACGCATATACTGTTGCGCTGCCCGATGGTTCGAAAGTATGGGTGAACAGGGGTACGAAGCTGACATACCCTGAAGCCTTTACCGGCGATGTGCGCAGCATAGAACTGGAAGGCGAAGCATACTTTGAAGTGGCCACTATGAAAAGAGGTAATGAAAAGGTGCCTTTTATCGTGAAAGTACCATCGGAAAATCCCGCGGAAGAACCCTATCATGTAGAAGTATTGGGAACACACTTCAATATCAAGGCACATAAAGGAGAAGTTATACGCACAACGCTGGCAGAGGGATCGGTACGTGTAAAGAAAGGTGTGCTGCAGGCGCTGTTAAAACCCAATGACCAGGCGATATTGAATCATGACAAAACCCTTGATGTAAAACACGATATAGCAATTGCTGACGTACTGGCATGGAAAGAGAACAAATTTGCATTCCGCAGCGAATCGATCGTAGACGTGATGCAGGAGATCAAACGCTGGTACAACAAGGAATATATTATTAAGGAACCCGAGAAATTTACCCGCCATATATCATTTACCTCCGACCGAACCAAGCCTTTACCTCAGGTCCTGAAGGAGCTCGAAAAACAGGGCCATGGTCGTTTTGAAGAGAAAGCCGATCACATTATCGTTCGTCCGTAAGTTTTATCTCTATGCCGGATGACCGAAAATCATGATACAGGATTTCTCAATTCAGGAAAAGTAATTTAAATTGTTCTTCCTGTTTTTATTATTGCCTGCCTGATGTTATTTTTGGCAGGCAATTGAATTGGGAATGTCTGGTTAAAAATACAGATTCCAAATTCCAGGTTGCAGCTTACGGGTTGGCGCCTGGAATTTGGAGTTTGAAATATGCTGTATGTTTAATCCTGCTACATTCTGACCCAACGACCAGGCGCTTATAAGACAGATCCCCGGTTGACTTGAATTAGTAGCCAAAACGACTATCATGCGGAAAAAGGTCTTGATTCTAGTGTTGCTCCTGTCGCAATTGCGTCTCCTGGCCCAGTCGGACTATGTACGGCTTTCACTAACGAATGCTTCGCTACAGGCCTTCCTGGAAGAGGTTTGCAGGCAGACTGGTTACCGGTATCATTTTACGGGCAATACTTTGTCTGCCGGACATCCGGTATCGATTGTTGTTTCCTATGCACATATCAGTAATGTGCTGCCTATTGCTTTTGAGGGGCAGCCATATTTGTACGCGGTAAGGGACCGTGTGATTTACGTATGGGACAAACCGTCACTTCCTGTTTCCCAGAAGCCGCCTCCTGGCACCGTGAAAGGGAAAGTAATGGATGATAACGGCTATCCGGTTGATGGCGCCACCGTCAGGCTCCGAAGTTCCGGCAAGTCCACCACTACCAACAGCAGCGGCGAATTTGAACTCACAGACGCGCAGGAAAGAGACACGCTGGAGATAACGCATGTGAGTTTTTCGCCGGAGGTGATTAGCCTGCGGAACAGGCAGATTATTAATGTGAAGTTGATGGCGGTTTCTTCGAGTTTGTCGCCGGTTGAGGTATCGGCTGTCAGTACCGGGTACCAGAAACTGCCGATGATGAAGATGACAGGTTCGGTTACGTTGCTTGATAGTATGGTGTTGAATAGGAGGATTTCGACGAATATTATTGATCGGTTGGAGAATTTGTCGAGTGGGTTGTTGTTTAATCGTGAGCAAATTAGTGGAAGCAAAGCACGAAAAGAGATGTTTATTCGTGGCATCAGCACCATCTTTGGCGATAAGAACCCACTCATTGTTATTGATAATTTCCCATATGATGGTGACCTCAGCAATATCAACCCTAACGATATTGACAGCGTCACTATATTAAAAGACGCTTCTGCTTCTGGCATATATGGAGCTTTTGCAGGAAATGGCGTGATCATAATGACTACCAAAAAAGGAGAGTTTGAGCAGCCGGCAAAGGTGTCGCTGATCAGCAATGTCACTGTCAGTAATCGCCCAAATTTGTTTTACAGCCCTTTCCTTTCTGCCACGGACTATATGGACATCAATGAACACCTGTACAACAGGGGCTATTTCAATACTGCATTGGCGCAGCCATATGGTTTTGTTCCTGAAGACATTCTTATACGCGACCAGATGGCCAAGGGCCTGATATCTCAGGAAGAAGGCAATGCTCAACTAGCTGCGTTACGCAGGAGTGATTCACGGTATCAGCAATCAGATTACTTTTACCGGAGAGGCATTAACCAACAATATGCGCTCAACATCAGCGGCGGTAGTAGCACCATGCGTTATTTCTTGTCGGGTGGATATGACCGTAACGAAAGCAATCTTAAAAAGGATTATTATGAACGTATAACTGTCAATGCTCATAATCATTATCAACTGGTAAAAGACAAGCTTGATCTTACTGCAGCTATAGCTTTTACGCAAAGCACTGCATCCAACAATGATCTCGGTAACACAACCTTGCTCCGGCCTTACTCTCAGTTGGTAGACGAGAATGGCAATCCTGCAATACTGCCCATAGAACTGCGGCAACAGTACAAAGACACTGCGGGAGGTGGATTGCTTTTGCCCTGGTACTTTAAACCATTGGAAGAAATGAATATGGTTGACGATATTACCCGGTTAACGGATTACCGGGTTAACTTTGGAATTAATCTCAAAATAATCAAACACCTCACCGCCAGTATAAAATATCAGTTTGGGCGCGGCGAATCGAAACAGGAAAACTACATGAGTGAAGACACTTACTTCTCCCGGGACCTGATTAACAGGTATTCACAAATTAATTGGCAAACCCAAATGGTTACTCGACCGATCCCCAAGGGTGGCATTATGGATGCAACGGAATATGAATATTCTTCGCACAATGTCCGACTCCAACTGGACTACAATAGAAAATGGAAGCAAGGGCATGAAATCAACGCAACTGCAGGGGTAGAGCGACGCAGTGTGGAAACACAACTGGAAAGAAGTCGCAAGTACGGCTACGATAAAGCCACCCAAACTTTTGCTACCGTAAACTATGAGGCATTTTATCCGCTATACCACTTGCCTTTTGCTCCATCAAATATTCCCAACTTCGACTACAAACTGGGCACTACAGATAACTTTCGCTCGTATTTTGCTAATGTTGTCTATTCCTACAAAAGCCGGTATCACTTTTCAGTAAATGGCCGCAAAGATGAATCCAATCTATTTGGTGCACAATCGAATAGTCGTTTCGCACCTTTATGGTCTGTTGGTGCCGCTTGGGACCTTAGCCGGGAAAAATTTTATTCTAGTCGTTGGCTAAACAGCTTGAAACTTAAAATTACGTACGGCCATACAGGCAACATAGACAAAACAATATCTCCTTATACAACGGTAACAATGCAGGGTAACAATAACTATGGTGTGCTCCGAGGGTTTGTGGCCAATCCTGCTAATGAGGCGCTGCAATGGGAGAAAGTACGCATTACTAACTATGCCGTAGAGTTTTCTGCCATCCGCAACCACCTCTGGGGCACTGTGGAATTTTATACAAAGAATAGCACAGATCTCACCGGCATTCGTCCCATTGACCACACCACAGGTGTGGCCAGTGTAAAAGCCAATATAGCGGATATGAAGGGAAAAGGATTCGATATTACTTTGAACAGTACATTCCTACGTCGCAGGCATTGGCAATGGTATGGCCATTTTATTTACAGTTATGTTAGCAACAGGGTTACCCGGTATCTCGATTCTGGCAAGACCGCACAAACTTATATTACCAAGTTTGCAACCAACCCCATTACGGGCAGACCTTTGCAGGCAATTTATGCCTACCGTTGGGCAGGTTTAAATCCGTTAAACGGTAACCCGAAAGGCATATACGGCGGCCATGAAAGCGAAGAATATGGAATGATTAAGAATTCGACGAATCTGCAAGACTTTGTATATGTTGGTTCCGCCACGCCAAAAATTTTTGGCAGTTACAGGAATACAATCAGTTACAAACAATTTCAATTTTCTTTTTTGGTTCAATACAAGTTTGCCTATTATTTTAGGCGTCCTTCGATTCATTATTCCAGTATACTATCAGGATTCTCCTTCGGACATCCCGACTATCTTAACCGCTGGAAAAATCCGGGCGACGAATATTTCACCACCGTCCCTTCCATGCCCGACGTGCTTAGCACCAATAGAGATGATTTCTATCAGTATTCTGAAGTACTCACCGCCAAAGCGGATCACATACGACTGCAGGATTTACAATTCAGCTACAATATGAACAGGAATGCGTTAAGGCATCTCCCATTCCAGTCTATTACATGGAGTTTATACCTTAACAATATCGGATTACTGTGGAAATCAACACGTGCTGATATTGATCCTGAATACATCAAAGACAATTATCGTGACCCACTAACAATTACTGTAGGCATGAAAGTAAATCTCTGAGGTCATCAAAGAAAAACAATGAAAAATGTATTTACCATACCGGTTATTTGCCTGTTGTTGACGTTAACATCAGGATGTTCCAAAGATTTTCTGAAAGAAAATCCAAGGACGGATCTTGTTATTCCTTCTACTTACAAGGAAATGCAGGCATTATTAGACGATGATATTTCGATGAATGTAACGCCTGCTATGGGCGAAATTTCAGCAGACAATTATTACTTAACAGGTGATTACTGGCAAACATTATTACTCAATCATGAACGCAATTGCTACATATGGCAGCCAGATATTTACGAAGGACAGCCGAATGTTGACGACTGGAGTTTAAGCTACACTCAGGTTTTGCATGCAAATGTGGTGCTAGAGGCTCTTGAGACGTTAGAAAAAAAGGGTAGTTTAGACACTGAAGGTAAAAATCTGAAAGGCATGGCTTTGTTCTTTCGAGCAAATGCTTTTTATAATCTAGCACAACAATTTGCTCCACCATACAACAGCCAGACAGCACAAAACGACTTAGGCATTCCACTCCGCACCAGTTCCGACATCAGCAATAAGTTTCCCAGAGCATCTGTAGAAGCTACGTACAATCATATTTTAAGTGACTTGAGTGTGGCAGAGGAGCTTATATCTCCAAATGTCGAGTATAGCTATAAGAATCGACCATCCAAACCAGCTGTATATGGATTAAAGGCTCGTGTTTATCTAAGCATGCACAATTACCCAAAGGCCTTGGAATATTCAGATATGGCTCTACACCTGTATGACAGCCTTCTTGATTTCAACGACCTTGATACATTAGTTTTAAATCCGATTAAAAGAGAAAATAGCGAAGTTATTTTTCAAAGCCGCTTTGTAGGCAATAACATCCTTTCCGCAGTTGCATTTCCTGATGTCATAGTAGATAGCAATCTGTACAAATCCTATAAGGAAGGAGACCTCCGGCGATCTATCTACTATTTTAAAGGATTCACCGGCAATATGAATTTAAAGGCAAGTTTCTCTGGTAGTTTTTTTCCTTTTACTGGTATAGCAACAGGTGAATTACTTTTGATAAAAGCTGAGTGTATGGCCAGGGCTGGAAATTATGAAGAAGCATTAGCTCAACTGAACAAGCTAGTAATCACCAGATTTAAATCGGGCCAATTCATTCCTTATACAGCATCCTCAATTGAGGAAGCGCTAAATATAATCCTAGAGGAAAGAAGGAAAGAGTTGGCATTCAGGGGCATTCGGTGGACAGATTTGCGGCGCCTTAACCAAGAAGGGTTTAACATTACATTGCAAAGGAACTTAAATGCACAAACATACATGCTTCTTCCAAATAGTAAGCTTTATGTCCTTCCCATTCCACCCGATGTGCTTGCCCAGAGTGGCATACCTGATAATATAAGACAATAATGCCAGGGAGCGCAGACATGCTGAAGCCCCCTGGCAGTCTTTGCTTTAAAGGAAGTCAACCACTTTACATTGGAGTGTAGCTTATATCCTTTAATAAGTGAAGAATGTTCCTGGCCGGCAGGGAACAAAGTAATCTGGCTCCATAATATTCGGTTGCCAAAAGGTACAACCAGGCCCTCCGGATATACATATATAGTGATATCCATAATTCCCTGGTACCGGAAAATAACAATCTCCCTGTTTATAATATTGTGGATAGTAGATACACGGGTCCTGCGTATTCGCAAATGCAAAACCTACACTTACTACAATTGCTAAGGTCATAAGGATTGCTCTGAACTTTTTCATAACATTACTTTTAAATGGTACTGGTTGGGTTCCTACTCTTTTATACAGGTTT
>Ga0065720_1019079_pt1 | contig 39246 bp, 44 predicted proteins | sample Thericmetagenome_FD_59107 | JGI IMG/M metagenome (GOLD analysis project Ga0065720, IMG submission 59107) | Thermophilic microbial communities from the Joint Bioenergy Institute, California, USA of rice/straw/compost enrichment - eDNA_2 v2... | ecosystem: Engineered > Solid waste > Grass >... | reverse complement strand
CTTTTTCCTAATAAAAGTAAGGCAAGTCAAAGATGAATTTTACTTTTTCATAATCTTGTAAAATTTTCTCTTTTCTTTCTTTCTGTCTCAATAGCAAGAGTTCAACTTCATCTTTAACATCGTTTTGTTTTGCTTCTTGCTCTTTTTTCTTTTGTAGCCTTTCAGCCTCTGTTTCCTTTTGAGATTCATCTTCTTCTAAAGGATTCTTAGTAGACACTCTTGTATAAGTCTTGGTTGTTTTTCTAACGAATTATTTCAACTAGAAAGCTATCTCACCTTTGGAGAGATTTTGGAGGACTGTTTGAACGCTCATTATTATTCTCCAGTATTACAACCTTCCTTCCTGGTTGTACCATTGTTCTTTGAGGGCTTCTGGTTTCGAAATAATCAGGCAACTTTCGCTTAGGAACTGGGGTACCAAGACGCGGCTTCTTCTTCCAATAAGTTGTTGGATCTTTTAGCTTCCATAGAATTCTTCCAAATACTCCTACTTGTATTCCTTCCATAGTGAATAAATGCAGATTTTTATCGCTTGATCCAGTGACAATGAATCTCCTTGAATCTATCTCGACAAAATCAATACAAGTAACATCTTTCTGATGGGCTTTTATATATACAAGTTCCTTGATTGGTTCCTCTTGACTGTTGATATTATCTGAAAGAGAAGAAATATCCCAAATCTTGAAGTAACCACCACTATCTCCCGTAGCCAAGTAGTTTTCGTCTTTTGACATCGAGCAACAGGACAGAACTTCCTTTTCCTCTACAAAATAAGATATGTTGTCAAGAAGCTACTGTGATTTGCAGATACTCTATAAATCAAATCAATCTTTTCAAGAGACCAGACACGTATTATTTGATCTGAAGATAAAGTAATAGCTAAATCCTTAGAATCGATAATAAGGATCTATAAGACATTATTAATTTATAAATTTTCAGATACTTTTTCTATTGAGCGATCGAAATTTGAGGAATCAGTACAAGAAAAATCGAAATCGCTCAAACATTTTTTGAATTCTCCCATATTAGCATCCCATAGCAATAAGACACCATCAGAGTCTCCTGTGAGAATGAATTTATGCTTCCTAGAAAAACCAATTGCCAATATATCCTTTTTGTGGCATTCGCTAGTTGCTTAATCAATGTTTTTTGAAAAAATACAATAACAATGTTTTGGGAATAACTTTCTCTGACTTTTCTGATTCTGGATCATCTCTCCACACATAAACTTTCCTTTCCCATCCTCCAGCCAATATTCTGTGGAGATCATCTTTCTCTGACTGATGACAAGTTATCAATGAAGAATTAGTAATTAACCTTGTCAGTGTAATCAATAGAAGTAATTTCAGATCCTAATTCTGTTTTATAGCTCATCAACAGTTGTCCATTATTGAAATTGAAGATCTATTGACAAATTTTTGACATTAACACCTTTAGAAATACCTGCACTTCTCCATCTGAGTTACCTAATATAATTCTCCTTTCTGAATCATCCAGTCTTGCAGCTGTGATCTTCCCCTATTTTAGTAAGTTTATATCGCAGATCAGGAGAAACTTGGAATGTCGCACTAAATCGAAACACCATTTGGCCTTCTCTAATGTCCCATACTACAATATTCGAATTATCATCAATAGCAAGGACCTCAAAAATAAGTTGATCGAATGTGTCAGCATACCACTTCAAATTGATGATTATAGAAACAAAATAACACTTCATAATCATGACTTGTTTCAAAGGATTCATATTTGGTTTTGAACTATATAATCAAAGAAAAGAAAGAAATAACTACAGGCCAGATGTTAAGCTTTTTCGATGTGAATATCAGCCTTTCAGGGATCTCATCAAAAGTGACACAAGTTAACATGTTTTCGGGTCTATATCGAGTTTTGTCAGAAATCATCCTCAGCAATCGAGAACTTCGAAGGTCCCATATAAGAATTAGCTTTTGAAGAGGTAAGTGATTAACATTTATCATAATACTTTATCAACGCCTAAAGAGATGAGTTGATTTCTTTCCTCATTTAGGGCTAAATCTTGGATGCTCGAGCTATGTCCTTGTAAAATATTCACTTTTGAATTTGTGAAAGGATCCCACAGTACTCTATATATTAATTCTTGAAAGAATATATCAACATATGTCTTTCTTCTCCTGCACTTGCCATAAACCGGAATTTTGTTGACCAGATAAAAGTGCGAACGCTCTTTTTATGTTCTGTAAAATATTTCAGTTTATCCTCCTTCCCACGTATTTTCTCAGGTATGAGAAGTGCACCTGATCTACCATCACGAGAGTTTAAGAGGGACTCAAAATTTAGAATCTGTAATATAAGTCATACTCATCTTTATCATCTTACTGAAATTTGAGAATCAGCAGAACAGCATATGATAGACGCCAAATCAGGAATATACTCAATTTTATTAATTGTCTTTTCATGTATTTGCATCTATAAAATAATTATATGGAAAGCCATCAATTCAACCTTTTCAATGTCAACATTTTGCTTAACATGATGTGAAGGAAGTATGTAGAATTCTTTCTTCTCCTAAGAATGGATAATCAAGAATCGCAATACTCAAACCATTTCTCTCCAAAGCCATACTTTTTTATTCTTATTTTCTTCTCGATATTTCTGATTAAGCTTTTCCACTTTTTCAATTAGAGTTTTCTTTTTGGCTGATATTTCTGCAAGGCGGAAGTTTGCATGATTCTCCTGATGACAAGGTAGATCTTCATTGCAAAGATGCCAATTTTGTTGAAATTGAAATATATGAATAAATCCAGAATCATCTCCACAAATCAAAAATTGTGAATTAAGTTTTCTCATTTCAAAAGCATCAATTGTCATAATGATAGAGTTAAGATCTGAAAACTTGCCAATAGGAATTCCAAAGCTGCTGGTCTGATTAAGATCATAAAATACCAAGCTTTCTTCTAAAAGAAGCAAAATTTATATGTACTTTTTCTCGTGTGTTGAGACTGCAAGTTGGTTGAAAGCAGAAAGATATGTTACGGATGTTATATCACTTGGACAAACTTCTATCTTCTCTAAAAACTGCCCTTGGCTGTTAAAAATTTTCACGTTTCCATCTTTTCTAATCGATAAAGTCTGAGTTGTAGGTAAATCTACCCCACCGTGATAAACTTGTTTGTCCGGAGATATTTTTCTCCAGGAGCTATTCTCTTTTCTTTAACCTTGATTATTTTTGTAATCATATCATCATGGCAATCAGGTCGTGAATACCCAGGATCTTCAATTCCAGGTTTCACATAATCAAAATGCTAGTCAACTTTAATGACAATCAAAACCCTAATTACTTCTTCCTTCATTTGGTTGAGAGATTGATTTTCGAGCAAAATATAGTTCATAAACTCATCCCATTCCACACCTCCATCTGAATTGGCATCAATTTTCTTTCAATAATCAATGAAAATATCTTTGTCGAAATACCATAAAAAGCTGGATTAATTGTTTTTCTCCCATACTTTTAAGCAAGACTTTGCCAAATGCTGTCACAAACTTGAAATGTCAACTTTTTATATTTGGTTTTACTTCATCTAGATCTAATTTTCCACTATTATCGAAGTCAGCTGCATCGAATGCTTCTTTCAACTGGAATATATTCTGTAAATCTATTTTCTCGCTTGCAATCCCTCTAGGAAATCAGCTGAATTTTATATACTATCTACATCGATTCTCCATATTCTTCATTTTGATTTTTAGTTTCTTCCTCTGAAAACAGCTTATTTGTTGCTAAATTTTTCTCACTTATGGTTTCTTGAATAGTATTATTAAGTATTAGTATCCAATACCTTCATTTTCCTTTTCCATATAGATTTAAAACTTCAACAGACAAAAATATTTTTATTAAAGATAACATACAATGTGCAAAATTCTGATAGAATAGATGGGGAAAATATACACAATGATTATTCAATTTTTAGTTTTTTGTTACTGGCTACTTTCTTAATATCTGGAAGCTTAGTTTCTGTTTTGGCAAATTTTTGTAGCTTTTGATCTTGTAGAATTTCTCCATGAAGCAGGCAGGCAAAATGTCTTAAGTTAGAAACTGAATTCACGAGTCCAGTGATCACCTAATAGGTAAGTAAGAATCTCTGATTAATGAGTAATACTTCTTTTGTCTCTTCTGGTTTAGGACTCTTTTTGTTCAGAATAGTTTCTAGTTCATCAAGTAGTTTAGATTCGTCCGTTTTATGTAAATGACTTTCTGACTCCTTATGAGGAGAGAAATAGATACTTCTTAGTTTAGGATTCGAAACGATCTTTTGTAGATTGTTTATGATTCTAAATAATGATGATTTATTTTAAAAAACTTTTTACGGAAGATCTGTGTTGATTTTCACTTTAAATTCATCTTGTGAAGGTTTAGCTGACATATAATCAAGGACTTCACGGTCAACTTGTATTCTGGTATGATCACGAGCAATTTTCAGAGCTGATTTAATCTGGAAGATCAATCAAAGAAAATAGTTCAAACCTGTGGATCCTGGACAGGATCAAGTAGACGATTTAGAATTATAAGCTTTCTATTATCTCCCACATTTGGAGAAGACTTTTTCTTGAGCTGCTTTTGATTTTGAAGAATAGATAAGAACTTTTCATCTTCAGCCCTTTTCATTCAATTAGATTTGATAACAAGTACTCCTGGTTAAGAATGACTTTTGACTCTCGAGTTGCTGCAAGCTTGTTCTTGCTGATGTTAAACTTATTTTGTAAGAGTTCATTGAGTAGTTTATAAGTATCTAGAATTTTAAGAAGATGAGAACAAACTAGCTGACCTGAGTTCGGTTTATCTCCTCCTCGTATAGTTGATGTTATCAGATTCTGAGGAGTTCTAAATTTTTGAGGTTGGTTGATTGAGCTTTCTTCTTTTTTCCATTTAATCTATATACTTTAAACATTTTCTCATCGTTAAATAACCTTTGATTCAATATTTTTTTCAATGATTCTAAATGTTTCCATAAGTTGGCCTAAGTTAAATCTGGATCTTGCGATAAACTCAAGTAAATCAAAGCAATAGTGATCTGGAAGAGGTTTGCGATCTTTTTGCCTACACATCACAAAGTAGCAATCAATGCAATCTCTCAAATGTTCAATAGAATCGATATACAGTTCGCAATTATCCATAAATATCTCAGTTTCATTGACAAATCCCGTTAGCTTAAGGTTCGGGTTATCAAGTGGTGAACTTTTAATTCCAATTTTGTCAATACTATCTCTAAATTCTTGCATGACAAGTGAACCGATTGCATTAAGAAGGCCTATTGTCTCCTCTAAGAAGAAATTAATGGTAGTTCTGAGTTCTTCATCAATTTCGCGATATATCTATGGGGATAAATATCTCATAAATAGTTTATTCACCCTCTTCATGCGATTAGTATCTTGAAGAAAGTTCTTCAATGTCTTGCATTTATCCAGCAATATTTTGAGAAGATCCCTAAACATTACATTCTGCATTCCTATATCTATTTGATTAGAACTAAAGAAAAAGTAAAAACCTTGACGAAGAAAGACATCATAAGGAACATAAGGTATTCCTTCAAATAAATGCATTTTCCTTGTCTTCTTGGCTTGAAAATCTCTAGATCTAGTAGTTCCTAGTTCATCAAAAATCAGATTATTTAACCTTACTTGGTTCCTCATCCGGTAAGTGATCCTGACTTAACTGTGAATTACGAACCGGGCTTAAATAAGAGCTCCTCTCAATGTCTATAGTTTGTTGGAAGTCATTCATTCTCTTCTTTCGTCCCAGTTTCCAAAATATCTTTTGTGGGTTATACTTTGGAGTTCCAGTATGAGTGTTAAGTGCATTAAGAGAAGTGTTTCTGGGAGATTTCTTGCTTGAGTAATCAGATGTAGCTTTTTTGTCAAGTTTATACTCAGAGGTTTGCCTTTCTAAGTGGCTTTCTATTCTGTCATTTAAAGCAAGATATATTAATACCATTATGCTTGATATTAGTGATAAAGGTTTCAGAGGGTCGCTCTTTTGACTGAGGTGAATTAAGAATCTTATGACTCTGATTCTCTTCGTCAAGATTGATCTTGGTTGGTAGGCCTTTATCACTTAAATGACTACCCAAATTGAGTTACGTTGTAGAGTGCTGAGTGTCACAGTTTTACTTCTATGTGAATGTCCAATTCTATTTGAAGATTTGACTAAAGGTGAATCATTATTCTCTTTGGTGGAAGCTAATGTCTGACTTTTGTCTGGTTGAATTGTTATAATTGAAGTACGGACACCTTTAAATGGAACATCTGTTGTAAGAGTATATTTTTTAAATACGTCTGGGAGTTGTAGATTATCCCAAGTATTGAGAGGGTCCTCGATCTTGAGTATTGATTCAGTTCTATCAGCTGATTCACTTTTTGGAGTTGCTTTTTATTTTGAAGCCAAAAACTTTAAATATACCTGAATTGTCATGTGATTTAGATTCTGATAGGCTCTCTTCTGGCCTCCTTTCATCTTTAGTCGAACTAGTCATTCCGTTTTTGAAAGATTCCAGTCCAAAATTTTTTTCTAGAGGCATCTTCATAGACCCATTTTGACGAAACGGGTTATTTATATTTGGATGAGACAGGGGATTTGGAAGCTCACCTAACCATAACAAAAGAGTTTAACATAGAGTTACTATTTTGTTTTTTGAGGACAGGGGAGTTCCTAATGATTAAATTAAAGAAGAATGTGGGGTTACATGATGATATGATCTTCAGCTTGGAAAAGTAAAAATTTATTTTATTTTCTGCCTATTTAGAAGATGGCGTAAAGGAATGAAATGCATAATAAATAATACTAAAGATCCTCATTGGTGGTTTTACTACCTAGCACTATATCATCTTTCATCTTTTCAAATTGTGCACTGCCTGAGATAATTGACTCGATAAAGTTTTTAATCGATTCTTTCTCAAGGTCTCCATGGTATTGAACATATCGCTTGCGCTTGGGTTTAGAAACTGTTAGCACTGGGAATTTATACAGACCTTCAAATGTCTGGCTGTAGTCAATGTTAGCTGAAGATATATAGAAAAATAGAATAGGATCATCTGCGAAGTTAGGTGCTAGCTCTTGCAAGATAGATTTAAGAAGTTCGTTCTGAGGTGATCCATGACGATCGAGGATAGCGAGTAGACAGAGGTTCGAATCAGAGGATGAACACTGACCAGAATTTAAGATACTAGGAGTCAATTCTCTGACTGATCCGCTTGAAGGATTTCTAGCGCTCTTTCTTGACGATTGAGGGGAAGAGTGCTCTCTCAAAAATTTAGCTAGTTGATCCTTTTTGAACTCACCTTGATAGGCTACTCCTTGGTAGTTCAGAGGATCGCTGAGAACAAGAATTGTTGGAAAGTTGGTAATTTGGAACTTTTGGACAAGTTTTTCACTAGATTGACGGACTTCTCCAAAAACAATTCTGCCTTTAAACTCCTTTGACAAAGCTTTCAGTAAAGGGGGAGTTGATTTCTTTGCAGTAAACAAAATAACCTTGGTCTTATCATAAGATTCATGAACAAATTCTTCATAGTTTTGGTCGTTCAATAATTTCACAAATGATTCCATTTGAGAAATTGCGAAAGATGCAATTGAGCTATATTGGAGTGGCCCATTATATGTAATAGGGTCAAGACGACTGTTTGCAGGGAAACATAGAATTTTAGGTACATCATAAACACTAAAATCTTCACAGAGAGCCTCCTCTGATTCTTCATGACAGTTAACTGCTGCAACCTTGATTATTCCATATAATTTTTCTGCGGTCTCTCTCCAAACATCTTTATATCCCTTCGATGCTTTATCGTTTGATTTATAGAATAATATCAACCAGACTTCGTTTCTTCTATAAAAGGCGGATAGACTGCTCATTGTCAATTCAATGACATCTGACTGCTGCCAAAACTCTTCATGGGGCTCTTCTCTCTGGAAATGTTGATGGCCACCACCTCTGCGGTGACCTCCCATATTGAATTCAAAATGCATACCCCCTCTTCTGAAGAAGTTATTAAACATATCACCAAAATCCCCTTGGAAGCCTTGGAAGCCGAAACCTCCTCCATGAGGATCTCCCCCAGCTTCTTTTCTCTTGACTCCTTCTTCTCCAAATTGGTCATATATTTTTCTCTTTTCAGGATCACTGAGGGTTTCATATGCTTGAGCAATCTTTACAAACTGCTGTCGAGCTCTCTCTTCGTCTCCTTTATTTTTATCTGGATGGTATTTTAATGAGAGTTTGTTAAAAGCCTTCTTGATTTGTTTGTCATCAGCGTTTCTAGGGACGCCGAGAATTTTGTAATAATCTTCCTCTGAAAAGACACAAACTGTGTGTATAAGGATCAAACACAAAAGTAAAAACTTTCTCATTTTTTTATTAGTTCTTTCTAGAGAAATCCAAATAAATTTTAAATGTCCAAAACACGTGTTTATCAGCTAATTTGTCTCTGATGATTTTAATGGACTTTGATTTATGTAGACACACATTTCCCCTCAAATAGGCATATCTTTTCGTCAAATTATAGGAAATCAAAGATTTAGCTTTTGTTTGTTATTTTCTTTCAAAGAAACTAAACTTATCCAAAATTTTTAATTTAACTTAAATGCCTTACGAAAGCCCTATTCCTCCCGTACCTACTAGGCAGCAAGAATTGGCTTATATCGAGAAACTTCAGAATGACTTTTTGGCCCAGCCCTGGACTAAGCTTTACATGAACGAACCTCTCAGAGCAACCAAGCTTGAGGATTCTTATAGAATGAATCATGTCAAAAAGAGTTGGTGGATCAATTTCTTTACTGGAGCCATTGTCACGGGTATATTCATCTTCCCTCTAGGAAGAATCTTCTATAGATATGCAAGTGGTGTTCCCCATTACTTCAGACATAAGATGTATTATGTTGACTTTGATGCCTATCTCCAAGGAAGAAACACCAAGGCCCTTATCTATCAACTTCCATTATGGGTGTTTACCTCTTCATTCTATGCATATTATTTCACTGACTTTAAGCGTGTTGATGATGAATATTTCGAGAGAGTTAAAGTCAAGCCCATGTTTGACACTTCCAAGGACATTCAATCCAAATAATTTGCTTGTATTCATCTATATTCAACAAAGAGACATATTTTAAGCTAGAACTAAACTCTTATAGGAGAAAAAATTATTTTCGCGCTATCAAAATTGCTCAGATATTTAATTTTTTGAAGCAAAATGAAAAAGAAAGCCCTTAGTTTTGATGAAAAACGTGAAAGACTTCTCAATATCTTCCATGAGAGAGTAGATTCCTTAATAATTTAGATTTAATTCCTAGAAAGAAGTTTTTAACTTGAAAGAGCTTGAAAAGTTAGGAGGAAAAGCTGGAATTGGTATCCTTATGTCATTATATGGGCTAATTTACAAAAATAGTACCACAAACCGTTAAAGAAGTACTGGAATCCTTGATTTCAGATAATCTTGTGGAGAGTGATAAAATTGGGTCAGGAAATTTCTATTGGTCCCTTCCAAGCAAAGCATATCAAAATGTAAATTGAGCATTGTTTCATTTGATGAGTTCTAGTTGTCAACCAAGCTTAAGGAATATGAAGATGAGATTGAGAAGCTAATTCAAACAAAAGAAAATCTTGAACTGGAAATTACTGAGCAAATGCTTGGAAGAGAAGAAACAGTATTCAATTGTATTTTCTTTAGTTACACTCGAAGAATGAAAGAAAAGAAAATCTCCAAAAGCTTAAATCTCTCAAAGAGGAATATGAAAAGAAATTAGCTGCTGTTGAGAAATACAGAAGAAATGACCCTGAAAGATTAAAGCAATTACGTAAAGCTATAATAACTAGAAATCATCAAAAATAGATAATGAAGCAAAGGCTGCTAAAGACAAAGCTAACCAATGGACAGGTAAAGTTATGACTTTAAATTACTCACATCCGAAGACAATATTTTCATTACAAAACAGTGGTTAATGTCCAGGAACCCTGCTTTATCTGAGGACGATCTAAATACTCATTTTGGAATTCCTGCTGATCTAGATAATCTCTAACCAACAGCTCAGAAATTTACTTACATTGAAATACACAGATGTTTTACTATACAAAAAAAATTTCTTGTGTCTGAAATTTATATCGTCTCAGTCTCTAGTGATGAGTTTAAGCAGTGTTTAATGGTAATAATTTCCCTTTAATTCCTTTTCCTTCTTGAACAAAATTGGCCTTCTCAACTTTTGTTTTTTCTTCGTTTTGTTGAATAATTATCTTCCCCAGAATAAAGACATTTAGCATGATGAATGTGATTAGAATCACATATTTGAAATCATAGAAAAGCTTAAATACAAGATGTCTATCCTTATCATATTGGAGATCATTTTTATGCTCGTAATAAGCTTTGAAAGTATGAGCATGAAACAACACATAGTCTTCATTTTGCTTTTCTTTCCTATCCATGTGTTGATTGTAAAGCTTTCTTGTTAGGTCCCAAGGATTGTCGCCATCTGATTTTGTTTTAAAGACATCTCTATTCTCAAAGTACTTCTTTTGAAAGTATTCATCAAGGATTTGACTTTTATCTTTGTCTTGTGTTTCTGATTTGCTGAACCATTCAGAATAAGCATCTTCATTTTTGAATTCACGGGATGCCTTTTGATAATTTCTACCTTTTGTAATAATCCCTATGCATATTATGATTCAAGACTTCTCTATCTAACCATTTTCCATATCATATTGACTCCTTTTTGCTGGATCAGAAAGTATTTTATAAGCATTAGAAATTTCTTTGAATTTTTCCTAGATAAATAAAGTTTCTCTTTCAAATAGACCTACCTCTTGTGCTTTTTCTCCACTAGAGACATCAGGGTGATATTTTTTAGCAAGTTCAAGATAACTTTTTTTAATTTCTTCCATTGTGGCATCTGTTGACACATTTAGGACTTTATACAGACATTTATTTGCTGTAGCGAAAAAATATCGTGATGAGTGATTATAAAAATGAAAGCTCGAGAGATTAGCTCTTGATGAACTCAGAATCTTTTTTATAAACATAAGATAGATTTTATTGAAATTATAAAATAAATTAGTTGCCCTTTTCAGCATTTATTCTTTCTTCAATTAAGGAAGAAATCATTTCATATAGGATAGATGGATTGATTCCAGATGATTTTGTGAGTTCTTCTTCAAATCTCTCAATCATCTTATTTTGGGCGAAAGAAGTCTCAGTAGTTTGAAAAGTTTGATAAGCTATCCAGTTATTTCTCAACTCGATATTTTTACCTTGTGGATCAACAAACATTTGTACTTCTTCAGGGGTCAAATTGAGTATGTCCAAAGAGTCACTGAATTTATGATAATTCTCGGGAGTAATCTTAATCCCTGTTTCACCCCTACCACTCTTGGGTTTAGTTCTAAGCTTTTGTATGACTAGGAAGGTATCTCTGTACAACCTTCTCAATAAGAAGACTAAGTTCTGATATTGATTTTCAAGATTCTTAAGAGCTGCTTTAGTTTGCTCATGTCTCTTAAGCTCTCTATCAATTTCATGTGAGATTTCCTAAAAATGTTAACAGAATTAATAAAAATTACCTGATTCCTTCCAAGACATTCAGCCTTTACTTGATCGAGTTCTGCCAAGACTGTGTCTAATTTCATCTTTAGAGACTTCAAGTTATTATCCTTTCGTTCAAGTTCCATTTTTAATTTCTTTATGGTTTCTCTATTCCTGTCGAATTCGTCATCATTCAATTTTTTAGTTTCATTTTGCAAGCTAAGCAAATCAATCTTATCTTTGAGGTCTTTAATGGCGCTCTCTTTTCTCACAATTTCTGCTTTTAGTGCTTTAATTTTCTCAATACTCTGTGCCTTTTCTTCTTGTAGTGTTTTTTCAGTTTGTTTTAAGGCCTCATACTTTTCTTTAAATTCCTTGAGCGAGCTGTCCTTTCTAACAGATTCTTTAATTTGCTTCTTTAATTTTTCTAGTTCTTCTTTGAGAGCTTCATTTTCTTTCTTCAACTCTTCTGATTTATTATCTTTAGTATCTTTGACGTTTCTCATATTTTGGATAAACTCTTTTTTTCTTTGAAGCTCTTCTTTCACTTGCTTCAAGGCTCTTAAAATTTAAGAGGATTTATTGAATCACAAATTACTGCTCTGATTCTTGAAGGTCGTGAACAAGCTTGTTATAACTCTCAGGTGAATACCAATTTTGTTTGACATTTTCAACTTCTTTTAACATTTTATTAATTTCATTCTTGTAATTTTTCTGCTGCTCATTGCTTTCTTTATTCATTCTTTTTATTTCATTCTATAGAAATTATAATGCTAAGAACTGCTCTTACTTGGAAAACTTCTTCAGATTTTTTTAATCTTTCGATTTCTCTTTGTAGATCATTATTGAGTTCCTGCATTTGAGCAAGCTCATTACTGAGTTTCTTATTATCAGCTTTAACAGTTAGTAACTAACAAATTATTGACTGATTGACAAACTTACTTGAGCTTCCATAGTGCTTATTTCTGTTAGTGTATCTTTTTTCTCTAACTGAACGTTTTCTTTATTTTGATCAACTTCAGTGATTATGGTGCTTCTGCTGAACTTAGTGTAACGTTTTTTCGTCATTGCGAGCTTTTCTTCATTCAATTTTGAAATGATTTCGTTTAATTTCTTGATTTCTGCTTTTAGGGCTTTGTTTTCATTTGCTAGAGTCTTTGATTTTTCTTTGATAACACTAATGGTGGAATCTTTCTAATAGCATTAAAGTGATAGGCATATTTCTTACATGGGCAATATGGCTTGCAGCATTAGAGTAATTCTCAAAGATCTTTTCAATATTCTTCTTTTCCCGTTTGGGAGATAAACTTCGCTTATGAGAGTCATTCTGATTAAAGTAGATGTTGATTTTAGCTTCTAGATCTTTGACATCGCTTAAGAACTTTTCTTTCAAGAAGCTTATTTGTTTCTCGGATATACCTAAGATAATTAACAAAATTAATGACTTCATACTGATTGCTTCTTCATATTTCTCATTTTGAGCAGCCATCTCTTCTTTCAAAGTCAATATAGTATTTCTGAGCCTCTCAATATCATTGCTGCTTTCAGCTTTGAGATCAAGTAGAGCTTTGTTATCTTCCTAATATATAAGCAAACAAAATAAACCCTACTCACATTCAATTGATTTTCGAGCTCTTGAACTCTCTCAGAAAGAGCTTTATTTTTCTTTTTCTCTTCATCAAGTAAGTTATAAATTTCATAACGATCTCTTTCTTTTTGTTCTAGTTCTCTTTCCCAAACACTTGAAGTTCCCTTTTTTTTGGTTAGAGATTTGTTTTCAAATGTACCTTGAGCACGGCATAATTATCCGATAATTCTTCATATTTTCTTTGGTATTCATCTAGTTGAGCTTCTAAGTGTTGAATCTTGTCTTGCAGTTCTTTTTCTCTCATTGCATTCTTTTCTTGTAAGGAGTTGACTATCTCCATCACTTTTTCTCCTATCTGTTGATCATAGCGACTGGTTTCATGAGCTATCTTTTCTTTTTCCTGTTTCATAAGGTTGATGTAATATGTAAGCTCCTCGAGGTCATCATAGATCTTAAACTCGTTCTTTTTAATAGTTTTTTTCTGTAGTTCAAGCTCTTCTAATGTTCCTAACATTAAGTATGTTTCATTTAAGAATAATACTCTTTTGTGATTCAACAATCAAAGTGAGTCTCTCATTTTCTGAAATGAAGTTAACTCTTTCTTTTTCGAGATCGGAGATCTTTTTTTCATAAACTGAGAGTTGGGACTCAAGCGATTCAATTCTGTTTCTCAATTTTATGAATTGGACGTTCTTGGCACCTGTATCCAAATCGTGGAATCTACTAGCACTTTCTAGATCTCTTGATCTCTTGAAATATTCAGATTCCTCTGTCTCTGAATTATATCCCTTTGCTGGAGAGTAATAATTCTTTTGATATCTTGAGTTGCTCTTCTTCTCAGATGACATTCTTCTATGAGTAGATGACTTTATCTTTTCTTTCAAGCTGAGGATCTCTTCTCTTAGCTCTTGGATGGTTTGCATGTACTGAGCTTCTCTCTGAGACATAGCATCAGTTTCTCTTCTCTTTGCGGCTAATTCATCGAAGTATTTTCTTTCGAGATCTTGTGATTCCTCGCGTAACATTTTGACAGCTTCCTGATGTGTTCTAGTTATCTTCTCGATTTCGTTATGTAAATCAATTTTCATTTGCTCTTTTTCTCTTCTTGCTTGAGACAAACTATTTTCTAGTTCCACAATTTGTGCTCTAAGTTCTTTTTCATTATTAACCAATCTCTGAGATTCTTGCAAATTATTCTCATTTAACATACTAATTTCATTTTTCAGTTTGACAAGCTTTGAATTTACTTAGCTTAAAGGGAAGATTACCTCTGCAGTTAGAGATTCATTCTTTTGATATAATGAATTTATTTCTTGTCTTGTCTCAGTAAGATTGTCCCTCAAAGTTTTGATCTGAGAATTCAATTCTGAAATATAACGATCTTTCTAAACAAATTGTTATTTGATAGTAGAGTTTATCTTACTCCTTCAATTGTTGTAATATGAGTCTCAAGCTCGTTTTCTAAGTCTGTAATTTTTTGTTTGAATTCTATATTGAGCTTTTTCATCATCTGAAGCTGATCATGAAGCTCTTCTAGTCTTGAATCATACTCTGATTGCTTTTGAGCCAGTTCTCTCTCTAGTTGGTTCTTTCTTTTTTCAAGCAAATCAGCTTTCTCTTCAAAGGATTGCTTGCTATCCAATTTTCTCCTTAACTCCTTTTTCTCTTCTTCAGTGGCTTTGAGATCATTTTGCAAGTCCAGCAACTGCTTCCTCATAGTAAATATTTCTTCTTTAAATTTCCTTTCATTTTCTCTTGATTGTTCTTCTACTTCGCTTAATTGCTTTTTGCAAGCAGCAAGTTTCTCTTTAAGATCATTTTTATCATTAAGGGCAGCTTCCAGATTATTTTGAAGTAACTTCTCTTTGTTCACGGCCAAGAGAATCTCATTTTCTAAGTTAGTTTTGATAGACTTTAAAATTTGATTTTCTCTTGCAAGATTTTCTGAAGAGGATGACATCAGAAGAGTGTTTTCCTTCAGGTTAGAGACTAAATTTGATTAGATTACTTGATTGCTTCTAGAGGCTAAATCCTCAATGTGGAGGGTTCCAGCTTTATCCTTATTTTCGACGAGCTTCATAAGTTCCTTCTTCTCTAGATTCCACGTTTCTCTTGCATTATCATATTCACTAGCTAATTGAAATGAAATTTTGAACAATTACGCTCGAAGCTCATTGTAGAGATTTTCCAATTTAGCATTCTCTTCATAGAGTTTCTGCTCTTTGAACTTAAGAGCAGAAATTCTAGCATTTAGTTTTGAAATGAGATTCTCATTCGCCATTTCCTCAGACTCTCTTGTTTGCTTTATTTCTATTCTTTGCGAAAGGACTTCAATTTCCTCGGCATATTTTCTTTTCTCTAATTCAGATTCCTGAAGCATCTTTTCAAGATTCTCATATTTTTTAATAAGATTTAGATAGCCTTCTCTTTCTCGATGCATACTATCCTCTAACTCTCGTATTTTAGAGTCATCAATGCCTTTAGACTCAGTTTCCGCTTGGAGTTCGACATCCTTGGCAACAACCTTTCTTGAAGACTTAAGCTCATCCAACTTACTCATCATCTCTGACAATTTCCCTTGGTTTGATTGGATGAGCTCTGACTTTTCTTTTCTTTCCTGGTTTAACTTTTCTTGTAAATCATGAAGAGATAGAGTCAGATCAGCGACTTGCTTCTCTAACTCAGCAATCTTTTGTTGATGGTTGATAATTCTACTGGATTCTTTAGATTCATCAAATCTGGAAGATGAATCAAATTCATAGCCCAACTCCTTGAGAATTCTTCTAAGACTATCAATTTCTTGATTTAACTCCTACAAAGTTTATTTATTATTGATGATATCTAGTACTTTTATTTTAGAAGATTTCTCCTCTAGCAGATTATCTCTCATTCTATCTTCTTGAGATTTGGCAGCTTCTAGTTCAAGAAGTTTAGTTTGCAAATATTGGATTGTCTTTTCTTTCTCATTGACAAGTCTTTGCATTTCTTCCTTCCCTTCCTGATGCCTGTTATAGAGCTCACGAATTAACTGTTCTCTTTCAACATATTCTTGTAACTGGTGTCTGTAGGTGTCTCTTTCTTGTATTGCTTCTGTATATAAGCTTTTGTTTCTCTGTGCTTCTCTGGAAATTTGCTCCAATTCTTCGGAGAGCTTCTCAATTTGAATTCTATACTTGGAGTTCTCATCTGCCCTTTGCTTGATTTCATCTAAGTAGTTTTCGGATGTGCCTAAGTATTTTTCGAGTTCTCTTTTCAGGGCATTAATCTGGTTTTCCTGATATACGAGGGTCTCTTTTAACTGGCTCTTCTCTCTTTGATCATTCTTAATAATTTCTTCATTCTTCATTAACAACCCTCTCTGGTCCTCAATCATTTGTGTTAATTTGAAGTAATCTTTCTGATCATATTTATTAAAATCAAATTCAAGTTTACTTCCATCTCTTCGATCTTTTTTTCAAGTTCAGCAATGGTTTCATCTTTTTGTTGGAACATCTCTAATATCTTTTGATTTTTCTTCTCATTTTGCAGTCTTTCTTGTTTGAGGGCAAGATCAACAATTGTATCAATATCGGGATTTGTTGACTGGAGTAGTTCTTTAATTTTTTGTAGATAATTCTCAGATGCCTTTAATTCGTTTAACTACCCTCTAATCATAAGTATTTTAACCTTACTTCTTTCTCGATTTTAGCTTTCTCATTAATCTCAATATCTATCCTTGTTTGTAATTTCTGAATAGTTTTATTCTTTTCTGCGAGCTCTTCCAAAAGATAATCATCATTCTTTCCAAGACCTCCTTGAAGTCTCCCTTCAGGCCTAACAAGTTATGTTTTGTTAACTAATTCTCCTACCTTGTTCCTTTCATTTTGTTAAGCTGTTCTTCTAGCTCTTCAATTTTGTTGGCCAATATAAAATTCTCTTGTTGGATTTCTGCTATTTTCTTCTCACTACTGCTCTCTTGCCTAAATGTTTGCTCTAATTCTCCGGACATCTGAAAAGTAGCTATTATGAATCAGGAGGTGTATCTTTAATTTAGTTTACGAGACTGACCAACTTCGCCTCTTTTCTGAATATGAACATAGACTTCGTCTTCAAAATCTCCAGACTTGATCGTCAAGAAATACAGTCTCTTGAGATTTTTAATCCTAGACTCTCAAATTGATAACATCTATTATACTCTTCCACGTGAAGTGCTATCTCTATTGCTTTACTTTGGTTAGGTTCGAGCACCATTTTGTATGGATTAAGACTAATAACTTTTGGATTGGAAGAATACACATCCTAAATGAACAATTAGTAGAAGATCAAAGCTTACGATGCTCAAAGGCTTATTAGAGTAGTTGAAGATTTTAATGTTCTCTGTGTAGACACGCCCCTCAGTTACATCTTTGAAAAATATCTCTTCTGGAAATACATTTAAGAGTTTTTCTTGCTTGCTCATTTTGAAATTCAAAATTACAAAATAAACATATAAAATAAAATTTAAACAAAACTGGTAAAGTAAAACAACAAGAAGAAGTAAGAGAGATAAGCATCAATGAGTCATATGAATTAGTCCGACGTAGTCGTCATAATCAAAACCCACATTGTCAAGAATTGAAGCCCACTTAGAATATATAAAACTGTGCTTGATTTGAGATTTTGCAAACCTAATCAATAAGACTCTGATGAATAAATAATGATTTGAATGTCGGAAACAATGGCTCAACTGAACATTTAATTAATTAAATGTTAGTGCGACTATCTCCGATTTGTTCTAGGCTCCATATGGAACCACTTGCCAGATGAAGTTTGACAAGAGGACGGAAATCGAGCCCTGAAAATTTGAAACAAAACTTACCTAATTCATTTCCAAGAGCAATTCCAGCTGCATGAACTTGAAGCTCAGCATACTAACAAATTAAGTCCTTAGGTGTCAAAAATTTACCATGTAGTAGACAAAACTGATTGAGAAATACAAACTAACTACCCAACTGGCTATTCCGCCAAATAACAAGTCAACCAAGAGAATGATGCAAAGCCTATGAATTAGTTAGACAGAATCAAACTATTATTTACCCAACAAACTTATAATTTAAGAAAGCAATTAAGTCATAGATGCTCAAAGTTCCAACTTTTCCGATAATAAGGACAAGTTTGTAAAGAAGGACCTCTAGAATAGCAAACACTAAGCAATTGGTAGTATATCTTCCAATCAAATCGGGATTGAACCTAGCAATCAACAAAAGATTATCAATGAATACTCTTCTCCAACTCCTCTTAGGAGACAGATCATTAAAATAAAAGTCATAAAACCCATGAGTGGGATGTAAAGATCAGGTGTTAGTAGTCTTCTTCTAATTCGGTTAAAAAGAGAAGAAGTTCATAAGTACTTTTGATAATGCTCATTCTCGGTCGTGGTCATGCCAACACTTGGATGTGAGTAATCATAACTATCAGAGTAGGAATCCTATTGAAAATGATTTAGTTAATGATTAAACTTACGCTCTTAGTGAATGGAAAGATGATTTTAAGGAGTTTTTTAAGAACATATCTGTTATCTATGTTGAAATAGCTTCTGATAGTTGAATTAAAGAGATAATCCGTAAATGAAAACTCTGGAAGCCTTAGAGATAAATAAGCGAATACACATATCGTACCTAGCTGGCATATTCTGATTGATAATATTTCTTCCAAATTGTTGGACCATAGGATTTTGTATCAAACCAATTGCATCCCCAAGGAAAGCATTAGGCTGTAGTTGAGCATAGGATCCAGAGGGCTCTAAATACTCGGTTAGATTCAAAGAAAATTACCATAAGGATTCCTTAGATTAGGGTTAGGATTGTACCCAGAGTAATATCCTGAGCTCATTTTTAAATAAATTTCTGTGAATTATTATCTACAGGCTTAGGACTCAATTAATCACACTCATAAATTGACACGACATTTATAAAATAGCGACAACATGTATGATTTGTGTATTGGCGTAATTAGTCGATCTTAGATCTTTCATAGATATGCTTGACAAATGCCATACTTGAGAGAAAGCCTACACTTCCCATCATCTATGAGCAGTCAAATAGGCTAGTGATTGAAATTACCAAAAAGACAGCCAAGGAGAACAGGAGTGAATATCCGAAATAGTAGGATACCTGTAAAAATCCAAACATTTCTGTTTTTGCAATATAAAAGTATATTGAGTAGAGGAACACAAAGAATCCGGAGGAACTTTCAAGTAAGTTTCATTGTAGATAATTTTACCCTCCATAAAAGAATGATCGCCACCACCAACGATAGTCAAGAGAATTTAGTTGGAAGTAAGTTAGCACAATTGAAATGCAGGCTAAATCATGTTAATTAATATTTCTAATGCCTTACCAGTCATGTTCAAAACCATCACGAAGACCATAAAGATCATTCCATACATAGTGTAGATCTTATGACCCCACATGCTTGAGTAGATATAGTAAAGCTCAACATGCATGGCACTATCTCTTTAATCATTGAAAGTGGTATTTGTACCTAAAAGGCAATAGTCCTGCAATAAAGACAGTGAAAAATGGACTATGATAGAAAGGAAGTTTTGGAATGGGTCTTGACATCTTTGGTAATTTATCTCCTACATCAACAAGGGTTTCATCCATCTTCATTCTCCCAGTAATTCCTCCAATTATGCTGAGAGGTAAAGTAACAATCAACCACATCAATATCACAAAGACTACTGAGCCAAATGGGAGAGCTGCTGTGGAATGGGATGCCCAAGCAATATTATTTAACAGCATAGCAATCAAGAATAATGGGGCAGGGAAGAGAATTGCCGTAGTTAATATATTGAGTGCCCAATGGGTACCTCCGAGATATTTATAAAAACGAGCGCTTATTACTCCTGCAATAACTAAAAGTAAATATCAATGATTGAATTGCTACCTGAAGTCAATGAATATAATAAAACTGAAGCAGTCAGAATTGAGCCTTTATGTTGATAATACATTCCCAGAACTCCCATTATAAATAATATCAGAACCTAAAATCTCGTGAGAATAACCATGCTATGATTTACCATTAGCACTAATTGGAAGCCACTTCCAACAGCAGCACAAATCAAATTTCTTTGGCTAGGACATTTAAACACTTCTATTCTGATGAGTTTCCATAACATATCATCATCTGATTAATGTGTCAACAAATCTCAATCAAAATACCTTTTTTATCTCCTTCTAAATCTCCAGAATTTCCCATCTCAGTCTTAGAAATTCTTTGGAGAATCATCCAGACTAGTATCACCAAGAAGGTGACAAGGAAAAATGCATTCAAGAAAGAGAACCAGTGAATTTCATCGTTAAAGTATGAGTCATTTCCACTTTCAATTTTGGAGGGTTTAAATAAAAAACGTACGTATTAATCTCTGGGGTTGTAGCAAGAGTTTCTTTCCAGAAAACTGAATATGAAAACTTCACTTGATATTCCTTCTTGTCATCAGTTATGTTCACAACATGCTTGTTTGGGTCAAAGTCAATGTATGCTTTAATAATTTTCTACACAGATTAGTCATTTCACAACTTCGACTACTTCGGTTTTTTTGTTGTAGAAGATATTAAAGTTCAAATGCTTGACTAGGTAAATATCTCCATTCTTAATATATCCAACAACGTTCCCAACTGCGAAGTCCTCTTTGGATATAAAATATTCTGTCACAAAAATATTTTACCTACAAAGAGCTCGAAAATGTAATTTTGCTTAATGGCGTTTCTGAATTTTTCTATCTGGTCTTTAGTTAATGTTACATCACAGATTTCTCTGTTGATGGTATTATCTTAGATTGAAAAATATCTCAACAACAATTTTACTTCTGAATTCTGCTTTATAATATGAGCTCATCTTTCTATTTCCACTCAAGTTTTCTCCAATAGTTTGTGGTTCTTCATATGCATCTTTTGGTTGACAGTATGGTAAATCGTAATATCTCAGGGATGAATATTAATAAAACCAAACAATACCGGTACGATTCGGTGGGATTTGCATAAGGAGATATCTTGTTTACCATAATCCTAATCTCATCGCCTTTTTTATAACTCCAACAAGTGATAACAAGACACAAACAAATTAACAATATTTTCATCTGCCAAGATATTTGTTGTTTAATCAAATATTACGAGTAAGATGAGAAAATTTTATCTTGAAATAAATAAAAATCAAATTAACCTGAGAAACGTTTTAAAAAGATGAGAAGGTATAGATTTCAAGAAACATGTCAGTAATTTTATAAGGGGTGCCAGCGGAAAATATCAAGCAAACTCTCCTACAACAATTGGTCAAGACGCTGAGGAGTCTCGACACAGTGACCTTAAGAGATCGAAAAATAGACATCTCATTATTGTCGATCAACTAAGAAAGAGAGTAAAAGTATCAACTTTAAGCCTTAACAAACTAGGAAGATGAGTGGAACAATAGATTTTACTTGAATCAGATTCCAGCTTACAATTGTATGGAAGACAAATACTGTGAGAGTATTGAATTACCTGAAATTTTTCTTACTTTGAAAGCTTACAAACAAATTCTTGCAAACAGAAAAAGAAGGAAGAAGTTGATCTTGAAAAGAGAGTATAATGCATAATAACCAAAGCGTAATCTTCACTAGGGTTGAGGACAAGGTCATCTTTGCTCCTGGAAAAATTAGAAAAAAGCATAACGAAGAAAATCTCTCTGAAATGAAGAGGCCAGAGTCTGTAGATAGATTTTCCAACAGTTCGTTGGTTATGAATATAATAATGATATTAGATTTCAGAATAAAGTCGAACCAGAATCCCAGAGAAACAAAATCTCGAGAATCAAAACGTCCTGCTTCCATGGCACGAAAGAAGGATGAAAATGTGGAGAAACGTAACTGGGAGGAAAAGTTATATGAAGTTTGGAATAACCATCATATCCCATCCTTCCATCGGTGAATTATCATAATTCCTTCGCTAATGCATTAGAGAGGTTTTCTTGAAATGTGAAAATCCCATTAATCTTAAACAAACAATCGAAATCATAAAGAAGGAAATAGATGATCTCGAAGGAAACAGATCACCTATTCAAGTAATAGAGCATAGATATATCTAAAACTCTGTAGAATGCATTAAGAGCAGTTACAGCTCGAGAAAATTGTTTGAAACAGCTAAGAGAACTCATAAAAAAACTTCAAAATGAGTTAAATGAAAGCACAGATCAAATCAATCACGATCAAATTGTGGAAAAAGCTTCTGAACTTCTTACTCACTTGAGAATCCTATCTTTAAATGTTGTTGAGTCAATACTTCGCTGGAGGGATTATATACAACAAATCTATTACATTAATAGAGGTGTTGTAAAGCCAAATCAAGCAATAATGATTCCATTCATATATAATGAAGTCAATTACTTGATTAAGGTAAAAAACAAAGTCTAATTCAATCTAATCAAATTAGATGAAAAATGATACTCGCAACTTTATTGAAACTCCTTTGTCCAATTACTTCAACTTCTCTTCAAAAAGTGATCCCTTCCTTGTGTATCCATCTAAAGAGATAAACGAAGAAAATAAGACTATTCTCTATATATCTAAAAATTTGATAAATCGTATAAGGGCAAGGTAAAGGTATCAATATATTTGAATAATCTAAAAGTGAGCTTGTGATTCTAGAAGAAAGTGTTCAAGAGCATATGGCCGAGAGACAAAATCAACCTAGTTCTCAAAACATTGGTAGTAAACTGGTAGATACTCCTTCCAGCATTGAAAATTCTCATCGAAAGTAAACCAAAAAATTAAGTTATTTAATGACTAGCGATGGCAGACCACCAATCAAAATTAGAACTACTGGATTATATAAATCACCCCAAAAAGCCAACAAGCCTTCCAAAAATGAATCCACGAATGATATGAAGAGCGAGCATAGCCATGAAAATATTGTTCAGAATACTTCTAGTTCTGGTGTAAAGAATAAATCAACTGCTCAAAAGCAAAGAGATACTATTAACTCTGAAGCTTCACCTAACAAAGACAAAAAGCCAGTTGAGCAGGAAAATCCAACATTGAAAGAGAATCAACATCAACCAGTACAACCAAACAATCATCATGTCGAATCAAATGAAAATCCTAAACTCGAGAAGAAGTCTATCGAAGAGACTTCCCCCAAGATGCCAACTAAACAGATATCATCAACCTCTGATGAGTTCATGAGACCACTGGATATATTTGAGGATGAATTAGCAACCAATTTAGAGAAGTATCTTCTCTCAGTTGATGATGGCATGAAACAATCATTCATCAGCGATCCTGCCGATCTCCTAAGGAGAGCAAACAATGGTCAGGATCCACTTTGGTTTGAATTAGTAGAAACAGGACAGAGAATAGGTCTTGCTGTAACTCATGTTGATAATACTTATTTTGCTGCCAGAAGGTTAATTATCCTGCATTTCTCTGTTCTTAATAGAACACACTATCAAGAATATCTTCAAAAGTTTGTTGACTATCTTTGGAAGAATGAAGAATGTGATGAGATCAAGATCAGCTTGTATCACATTGAAGATGAAAATCATAATATGGGCGCTGATAAAGAATTACAAGACTCAATCAAAAAATTAGGATTCCGTTGGAAACAGCTCACAAATGATAAACTAACTGGAAAAAGATACATAGATTTCCTTATGAAAAGACCAGAAAACTGTCCTTGTGAAATTCAAAAGATGTATACTAAACCTGAACTTTGTTAAAGTTATTTTAGAGATGATGAACCGATTCACATAGACAGCATCGTTGTCTTCTCAGATTTCCAGGATCAAATTCCGATGAATAATCAATTCAATAGTAAATTGTAATCTGCTCAATTGTTAATTTTCAAGCTTTGATTGATAACAGATATACCATTATTAATGGTATTTTGGCGCATTGTGATGAGAAGCTGGAGAGATTGAATGATAGCAACAACAAAAGAAATAAAAATTACATTCAAGTGATTGGTTCTAGCGTCGCTCAAAATGGTATTCCAAAGATTGGAAACTTAACCGGGAAATTTGAAAACTTGAAAGAATTGGATAAGTTCATTGCTGAAAATTTCAAAGAGAGTAATATTGATTACATTCCTAAGATCCCTCCACATTTGGAAACCAGCTTAGTACATTATCATTTCATTTAGCTCATCATTGTAGTTCACAACATCAATTCTCAATCTTGTCTACAGATGGAGATCATTCAATGTGACTAATCATAAAATTGGCTCAAAGACTTATAAGTATTTGAGGATAAATAATGTAAGCTCCAAGGGTTTCAATTATTAAATAACAGAATTCTGATTTGATGAAATTCAATTCCTCATACTGTGATTCTTCGATCTTTTTCATTCCTACAGATGATAATGAGGTCAACATATTCATTACTGATGATGGTATCCATTTGAAATACGCATTTTAAGATTTTAGAAAAATTAATTGCTGAAGCAACAAAACCAGATGAGATTATTGAAGATATCCTAACCAAAGTATTTTCTGTAAGTTCCATCCTAGTCCAATAATTAATATTTTAGGGCCTTGATAGAAATCCAGTTGCATTCCAAGAAGATGTCTGGATTCCATTCTTCTCTATACATGGCAAACATATAAATCTCGAAGATGTTAAATCAATCCTCAAAAAAGATTCTAAAATAAACTTCGTAAGCTTTTCAAAAACCAATTTAGAAATTTCAAGGCCTCCCAAACATTTAAAATTCAACTTAATGGAACAAACCTCAGAGGAAATCTAAAGGTTAGAGCTCAAGAAAATAGCAAAATAATTCAAAAGCCCTTCCTTTATGGTAAAACTTAATTAGAGAAAACTAAATTCACTAGGTGTTTTACATGATAAAGTGGACTTCCCTCTATTTGCTGTTCTTGTAAGACCCGATGATTTCCTTGAATATGTAAATTAATACCGCTGTAATTTCTTGTAATTTTTTATGATTAGTTACCTCTGAATGATGAGACTCTTACCCTATGATTTGTTGCATTTTTTAGAACATTTGAACATATAAGTTTTGAATTATTATATAAATCCGATACTTGAATATAATTACTTCAAGAAGGGATTAACAGCTTCAGGATTGAAGATAGCTCCATAGGTATAATATAAAAAGAAGGAATCTCTCAGGGTAGTAAACATACCTCTTCTAACTAAACAGCTTGAGCAAAATAAGTAAGATTTTACGTTTGAGGGAGAGAACAATCCAACTCAATGTCACACCCATGTGAGCAAAAGTTCTGTAGTCTTCATTTACAGTGAAGACAAAATCTCTTTTGAAGTCTAAAATATGGATATTTATGAAGAAGATTTACTTGATAAATAAGCTGGTCCTTCATTATTTAAAGTAGTGTACTCTTTCTTGGCAACTTCAAAGTAGTTCTAGTTACTAAGTCCAATTAATGTTTGGTCATACCTTAGCAAGGCCCCAATATTCACCATAGGCGGAAGAAATATCTCCGAAAGTTGACCCAAGGGTACTCTTAATGGAGTCCCAGACACCTTGCTCTTGAGTTTGGGAAGGAGTTTGAGTAGAGAGGTTATTATCCTTGTTGTCGCTCATAAAAGCGAAAATAAATTAAAGCCGAAATTATATTTGCAATTTTCATTTCGATAACATTGATATTGTTTCATTATCATTTGTAGAAAATATGTTCTCTAAAGACAGTTTTTCTAGCTTCCACTTTGATTTGTTTTATTATGCTTATCATTTTTTTCTTCCGTTTTCGTATCCAAATATATTTAAATTTTGAAAAAATGGGCAAAAGTAAGAAACCTGTCCTTGACGAGACTCCTTCAGAAAGTAGGACAAAAAATGTCTAAACTAAACTCATTAGGTGATCACGACTCAGAAAGTGACTTCGAAGCTAAGCCTGCCAAAGGAAAGAAAAAGGCTAAGAAAGTTGATGAAAGTTTTGAAGATGATGACTACTCTGATTACGATTCAGATGCTGGAAAGAAAAAAAAGAAAGGAAAGGCCTCTACTGACAAGAAGAGTAAAAAGATAAAAAAGGAAGAGGTTTCCACAAGGAAAAAGAGTAATAAATCTGAACAAAGTGAGGAAAAGCCAAAGAAAGCTGCCAAAAAGCGCTCTAAGAAAGGAGGTGATGATGAGGATGAGGAAATCTTATTCATGCCAGGCCAGAAATATCCAACCCCTCCAGATGTAAGCAAGATTTTTCAATAAAATTTCCTTTTGTCGAACATCAATATACTTATTTGGTAGGGTGACCCTTCTAGAGCATTTTACACTAGTTTGCTTGAACAAAAACCTGATAGTAAAATGGCCAAAAAATGGTGTCTTGAGTATGGATGCTTAGATCCCGAGACGGTAATAACGACTTATAATCTGAGTAATTCTCGTAGGCAAAAGTCATTTTGGAAGAGTTTGAAAAAGAAAAAAAGAAAAAGAAATAGAGAATATAAGTAGGAACAAAAATACAATATTTCGGACTTCCTGTTATTTGTCTTTTTGCATAGTTTAAATCAAATTGTAATGAATATGTGGAACTTATATATATTATTGAGTCTCAGGGACCCTATAAGCAGGTTATTTGTTCAAATGAAGACAAATTATAAAAAATTTTTAATTCGCAAATCAGGCATAAGAATGAAAGGCCTTTTCACATTTGGATCCAGGAATTTCATCAAGAGTCCCATTTTTTTAAATTGTTCTTTTGTCTTAATGACTTATTACTTTTTCGTAAAGACAATGGATGAACTTTGGGTAAGTTTAGCATGTTCAATTTATTAATCAGGTCCAGTTTAAAAATAATATTCTTAAACTCCATCCTGAACTCTTTGAACCTTATTCCCAAAGATACAATGATCACGAATGTACAGATTTTAGATCAATTGATGAAGTATTTATTATACAGAGAGAAATTTGATTTGTAGGAAATCAAAGATGTAATGAGCCAGGACAAACGGAAGAATATAGTGCAAACACTCATAGAAAATGCTTCTAAAGGCCAATAAGTTTCTTTCTATCTTCCATTTTGTAAAAATATATTTAACTTAACAATTAAAGTATTAACTATTTCAGAATAAACAATCTCAATAATGGAAAACTCCCAAATTCGAGAGGATACATCTATGAATGAATCAAGTCTTCATAATCATCGAGTGCTTTTTAAAAAACAAAAATCACACAGTACAGTTTATGGGGAATCTATTCCTGAAACCCAAATTATAAGACAGAAAAATAGTTCTTTGTCTGGAAAAGCTTTTACTTTAAAAAAGGTTGAGAATAAGCAAACAAGTATAAATGAACATGATCGCAAATTGCCCTCAAATGAAAAAGGACCCATAATTAATGAGCTTCACAATCAAATAGGGCATCATAAGAAAAATGAATCATTGGACAAGAACATAATGACCAAAAAGCAACAGCAAATTTCAAAAGGAAATAAATTCTCATTAAACACATCTCTAAAAATGTTTCATTTTAAAACTGGCTCACGACAGTTGGATTCAGTTTCAAAAAGAAGCCCTTCATTTAGCAACAGCAATCTTCCAACAGACTTGCCTTCAAATAAAGTAAATTCAAGCCAATTACAATTTAATATCAACTAGATAATGTCAACAGTAAGTTCTAGCAGACCAGTTATGTCAACGCAAAAAGTTATAATTGGAAGCAAGGAGAGACAGATGACTTCCAAACCAATTTTTCAAAATCTCTTCGAAGATTTGAAATCTTATACTCAATACAAGTATATAGAATAGGAGGTTTGTTAAAAATTATAGGGCTTCAATGAGCCATCATTCAAAGTTCATCACTAATTTAAAATATCCTTTCTTCTTTGACGATAATATTGAGAATATAGATCCTGAAGAAGGACAACGAGTATAAGATCTACAATAGTGATTCATTCATGTTCTAGGTGGAATACTTTGATCAAAATATTTTTGAGAAAGCTAATTCCAAGTTGATGTCTAAATGGAGAGATGTAAGATAAATACTTTTAAAATTAATAGAATAGGAAATGAAAAAGAAAATTGATGCCAAAAGAAATAAAAATTAGCACATGAAATAGATGTTAGATCCTTCAAGAACTATCCTTTCTAAACTTTTTCCCTGATAGTTTTTAATTGCTTATTCTTATTTTGTTTATTTTTCAAAGTATAATTTTCATGGGCTTTCATTAAGAAACATAATGTATTATAATAATTAAACATCAAAACTTTGAAGAAGTAAGACAAGAATTTATAAGTGACTATTATTTATTGAAAAGAAAGTTGGAAGGCTTTTAGTCTCTCAAGTATGTTAGAAAAGTCAGGCCTCTTATCTGGATCATGATTCCAGCATTCAACCATGATCTCATACATCTATCGAATTAGAGCTGATATATTATTATACTTTACTATTTTAGGACAATCGAAAGGTATAAGAGAAAGATCAGGGCGTCCTTTTTCTAATGAGACGTATCTCATAATTGCAACTGGTGTATTTAAATTCTGATATGGAGTTTGTCTTGTCAATATTTCCCATAACACGATCTAAATGGAATTAACAGGTCTCTTTTTTTAATTCTACTGCAAACGAATAAACGTCAGCTTTGACTGTGTATTGTTTGTTTTCAAAAATCTCAGGGGCCATCCAATGCTAATTAATATAATGACAAAACATAAAACTCTACATATGTTCCCATCAATCCAGTCATCTTTTCTTGATTTAGCTCCTGGGCTTTAGCTAATCCAAAATCAGCAAGCTTTACTGTAAATCTTTCACTTCCCTTTTCAATAGGCCCATCAAGCAAGAGACTAGATACTTAGAATAATTAGGCTTATTTACTTCAGTGATTTCAAATCTCTATGTATAATTGGTGGATCACAAGTATGTAAATAATTCATTCCACAAGCTATATCTATTGCCATTTTTAACCTCTGGCGCCAATTTAGAGGGAATTCCTTTCTCTTATGAAGCCATTCAAATAAAGTTCCTCCAAAGCAAAATTCCATAATGACACAAAGCTCGTTATTATTCAAGCTAACTCCCATAAAGTTTACGAGATTATGATGAGGCCTTAGTTTCATCAAAGCGGAGATTTCTCTTTCAAATTCTTTCTTTCTGTTCTCAGGCATATTATTTAGTCTCATTTTTTTGATTGCTTGAAATGTTTATTTATTGAATCAAAGAAATAGTTACCGACGTCAGTTCCTCTCCAGATTCCTCTATAAACTTCTGCAGAGCCACCTGATCCAATTTGCTTAATAAACTTAAGTTGCTTATAATCAATAATCCAATCTGCAACGTCTATGAAAAATTAAGAAATGAATGAAGTAATTACTCTTTGAGACTTCATGATAGATGAACTTTTTTAATTGAGTTGAAGTAATATCCTTGTTGGACAAAGAAGGGTCTGAAGTTTTAAGTTTGTCCAGTTCATCATCCTTCATTTTTTTTATTTGTTGAGGTTGAATGGGCTTTTTCTCAATATTAGTTTTCAAATTTTGAATATTAAAAACATCCTCCCAATCATTTTTTGGGGCATTTTGTTTTTGTACAGGAGGATCAATCCCTTCAAAATTAAACCAATTTTCTTGAGATTGAGTAGAAGGCAGCTGATTTTTATTTGCATTTGGATTATTCTTCTTAGGAGCAAAGAGTTGATCAAACATGTTATCTATAAGACTAACTTGCTTAGGATTTACAACAATATGTTGTTCGTTTGTAATCTTGGCAACTGGATTTTGGTCAATGATATTTTGTTTCTGGCTAGGAATGACCTGATTTTTTTGGAATGAGACAGGGACTTCATCAAGCAAGTTCACAAATTCAGCTTGTTTACTTTTATTTTCGTTGTATTGGGGAATGGGATTTGGCATCCTTTTACTCAGATCACCCATTGGGGCGTTGCCTTGTTGATCTTTTTGGCTGTTTTCTCTTACTCTGTAGATATCATTTTGCTTTATTTCTTCTTTCATATATCCTGGATTATTAGCTTCCTTCCAGTTATTCTGTTGGGCTTTAGAATTAGAATAGTTTTTGATCCCATTTTCATATAGCAAGTTTTTCCCACCATCTCCCACAAAAAATTCTTTTTGAAGCATAATTTCATGCTGAAGATCATTATCAGTCTGTTTAAACATTGGAATATTAATTGACTGATGAGAGAACTCCATATACACATTATCCACCTCTTGATCCTGCTTTAGAATTTCTATGACTCTTTGATTTACTTCTACATTTCTTTGCTGAGGTTGATTTACTTGAGTTCTAGATTCTGCAGATTTAGATTCTAAAAGATGAGAGCTATGCTGGATTAAGGATACCATAAAGGGATGGAATCAGAATGTCTTTAGAAAGATCTTGTCTTCCTTGGACATTATTTTGAATATTATGACCTTTGGATTCAATGGAAGGCCTTCTTTTGAGTGTATGTTGATTTGATTGATAGATTCCTCTTTCGTGCTCACCAGACAAACTGTGAAAGTGATGTGTTCCTACAATATTAATTATTTTTCGATAATTTACTTTGAGGTTCTCTTGAATTTTGCCTCACAAAATTGTTTTGGTTTTGCATCATTGGTTGATGATTAAAGATTTGTTCCTCAATTCCTATCATGTGATGTAAATCAATATCTTGCACTGCAAGCCCATAGCTCAATGGTATTTTTATTCCACAAATTGAATTTTTGGTGTTTAGAAATTTTAATAAGTTGAATTTTTTGTTTTGCTGATTTTGAAGAATTGGAATTTCTTTTATTCTTTGAATAAGATCAGCTGGTAATATCTGAATGATTTTGCTTAATTGTTGAATTTCTTTAATTTGAGCACATTTGTCGAAGAAGTCCAGAATACTATGAAACGCCTTATTGAATTTTTCTTCAAAGCGATCAATGATATCTAGCACTATAGCAGCATTTACATCGACGGAAACGTAATTTGTTGCATGTTTAAATGAAGCAATGAGATGAGTAATCACAGATAATAAGCAATACTCCTCATCAAGAATTGAAGTAGCTATACTACATTGGATTTTCCAAAGATGATTATTGAGCAATAACATCTTGTGAAATTTGACAACCAGCTCCAAGAACTTTAAAAGGTCTTCTATAACAGGAGCCGAGATTGGAGTCAGATTATTTGAGGGATGGGAAAAAAATGGATTCATGGAGTAGTTTCCTTCAAAAATCTTTAAATATTTCGAATGAAGATCGAATTTCTTGATAAGAAGCTCAGAATATTCAACGATTAACTGAGTAGTATAGATATTTCGTTTATTATCTTTGCTGGACTCCAACCCATTCTCAAGTATAATTTTCCATGCTTGATTTATTGAGTAAAGCATGTCTCGTGGAGAGATACTATCTTTCGCTTGCCCTTTAACATAAACCTGATTTGGACCCTTCTTGAAATAATTGTGCAAGACAATTAACATTTTGGTTATGATAATAGTACTTTCTGGATTCTTTGCATACTTTTTGTGAAGGAGAGAATAAAACTTTTTGATTTTCTCTGGTTTGTGCCATGCTTTGATAATAAGATACCTCACATATTTTTGATGGGGACCATCTTCATTTTCTTCAAGAGAACACAGAATCCAAGCTTCGGTTTTTGTCGTCAGTTTTGTAATATAGTCTTTTAAGTTTGAGATAAATGATTTTGATGGCTTTGATTCAACATTTGAGACAGCTTTTTTAATCTGACCGTCTTGATTAAATGAAATGTCATGATTATGGCCGAAACTACTTTCTTCAGTGTATTGTCGATGGCCGTGCACATTCATATGTTTAATCGAATTAAATAAATGTGTTGGGATTGAATTGAGGTGCATTTCGAAGTATCCTATCAACTCTGCAGTGTTAGGCCTTTCTTTAGGGTCATGCTTTAAGAGTAGTGGAATCAAATCCATCAGCTCTTTGTTATATCTTTTGTCTTTTGGAATAAAATACTGTCCATTAATAATTGAAAGCTTGGTCTCAAAGGGTTGCTTCTGAAAACACAATATGTACAATAAACATCCTAGTGCCCAGATGTCAACCTTCTCAGTAATGGGAAGATTAGAGTAAAGATCACATTGTTCTGGAGCCCTTATGGTAGGAGTGGTGTTTTTCTCAATATCACTCTCAATCTCGACTCGGTTATTACTATTAATTTCTTTTATCATCCTAGTTGTTATACTTCCAAAATCTGTCAGCTTAAATTTGCCATCTTCACCAAGCAAGACATTTTCTCCTTTCAAATCTCGATGGGCAATCGGTTTTGGAAGTGTATGCATTTGATGAAGACCAAGAATAATATCTAGTATAATTTGGTATATCTGACTTTCATTAAAGGTCATTCTCTTGTCTACAAGCATGCTTATTATGGATCCACGAGAGCAATTTTCAAGAATAAGGCAACAATAGTTCTCTCCTTTTAGATTAACATTATCTTTATAAGCTGGGCAATAAACTATATTGTCATGTCTTGGAATATTTTGAAAAGCATATTTTTCATTTTGATAAGAGATGAATGACTTTTGATCTGATGGGTTTATGATCTTAACTACATATCTGGGATCATCAGTTGAGTAAACATATGAAAATGAACCAGATCCAATTTGTTCTTTTAACTTGAGACGAAAGGATCCGTTTAGTTCGATGATACACCCTGAAAATTTTTTCATAGAACAATTCAATAAAATGATAATAATTTCCAAATTTAGCCTGAAATCCTTTTCTATGACCTTGCTGGGCTAAATGCTTATTTCTGCAAAAGAAGCCATTGCACACACAATTGAAGTCAATACTGATTAATTCTGACGAGAAAAACTATAAATACTCTTGCTGCTTGATAAATAGTTATTTTTAAAAAAATATCTTGATTATGGAAAAAAGTAAATCATGGAGAATTTATTTTCATTAGGTTAGGTTTTAATACAAAGAGAAAAGACGGACCAAATATAGAAGATTATGAGGAAGAAGAAGGCATGGATCTTGAAACTTTGGAGATAAATAGGACTTTAGATCAAAATCAAGGAGGGATATTTGATCCTGAAGCTGTAAAACATGGATACGCTAAATTAACTAATAGGTTGAATTGGTGAACGTTGATTTCTTATTCTTGGATCCTCACCCTGGCCAATTTCATTCTGTCAAACTGTTAATCAACAGCATGCTTGATGGAATGAGTTACAAATCATCAGCGCTTGCAGACATTATCTGCAACCAAGTATAATTGTTGGGTCTAAAATATAAATTAAAGGCAGTTGTAGGAACCATGATTGGTGTGGACGATGAAGATGAAAAACCTGAAGAGAGAAGTGTTCTGGGATTTGCCACAATCTTGAACTTGAAATACTATCAGGTAACTCTTTTGGTCAGGGAATAATTATTTAGAATGAAGATGTAATGAAAGAGATCATTACCTATGTGCTAAACAAGAGTGATGCTCATAATGATAAACATAATGAATTGCTTCAAATACTGAAGGAAGAGCCTGAAAAAGTTGGATTAGTTATTAATGAGAGAATGATCAATTTGAGTCCTCAACTAGTTCCAACATTGCATAATCAGCTGCTTGAAGATATCAAGTGGGTTATCCAAGAAAATGGTGAAGAGGCAGCTTTATTTGATCTAAAATACTTGCTTTTCTTGTCAAAGTATTTATGACTATTTTTGGTCTCAATCATAGATGCTATAAGGAATTGAAAAAAACCCAAAAGAAAAAAAATACAGGCTATGAGGAGTACATGTACAACAAATTCGAAGATTTTGTGTTTTTACAAAAAGCCCCAATTAAGTTTAACTTTGAAGCCCATTCTGCTAGAAATTCGGCTGGTTTAACTAACTTGGAGACAGAGCAAGATGAGCAGCTATGCCTACGCCTAGTAAGTTAGCACTGAAATTAATTAACAACATCAGATTTATATGATCTCCTTCGAAGATTATTACAACGCTGTACAAGAGTTGCCTAATTATTTAGTTAGTTAAATTCTCTAATTTTTGTCTCTCAATGTGTAATATTGTTCCTGCTGGTCTCATGAATTTAAAATTTGAGATAAAAATTGTATCTCAATAAATGATCGAAAACCCAAAATCCAACCTTAAGCTCTTGCTGACATTCTTGGTATGCATAGGCTTATTCAAAATTGCCTCTGGACTCCATGAATTTCCAGTCTATAGATTAATAGCATATGAAGAAAATGGGCAAACATTCGGATCAAAAATCCCTTCTTTCAATCTCGTTGGATCTCACTTTTCTGGGGATTTGTTAAGAAAGTTAGCTATTATTCATTTTTCTGAGATCAACAATGAGTCGCTATCTGCATTATTAGGAAAGAAGATAGCTGGTTTGCTGATAATTCTTCCTCAAACTTCAGATGCACAAGAATCAAACACATGGGAAGCTATTTATGACAAATTAGTTTCGAAAACTACTTCGATACCTGTTTACCTTTGTTGGGAGAATGACATAATTTTGGAATTTTATGAGAAATCCAGAGCAAGTCTCAACAACGTTGCACCTTCAAGGTGAGAGAATTCTAGACTTAAATCAATTCTAGACATGAAAGGTCTGATATAGAATCAAGCATGAACTTTATTATCTCAAGTTCAGAACCCAAGTTATCAAAAACTGTATCAGTCGAAGATTTTTACGTAATCTATCATATGCAAGAACTAATTATTTACCAGGGCGTTTTGGATGAATCCACACCACTCAGCAAAGTTTCTGGAGTTTCTAGTCCTATAATTTTAGTTATCTCGAGCTATGATAGTTTCACTTTTGTTCCTGATGCAAATCTCGGAGTCAGCAAGTATACTTCAGGTGCAATTGCCTTAATGAATGTTGCAAAACATCTGTCAACTTTATATGAGCTTAACAATCAAAACTTAAGGTAAGTTAATGAATAAAAGCTAATATTCAAAGATATAATATTGTCTATTACTTGACTTCATCAAAAGCCTTCAAATATGAAGGACTTCAAACTTGGTTAAACAAGGCTGAAACCTCAAAAGTTGTTAGCAGAATTGAATATGCCCTATTATTGGATTCTATCTCTTCAGAGAAGACATTGAACTTAGCAACCTTCAATGAGGATACAAACAAAGATGCTGTAGAAAATGCTTTAAGAGTAAAGACCAAAATCAAAACATCTTACCTCTTTAGCTTTTCAATAGACTCTCGAAGGCATATAACTTAACCTTGAATGTTGAAAGAACAGGCCAACACTTTTTGAGTAAGAAACTAACTAATCCCTATTAATTTAACAGATAAGAAATTCCCTATCATCAAAATTTCAGATGAGAAAGCCAATCAAAACACAAGAAATTGGATCAGCACCAAGTATAGAATATGAGTTATAATTAACCATATTAGAAATTTCAATAGAGATGCTATCACAAAGGCTTCTTTATTCTTGACAGAATTTTTTGTGAGCTCAATATACAATATCACTAAGGTATTAAATTCAATATATTGAAGAAAGATGATTAGGACTATCAAATTCTTGATAAATCAAACCTCAACCATAACTACTTGGATGGATTGATTGATTTATTCTCTTTAAAGCCAACATTTCCTTTACAGATAACCAAGGAGTCCGTATTATCACAAGAAATTTTCAGAGTAACTGTGTCATTTATATCGTTTTAAGGATGTAGGCCTTTTCAGATGCCACTAAGCATGCCAATAGAATTTCATATTCATATTCCAGCCCACAATTTTATTCTAGTAATGTAGCTCAGCTGAAGATTGCCAAAATAAATTCGCCATTTTTCGATTTTTACCTCTTTGTCATCAACATCGCTTGGCTCAGTGTTCTTTATTTCATCCTCAATGTAAGCTTATTCTAAACTTTTTAACTGGATAGAAATCATCTAAGGTTCAAGATTCGAAGAAGAAGTAAACTCATTCAATAGCCTTCATCTTTATATATCAAATGTATTAATAAGGATTTGATTGAAAATTCTTCCCGTTAAATAAGCTTCTAATTAAGATCAAAGACACTCAAGAATAAATTATCTCTCATTAGCTTTCTTAAACTATTTATTACCAAATCCTGCTTCAATCTTTGTATTATATACTTAAATTAATCCTAATTTTCAATAAGAGATGAGGTTTATTATAAAGAAGAATAGATTCCGCTATTCGAGAGATAACTTTTATAATTTGTATTCTTTTTGGAATGTATCGACAACAGAGGTCAATTTGAAGAATAAATTCAGGATGATCCAGTTCAGGTTTTATAGAAACATTGTTTAGTTATTTGTAAGATATATTAAATATTTGAAATTATTCTGACTAAGATGGCAGAGATTAAAACTCCTGGTACTGCAAACCTTGCTAAATACAAGTTGGTATTCTTGGGTGATCAGTCCGTCGGAAAAACGTCAATTATAAATAGATTCATTTATGGAACCTTTGATGGGAAGGATCATGTAAGAATATCTAACAATAAAATAAAATGTAAAGCCTACTGTAGGTATTGACTTCATCTCTAAGACAATCTTTTTCGATGACAAAACAATCAGATTACAGCTTTGGGACACAGCTGGGCAAGAGAGATTTAGAAGCCTTATTCCATCTTATATTAGAGATTGTTCTGTTGCGGTTATAGTCTACGATATCACCAGTACAAACCAATAAAATATCAGACTAAATTTAAGGCTCCTCCTCATTCCAAAATGTTCCAAAATGGATTGAATACGTTAGAGAAGAAAGAGGTACAGATGTAATTATTGCTCTCGTTGGAAATAAAACTGACTTAGCAGATAAAAGGTACTTAAGCAAAATGTATATGAATTCTTCAGGGTTGTAAGCACAGAAGAAGGCGAAGCTAAAGCTAAGGAAAATGATGTTTTATTCACAGAAGTATCTGCCAAATCAGATTACAACGTACAAAATTTGTTCAAAACACTCGCTACTCATCTTACTGGAAGTGATGCCACAACTTTTAATGACTCTCGCCAGCCTGCAGCCACATCCGGTGACAACAGTAATTGAGTTATAAGAATTTCTTATTTTTAGATATAAAACTTGGGGCACCAGGAACAGATCAACAAGGAGGAGCTGATAACAAGAAGTGTGCATGCTAAAGCCTTGGCTGACGATAAATGATTTTCTTCCTATAGATATATAAATTTTAGTATCTAAATAATACCCAAAATCACTTCATTATTATCATCATTTTTTGTATGGATTTTGCACTCTAATTCAGGCGAGAAACATTTGAGATTCCACTGGTGGCGAATAAAAAGTAATTAAATCATTGCAAATGATGAAACATTTTTTTTCTAAATTAAAGAGATATTAGACATTCGAATATACAGAAACATTTTTTGAGGTATGATTTATTATATCAATATTTTGTAGAATAAACTTCACCATTGAAAGAGATAGTTTGTTTCTAGAAGAATTAATTCACTTAAAGTATATGTATACTGCCAGCATTTTCCTTAGTATTTCTTTGGTCTGATTCTCGTTATAATTATATGGGATGTCTGTCTTGTAGACGGTCTTCAGTAGTTGATGTATCTTATCAGAAGTCTTGGGGCCATTTGTTTTGAGCATGCTAATAATTAATCCTTCAATGAGCTTAAATGTGAGACAAATATGTGTATGATATTACTGCATTAAATTGAGTAGCATCTCCACTTAGTTGTCCTCCTTTAACAAGTTCATTTTCAATGTCTTCGTAGATATCCCAATCTAGAAGTTAAGGATTCAAAATAATTTGTTACTATCTCCCTGAGTGCCTTCGTATATTTTAACTGGAACATAATACAATGAAGAGAGATCTTGTTGTTCGCTAGATGTGAAATAGGCGAGAGTTTGAAGACTCTTTCTAGTAATTGTAGTAGCTTGACTCTTTTTCTCTTGAACAACTCCTTTGTGTACCCAGAATGACATTAATTGTTTAACCATATTATCAGGCATTCCGACATGAGCTGCTAACTCTTTCAAGCCCATTCCAGAGTTCTTGGAGTTAGCTAGATCTATCATTTTAAGACAAGCCATAGTAAGAGTTTATACATTTTTCATCCAAGTAGGAAATCAAAATGGCATGAGTTGGTAAGCATTTAAAATTGAAGCTACCATTATCGAACTCCAACTCTAGATCGACCCATCCTAAACTGTGATGCCATATAAGTTTCCTCATGGCTTTCGTCAAGCTATATTTAGCACTGTATTGATCAAAGACAACTTGCAAATTTGGAGGCATCTTGAATGATTCGTAATCATAATTTATAGGCCAATATCCTTTGGAGAGGAAGATGGCATTTAATTTGTCAAATGTCAGGAAAGGTTTATCAGAAACATTCTTTTTCTTTAGAGTTTCTATATCCATAGTCTCAAATTCTTTGTTGTACTCTTTGTGGATCGTATTATTTATTCTCTTTGAATCTTTGATATCTTTGAGAATAATCTGACAATTTTGTAGATAGTTGTCTCCAAATCTAGCCTTGAGAAGTTCCAAGTTTTTGATTTCTTCGTCAATGTTGTAGGGCTTTCCACCTACTAATTTTTCTCCTAGCATATTTTGATATTCATTTATAAAAGCTTCTTGTGAGCCATAAAGGTTGACAAGCCAAGTCACCATGTCACTAACTTTGTATTTGATGCCTATTGTATTTAAGAAGGGGAGGAAATATTCTACTTGATTTTGATGTGATTCGATTTTGGAATGAAAGCACCTGCCAGTTTTCTGCTGATTTTTCGTCTTCATCACTCGAGACATCATTAGGATTCTCTGTGGATTCTCCAGTTGGAATGGTAATAGACTCTTGTCCTAAACGAGTATATGAATCACTAAAATTTCAAACTAATATGAATAAAAGTACGAATCTTCTGTAAGAATATTAATGATTCCTCTTAAGGCATCTGGCCTTTGTAGAAGATAGTTTTTAATAGGATTTGTGACGACGTCTATATTCTGAAATTAATTAATGAATCATTTACCATAAATAATACCAGCAGGGTCAATAAGTTGGAGTATTTTGACAGTATTAATAAAGTAGTTGATGATACTTTGTGTAATTACACCAGGGATTAATAATCTATTTTTCAGTTGCTTGACGAGAGAATCGGCTAAATGGTTCATCTAATACTGTTATTGAGATACCCTAATGATATTACCATATTAGATTCTTCTACAGCTTCTCTAATTTCTCGGATAATATTGATGTTGATCTCTTCAGCTTCAAGAAT
>Ga0065720_1019078_pt1 | contig 39294 bp, 39 predicted proteins | sample Thericmetagenome_FD_59107 | JGI IMG/M metagenome (GOLD analysis project Ga0065720, IMG submission 59107) | Thermophilic microbial communities from the Joint Bioenergy Institute, California, USA of rice/straw/compost enrichment - eDNA_2 v2... | ecosystem: Engineered > Solid waste > Grass >... | reverse complement strand
CGGCGGCGGGCGCGGCGACCGGCTCGATCCGCTCCGACACCAGCTCGGGCCCCGCCGGGTCGGCGGGCATCGACCCGGCCGCGCCCTCGCCGGCGAGCGCGCGGCGCACCGCCACCCGGTACGGCGTCGGCCCGCCGGGCGGTGGCGGTGTGGGCGGTTCCCCGCGGCAGACCAGGTCGTGCGCCATCGACTCCAGCAGCGGTCCGGCGAGGTGGCGGTCGACCGGCGTCATCGCCGCCACGAGCCGAGCGGCCACCGCCCGCGGCATCGGAAGCGGGACCGGCACCCCGACCAGCGGTAGCCCGGCCTCCTCGGCGTAGCCGGTGAGCATCTCGCGGTAGGAGAGGACATCGGGGCCGCCGACGTCGAACACGGTGCTGATCCGCGGCGGCAGCTGCAGGCACGCCACGAGGTGGTGCAGCACGTCGTCGATCGCGATCGGTTGGACGAGGTGGTCGGCGGCGGCAGGCAGCGGCAGCAGCGGCCCCGAGGCGGCGAGGTGGCGGATCATCTCGAAGCTCGCCGATCCGGTGCCGACCACGACTCCGGCCTGCAGGACCGCCGTCGGCACGCCGGACTCCAGGAACGCCCGGCCGACCTCGTGCCGCGACGCGAGGTGCGCCGACGCCGGGCCGGTCGCGGGCTGCAGGCCGCCGAGGTAGACGATGCGGACGACCCCGGCCGCGCCGGCCGCGCGGGCGCACGTCGCGGCCGCGGCGAGATCGCGCTCGCGGAACTCGTCGCGGCCGGTCGCGTCCATCATGTGGACCAGGTAGAAGACGGCGTCCACGCCGGAGCAGGCCGCGGCCACGGCTGCCGGATCGGTCACGTCGCCGACGTTCACCTGCACCGCGGCTCCCCACGGCCGGGCGGCGACCCGGCGGGCGTCCCGGGCGAGGACCCGCACGTCGTGGCCGGCGGCGAGGAGGCGGGGGACGAGGCGGGCGCCGACGTAGCCGGTCGCGCCGATCACGAGGCAGTGCACGCCCCCCAGCGTTCCCCAAGGGCGCGATCAGGGCACGCCGAGCAGCCGCAGGCCCGCGGTCGTGGCCGCGGCGAGCACCACGACCAGCACGAACGGCACCCGCCACCAGGCGGCCACCAGCCCGACAGCGACCCCGGCCGGGCGCGCCCAGCCGGCGAACCCGCCGTCGGCGCTGAGCGCTGCGGTGGCGGCGAGCGCGACGAGCAGCGCGGTTGCGCCGAGATCGAGCAGCCGCTCGACGTGGGCGGGCACCGTCATCCGGCCGCGCAGGACGATCCCGGCGAGCCGCAGCAGGTACGTCCCGGCGGCGAGGGCGACGACAGCTGCCCAGGTCATCGCGCTTCCTCCGGTGCGGCGCGCCCAGCCACCAGCAGCCCGGCGAGCCCCAGCAGTACGGGCACGCCGGCGGGCAGGAACGGTGTGGCAGCCAGGGCCGCGGTGACCGCGACCAGGGCGACCCGCTGCGTCTCGGGATGCCGCAGCTGCCCGAGCAGCAGGGCCCCGAGCGCGGCGGGGAAAGCGGCGTCGACGCCGAGCACCTCCGGATCCGGCACGGCCGCGCCGATCAGCATCCCGCCGATCGCGCACACGTTCCACACCACGAACGCCAGCAGCCCGCTCAGCCAGAACGCCCGCCGGGCGCGCGGGCCGGTACCGCGCGCCTTCGCGAACGCGACCGATTCGTCGATCATGAAGTGGGCGCCGATCAGCCGGGCCGGCCAGCGGTCGGCGATCACCGGCGCCATCGCCAGGCCGAAGGGCAGATGACGGGCGTTGAGCAGGAGCCCGCCGAGCACCGCCGGCACCACTCCCCCGCCCGCGGACAGGACCGCGACCAGCAGGAACTGCGATCCGCCCGCGAAGACCAGCACGGAGAGCGCGACGGTGAGCACCGGCGGCACCCCCGCGGCCGCGGCGAGCGCCCCGAACGAGACGCCGACCAGCCCGATGGCAGCGGCCAGCGCCAGCGCGTCGCGGAGATCGGGACCGAGCAGTGTTCGTTGAATCGGCCGCACGTTCGACAGAATGAACCCGACTCATCTGTTCGTCAACCCGAACACGTAGACCGCCACGCCGAACGCCGGGTCGGCGCAGCGTTGTCGGTACCGCCGTGCACACTGCGCGCATGAGTACGGCCACCGCTCTGTCCGAGAAGGAGATCGAGGAGGTCCGCGCCGAGCTGGCGGCCGGCAGGTCGGTCACGGTGTGGTTCACCGAAGCCGCCGTCGGGATGCCGGTGGGCGGCTCGGCCAAGATCGTGTCGATCGGCGACCCGGCGGTGGGCGAGTTCATCCAGGTCCGGCCCACGGGGTCACGCGACGAGCTGTTCTGCTCCCCGGCTGAGCTCACCCGCACCCGCCCGCCGCGGCGGCGGGCGGGTGCGAAGGCGGAGGTGCCGCGGCCGCGGGAGGCGTCGGGCACCACCGAGCCGGCCCGTCCGGCGCGGAGCAGGCCGCGCGCGGTCGCCGCGGCGGCGCCGGCCACGGCGAAGACGGCGACCGAGGATCCCGCGACGGACAAGACGGGTGCGGGGAGACCGGTGGCAGAGAAGACGGTGGCAGAGAAGACGGTGGCGGAGAAGACGGTGGCGGAGAAGACGGTGGCGCGGTCGGCTGACGGGGCCTCGACGAAGCCGGCTGCCAGGACCACTCCGCCGATCAGCGAGAAGCCGCCGAAGCCCGCGAAGCGGCGCAGCAGCAAGGAGACGACCGTGCCGGACATCACCGTCGTGCTGCAGCCGACGAGCGACGGCGAGTGGACGGCGTCGGTGGTCCGTGGCTCGCGCACCGTGGTGAAGCCGACCCCGGTGCCGCCTGCCGACATCGCGAAGGCGGCCCGCTGCCTGCCGCCCGCGATCGGGGACGCGGTCGACTCCGCGCTGGCCGCGGCACGCGCCCGCCAGCAGGAGCGGGTGGCGATGCTGCAGGCCGAGCTGGAGGCGGCCCGGCAGGCCCTGCAGGAGCTGGGCGGATAAGTTGTTCGGCGGATCGTACGTGCGTTCCCTGCACTGAACGCCGGTCGGAGGGAGTTCCCGTGCAGCGCGCCGCACCGCTGGAGACCATCGCCGCCGCCGTGCGCCGCGAGCGGGAGCGGCTGGGTCTCTCGCTGACGGAGCTCGCCCGGCGGGCCGGGGTGGCCAAGTCGACGTTGTCGCAGCTCGAGGCCGGCACCGGCAACCCGAGCGTGGAGACGCTGTGGGCGCTGGCCGTGGAGCTGGGCGTGCCGTTCAGCCGCCTGGTGGATCCGCCGGCCGATCCGGTGCAGGTCATCCGGGCCGGTGAGGGGTACATCGTGCACTCCGAGCAGGCCCCGTTCGCCGCGGTGCTGCTCTCCACGTGCCCGCCGGGGGCCCGGCGTGATCTGCACATCCTGCAGGCCGAGCCCGGCGGCACCCGCGCCGCGCACGCCCACATCGCCGGCACCACCGAGCACCTGATCGTGATCACCGGTCGGTGGCTGGCCGGGCCGGAGGCGGAACCGGTGGAGCTGAACGTGGGCGACTACATCCGCTTCCGCGGCGATCGGCCGCACCGCTACGAAGCCCTGGAGCCGGGCAGCACCGCCGTGCTCGTCATGGAGCACGTCTGAGGTTCGCCGAGATCACGGACGGCGCTCCCCGGGTTCCCACGGGGAGCGCCGTCCGTGATCGGTCAGTTCTGGTCGGGCCCACCCTCGGCGATGCGCCCGCCCTCGGCGTTCTCACCGGCCGGGTACTGGCGCACCCAGTCGATCTCCATGCTCGACGGGGTGACGGGGTCACCGTCGCCGAAGTAGTCCAGCTGCAGGCACAGGTGCATCGGCTCACTCGGGACGAGCGCCGGATCGGTGGTCTCGAACCAGCGCTTGCCGTCGACGTAGGCGGTCACCCGGGTCGGGGTCCACTCGACCGCCCAGTTGTGCCACTGGGTCGCGTCGATCTTCGTGACGGCGACGTCCTGCGCGCCCTCCGCGTTGTGCACGGCGGCGATGGCGGTGCCGCGGTCCGGGTCCTGCAGCTCCAGGAAGTCGATCTCGGCGCCGCTGTCCGAGTCGGGCCAGAGCATGAGGACGGCGTGGTAGTTCGGGTCACCGACCGGGATCCGTGCCCGCACCTCCCACCGGCCGAAGAGCTGCCCGGGCCCCAGGGCCAGGCCACCGGTGGTGCCGCCCGCGTCGCCGGAGATGGTGAGCAGGCCGTCGAGGAGGTTCAGCGCATCGGGCGTGCGGGTGCCGCGGCCGCCGTCCCCGGAGCCGGAGTACGCCGTCCAGCCCTGGGCCGCGGAGAGCGTGTCCTCGACCGAGGTGAAGTCCACGCTCCGTACCGGGTTGCCCCAGCCCAGCAGGCTCGCTGCGCTCGTCGGGTCGACGCAGCCCTCCGGCGAGCCGGTCGTGCCGGCGACCGGGTCGCCTCCTGCCGGGGCCGGCGTGGCGCCCGCGGCACCAGCGGGGTCGGCCGCCGGTGCCGCGGCAGGGTCGTCCGCCGGGTTGCTCGCGCCGGGCAGGGCGCCCTGCAGAGTGCCGAGGGGATCGGCACCGGAGACGGGCAGGGACGGGACCGCGGCACCGGCGAGCGGGGCCGGGCTCGGCACCGGTGCAGCCGGGTCGGTGCGGGTCGGGTCGGTCCCGGAGGGGCTGGTGCCGGTCGGTGCCGGTGCCGCCGGGTCAGTACCCGCGGGCGCGGCTGCAGGGCCACCGCCGGCCGGTGCTGAGACGGGATCGGCGCCGGCCGGGACCGCCGGGTTCAGCCCCGTTGGCACGCCGAGGGCCGGGGCCGGCTCGCCACCGGCAGGAGCGGGTGCACCGGGCTCGCCGCCGGCCGGCGCCGCGGGTGCGGCGCTGTGGTCGCCGCCCGCCGGGGTCGGCGCAGCGGGGTCAGCGCCGGTGGGCGCAGGCGCAGCCGGTGCGCCGCTCGCGGGCGCTGCTGCCGGGTCGTTGCCCGCTGGGCCGGTGCCGGTCGGCGCAGCAGCCGGGTCGGAGCCGGTCGGCACCGGGTTCAGCCCGGTCGGCACGCCGAGGTTCGGGACCGGGGCGGGCGCAGGCGGTTCGGCACCGGCGGGGTCGGGCTCGGCCGGCGCAGGTGCCGGCGGCTCGCCACCGGCGGGCGGCGACGCCGCTGGGTCATCGCCGGCCGGAGCCGGGGTCACCGGGTCGCCACCCACCGGGTCGGACGCGGGGTCAGCGCCGGTGGGCGCCGGAGCGGCGGGGCCACCACCGGCAGGAGCCGGGGCCGCCGGGTCGCCGCCTCCTGGAGCGGCGGGGTTCAGTCCCGTGGGCACGCCGAGGGACGGCACCGCGGGCTCGGGTCCGACCGGCGCCGGGCTGCTCGGCGCGCCACCGGTGGGCTCGCCGCCCGCGGGGTGCGAGCCGGTGGGCTCGGCACCGGCGGGGTCGGCGCCGGGCGCAGGGGCGGCGGGCTCGACTCCCGTGGGTACCGGAGCTGCAGGCACGGGCACCGCGGGCGCGCTGCCGGTCGGGTCTCCCCCAGCCGGCGTCGGTGCGGCCGGGTCGACACCGGCGGGCGCCGGGGCCGGCGGGTTCAGCGCAGCCGGCACACGGGGGTCGGGCACCTGCGGGCCCGCCGGATCGCCGCCGGTCGGGCCGGCTCCGGCGGGTGGCGCGGCGGGATCCCCACCCGCCGGAGCCGGAGCGGACGGACCAGCCGGCTCGGCGGGCACAGTCGGGCCGGAACCAATCGGGTCAGTGCTGAGCGGAGGCGGCACCGGCAGGCTCGGCAGCACCGGCGCTGGCGGCGCCGCACCGGTCGGCTCGGCGCCCGCGTGCTGGGGGTCGGCCGGGTGCGCCCCGGCCGGGACGGGGTTCAGCGCGACCGGCAGCCCCGCGGACGGGCCGGGCTCGTCACCTGCCGGCGCACCACCAGCGGGCGGCTGAGCCGGCGCAACGGCCGCTGCCGGCCCGGTGCCGGTGGGGCCAGGCACTGCCGGCTCGGTGGCTGCGGGCTCAGGAGCGGCCGGAGCCGGTGCCGCGGCCGGCTCGGATGCACCGCCGGTCGGGTCGTCGCCGGGGATCGGCGCGGAGCCGGCCGGCGGGCTGCTCGGCACCGCCGGCGCGGGCTGCGGGACGGAACCTGCCGGAGACGAACCAGGCGAAGACGAACCAGGTGAGGTGGAACCGGCGGGCACGGCCGCCGCCGGTGCCGAGCCACCGGGAGCCACCGGCGTCCCGCCCGCCGGGGCGCCCGGCAGCAGCGACGCCGGGTCCGGCACCGGGATCGACGGGAGCGCCGGCACGGCCACACCCAGTCCGGTCGAGGCCCCGCCGGGGGTGTCCCCGCTCGGCGAGGGCTCAGTGCCGGCGCCCGTGCCAGAGGCCGGCTCCACCGTGCACGTGGTGGGCACGGCCCGTCGGTCCTCGGCCATCGCCACGCCCGGCCCGCTGATCAACGCCAGCGCCAGCACGCTCCCGATGGTCACGGTCCGCTTCATGCGTCACTCCGCCTCCAGCTCTGCCGCACACGATCGAGGCGGACAGTAGGCGGAAATCGCTACTCCGAGCGGCCGTGTCACCGCACCAGGCGACCGTGGCAAACGGGCGAATCACCGTCGGTCTCGGACACGCCGAACGATCCGTCGCGAACATCACGCTCCGCGACGGATCGGATCACCAGCCGCGACCCGCGTAGCGCTGCTCGGCGGGCAGCTCGGAGATGTTGATACCGACCATCGCCTCGCCGAGGCCGCGCGACACCTTGGCGATCACGCCCGGGTCGTCGTAGAACGTGGTGGCCTTGACGATGGCCTCGGCGCGCCGCGCCGGGTCGCCGGACTTGAAGATCCCCGAGCCGACGAACACGCCCTCGGCACCGAGCTGCATCATCATCGCCGCGTCGGCCGGCGTCGCGATGCCGCCCGCTGTGAACAGCACGACGGGCAGCTTCTGGGTGCGCGCCACCTCGGCGACCAGCTCGACGGGCGCCCGCAGCTCCTTGGCGGCGGCGTACAGCTCGGCCTCGTCCAGGGTGGCGAGGCGACGGATGTCGGCGCGGATCTGGCGCATGTGCCGGGTGGCCTCGACGACGTTGCCGGTGCCGGCCTCGCCCTTGGACCGGATCATCGCGGCCCCCTCGGAGATCCGTCGCAGCGCCTCCCCGAGGTTCGTCGCGCCGCACACGAACGGCACGGTGAACGCCCACTTGTCGATGTGGTGGGTCTCGTCGGCCGGGGTGAGGACCTCGGACTCGTCGATGTAGTCGACGCCGATCTCCTGCAGCACCTGCGCCTCGACGAAGTGCCCGATGCGGGCCTTCGCCATGACCGGGATCGAGACGGCGTCGATGATCGAGGCGATCATGTCCGGGTCGCTCATGCGGGCGACGCCGCCCTGGGCGCGGATGTCCGCGGGCACCCGCTCCAGCGCCATGACGGCGACGGCGCCGGCGTCCTCGGCGATCTTGGCCTGCTCCGGCGTCACCACGTCCATGATCACGCCGCCCTTGAGCATCTCCGCCATCCCGCGCTTGACGCGGGCGGTGCCCAGCTGAGGAGCGTTCGGTTGGGCAACGGCTTCGGAAACGGGCTGGTCGGACGACACGGCAGTACCTCTCGACGGAACGGGAAGTGTTGTCCCGGTCAGGTTAGGTCCGCTCGGGTGCTCCGACGGGTGTCATCCGGATTGCACCGAGCTCGGCCTCGGAGTGCTCCGGGTCGGCGATCTCGAAGTAGCGCGGCAGCGGGGCGCGGCCCGCCAGGTGCAGCCAGCGGACCAGCCGCTGCGAGCGCAGGCCGAGGGTGTCGCGGACGGCGTCGTTGTGCACCCGCCGGGCCAGCGCGAGCATCTGCTCCGCGTCGGCCAGCTCGTAGCGCAGCTCCGGCGGGAGCGTGGTGCGGTCCAGCTCGGCGAGCGCCCAGCCGAGCGCGTTGGCCGCGGCCTCGCGGGCGGCCCAGCTGCCCGCCGGCATCGGGGCGTCGATCCCGGCGCGGCGGGCCACCTCGACGCGCCGGACCAGGGCCGCGTCGAGGGCCGCGCGGGCTGCGTCGAGCCTGCGGTGCAGCCGGTCGAGCCGCCGCATGCGTGCTGCGGCGGTCAGCACGACCCAGGTCAGCCAGACGGCGACGAGCGCGATCACCCACACCGCGGTGCTGCTCACGATGCCTCCCGGAGCCGACGTGGATCGGCGGCGATGGCCGCCCGGTAGACCTGCACGACCCGGGCCGCGACCGTCGGCCACGCGAACGCGGCCGCCCGGGCGCGGCCCGCCTCGGCCAGCGCCGCCCGCCGCGCGGGATCCCCGAGGAGGTCGTCGAGCGCCGAAGCCAGCGCCGCCGCGTCGCCGGGCGGCACCAGCACCCCGTTGCCGGCGAGGACAGCGGCGAAGCCGTCCAGGTCCGACGCGACGACGGGGGCGCCCGCGGCCATCGCCTCGGTCAGCACCATGCCGAAGCTCTCCCCGCCCAGGTTGGGGGCGCAGAACACGTCCATGGCACGCAGTGCACGGGCCTTGGTGGCGTCGTCGACGGCACCGAGCGCGGTCACCGGGACACCGGCGTCGGCCAGTGCCGCCGGGTCCCCCGGACCGACGACGAGCAGCCGCACGTCCGGGCGGGTGCGGGCGAGCCTGCGGCAGGCGTCGAGCAGCACCGGCATGCCCTTGCGGGGTTCCTCGAAGCGGCCGAGGAACCCGATCGTCGGGCGCGGGACGTCGAGCGGCTCCGCGGTGGCCAGCCCGGCCACGTCGACCCCGTTCGGGATCTCCACGGCGTCGCCGCCGAGGTGCTCGACCTGCACCCGCCGCGCGGTCGCCGACACCGCGATCCGCGCGGTGACGCGCTCCATCAGCGGCTGCGCCACCCCGACGAGCGCGCGCAGCGCTCGGGAGCGGTCGGTGGCGGTGTGGAAGGTCGCCACCACCGGGCCGTCGGCCAGGGTCAGCGCCAGCGCGGACAGGCTCAGCGTGGTCGGCTCGTGCAGGTGCAGCACGTCGAACCGGTGCTCGGCCAGCCAGCGCCGCACCCGCGCGTAGGAGAGGGGGCCGAACGCGACCCGGGCCACCGAGCCGTTGTACGGCAGGCCGAGCGCTCGGCCGGCCGACGTCACGAAGTCCGGGACGGGCCCGGCGCCGGGGGCGAGCACGGCCGCCTCGTGCCCCAGCTCGCGCAGCGCGTTCGCCAGGCCCAGGACGTGCGCCTGCACCCCGCCGGGGACGTCGAGGGAGTACGGGCAGACGAGCCCGATCCGCAGAGCTCCGGTCACGCCGCGACCCCCGCGCCGGCGCCCTCGGCGACACGCTCCACGTCGGCCGTCCAGACCGGCTGCAGGGCGTGCCAGTCCTCCGGCTTGGCCCGCAGCAGCGCGCAGAAGACGTCGGCGAGCGCCTGCACGGCGGCGGGCACCGCGCCCCGGTCCGCGACCGGCACCGGCTCGGCGACGGTGACTGCCCAGCCGTCCGGGGTGAACCGCGGGCAGACCGGCAGGAGCAGCGCCCCGGTCAGCGCAGCGAGCCGCGCGGGTCCGGCGGGCAGCCGGGCCGGCGCCCCGAGCAGGTCGACCGGCACCCCGCCGCCGGTCACGTCGCGGTCGGCCACCAAGCACACCACTCCCCCGCCGCGCAGCCGCCCGGTCAGCGCCCGGTGCGCGGCCGTGCTGTCGCCGGCCGCGACGACCTCCATGCCCAGCTGCCGGCGGTAGCCGACGAACCGCCGGTAGACCGCCTCGGGTCGCAGCCTCTCGGCGACGGTGGTGAACACCGGCTCGCGCCCGCTCTGCCGCAACTGCTCGACCAGCCAGGCGCCCGCGGCGTCCCAGTTGCCGCTGTGCGGCAGCGCGACGACCGTCGGTGTGCCGTCAGCGATCGCCGCCAGCAGCGCCGGCAGGCCGGGGCCGGTCATGCGGGTGCGCGCGTGGATGCGCGGCACGTCCGGCGCGGACAGGCGGAACACCTCGCTCCAGTAGCGCCCGTAGCTGCGCATCCCGGCGACGACGAGGGCGTCCAGCTGATCGGGTGCGGCGTCGGGGACGAGGCGGGCGAGGTTCGCCCGCAGCTGAGCGGGCCCCGCGCCGCCCCGACGGGCCACCCAGCCGGCGCCGGCCTCGAACGCCCGGCGGGCCAGCGGTTCGGGCACGGCGCGGACCATGCGCCACCCGGCCGCGTACTGCAGGTCCGCGAGGCGCGCTGCGGCCTGCCCGACGCTCACGGGCCGGTCTCTCCCGGATCGAGCGACACCGGGGGCTTCGCCCGCGAGTTCCGCCGCGCCGACCACAGCCGCTGCACCATCGTCCACAGCGACCCGGCGGCCAGGAGCCACAGCGCCACCGGCAGCGCGTACGGGACGCCGAAGCCGGTCAAGCCGGTGCCGAGCAGCGCCAGCACCAGTCGCTCGGCGCGTTCGACGATCCCGCCGTCCACCTCGACGCCCACGCCCTCGGCGCGGGCCTTGATGTACGACACGAGCTGGCCGGTGACCAGGCAGATCAGGGCCGCCACACCGGTCGCGCGATCGCCGGCGACCACGAACGACCACCAGATCAGACCGCCGAACAGGGCGGCGTCGGCCAGCCGGTCGCAGGCCGAGTCGAGGATCGCGCCGAACGGGGTGCCGCCGGTCGCGCCCGCCCGGGCCATCGCGCCGTCGATCAGGTCGAACAGCACGAAGAGGGCCACCACGAACGTGCCGGCCAGGAACTGCCCCCGCGGCATGAACCACAGCGCCGCCACGATGGTGCCCAGCGTGCCCACCACGGTGACCGTGTCCGGACCGACCCCGCGCGCGACGAGCCAGCGGCCGATCGGGTCGGCCACGCGGTTGACGTGCTTGCGCGCGTGGACGTTGAGCATGGACTCCTGCCTGTCGGACCGATACCCACCCAGCCTATCGCCGGTCGGACCACGCCTGCGCGAGCACCGACCGGGTCTCGCCGAGCAGCTGCGGGATCACCTTGGTCTGCCCGACGACGGCGATGAAGTTCGCGTCGCCGCCCCATCTCGGCACCACGTGCTGGTGGAGGTGATCGGCGAGTGAGCCACCCGCCGCCGTGCCGAGGTTCAGCCCGACGTTGAACGCGTGCGGGGCCGAGACGGTCTTGAGCGCGCGGATCGCCTGCTGGGTGAAGGCCATCAGCTCCGACGACTCCTCGTCGGTGAGGTCCTCCAGCTCCGCCACGTGCCGGTAGGGCACCACCATGAGGTGCCCGGGGTTGTACGGGTGCAGGTTGAGCACCGCGTAGACGGCTGCGCCGCGCGCGACCATCAGCCCCTCCTCGTCGTCCAGCGACGGGATGCGGCAGAACGGGCAGCCCTCGTTCCCGGCGTCCTTGATGTAGGCGAGCCGGTGCGGGGTCCACAGCCGCTGGAAGCCGTCCGGGGTGCCGACACCGTCGCGGGGCTCCAGGTACGGACCCGTTCCTGTGCCCCGCTCGTCGTTCATGGTCGCGAATCCTAGTGAGTGACCCGCGGGCCGCTGCGGGGGCGCACGGATCCCTGCGCCACGGGTCGATCGGCCCGCCGGCGCGGGTCCGATCGGCCTACGCCGCGCGCTCGGCGGCCGCGTCGGCGACCACCCGGAACACCGGGTGATCGGCGGCGACTCGGGCGAACTCCGCCAACGGCGCACACCGGTCGACGGCGACGTGCGGGCGTGCGCCCGGGGCGACCGCCAGGTAGCGGCGCAGGATCGGCGCTCGCTCGGTCACCGGCACCTCCACCAGGCGCACGCGCTCCCGGCGGCCGTGGCACAGGACCGCACGACCACCGGCGGCGCGCACGTTGCGGACCCAGTTCGTGGACTCGCCGAGCATGGCCACGAGGTAGCGCTCGCCCTCGTGCTCGGCGACCACGAGCGGTGCGGAGACGACCCGGCCGCTGCGCCGGCCCACGACCTCCAGCGTGACCCACTCCGCCGGGGCGAGCAGACCCGTGCCGTGCTGCACCTTCGCGACCGCGTTCAGGACCCTGGCCACTGCGTTGGGCCGGCCTGCGGGGTACATCCAGCGCTTCAGCCGGTGGAGCAGCTGGGTCGGCCCGGATGGCGCCATGCAGTCCTCCTTCCGGTTTGAGACATAGGATATCGTGTCTCAAAAATGAGGCGAGGAGCTGTGGCAGACGACCGTCCGAGAACGCCTTCGCCGGGTGCGCCGTCGCCCGGTGCACATCCGCTCAGGCCCCGGCGGCCGCGGCTCGGCGACGCGGAGACGGCGCGACGGATGCTGCGCGCCGCGACGGAGATGGTGGGGCGCACCGGGCTGACGGTGAGCCTGGAACACCTGAGCTTCGAGGACGTGATCCGCGAGGCCGGGGTCGCCCGCAGCGCCGCCTACCGGCGCTGGCCGTACAAGGAGATGTTCTTCGGCGACCTGCTCAAGGAGCTGGCCCGCGCCGTCGAGCTGGCCGAGGTGGCGGGGCGCGAGTCCGATGCACTGGTCCGGCGGGTGATCGCCGACCGGCTCGACTGGCTCGGCACGCCCGCGGGCCGCCGCCGGCTGCTGGTCGACGTGCTCCGGCTGGGCGGTGAGCACGACTTCGCCGTACTGGCCGACTCCCCCGCGTGGCGCTCCTACCTGGCCCTGCACGCGACCGTCCAGAGCCTGCCGCCGGGAGAGCTGCGTGATGACGTCGCTTCTGCGCTGGCCGAGTCCGAGCGCGGGTTCCTCGAGCGGGTCGCCACCAGCTGGGAGCGGTGGGCGGGGCTGCTCGGCCACCGCATCCGCCCCGGCCTGGGCGTCACCCCCGCGACGGTCGCGACCCTGGCGAGCGCGTCGCTGCGCGGTCTGACCCTGATGGCGGCGATCACGCCGGACGCGGTGCGGGAACCGGTCACGGCGGACCCGTTCGGGACCGGCCCGGCGCAGTGGAACCTCGCCGCACTGGGGGCCGCGAGCGTGGCCGCCGTCGTCTTCGAGGAGGACCCGACGATCACCTGGGACGAGTCACGGGCCGCCGCCGTCCGCGCCGCGCTCGACGACGAACCGCCTCGCCGGCGTGGTCAGACCGGCGAGGCGGGCGGAACCTGATCAGCCGCCGAACGCCTCGGCGGTGGGGCTGGCGTTCTCCCGGCGGGCGATCCATCCGGTGACCAGCTCGACCGCCTCGGCGACGGGCACACCGTTGCGCTGGCTGCCGTCGCGGAAACGGAAGCTCACCGCGCCGGCCTCGACGTCGCGGGCGCCGGCCAGTACCAGGAACGGCACCTTCTGCAGAGTGTGGGTGCGGATCTTCTTCTGCATGCGGTCGTCGCTCTTGTCGACCTCGATCCGCACGCCCCGGGCCCGCAGCAGCGCCGCGAACTCCTCGACGGCCGGGATCTGCTCGGCGGTCACCGGGATCGCGACGGCCTGCACCGGGGCCAGCCACGCCGGGAACGCTCCCGCGTAGTGCTCGGTGAGCACCCCGAAGAACCGCTCGATCGAGCCGAACAGCGCCCGGTGGATCATGATCGGCTGCTGGCGGGAGCCGTCGGCCGCGGTGTACTCCAGCCCGAACAGGCCCGGCTCCATGAGGTCGACCTGGATGGTCGACAGCTGCCAGGTGCGCCCGATCGCGTCCTTGGCCTGCACACTGATCTTCGGGGCGTAGAACGCGGCGCCGCCCGGGTCGAGCACCAGCTCCAGGCCGGACGCCTCGGCGGCCTCGCGCAGCGCGTCGGTGGCCTTCTCCCAGTCCTCGTCGCTGCCGATGGACTTCTCCGGGTCCCGGGTCGACAGCTCCAGGTAGAAGTCGTCGAGCCCGTAGTCGCGCAGCAGGTCCAGCACGAACGTGAGCAGCGAGCGGATCTCGTCCTGCATCTGCTCGCGCGTGCAGTAGATGTGCGCGTCGTCCTGGGTGAACCCGCGCGCCCGGGTCAGGCCGTGCACCACGCCGGACTTCTCGTAGCGGTAGACCGAGCCGAACTCGAACATCCGCAGCGGCAGCTCGCGGTAGGACCGCCCGCGCGACCGGTAGATGAGGTTGTGCATCGGGCAGTTCATCGGCTTCAGGTAGTAGTCCTGAGCCGGTTTCCGCAGCTCCCCGTCCTTGCCGTACTCGGCGTCGAGCTGCATGGGCGGGAACATGCCGTCGGCGTACCAGTGCAGGTGGCCCGACGTCTCGAACAGCTGCGCCTTGGTGATGTGCGGGGTGTTGACGAAGACGTACCCGGCCTCCTCGTGGCGGCGGCGGGCGTAGTCCTCCATCTCCTTGCGGACCACTCCGCCCTTGGGGTGGAACACCGGGAGCCCGGAGCCGATCTCATCGGGGAACGAGAACAGGTCCAGCTCGGCACCCAAGCGGCGGTGGTCGCGCTTCTCGGCCTCCAGCAGCCGGTCGAGGTAGAGATCGAGCTGCTCGACCGACTCCCACGCCGTGCCGTAGATGCGCTGCAGCATCGGGTTCTTCTCGCTGCCGCGCCAGTACGCCGCGGCGCTGCGCATCAGCTTGAAGGCCGGGATGTACTTCGTCGTCGGCACGTGCGGGCCGCGGCACAGGTCGGACCAGACGACCTCGCCGGTGTGCGCGTGGACGTTGTCGTACGCGGTCAGCTCGCCACTGCCGTCGACCTCGACGACGTCGTCGCCCGGGTTGCCCTTGAGCTCGATCAGCTCGAGCTTGTACGGCTCGTCGGCGAGCTCCTTGCGGGCGTCGTCGAGGGAGGCGTAGCGGCGGCGGGAGAACCGCTGCCCGGACTTGATGATCTTCTTCATGGCCGACTCGAGCGCCGAGAGGTCCTCGGGCGTGAACGGCCGGGCCACGTCGAAGTCGTAGTAGAAGCCGTCCTTGACCGGCGGGCCGATGCCCAGCTTCGCTTCGGGGAACAGCTGCTGGACGGCCTGTGCGAGCACGTGCGCGGCGGAGTGGCGGATGACGCTGCGGCCGTCCTCGGTGTCGGCCGCGACCGGTTCGACCTCGACGTCGGTGTCCGGGACCCAGGAGAGGTCGCGTAGCTTGCCGTCAGCGTCCCTGACGACCACGACGGCGCTCGGCCCGCTCGACGGCAGGCCGGCCTCGCGGACGGCGGCCCCGGCCGTCGTCCCGGCCGGCACCCGGACGCGAGCGGACGCGGGACGGGTTGCGGGCGCGGACACGGAAGGCCTCCACTGTGGTGTCGTCTCGAGGTGCCACCGCTCCTCTGCGACGGAACGGTGCCCGTCGATGCTAGAGGGGCTGCGCCGCGCGGCCGAACCGGGTTCTGCCCACCGGCCCCTCGGCTCGACCGTGAGGTCAGACCGAGGGCCTCGGGGGCAGCGCGGAGGGCGGGGCCGGGCGCCGCTGCGCCTGGGCCGGCAGGGCGGGCTCGCCCGGCGGTGGGCTGCTCGGCGCGACCGGCGGCCGAGCGGTCGCACCCTGGTGCGGTCCGGGTCCGGCCAGGCCCTCGTCGAGCTGCGAGAGCGCCGGCAGCTGCGGGCCCCGGGCCGTGCCGGCCCGGGGCGCAGCCGGGAAGGTGCGAGACGGCGCCCGCAGTACGGGGCGCTCCTCCACTACGCCTGGTACCCAGGCGCCGTCCCGCGGCCTGAGGCTCACCGTCGGACCGGCGGTGAGCGCAGCGGCCGACACCGCCCCCAGCCGGCGCCGCACGCGGCGCAGCACCCGGGGCGGGCCGTCGACCAGGATCGACAGCGCGAGCCGGTCGCCGTGCGGGTCGGCGATCCGGCGCACCACGAGGTGCCGGCGCGGGCCCCGGTTGACGGTGAGCTCGGCGTCGATCGCCGGGTCACCCCCGGTCTCCGGTGGCGTAGTCACCATACCCACTACGGGGCTGCATGCGAGGCGCATCAGCTCACCGTGGAGGGCGCCGACTTCCTCACACTCGGTCAGCGGTTGACCCGTCGCGCCGAGCACCATGCCGCTGTCGATGTCCACCAGGAGCGCGGCCCGCACAGCGGGATCACCGGCGAGCGGGCCCAGCACGGCGGCGAGCCCGTCCGTCCGCACGTTGACCGCATGCCGGTGCCGCGCCATCGGTTCCTCCGGATGCGGCTCAGCGCTGGATGTTCGCCGGGAAGAACCCGGCGTTCTCCGGCATCGGCGGCCGGGCGGGCGCGGGCACCGCCATGTAGAACGACTGCTCGATCACCCGCAGGTCGCGCCGCGCCATCGCCAGGTTGGCCTGCGCCCGGTTGAGCACCAGGTAGATGAACAGCTTCTCGTCGGTGCCGCCGCCGCGGACCGGCCGGATCAGGTGGTACTGGGTGTCCAGGGTGATCAGGATGTCCTCGATCCCCTCGCGCAGTCCCAGCTTCTGCATGACCTCCAGCTTCGTGCGCACCACGTCGCTGTTGCCGGGCGCGGCGACGTCCAGGTCGAACTCGGGGCTGCCGCCGCGCGAGCCCAGCGTCATGCCGCTCTCGAAGTCCACGACGGCGACCGCGAACGCTCCCTTGATGTTCGCGGCCATGTCGAGGCAGTGGTCGATGTTGCTCATGTCGGTGGTTTCCTCCCCCGCCGTGCACGAAACCGGCGGAACGGGTCGATGAATCCCCGGGAACGGGGTGGGAGTCGGGACGACTCGGCCGTCGCGCACCACGGAACGACGTGGCGGAGTCGCATAGTGGAAAACGGTGCCCCGGAAACGTCCGGAACGTGCGCCGCTGGACTGCGGATCGTCGCCGTGGATCGTCACAGCGAATCGTCACGACGCGATCGTCGCAACGCAATCGCCACAGCGGATCATCACAGTGAATCGTCCCAGCGAATCATCACAGCCTGCGCAGCGCCTGCAGCACCCGGTCGAGCGTGCGCGTGTCGGTGTGCCACCGGGCACCCGCGGGCAGAACGGCGTCGGTGGCGGCTTTGCGCGGCTGCGGCGACGGGGGTGGCCGCGGCACCGGCAGAGCCAGCGGCTGTCGGCGGGGCAGCGCGCCGACGGCAGCCGGCACCTGGCGCGCAGCCTCCTGCCGCGCCGGCGCCTCCGGGTGCCGCTGGGCGGGCAGCCGTGCCGGTCGATCAGAGGTGGTCGAGCCGCCGCCCGACGGGGCGGTGGCCGGCCTGGCGGTGGCGAGCCCGCGCCGGGCGAGCGCGAGGTTGCCCCGCTTGCGGTCGACCCGCAGGTACACCAGGAGCGGTTGGTCGGCGTCCGCCTCCAGCGGTCGCACGAGGTGGTAGGCGGCCTGCGTGGTGACGATCAGGTCGTCGAGCTCGTCGCTGCCGCTGCGGCGCAGGAACACCTCGGCTCCCGCACCCCACCCGAGGACTGCGAGCGACGTCTCGGACTGCGCACCGGATTGCAGTCCGGCTTCCTCCAGGACCTTTCCCTGCACGGGGTCGGCGACACAACAGTATTCCGCCCCGGTGTGCGCGAGGAGGTCACGGAGGAGTTCGCCGAACATCGGTCGGGAGAATGCCAGGACGCCGTGGCGCAACGCACATTGACCCTTTTGCCGCGACACGCCGGATTGCCGGAATTGCCGGGTCGGTCCTTCGGCGGACGGCGGCGCGTCTGCTCGGTCGCGATCTTCGACGGCGACGGTGCGCCGTTCGGCACAGCCGAGCGGGCCCCGCACCGGCCCGGGAACGAGTTGTGCAGGTCACAGCACTGGCTGTCGGTGCACGGATGGGCACTCTCCGCATCACCGCGCGGGAGGGTGCCCGACGCGGTACGCAGCGTCGCTGCAGATCCGGAACCGGAGCACGTCGACATCGGCCGGTCGGTGGCGGCACCGACGGCCCGACCGGCGCACCTGCGAGCCGATCGGCCGCACCGCCGGGCCGCACGCCGGGCCGCCGCGCATCGAGGGAAGATCGGCGGCCCCTCCGTTGTTCGTCTCGACGTGGTGCCGCTCTCCGTGCTCGATCTCGTCCCCGTCGGATCCGGCGCGTCCGCCACGGACGCCCTCGCCGCGAGCACCGCGCTCGCCCGGCGGGTCGACGAACTGGGCTACCAGCGGTACTGGCTGGCCGAGCACCACGGGATGCCGGGCATCGCGAGCTCCGCGCCAGCGGTGATCATCGCGCACATCGCCGCAGCCACCACCCGCATCCGCGTCGGGTCGGGCGGGGTGATGCTGCCCAACCACCAGCCGCTGGTGGTCGCCGAGCAGTTCGGCATCCTCGACGCGCTGCACCCCGGCCGGATCGATCTCGGCATCGGCCGGGCACCGGGCACGGACCAGCGCACCGCCCGCGCGCTGCGCCGCGGCACCTCGCCGCTGGGCGCCGACGACTTCCCCGACCAGCTGGTGGAGCTGGTCTCCTACTTCCGCGGGGACGGGCCCGTGCTGGCCGTGCCCGCGACGGGGGCACAGCCGGCCATCTGGCTGCTGGGCTCCAGCGACTACAGCGCGCAGGTCGCGGGCATGCTCGGGCTGCCGTTCGCGTTCGCCCACCACTTCGCCGCGGAGAACACGATCCCCGCGCTCACGCTCTACCGGGAGCGGTTCCAGCCGTCGGCGGTGCTGCAGCAGCCGTACGCGATGATCGCGGCCGCCGTGTTCGCCGCCGAGACCGACGAGGAAGCCCGCCGGCTGGCGCTGCCCAGCGCGATCCAGTTCCTCCAGCTGCGCAAGGGCAACCCCGGGCTGCTGCCGTCCCCTGAGGAGGCCGCCGCGCACGAGCTGTCCGACTTCGAGCGGGCGTTCGTCGAGGACCGGATGAGCCAGCAGATCATCGGTTCCCCCGACACCGTCCGCGAGGGGGTCACGGAGCTGCTCGAGCGCACCGAGGCCGACGAGCTGATGATCGTCACGGCGATGCACGGCGCGGCCGACCGCATCCGCTCGTACGAGATCGTGCACGAAGCGCTCGTCGGCGCGCCGGTCTGATGCTGCCCTCGGCCGGGGCCGGTGGCCAGAATGGCGGGATGGCCGATCCCTACGCCGCGTTCCGCGCCGCCGTCGAGGCCCGGGAAGTCCCGGCCGCCGTCGCCCTGTTCCGCCAGGACGCGGTGTTCCATTCGCCGGTCGTGCACAAGCCCTACCGCGGCCGCTCGGCGCTGCAGGCGATCCTGTCCGCCGTCCTGCAGGTCTTCGAGGACTTCCGCTACACCGCCGAGTACGCCGGCCCCGACGGGCACGTGCTGCGGTTCGCCGCCCGCGTCGGCGACCGCGAGCTCGAGGGCGTCGACATCCTGCGCGCTGAGGGCGGCGAGCTGTCCGCGCTGACCGTCCTCGTCCGCCCGTACTCGGCAGCGACGGCGCTCCGCGAACGGATGGCGGCGCTGCTCACCTGAGGGCGTGTCGTCCGATCACTGCTCCATTCGGCGGAGCGTGACTCACACACCGTCGCCATAGCGCACCGCCGCTCGGCGAGCCGGGCACGACGCGCACCGCCTTCGGGTGATCTCGGTGGATGCGCCACATCGGCGTCGCCGCGCGGCCGTTGGTCGGGTCGCAGGGCCGGGGTGGATCCGCGGTTGGCGAGACGACCGAGCGGAGGTGACGGATGACGCGGGCGAACGACGCACGCACCCGCAGCGTCCCGACCCGAGCCGGGTCGCCCGCCGATCACCCGACCCACCCGAGCCTGCCCGAGATCCCGCGCGTCGTCCCCGGTCCCCGGCCGGCCGGGGAGAACGTGCAGCGCTCCGCTCCCCAGACCGGTTCGCTGCCCGGTCCGCCGATCCCCCGTCTCCCGCGGATCGCCGCGCAGCGGACCTCTGCGCGGCCGCGCACCCCCGAGCCCGGCCGCACGGCCGCCGCCGGTCCGGACACCACCCGGGCCGGCGGCCGGCCGCAGAGCACGGCCTCGAGACGGGCGCAGGACGACCCGCGCAAGCTGGTGTGCCCGGCCCAGCGCGGCAGCAGGCGGCACGCCGCCGAGTCCGGCGGGCACGGCACGTGGCGGCCGCAGGCGGGCCCCTCGGAGGGGGAGCCGCGCCACCGCGCCGATCAGAAGGCCGGCCACAAGTCCGACCAGACGGCCGGCGCCGACCGCCGACCCGCCGCGTGGGCGGTGCTGGAGCGCCGGTCGGCCCCCGCCCCGGAACGCACGCCCCGCGAGAAGCGCCGCCGCACCCTCCAGGCGGTGCTGCTGTCGGTGGCCGGGCTGTTCGTGTCGCCGCTGGTGGCGTTCGGCGCCGGGTACCTGTTCTTCCCGATCCCCAACCCGGACGACGCGGTGAACAACCAGGTCGCGCTGGTGTCGTACGCCGACGGCAGCCAGCTGACCCGGCTCGTGCCCGAGGCCGGCAACCGCACGAAGGTCGGCCTCGACGCAGTGCCCGAGCACGTGCGCCACGCCGTGCTCGCCGCCGAGGACCGCACGTTCTACTCCAACCCCGGCTTCGACCTGTCCGGGATCGCCCGCGCCGCCTGGAACCAGCTGCGCGGCGGCACCGGCGGGGGCTCGACGATCACTCAGCAGTTCGTCAAGAACGCCCTGGTCGGCGACGACCAGACGCTCTGGCGCAAGTACAAGGAGCTCGTCCTGTCGGTGAAGCTCTCCCAGCAGCGCACGAAGGACGAGATCCTCGCCGACTACCTCAACGCGATCTACTTCGGCCGCGGCGCCTACGGCATCCAGTCGGCCAGCCAGGCCTACTTCGGCAAGGACGTCGGGCAGCTCACCCCCGAGGAGGGCGCTCTGCTCGCCGGGGTCATCCAGTCCCCGGCGCGGTGGGATCCGGCGCTCAACCCGGAGCGGGCCGTGCAGCGCTGGAGCTTCGTGCTCGACGGCATGGTGGCGCAGGGCTGGATGAGCCCGCAGCAGCGCGAAGCCGCTCAGTTCCCGGTGACCGTGCCGCGGACGACCGCCAAGGGCATCGGCGTGCCGGCGGACAGCACCGGCCACATCGTCACCGCCGTCAGCCGGGAGCTGGCCGAGCTGGGCATCTCCGAGCAGGACCTCGCCCAGGGCGGGCTGCGGATCACGACCACGATCGACCCGGCGCGCCAGCGGGACGCCGTCGCGGCTGCGCAGAGGGCGCTGGCCGGGCAGCCGGACGACCTGCGCACCGCGATGGTCGCGATCGACCCGGCGACCGGCGCGATCCTCGCCTACTACGGCGGCGAGAACGGGCACGGTCTCGACTACGCCCGCGCGCAGCGCCTGGCCGGATCGACGTTCAAGCCGTTCGTGGTGCTGGCCGGGCTGCTGCACGACCCGCCGATCGGGCTCGGCGAGACGTTCGACGGCGCCGCGCGGCCGGGACTGCGCAACGCGCCGGGCGCCGAGTGCCTCCGCTGCGACCTCAAGCAGGCGATGACGGTGTCGAACAACGTCGTGTTCGCCTCGCTGGCCCGCAGGGTCGGCCCGGACGCGGTCGCCGACGCCGCCCGCGCCGCCGGCATCACCAGCCCGCTGGACGACCCGGACGAGGGCATCGCGCTGGGCAACAAGGAGGTCTCCGCGCTCGACCTGGCCTCGGCGTACGCGACGCTCGCAGCGGGCGGCGTCTGGCGGCCGCCGCACCTGGTGCAGTCCGTCGTCCGCGCCGACGGCACCGTCCTCTACGAGGCCGTGACGCGCGGGGAGCAGCGGTTCACCGAACGAGTGGCCCGCAACGTCACCGAGACGATGCTCGACGTCGCCCCCACCGACGGGCTGGCGCTGCCCGGCGGGCGGCCCGTCGCCGCGAAGACCGGCACGGTGCAGTCCCGCTTCCCCGGCCAGAACAACGACGCCTGGATGGCCGGCTACACCCCGGCGCTGGCCGCGGCGGTGTGGATGGGCACCGACCGGAACGATCCGATCCGCACCGCCGATGGGACACCCGTGGAGGGCAAGAGCCTGCCCGGCGAGGTGTGGCGGGCGTTCATGGCCGAGGCGCACGACCACCTGCCGGTCACCCACTTCACGCCGTTCCGGCCGATCGGTGAGCCGCCCCGCGACCGGCGCGAGACCGCGCCCGCCGCCACGGCCACCACCGGGGCCGCGCCGTCCCGCACCACCCTGCCGGGCACCGCGTCGGCCACCTCGTCCCCGGCGTCCGCCCCCGCCGGGACGGGCCCGGCCGGGACGTCGCCGGCCACCCCCACCGCCGCCACCACGACCGGCCCGTCGGCCGATCCCACGGCCTCGGCCGACGGTTCCGAGGAGGACGCCGCGGACGGCTCCGCCGAGCTGGAGGAGTGACCGTCCGTCCGGCCCTGTGGTCAGGGCGTGGAACGGCGCTACGGTGGGAGGATGCGGCGCGGTCGAGGACATCAGGGGCACCTGTGACCGACACGTCCACGGACCCGTTCGAGGTGGTCGCCTGGCCAGCTGAGCGGCGCCTGGTCCTGTACGTGCCGGCCATCGAGGCGGCGACCTCCGTGACGTCGATGGCGGAGGCGCAGGACGCCGCGCGCTCGCTCATCGCCGATCTCACGGGCTTGCCCGAGGAGTCGATCTCCTGCGACATCCGCCTCCGCCGTTCCCCCGGGATGCTCGGCGGCTCCACCCCCCTCGCCTGATCCGCCCTCGCCCGGCTCGACGGCGCACCTCAGAGGGGCACGTCGTCGAGCACGTCGGGGCCCAGGACGAGATCGGCGCGGTCCCTGGTCGCCTCGATCAGTGCGGCGTTCGGGTCGTCGACGGCGGCGACCCAGGCTTCGGCCGCGGCCGGTGGCTTGCCGAACGCGACGTGCCGGGCGATCAGCCGCTCCCGCCGCACGGCCGGGTCGGGTGCGCAGAACCACACCTCGTCCAGCAGCGTGGCGACCTCCGGCCAGCGGCCGCGCTGCAGCAGCAGGTAGTTGCCCTCGGTGACGACGAGCCGGGTGCCCCGCGGCACCGCGATCGCCCCGGCGATCGGCTGCTCCAGCTCCCGCTCGAACGCCGGCGCGTACACGACGTCGTCCGTACCGGCCCGCAGCCGGCGCAGCAGCGCGACGTAGCCGCCGACGTCGAACGTGTCCTCGGCGCCCTTCGCGTTCCGCCTGCCCAGCGCGTCGAGCACGACGTCGGCGAGGTGGAAGCCGTCCATCGGGACGTGCACCGCGCACGGCACGGCCCGCGCCAGCGCCGCGGCCAGGGTGGACTTGCCGGCTCCCGGGCTCCCGGTGATGCCGAGGACGGCGGGGGTCGCGCGCTCGGTCAGCGCCGCAGCCCGCGCCACGAGGCCGTCGAACCCGCGCCGCACGGCCGGATCCTAGGTTCCGCGGCCGCAGCGGTGTCATCCTGGGTCGATGGAGCGGGCCGAGTACCGGGCTGAGTACGTCGACGCGCGCCCGCACCCGGCACTGGCCGGGCTGGTCCGCCGCTACGTCGGGTACGTCGAGCACTCCACGACGCCGGTGCGCCGCCGCCAGGCGCCGGTCGGCGCGCTCACGTTGATCATCTCGTTCGGGCCGCCGCTGCGGATGCTCGGCCCGGCCGGGCCGAGCGCGCCCGGCTCGTTCCTCGCGGGGCTGCACGACGCGGTGGTGCTCACCGAGTTCGTGGGCCTGCAGCGCGGTGTGCAGGTCGATCTCACCCCGCTGGGCGGGTACACGCTGCTGGGCCGGCCGATGGACGAGCTGGTCAACCGCGCCCCGGCCCTCGACGAGCTGGCCGTGCCGGAGCTGGCCCGTCTGCCGGAGCGGCTCGCGGAGGACCCCGGCTGGCCGCAGCGGTTCGCCCGGGTCGACGCGGCCCTGCTCGGGCTGCTCGCCGCCGCACCGCGCCTGCCCGATCCCGAGGTGCGCTGGGCGTGGCAGCGGCTGCAGCGCACCGGCGGCGCGGCCGGAGTCGCGGAGCTCGCCGACGGCACCGGGTGGAGCCGCCGCCACCTGCTGACCCGGTTCCGCGCACAGGTCGGGCTCGCCCCGAAGGCCGCGGCGCGGGTGGTGCGGTTCGAACGCGCGGTACGGCTGCTCGTGCCGGCGCTCACCGCCGGTCCGGCCGACCGCGCCGATCGGACCGACCGCTCGATCGCCGACGTCGCCGCCCGCTGCGGCTACGCCGACCACGCCCACCTCACCCGCGAGTTCCGCGCGCTCGCCGGGGTGCCCCCGACCGCGTACGTCGCGGAGTGGCAGGCCGCCGTTCCCATTCCTTCAAGCCAGGTCGCCGCCGCGGACCTACGGTCGCCGGCATGAGCATCCATCCCGCCCTGCGCTACGACGACCCCGAGGCGGCGATCGAGTTCCTGGTCTCCGCGCTGGGGTTCACCGAGAAGTCCGTGACGACCGGCGACGACGGCGCGATCGCCCACGCGGAGCTGGCCTGGGGATCCGGCGACGACGAGGGCGTCGTCATGCTCGGCACGCGCACCGGCGACTCGCCGTTCGACACCGGCAAGGCCGTCCTCTACCTGGCCGTCACCCCCGGCACCGCGGTCGATCCGCTCTACGAGCGCGCCGTCGCGGCAGGGGCGACCGTGGTCCAGGAACCGGTCGACCAGCCCTACGGGTCGCGCGAGTTCGCCGTGGCCGATCCCGAGGGCAACGTCTGGTCCGTCGGCACCTATCGCCCGTCATGACCGCGACCACGCAGAACCGCACCGGGGACCGCAACCGGGTCCTCGGGATGCTGTGGGGGTTCTTCCCGGCCCAGGTGCTGCGCACGGCAGCCGCGCTGGGCCTGCCCGAGCTGATGGTCGAGCCGCGCACCGCCGCCGAGCTGGCCCGGCTCGCCGACACCGATCCGGGTGCCACGCACCGGCTGCTGACCGCGATGGTGGGGCTGCGGCTCGCCACCCGCGACGGCGCCGGTCGCTTCGCACTCACCGCGGACGGGGAGCTGCTGCGCCCCGGCTCGCCCGGCGGGCTGGGCGGGCTCGCGCAGCTGTTCTGCGGGGACGCCACCTGGCGGGCCTGGGGCGAGCTGCCCGCGAGCGTCCGCGGCGGCGACCCCGCGCTGCCGCGGATCACCGGCTCGTCGACGTTCGACGCGATCGCCGCCGATCCGCTGTTGCGCGCGGTGTTCACCGAGGCGATGGCCGAGGGCACCCGCATGGTGGCCGCCGACGTGGCCGCCGCCTGCGATCTCGACGGCGTCCGCACCCTCGTGGACGTCGGCGGCGGGAACGGCACCCTGCTGGCGGCGTTCCTCGCCGCGCATCCGGGGCTGCACGGGATCCTGTTCGACCTGCCCGACGGCATCGGCGACGCCGCCCGTGTGCTCCCGCCCGGGGCGGAGATCGTCACCGGGGACGTGTTCGAGGCGGTCCCAGCGGCCGACGCGCACGTGCTCAAGAGCGTTCTGCACGACTGGCCGGACGAGCGCGCGGTCGCCGTGCTGCGGTCGGTGCGGGCCGCGATGCCCGAGCGCGGGAGGCTGTTCGTCGTGGAGCCGACGCTGCCCGCCGATCCGGCCGCGCTGCCCGATGCGTACGTGACGCTGATGAGCGATCTGAACATGCTCGTCTGCACGGGTGGCCGGGAACGCACGTCGGCGGAGTTCGCCGAGCTGCTGGCCGCGGCCGGGCTCGTCCTCACCGACGAGCGGCCGCTGCCGCCGCCCAGCTCGTACAGGGTGCTGCGGGCGGTCCCGGCGTGAGCCCCGATCCGCTGCCCCGGCTGCGCGAGCTGTGCCTCGCGCTGCCGGAGACGACGGAGAAGATCAGCCACGGCGAGCCCACGTGGTTCGTGCGCAAGGCGTTCGTCGTGTACTCCGACCACCACCACGGCGACCCGCGGACCGCGTTCTGGTGCGCGGCGCCGCCAGGCGCACAGGAGGCGCTGGTCGCAGCCCGACCGCAGGTGTACTTCCGCCCGCCCTACGTCGGGCACCGCGGATGGCTGGGCGTGAACCTCGACGCCCTCGGCACCGGCGAGCTGGACTGGGCCGAGATCGCCGAGGTGGTGACCGACGCCTACCGCGAGGTCGCGCCGAAGAAGCTGATCGCCCTGCTCGACGCCCGGTGATCGCCTACGCTCGCACCGTGCAGCTCCCCACCGTCGAGGTTCCCGGCGGCCGCGTCGAGTACGCCGACATCCCCGGCCGCCCCGATCTCCCGCCGCTGCTGTTCCTGCACGAAGGCCTCGGCTCGGTCGGGCTGTGGCGCGGGTTCCACGAGGACGTCGCCGCGGCGACCGGGCGGCGCACCGTCGCGTACTCGCGGCTCGGGCACGGCTGGTCGGACCTGCCGCCCGCGAAGCGCACGACGACGTTCATGCACGAGGAGGCGCGCACGGTCGTGCCCGCCCTGCGCGAAGCGCTCGGGCTGGAGCGGCCCGCGCTCATCGGGCACAGCGACGGGGCGTCCATCGCGCTGCTGCACGCGGCGATCGCCGATGTGTCGGCATTGGTGGTGATCGCGCCGCACGTGTTCGTCGAGGAGGTCGGGCTGGCCGGCATCGCGCAGGCCCGCGCCGAGTTCGAGGAGGGCGACCTGCGCCGGAGGATGGCTCGCCACCACCGCGATCCCGACGTCACCTTCGCCAACTGGTGCGACGTCTGGCAGGACCCGGCGTTCCGCGACTGGGACCTGCGCCCCGACATCGCGGCGATCACCTGCCCGATCCTTGCGGTGCAGGGCACCGAGGACCGCTACGGCACGGTCGCGCACGTCGAGGCGATCCGCGACACCGTCCGGAGCACGGACGTCGAGCTGCTGATCCTCGGCGGCGGGCACGCACCGCACCTGGAGCACCGCGAGCGGGTCCGGGACGCGATCGTCGCCCGCCTCGACGGCCGATGAGTCAGGCGCGTGCCGACCAGCCCGTCCAGGCGGTCGGCTCGACCGCGACGACCGCGGTGAAGGTGGCGCGCGCGTACTGCGGGTACTTGGCGCGCAGCGCGGTCGCCGCCCCGGCGAGCACCGGGCCGTCCTCGTGGACGGTGGCCCGGCCGTCGACCCGCACCCACCACAGCTGCGACCAGTCCTCGGCGTAGCGGTCGACGAGCAGCGCCACCCGCGGATCGCGGTCGACGTCGGCGAGCCGGGCCAGCCGGCGGCCCGACTTCGGTTTCACGTCGTCGATCCCCACGAAGACCCGTTCTCCCACCACGGCGAACGTGACCGGCACCAGCCGCGGGGTGCCGTCCGCCCGCAGCGTCGCCATCCGCGCCACCGGTGCGTCGGTGAACCGCTTGCGCAGCTCCGCCGGATCCATCCCGGGCACTGCGCACCTCCTTCCCCAAGGTCCCCGTACGCGTCGAGAACGAACTTGCGGTGATCGAACAGCCTTGTTGATCACCCTATGTTCGTTCTCGACGCAGGGACGGGGTGGCTCAGGCGGGCACCGAGACCGTCACGGAGAGCAGCTGCGCCTCCCGAGCTGCCTTGCGCTCGTGCTCGGCGAAGCTCGGCGCCGTGCAGAGGAACAGAGTGCGGCCGTCCTCACCGCCGAGCGCGCACGCGTAGACGCCGGTCCCGACGTCCACGGTGTCGACGATCTTCCCGTCGAGCACGCGGGCGGCGCGCTGCCCGAACGCGTCGGCGAACCAGACCCCGCCCTCGGAGTCTCCCGCGGCGCCGTCCGGGCCCACCTTGGTGTGGGACAGCAGGGTCTGCAGGTCCGTGCCCGCGGGCGGCAGCTCGTCGAACACCGCGAAGTCGCGGCGCGGACCGAGCGAGCCGTCCTCGGCGACGTCGAACGCGCTGATCCGGTTGCCCATCGTCTCGTTGACGACGAGCGTGTCGCCCAGCAGCACCATCCCGTTGGGGAACCACAGGTCCCGCGCGGCCACGGTGACCGTGCCGTCGGGATCGACCCGCACCAGGTCGGCGAGCTCGGGATCAGCACCGGCCATCAGGTCGAAACCGAAGTTCCCGGCGTACGCGCGGCCCTGCGGGTCGACGAGCATGTCGTTGAGGTGGCCGCCGCAGTACTCGGCGAGGTCGGCGTGCACGACGAGGCTGCCGTCGGCCTCTCTGCGCAGGATGCGGCGGTCCTTCATCGACACGACGAGCAGCCGCCCGTCGGGCAGCCAGCCGAGGCCGGACGGCTGGTTGGGCACCTCGGCCTCGACGCGCACGTCGGAGCCGTCAGCACGTGCGGACACGACCTGCCCGGTGTAGAAGTCGGACACCCAGATGCGGCCCTCGTGCCAACGGGGACCCTCCAGGAACGTGTAGCCCTCGAGCACAACGTTGGGTTCGGAAGACATACCCCGACAATAGCGTTGACGGGGAGCAATTACTTGAGAGTTCAAATCTGGAGGCTCCATGCCCGCCGTGACCGTCCCGGACATCACCGTGCTCCCCCGAGTTCCCGAGCCGGGTGAGGCGGCGATCGAGCGCGCCGTCCGTTCGGTGACCACCGCCCCTTCCGGGTACGAGGGCGAGGGCTTCCCCGTGCGGCGCGCCTTCGCCGGCATCGACCTGCGCGACCTCGACCCGTTCCTGATGATGGACCAGATGGGTGAGGTCGAGTACGCCCCCGGCGAGCCGAAGGGCACGCCGTGGCATCCGCACCGCGGCTTCGAGACCGTCACCTACATCATCGACGGCACCTTCGAGCACCAGGACAGCCACGGCGGCGGCGGCACGATCACCGACGGCGACACGCAGTGGATGACTGCGGGCAGCGGCCTGCTGCACATCGAGCGCCCGCCGGAGGCGCTGGTCGCCAGCGGTGGTCTGTTCCACGGGCTGCAGCTGTGGGTGAACCTGCCGCAGGAGCACAAGTGGCTGCCGCCGAAGTACCAGGACCTGCGCGGCCACGAGTCCGCGCTGCTCTCCTCCCCCGACGGCGGGGTGCTGCTGCGGCTGATCGCCGGTGAGCTGGCCGGGCACACCGGGCCCGGCACGACGTTCACCCCGATCACGATGATCCACGCGACGCTCGCGCCCGGAGCCGGCCTGCGGCTGCCGTGGCGGCGCGACTTCAACGCCCTGGTCTACGTCCTGTCCGGCGCCGGGACCGCCGGCGCCGAGCGCGCGCCGATCCGCACCGGCCAGGCCGTCCTGTACGGAGCGGGCGACGCGATCACCGTCGCCGCCGACGCCGAGCAGGAGTCGCGGCTGTCCGCCATGGACGTCGTGATCCTCGGCGGCGCCCCGATCCGCGAGCCGATCGCGTGGTACGGCCCGTTCGTCATGAACACGAAGGCCGAGCTGCTGCAGGCCTTCGACGACTACCAGAAGGGCAAGCTCGGCGTCGTGCCCGCGACGAGCGTGCCGCACGGCTCCGCGGGAGGAGACGCCTGATGGCCACCACAGCAGGAACCGTCGTCGCCGATGCGCCGGAGCGCTCGCGCTACGAGATCAGCGTCGACGGGGAGCGGGCGGGGTTCGTCGTCTACCAGCTGGCGCCCGACCACATCGCGTTCGTGCACACCGAGATCGACGCGGCGCACGCCGGGAAGGGCCTGGCCGGGGTGCTCGTGCGGCACGCGCTCGACGACGCACGCGCCCGCGGCCTGCGGGTCGTGGCGGTCTGCCCGTACGTGAAGTCCTGGATCGAGAAGCACCCCGACTACCAGGACCTCACCGAGCAGCACTGATCTGGAGCAGCGCACACCTGAGCAGCACTGACCCGGCCAGCAGTGACGGTTCGGGGCCCGGCGGTTCCGTCGGGCCCCGCCCGTAGCCTGGGCGCGTGCTCGTCGTCCATGCCCTGTGGTCCCCCGGCCGGGGCCTGCTGCTGTGGGGTGAGGACGGCGAACGGCCGGCTACCACGTCGAGCCGGGCGCTGCGCTCCGCACGCCCGCACCCGTTCGCGGTGCCGGTCGCGGAGCTCGTCGCGCTCCACCCGGGCAAGCCGGCCACCGCCACGCTGATGCTGCCGTCGCGCACATCGGGGCCGCTGGCGTCGCCGGAGCTGGTCCGATCCCGGCCCGCCCCACCCGTGCGCACCCCGCCGCAGCTGCGGCCGTGGTCGGTGCCCGCGCTGCTGGTCGATCCGGCGGAGCTGGCCGATCCGGTGGAGGACGTCCGCTACGGCGCCACCGTCGCGCACCTGCGCGCCCTGGCCGACCTGGCCGCCGATCTCGCCGCCCGCGGGCGGGTGCTGCCCACCGTCCGCACGGGCCCCGACGGGCCCGTGGCGCGCTGGCGGCCGGTCGTGCAGGGGCTGGATGCGGTGGCCTTCGACGCGCTGGTGGAGGCGCTGCCGCCGGCGGGCCGCGCCGAGCGCACCGCGCTGCCCGGCCGCCCGTTCACCGGTGCCGATCCGCGCGAGCTGCTCACCGACGCGCTGGAGGCGCTGGTCGACACCGAGGTGCGCGACCGGCTGGCGCGGGCCGATCCGTCGGTGCGGCTCGATCCGCCGGGCCGCGGCCCGGTGCAGGCCTGGCTCGCCGCCCTGCAGCGGGTCGATCCGCGGCTGGACCTGCCGCCGCGGGACCTCGCGGCGCTCGCCGAGGCGGTCACCGTGTGGGACGAGGTCGGCGACGCCGAACCGGTCGAGGGCCGGCTGTGCGTGCGGCTCGCTGAGGTGTCCACGCTGCACGATCCCAGTGATCCCGGCCCGGATCCCGACGACCAGACCGGCGACGGCACCCGGTGGCAGCTGCAGTTCCTGCTGCAGTCCGCGCAGGACCCGAGCCTGCTGGTGCCGGCGGAGCAGGTGTGGTCGGGCCAGGCCGACCGGCTGCTGGCCGGCCCGCAGGAGCTGCTGCTCGCCGAGCTGGGCCGGGCCGCCGTCGTGGTGCCGTGGCTAGCACCCGCGCTGCGCCAGCCGCGCCCGAGCGTCCACGACCTCACCGTGGCGGAGGCGGCCGAGTTCCTCACCACGTCCGCGGCGCTGCTGATGGAGGCCGGGTTCGGGGTGCAGCTGCCGGCCAGCTGGGACGGCGGGCGCCGGCTCGGGCTGCGGCTGTCGGCGCGCAGCACCCCCACCGAGCGGGTCGTCACCCGCGGCGGCCTCGGCCGGGAGGAGCTGGCCGCGTTCCGCTGGTCGCTCGCCGTCGGCGACGAGGAGCTGTCCGAGGAGGAGCTGGCCGAGCTGGTCGCTGCGAAGGCGCCGCTGGTGCGGCTGCGCGGCAAGTGGGTCAGCGTCGATCCCGAACGACTGCGCGCCGGGCTGGAGTTCCTGCGCCGCGAGGCGAACCGGCCGAAGGCGACGGTGCCGACCGCCGCCGAGCTGCTCGCCCTGGCCCACCGGCTGCCCGAGGAGTGGACAGCGTCCGGCGAGGTGCCGCTGCCGGTCGTCGACGTGCGAGCGGAGGGCTGGATCGGTGACCTCCTGGCCGGGGGGGCCGACCGGGCGATCACCCCGGTCGAGCCGCCCCCGTCGTTCCGCGCCGTGCTGCGCCCCTACCAGCAGCGCGGCGTGGCCTGGCTGGCGTTCCTGTCCTCGCTCGGGCTGGGCGCGTGCCTGGCCGACGACATGGGCCTCGGCAAGACCGTGCAGCTGCTGGCGCTGGAGGCCACCGAACGCGCGGCCGGGGCGTGCGGGCCCACGCTCCTCGTCTGCCCGATGTCGCTGGTCGGCACCTGGCAGCAGGAGGCCGCGAAGTTCGCCCCCGATCTGCGCGTCTACGCCCACCACGGCACGGGCCGGCTGCACGGTGACGAACTGGCCGCCGAGCTGGAACGGGCCGATCTCGTCATCACCACCTACGGCACCGCTGCGCGCGACGCCGACGAACTGTCCGGGTTCGCCTGGCGCCGCCTGGTGCTGGACGAGGCCCAGGCGATCAAGAACCCGCACGCCGCGCCGTCCCGGGCGGTGCGCCGGTTCGATGCCGAGCACCGGGTCGCGCTCACCGGGACCCCGGTGGAGAACCGGCTCTCCGAGCTGTGGTCGGTCATGGACGTGCTCAACCCGGGCCTGCTGGGCAGCGCCGAGCGGTTCCGGAAGCGGTTCGCCATCCCCGTCGAGCGGCACGGCGACCAGGAGTCGGCCGGGCTGCTGCGCCGCATCACCCAGCCGTACCTGCTGCGGCGGGTGAAGACCGATCCGTCGATCATCGACGACCTGCCGGAGAAGATCGAGATCACCCAGTACTACCGACTGACCCGGGAGCAGGCCTCGCTCTACCGCACGATCGTCGACGACATGATGGAGCTGATCGAGGACTCCGAGGGCATCCAGCGTCGCGGCAACGTGCTGGCCGCGATGACCAAGCTCAAGCAGGTCTGCAACCACCCGGCGCACCTGCTGCACGACGGGTCCCCGATCGGCAGGCGCAGCGGCAAGATCGTGCGCCTGGAGGAGCTGCTCACCGAGATCCTCGCGGAGGGCGACCGGGTGCTGTGCTTCACCCAGTTCGCCGAGTTCGGCCACATGCTGGTGCCGCACCTGTCGGCGCGGTTCGACACCGAGGTCGCGTTCCTGCACGGCGGGGTGCCCAAGGCGCGCCGCGACCAGATGGTGCAGCGGTTCCAGTCCGGCGACGGGCCGCCGATCATGCTGCTGTCGCTGAAGGCGGGCGGCACCGGGCTCACCCTCACCGCCGCCAACCACGTCATGCACCTCGACCGCTGGTGGAACCCGGCGGTGGAGAACCAGGCCACCGACCGCGCGTTCCGCATCGGGCAGAAGCGGTCGGTGCAGGTGCGCAAGTTCGTCTGCCAGGGCACCGTCGAAGAACGCATCGACGCGCTCATCACCAAGAAGAAGGCGCTGGCCGGGATGGTCGTCGGCGACGGGGAGAACTGGCTGACCGAGCTGTCCACCGACACCCTGCGCGAGCTGTTCGAGCTCGGCGAGGACGCCGTCGACGACGGGGAGGGGGCGGACGATGCCTGACCGCGACGGCCGCCCCTGGTGGATGGAGGACCGGCCGAGCCGGCCGCGCCCGGTCGAGAACGGCATCCAGATCACCGCCACCCGCGGCCCGGTGGCCCGCACCTGGTGGTCGCAGCGCTTCCTGCAGGTGCTGGAGTCGCTCGGGGTGGGCGGCCGGCTCGCCCGCGGGCGGACCTACGCCCGGCAGGGGCAGATCGTCACGTTCGACATCGCGCCCGGCAGCGTCCTCGCGCAGGTGCAGGGCACCCGGTCCCGCCCGTACGCGGTACGGATCGGGCTGCCGACGTTCGGCAAGACGGAGTGGAACCAGATCGTGCAGGCCCTCGCCGACGACGCCTCCTACACGGCGGCCCTGCTCAACGGGGAGCTTCCGCACCAGATCGAGGAGTTGTTCACCGAGGTCGGCTCGGCGCTGTTCCCGACCTCGATCCGGGATCTCGCGATGGACTGCACGTGCCCCGACACGGCGGTTCCGTGCAAGCACCTGGCCGCGGTCTGCTACGTGCTGGCCGAGCGGTTCGACGCCGATCCGTTCCTGATCCTGCTGCTGCGCGGGCGGGAGCGCGAAGACCTGCTCGACGAGCTGCGCCGCCGTCGCGCCACCCCGCAGTCGGCCCCGGCGGATGGCCGGGCCCCGCTGGATGAGCTGATGGACCGGTTCTACGCGGCCGGGGACGCGCCGGGGCTGGGCAGACCGCCGCTCACCGGCCCGCGCACCAGCCCGGACGCCCTGCTCGACCAGGTACCGAGCTTCCCGATCACCGTCCACGACCAGGACGTGCGGGAGCTGCTCAGGCCGCTCTACCGAGCCTTGCCCGACGCGGGCGGCTGACCGGTCGGTGGACCCCGGTGTCCCCCGATCGACCGACACCGGTGTCGTCCACCGGATCGGCCGGTCGCCCGACGGCGCGGGCGCGGTGATCGCGCGACGGTGGTGGGTACGGGGAGACACCCGTGCCACCACGCAGGGAGAAGTCCGATGACCTCGACCACCCGCAGTGTCGTTCTCGTCCTGGCCGGTGTGCTGCTCGCAGCCGGCATCGTCGCGGGCCTCGTCGTCGGGTTCGTCGGGTGACCGCCACGCTTCTCTGTGCGCGCGCAACAACCCTGATGGGCGGATGACGCGCCCGTCCATGATCGAGGACGATGCGCGCATGACCAGAGCCGACCCGCAGCTGCAGGCCACGGTGCTCGAGCACGCGCGCCGGGGCGTTCAGCTGCAGATCGTGCTGCGGGCGCTGCTCCTGCTGTTCTTCGCCGCGACCGTGTTCGCGGTGCCGCCCGGCCGTGGCCTGCTGGCCTGCGCGATCGTCGTTGCGGCCTACGCGGTGTGGGTGGTCGCCTTCACGGTGTGGTTCCGCGGCGGCGGGACGACCGCGGTGCGGTTCGCCTGGCTCGCCCTGTTCGTCGATCTCGCTGTGCTCACCACGCTGGCGCTGCTCACCGACCTGCTCGCTCCCGAGAGCTGGACGGGTTCGGTGCTCGCCGCCGCGTTCGGCCTCATCCCCGTGCTCGCCGCGACCCAGCTCGCCCCCGGAGTGTGCGCCGCGGTCGTCGGGCCGACCGTGCTGTTGTCGTTCGTCGCGGGCGTCATCACCCAGGAGGCGAACGCCGAGCCGTGGTCGTCGCTGCTGCTGCGGCACGTGCTGCTGGCCGGGGTCGGGGCGGGCTGCGTCGGGCTCTCCCGCATCCAGCGCTCCCGCGTCACCACCATCGCCGGCCTGCTGCGCGACCGCGCCCGGCTCGTCGACGAGCTGTCCGACCTGGAGACCCGGGAGCGCCGCGACCTGGCCGAGAGCCTCCACGACGGCGCGCTGCAGTACGTCCTCGCCGCCAGGCAGGACGCGGAGGACGCCCGCGACACCGGCGACCCGGCCGCGTTCGACCGGCTCGACGAGGCACTGGCGACGTCCTCGAAGCTGCTGCGGTCGACCGTCTCGCAGCTGCATCCCGCCGTGCTGGAACGCGCCGGCCTGGCCGCCGCGTTGCAGGATCTCGCGACCACGACGGGATCGCGAGCCGGCTTCACCGCGAACGTCGAGGTCCGCGACTGGCCCGAGCGCTCCCCCGTCGACGCGCTGGTCTACCGCACCGCCCGCGAGCTCATCACGAACGTCGCCAAGCACGCGCGGGCCTCGACGCTCGACGTGGTGCTCGACGGCACGGGCGATCCGCTGCGCTTGACCGTCACCGACGACGGCGTCGGCATCCCCGACGGCGCCGCGGACCACTCCCTCGCCGAGGGGCACATCGGCCTGCCCTCGCACGCGGTGCGCGTCGAGGCGGCCGGGGGCCGGCTCACCGTGCAGCGCGGCCCGGCCGGCGGGACGGTCGCGATCCTCGAGGTGCCCCGTCCGGCCTGACGCCCGTCGCGGGCTGGTCGGCGCCGGCGGCCCGCCGCTGCGGTTCCCTGATGGGGGCGTCCGCGCGATCCTCCACGTCGAGAACGACGTTGTGGCGGTTCGAACCGTTTCCAATGCGCCAGGACGTCGTTCTCGACGCGGTCGGGCCGCCTGGCCTGCGGGTCCACCGATCGGTGGACAGCAGCGTCACCCGGGGAACCGGCCGGGCGACCGACGGATCCGGGCGGCGCGGCGGAGCACTCTTCCCTCAACGCACGGAGCACCCGGGAACACCGACCCGGCCCACCACAGGAGGACGCCATGAGCACCACCACCGCCACCCCGCACCCGGCCACCTACGCCGCCCGCCCCGCCGACCGCGGGCTGGACGAGCCCACCGCGATCGTCCGCGAGTACACCTACCCCGACCAGTACCGCTACCCGGCCCCGAACCGCTTCGAGATCGACAACGTCGCCCGGGACGTGCCCGAGCCCGGCGATCTGGACCCGGTCAAGCTGTGGACCGGCGGCATCGCCACCGCCGTCGTCGCCGCCCTGATCGGCCTGGTCGGCGCGCTGGTCGTGCAGGCCGTCACCACTTCCGCGCTGCACCTGCCCGCCGCGGCCATCGGCGAGCACACCACGATCCTGCTGTGCACCCTGGCCGCCCTCGGCGCGCTCGCCGCCACCGGGCTGGCGCACCTGCTGGTCGTGTCGACGCCGCGGCCGCTGGCCTACCTCGGCTGGATCGTCGGGCTGGCCACCACCGCCGCCACCGTGCTGCCGTTCCTGACGATCCCCGCGCTCCCGCTGGCCGCCGCCACCGCCGTCATCCACCTGGTGATCGGCCTGGCCATCGGCAGCCTCGTCGCCGGGGCGGTCGCCGGATCCCGGCGCTGAGCCCACCACCGACCGATCCCCCTGCGGACATCCGCAGGGGGATCTGCGTGTGTCGAGATCATCCGAGGAGACCGGTCATTCGAGGAGACCGGTCATTCGAGCAGGCCGCGGCGCATCGCCTCGGCCACCGCGGCGGCCCGGTCGGACACCCCGAGCTTCTCGTAGAGGCGCTGCGTGTGGGTCTTGACGGTGCTCACCCCGATGAACAGCTCCGCCGCCACCTGCGGCACCGACAGACCACGGGCGAACGCCTGCAGCACCTGGCGTTCCCGCTCCGAGAGCACCGGGCCGTTGTTCTGGGCCCGCATGCGGATCTCACCCGCCAGGCCGGCGGCGAGATCGGGCGGCACGACGGTGCGGCCGCGGGCGACGTCCAGCACGGCCTGCACGATCTCCGAGCGCTTGGAGTCCTTGGCGAGGTACCCGGCCGCGCCCGCCTCGATCGCCTGGAACACGATCGCGCTCTCGGTGTGCGCGGACAGCAGCAGCACCCGCGTGGGCAGCCCGTCCCGCACCACCGCGTGCACGACGCCGAGGCCGTCGATCTCGGGCATCTCGTGGTCGACGAGCGCGACGTCCGGCTCGTGCTCGCGCACGGCCTCCAGCGCCTCGCGGCCGTTCTCGGCCTCGGCGACGACGTCGATGCGTCCGCTCGTGACCAGCCCACGGGTCACGCCGTCGCGGAAGAACGGGTGGTCGTCCGCGACGACGACGCGCACCTTCGCCTGGTCCACGGCGGCAGCATATGCGCGCCGAACCGCGACCGGGAGCAGACCCGCGCAGGTAGTGTCAGCCGAGTGAAGGTGCGCATCGGGATCGGTGCGATCCCGCTGGCCGACGGCCCCGGCCCCGGCCCCGAGCTGGCCGTGCTCGTCGACGAGCTGGAGGCGCGCGGGATCGACTCGCTGTGGCTGTCCGACTCGCCGTCCACCGGGGCGATCGACCCGCTGGTGGGGATGGCGTACGCGCTCGCCCGCACGTCGCGGCTGAAGGTCGGGACCGGGGTGATCGTGCTGCCCGGGCGCAACCCCGCGACGGTGGCGGCCGCGTTGGCGTCGCTCGCGGCCCTCGCGCCCGGGCGGGTGCTGCCCGCGTTCGGGGTCCGGCCCGCGCGGGAGCCCGAGCGCACCCTGTTCCCCGTCGCCGACGGCACCCGGCCCGCCGTGTTCGACGAGGCGATGGTGGTGCTGCGGCGGCTGCTCACCGAGCCGGCGGTGACGCACCACGGCCGGTTCTTCGACCTCACCGACGCGTCGATCGTGCCCTTGCCGCAGAAGCCCCTCGACCTGTGGCTGGCCGGGCGGGCCCCGGTCGGGCTGCGCCGAGCGGGCCGCCTCGGTGACGGCTGGCTGGGCAGCCTCGTCACCCCGGAGGAGGCCGCGGAGGCCCGGGAGACCATCGCGGCGGAGGCAGCCCGCGTGGGCCGGCGCATCGATCCCGACCACTACGGCACGAACATCGCCGTCCGCACCCCGGAGGTGACCGAGGCCGGGGCCGCGGCCGCGCTGGCCGCCGTCGCCAGGCGCCGATCCGACATCGACCCGGCGGCGCTGGTGGCGCGGGACTGGGCGCACGCGCGGGAGCTGGTGCGGCAGTACGTGGCCGCGGGCCTGACGAAGTTCGTGGTGCGGCCGGCTGCGCCGGTGCCGTCGTGGGCGGGGTTCCTCGACGCGTTCGCCGGGGAGCTGGCCGGGCTGGAGGACGAGCTCTCGAGCTGATCCCGGCTCGCCCCACGGCCGGGGCGCGGTGCACGATGGCCGGACCCGACCGGTCCGCGAAAGGTGCACACGATGGCGTGGGACTTCTCCACCGAGCCCGAGTTCGAGGAGAAGCTCGACTGGATGCGCGCGTTCGTGCGCGAGGAGATCATCCCGCTGGAGACGCTCGATCTCGACCGTGAGACGTTCGACCGGATCACCGCCCCGCTCAAGGAGCAGGTGAAGGAGCAGGGCCTGTGGGCCGCGCACCTACCGCCCGAGCTGGGCGGCGGCGGATTCGGGCAGGTCAAGCTGGGGTTGATGCACGAGATCCTCGGTCAGTGCAGTTTCGCCCCCGGGATCTTCGGCAACCAGGCGCCGGACTCCGGCAACGCGGAGCTGCTGGCCATCGGCGGCACACCCGAGCAGAAGGAGCGCTGGCTGTACCCGCTGCTGCGCGGGGAGCTGCGCAGCTGCTTCTCCATGACCGAGCCGGGCGCCGGAGCCGATCCCACGCTGCTGAAGACGCGGGCGGTGCGGGACGGCGACGACTGGGTGATCAACGGGCACAAGTGGTTCTCGTCGAACGCCTCGCACGCCGACTTCCTCATCGTCATGGCCGTGACCGACCCGGACGTGTCGCCGTACCAGGGCTCGTCGATGTTCGTGGTGCCCGCCGACACCCCCGGCGTCGAGATCGTCCGGGACATCCCCGTCATGGACCACCCGACGATCGGCGCCGCGCTGCACGCCGGGCACGCCGAGGTGATCTACCGGGACGTGCGGGTGCCGGTGGAGAACCTCATCGGCAACCCGGGTGACGGGTTCCGGCTCGCCCAGCAACGGCTGGGCCCGGGCCGGATCCACCACGCGATGCGCTGGCTGGGGCAGTCGAAGCGAGCGTTCGACATGCTGTGCGAGCGGGCGGTGAGCCGCTACACGCACGGCTCGGTGCTCGCCGACAAGCAGATGGTGCAGGACTGGGTGGCCACGTCCGCGGCCGAGATGCAGGCCGCCCGGCTGATGACGCTGCACGCGGCGTGGACGATGGACCAGGTCGGCGCCGCGAACGCCCGCGTCGAGATCGCCATGATCAAGTACTGGGGCGCGCGGGTGCTGCACGACGTCATCGACCGGGCGATCCAGGTCCACGGCTCGCTCGGATTCTCCGGTGACCTGCCCTTGGAGCAGATGTACCGCGCGGCCCGCGCCGCACGGATCTACGACGGCCCCGACGAGGTGCACAAGGCGACGGTCGCCACACGGATCCTGCGGGGTTACCGCCCGGTCGACGTCCCCACGGAGCACATCCCGACCCGCCGCGAGGCGGCCCGCCGGAAGTTCGCGGAGTACCTCGACGCGGCCACGGCCAACCTCTGACACCGCGAGTTGCGGCTTTCCGCCGGCGAGTCGCGAAGCCATGGACGGTGAGTCGCGGAAGCTGTGCCGGCGAATCGGGGGCTCCCTGACGTCGAGTCGGCAACGCCGCTGGCGAGTTACCCCGTCGAGTCAGGCGAGTTCCCCCATCGAGGCGCGCGAGTTGCCCCGCCGAGGCGCGCGAGTTGCCCCGCCGAGGCAGGCGAGTTGCCCCGCCGAGGCAAGCGAGTTGCCCCGACGGGCTCGTCGAGATCTCCCCCACGGACGCGCGAGCTCCCGAACGGGAGCGCGAGTTCTCCCGAGTGGCCGGGCGAGGTCGCCGTTCAGGTCAACCGTTCGGGGGCCCGCCAGACCGAACAGGAGACATCGCCGGTTCTCCAGGGAATCACCGGTCTGCTCGGAGAACTCGCGGGCCCGCTCCGGGCAGCTCGTCCACCCCGTCGGGGCAACTCACCCATCTCGATGGGGCAACTCGCCCACCCCATCGGGGCAACTCGCGTCACGGGAACCGCGACTCGCGTGCCCGGCTTCCCCGACTCGCCGCTCGGAGAACCACGACTCGCCGTGAGGGTTTCCGCGACTCACCGGCGCGGACACCGCAAACCGCGCAGCGGGCGTCAGGAGCGGTGCTGCTCCACCCGCTCGTGGAGCCGGTTGCGGATCTCCTCCGGCG
>Ga0065720_1002473_pt1 | contig 39305 bp, 47 predicted proteins | sample Thericmetagenome_FD_59107 | JGI IMG/M metagenome (GOLD analysis project Ga0065720, IMG submission 59107) | Thermophilic microbial communities from the Joint Bioenergy Institute, California, USA of rice/straw/compost enrichment - eDNA_2 v2... | ecosystem: Engineered > Solid waste > Grass >... | reverse complement strand
GCCGGGCGACAACGTGACGATGGAAGTCACGCTGATCGTGCCGATCGCGATGGAAGAGCGCCTGCGCTTCGCCATCCGCGAGGGCGGCCGCACCGTCGGCGCCGGTATCGTCGCAAGCATTATCGAGTAAGTCTGGTCGCAAGACCAAGGGACAAGGGCGGCCTGCGTGCCGCCCTTTCTTTTTGCGCCCGGCATCCCCATATTTCCGTTTCCCACAGGGGGCGCAAAAATCGTTATGCTTTCAGATGGAAAGCGGTTGCGTCGGGGCGCGAAAATAGCTATAGCGCCCCCATGCGCAGCGACGCTCCGCTTCGGGTCGAATCGAATCTCACAGTCCGAAGAGTCAGTCCCGCGACGGGCTGGAAACGAGCGGCGCGGAAGCTAGGGGTATAGCTCAGTTGGTAGAGCGGCGGTCTCCAAAACCGCAGGTCGGGGGTTCGAGCCCCTCTGCCCCTGCCAGTCTTTCCTGACAAGACATGCTTGAAAGCAAAGGGTGGAGCCGCTGCCCGGGCGCTGGCGCGCTCCGACATTGCGTCCCGTGCATTTACAGGGTTGCGTTCCGAGGGAATCGGAACTATGTAGGACAGCAAATGCGCGGTGCGTGGAGCGGCAACTCGGCTTTACGCGCCTTTCTTGTGTGTCTGGAACGGTGTGATTCGTGACTTCCTTTCCGGAGTCCTGTATCCTGTTGCCAGGTAGAACAGCGTGGTTCAGCTCGAAGCGATCTTTGGGCTCCCAACAAGAATTAAAGAGCGGTAGATGTCGTCCAAGACCACGAATCCTTTCACGTTTCTGCAGCAGGTTCGGTCCGAAACGGCGAAGGTGACCTGGCCCTCTCGGCGTGAAACGATGATATCGACGGTAATGGTGCTGGCTTTCGCTGCGATGGCCGCGCTGTTCTTTTTTGCTGCGGACCAGATCATGTCGTGGGTGATCAACCTGATTCTCGGAATCAGGGTCTGAGGCTGGCGGCGAAGGGAGACGTTTTTTCATGGCAATGCGTTGGTACATTGTCCACGCCTATTCGAATTTTGAAAAGAAGGTTGCTGAATCGATTCTGGAGCAGGCGAAACAGAAGGGCATTGCGCACGAGATCGAGCAGGTCGTTGTTCCGACCGAGAAGGTCGTGGAAGTCCGTCGCGGCCGCAAGGTCGACGCCGAGCGCAAGTTCTTCCCCGGCTATGTGCTCGTGAAGGCGAACCTTACCGACGCCGTTTTCAGCCTGATCAAGAATACGCCCAAGGTGACCGGGTTCCTTGGCGATTCCAAGCCGGTGCCGATCACCGAGGCCGAGGCAAACCGCATCCTGACCCAGGTTCAGGAGGGCGTCGAGCGCCCGAAGCCGTCCGTTTCGTTCGAGATTGGCGAGCAGGTGCGCGTATCCGACGGTCCGTTCGCTTCGTTCAACGGCTATGTCCAGGAAGTCGATGAAGAGCGCTCCCGCCTGAAGGTGGAGGTATCCATCTTCGGACGTGCCGTTCCGGTCGATCTAGAGTTCGGTCAGGTCGAAAAGATCTGATCCGCGTTCCGCTTCCGGCGGAACATTCGCGGTGGAAGGGGCGCGTCGCTTAGCCAGTGGCACAGTCTCCGTACCACCAAACTGCAATCGCCGGCCGCATGGCCGGCACAGAGACAGGCAGATGAGAAATGGCTAAGAAAGTTGCAGGCCAGCTCAAGCTCCAGGTCCCGGCGGGTTCGGCTACGCCGTCGCCCCCCATTGGTCCTGCGCTTGGTCAGCGCGGCATCAACATCATGGAGTTCTGCAAGGCGTTTAACGCGCAGACGCAGGACATGGAGAAGGGTGCCCCGGTTCCGGTGGTCATCACCTACTACCAGGACAAGTCCTTCACCTTCGTCATGAAGACGCCGCCGGTGACCTACTTCCTGAAGAAGGCAGCCGGCCTGAAGTCGGGTGGCTCCACGCCCGGCAAGTCCATCGCTGGCAAGGTGACGAAGGCTCAGGTCCGTGAGATCGCCGAAGCGAAGATGAAGGATCTGAACGCTGCTGACATCGAGGCCGCCATGCGCATGATCGAAGGTTCGGCCCGTTCGATGGGTCTCGAGGTTGTGGAGTAAGAGATCATGGCGAAGAAGATTTCCAAGCGCATGGCCAAGGTTCGCGATGGTATCGACGCGAGCCGCTTCTACACCATCGAGGAAGCCATCAAGATCCTGAAGGAGAAGTCCGCGGTCAAGTTCGACGAGACCGTGGAGGTCGCGATGAACCTGAACGTTGATCCGCGTCACGCCGACCAGATGGTCCGCGGTGTCGTGAATCTCCCGCACGGTACGGGCCGCGAGGTTCGCGTGGCCGTGTTCGCCAAGGGCGACAAGGCCGAGGAGGCCAAGGCCGCTGGTGCCGACATCGTTGGCGCCGAGGACCTGGTCGAGACCATCCAGAAGGGTGAGATCAACTTCGACCGCTGCATCGCCACGCCGGACCTGATGCCGCTGGTCGGCCGTCTCGGCAAGGTGCTGGGCCCGCGCGGCCTGATGCCGAACCCGAAGGTCGGCACTGTGACGACCGACATCGCCGCTGCGGTAAAGGCCTCCAAGGGCGGCGCCGTCGAGTTCCGCGTCGAGAAGGCCGGTATCGTGCACGGTGGCGTCGGCAAGCTCTCCTTCAGCGAGGAGGCCATTGCCGAGAACATCCGCGCGTTCGCGGACGCCGTGATCAAGGCCAAGCCGTCGGGCGCCAAGGGTAACTACCTGAAGCGTGTTGCGATTTCGTCGACGATGGGCCCGGGTCTGAAGATCGACCTCAGCGCGCTGAACGCGTAATAGCAAGGTTTGCCGGGGCTCGTTCCCCGGCTCCCATTCGGGGCGGCAACGCCCCGGACGCGGAGGGAAACCTCCGCAAATCCTGTCCGAGATTGCAGGTGGTTCGCCTTAATTCAGTTGCTGAACCTGCATGAGACGGGTGAGACCGGACATGTAACGGGCAATGCGCCCGCAGAGTGGAAGGTTCGAACCATGTTAGCCTTTTGTGGCCGGCACGCCGGCTGACGGAAGGGGACAGGATCCTCGAGCGTCGTTCGGGCGATCATCCGAGAACCCGACGACAAAAGGCAACCCGGCGGTTTTCCGTAAAGGGAACCGTCTACTGGAGAAAGGCATGGACAGAGCGGAAAAACGCGAGTTCGTCGCCGAGCTGAACAAGGTGTTTGAATCCACCGGTTCAGTGGTCGTGGCGCACTACTCCGGCCTGACCGTGGCGCAGATGACGGAACTTCGGTCCCGTATGCGTGCGGTTGGGGGAACCGTCAAGGTCGCGAAGAACCGTCTCGCCAAGATTGCCCTTCAGGGTACGAAGTCCGAAGGCATCCAGTCCCTCTTCCAGGGGCAGACTCTGATTGCCTACGCGGACGATCCGGTTGCAGCTCCGAAGGTCGCCAAGGAGTTCGCCAAGGCCAACGACAAGCTGGTCATTCTTGGCGGCGCCATGGGATCGACCGTGCTCGACGCCGAAGGTGTCAAGGCTCTTGCCTCGCTGCCTTCGCTGGACGAGCTCAGGGCAAAGCTGGTCGGCATGATCCAGACGCCGGCAACCCGGATCGCTCAGGTCGTCAACGCACCGGCGGGTCAGCTCGCCCGCGTGTTTGGCGCCTACGCCCGGAAGGACGAAGCGGCATAAGACCGTTCTTCTTCACTGAAAACATGTGTTTGAACTTTCAAAGGAAATAGAAAATGGCTGATCTTGCTAAGATCGTTGAGGAACTGTCGGCTCTGACCGTTCTTGAGGCTGCCGAGCTCTCCAAGATGCTCGAAGAGAAGTGGGGCGTGTCTGCCGCTGCTCCGGTCGCCGTCGCTGCTGTTGCTGGCGCCGCTGGCGGTGCTGCTCCGGCCGCTGAGGAGAAGACCGAGTTCGACGTCATCCTGGCTGACGCCGGTGCGAACAAGATCAACGTGATCAAGGAAGTCCGCGCGATCACCGGCCTGGGCCTCAAGGAGGCCAAGGACCTCGTCGAGGGCGCTCCGAAGCCGGTCAAGGAAGGCGTGGCCAAGGACGAGGCCGAGAAGATCAAGGCTCAGCTGGAAGGCGCTGGCGCCAAGGTCGAGCTCAAGTAATACCGGCTGGTCCGCAGGTCGTTCGACCTGCGGACCTCCGCGGTGCGGACAGATTGCGAACCCCTTTCCTGAGTGCCCCGAGGGGCCTTTAGGAAACGGGTTCTGTACTCGTTTGGAATGGCCGTCCTGAAAACGGCCCATTTGGCAGGTAAGCGGCAGGCAAGGAGCGACGATGGCCCAGACCCATACATTCAACGGTCGCAGGCGCGTACGCAAGTTTTTCGGAAGCATTCCGGAAGTTGCGGAGATGCCGAACCTCATCGAGGTTCAGAAAGCATCCTATGATCAGTTCCTTATGGTCGAGGAGCCCGAGGGCGGGCGCCCGGACGAGGGACTGCAGGCTGTCTTCAAGTCGGTCTTCCCGATTCAGGACTTCGCCGGCACGGCCATGCTCGAGTTCGTCAAGTACGAGTTCGAGAAGCCGAAGTTCGACGTGGATGAATGCCGTCAGCGCGACCTGACCTATTCGGCGCCGCTCAAGGTGACGCTGCGTCTGATCGTGTTCGACGTGGATGAGGACACCGGCGCCAAGTCGATCCGCGACATCAAGGAGCAGGACGTCTACATGGGCGACATGCCGCTCATGACGGACAACGGCACCTTCATCATCAACGGCACCGAGCGCGTCATCGTTTCGCAGATGCACCGCTCGCCGGGCGTGTTCTTCGACCACGACAAGGGCAAGTCCCACTCGTCGGGCAAGCTGCTGTTCGCCTCGCGCGTCATTCCCTACCGCGGTTCGTGGCTCGACATCGAGTTCGACGCAAAGGACATCATCTACGCGCGCATCGACCGGCGCCGCAAGCTTCCGGTCACCACGCTGCTCATGGCCCTTGGCATGGACAGTGAGGAAATCCTGTCGACCTTCTACAACAAGCTGACATACGTCCGTGACGGCGACAGCTGGCGCGTGCCGTATTCGGCCGAGCGCTTCCGCGGCATGAAGGCCGTCAACGACATCATCGACGCCGATACCGGCGAGGTGGTGATCGAAGCCGGCAAGAAGCTGACCGCCCGCCAGGCCCGCCAGCTCGCCGAGAAGGGCCTCAAGGCGATCCGCGCCACGGAGGAAGATTTGCTCGGCCTGTATCTCGCCGAGGATGTCGTCAACTATGAGACCGGCGAGATCTACCTTGAGGCTGGCGACGAGATCGACGAGAAGACCCTGAAGGTGCTGCTCGACACGGGCGTCGACGAGGTCAACTTCCTCGACATCGACCACGTCAACGTCGGCGCCTACATCCGTAACACCCTGGTCGCCGACAAGAACGAGACGCGCCAGGATGCCCTGTTCGACATCTACCGCGTCATGCGCCCGGGCGAGCCGCCCACGCTCGAGACGGCGGAGGCGATGTTCCATTCGCTGTTCTTCGATCCGGAGCGCTATGACCTTTCGGCCGTCGGCCGCGTGAAGATGAACATGCGCCTCGAGCTGGACTGCCCGGACACCGTCCGCGTCCTGCGCAAGGAGGACATCATCGCGGTCGTCAAGACGCTGGTCGACCTGCGTGACGGCAAGGGCGAGATCGACGACATCGACAACCTGGGCAACCGCCGCGTCCGCTCGGTCGGCGAGCTCATGGAGAACCAGTACCGCCTGGGCCTCCTGCGCATGGAGCGCGCCATCAAGGAGCGCATGTCGTCGGTCGACATCGACACCGTGATGCCACAGGACCTGATCAACGCGAAGCCGGCTGCCGCTGCCGTCCGCGAGTTCTTCGGGTCCTCGCAGCTGTCGCAGTTCATGGACCAGACGAACCCGCTGTCGGAGGTTACCCACAAGCGCCGTCTGTCGGCCCTTGGACCGGGTGGTCTGACCCGCGAGCGCGCAGGCTTCGAGGTGCGCGACGTGCATCCGACGCACTACGGCCGCATCTGCCCGATCGAGACGCCGGAAGGTCCGAACATCGGTCTCATCAACTCGCTGGCCACGTTCGCGCGCGTCAACAAGTACGGCTTCATCGAGACGCCGTACCGCAAGATCGTTGACGGCAAGGTGACCGACGAGGTCGTCTACCTGTCGGCGATGGAGGAGGCCAAGCACTACGTTGCCCAGGCCAACGCCGCGCTCAACGAGGACGGCACCTTCAAGGACGAGTTCGTGGTCTGCCGCCACGCCGGCGAAGTGATGATGACGCCGCGCGAGAACGTGGACCTGATGGACGTGTCGCCGAAGCAGCTCGTTTCGGTCGCCGCGGCGCTCATCCCGTTCCTGGAAAACGACGACGCCAACCGCGCTCTCATGGGCTCGAACATGCAGCGTCAGGCCGTGCCGCTGGTGCGCGCCGAGGCTCCGTTCGTCGGCACCGGCATGGAGCCGATCGTGGCCCGCGACTCCGGGGCGGCGATTGCCGCACGCCGCACCGGCATCGTCGACCAGGTGGATGCGACCCGTATCGTTATCCGTGCGACCGAGGACGTGGACGCCTCCGAGTCGGGCGTGGACATCTACCGCCTGCAGAAGTTCCAGCGCTCGAACCAGAACACCTGCATCAACCAGCGTCCGCTGGTGAAGGTGGGCGACCGCATCCAGAAGGGCGACATCATCGCCGACGGCCCGTCGACCGATCTGGGCGATCTGGCACTCGGCCGGAACGTGCTCGTCGCGTTCATGCCGTGGAACGGCTACAACTACGAGGACTCCATTCTGCTGTCCGAGCGCATCGTGAGCGATGACGTCTTTACCTCGATCCACATCGAGGAGTTCGAGGTCATGGCGCGCGATACCAAGCTTGGACCGGAGGAAATCACGCGCGACATTCCGAACGTCTCGGAAGAGGCGCTGCGGAACCTCGACGAGGCCGGCATTGTCTACATCGGTGCCGAGGTCGGACCGGGCGACATCCTGGTCGGCAAGATCACGCCGAAGGGCGAGAGCCCGATGACGCCGGAGGAGAAGCTGCTGCGCGCCATCTTCGGCGAGAAGGCGTCCGACGTGCGTGACACGTCCATGCGCATGCCGCCCGGAACCTACGGCACGGTCGTTGAAGTGCGTGTCTTCAACCGCCACGGCGTGGAGAAGGACGAGCGCGCGATGGCCATCGAGCGCGAGGAGATCGAGCGCCTGGCCAAGGACCGCGACGACGAGCAGTCTATCCTCGACCGTAACGTCTATGCGCGCCTGCAGGACATGCTTGTCGGCAAGGAGTGCATTGCCGGTCCCAAGGGCTACAAGAAGGGTACGCCGATCACGCCGGAACTTCTGGGCGAGTACCCGCGTTCGCAGTGGTGGCAGTTCGCTGTTGAGGACGAGAAGCTTCAGAGCGAGCTGGAGGCCCTGCGCAACCAGTACGACAGCTCCAAGAAGGCGCTCGAACAGCGCTTCATGGACAAGGTCGAGAAGGTTCAGCGCGGCGACGAGCTGCTTCCGGGCGTGATGAAGATGGTCAAGGTCTTCGTCGCCGTGAAGCGCAAGATGCAGCCGGGTGACAAGATGGCCGGCCGTCACGGCAACAAGGGTGTGGTGTCCAGGATCGTTCCGATCGAGGACATGCCGTTCCTCGAGGACGGCACCCCGGTCGACATCGTGCTGAACCCGCTGGGCGTGCCGAGCCGCATGAACGTTGGTCAGATTCTCGAGACGCACCTTGGCTGGGCCTGCGCCGGCCTCGGCAAGCAGATCGGCGAGCTGCTCGACGCGTACAAGCAGACGGGCGACATCCAGCCGCTGCGCGAGAAGATCTGCCGGATCATTCCGGATAACGACCGCAACGAGCCGGTTCGCAGCTACGACGACGACAGCATCGTCCGTCTCGCAGAGCAGATGCGCAATGGCGTCTCCATCGCGACCCCCGTCTTCGACGGCGCGACGGAAGCCGACATCAACGCGATGCTCGAGGAGGCCGGTCTCGACAAGAGCGGTCAGGTCACGCTGTACGACGGCCGCACGGGTGAGCCGTTCGACCGCAAGGTTACCGTCGGCTACATCTACATGCTGAAGCTGCACCACCTTGTCGACGACAAGATCCATGCCCGTTCGATCGGCCCGTACTCGCTGGTCACCCAGCAGCCGCTCGGCGGTAAGGCGCAGTTCGGCGGTCAGCGCTTCGGTGAAATGGAGGTATGGGCGCTCGAGGCTTACGGCGCCGCCTACACGCTGCAGGAGATGCTGACGGTGAAGTCGGACGACGTGGCCGGCCGAACCAAGGTCTACGAGGCCATCGTGCGCGGCGACGACACGTTCGAGGCGGGTATTCCGGAGAGCTTCAACGTGCTCGTCAAGGAAATGCGTTCGCTCGGCCTCAACGTCGAACTGCAGAACTCGAGGCTGGATCCGCCGCCGGCTCAGCTTCCTGAGGCCGCCGAGTAACCGCGATTCCGCGCGCGCCGCAACGCTTCTGCGGCGCGCCAGGGCAGGGGAGGCGGAAGCGGTCCGCCCCGCCTGCCACGACCGCAAGAGTTTTCTGGGACTTCTGATGTCCCGCAAAGGAGATCGGCATGAACCAAGAGGTCATGAACCTGTTCAACCCTCAGGCGCCGGCCCAGACGTTTGATTCCATCCGGATCTCGATCGCGAGCCCGGAGAAGATCCTGTCCTGGTCCTACGGCGAGATCAAAAAGCCGGAGACGATCAACTACCGCACGTTCAAGCCGGAGCGTGACGGTCTGTTCTGCGCGCGTATCTTTGGTCCGATCAAGGANTACGAGTGCTTGTGCGGCAAGTACAAGCGCATGAAGTACAAGGGCGTCATCTGCGAGAAGTGCGGCGTCGAGGTGACGCTGTCGCGCGTGCGCCGCGAGCGCATGGGCCACATCGAGCTCGCCGCNCCGGTNGCNCACATCTGGTTCCTGAAGTCGCTGCCGTCGCGCATCGGCACGCTGCTCGACATGACCCTCAAGGACATCGAGCGCGTCCTGTACTTCGAGAACTACATCGTGACCGAGCCGGGCCTCACGCCACTCAAGCAGCATCAGCTCCTCTCCGAAGAGGAGTACATGATGGCCGTCGACGAATATGGCGAGGATTCCTTCACCGCCATGATCGGCGCGGAAGCCATCCGTCATCTGCTGGCCACGCTGGACCTCGAGAAGACCGCTGCCGACCTCCGTTCGGAGCTCGCCAGCACGACCTCTGACCTCAAGCAGAAGAAGCTGCTGAAGCGACTGAAGGTGGTCGAGAACTTCATCGACTCCGGCAACCGTCCAGAGTGGATGATCATGACGGTCATTCCGGTGATCCCGCCAGACCTGCGTCCGCTGGTTCCGCTGGATGGCGGCCGCTTCGCGACCTCGGATCTCAACGATCTGTACCGTCGCGTGATCAACCGTAACAACCGTCTGAAGCGCCTTATCGAGCTCAAGGCCCCGGGCATCATCATCCGCAACGAGAAGCGCATGCTTCAGGAGGCGGTTGATGCCCTGTTCGACAACGGCCGCCGCGGCCGCGTCATCACCGGCGCCAACAAGCGTCCGCTGAAGTCGCTGTCGGACATGCTCAAGGGCAAGCAGGGCCGCTTCCGTCAGAACCTGCTCGGCAAGCGCGTCGACTACTCCGGCCGTTCGGTGATCGTGACCGGTCCCGAACTCAAGCTGCACCAGTGCGGCCTGCCGAAGAAGATGGCGCTGGAGCTGTTCAAGCCGTTCATCTACGCCCGTCTCGACGCCAAGGGTTATTCCTCGACCGTCAAGCAGGCGAAGAAGCTTGTGGAGAAGGAGCGTCCGGAGGTCTGGGACATCCTCGACGAGGTGATCCGCGAGCATCCGGTGCTGCTCAACCGCGCGCCGACGCTGCACCGCCTCGGCATCCAGGCCTTCGAGCCGGTGCTGATCGAAGGCAAGGCGATCCAGCTGCATCCGCTCGTCTGTACGGCGTTCAACGCCGACTTCGACGGCGACCAGATGGCCGTGCACGTCCCGCTGTCGCTCGAAGCGCAGCTGGAAGCGCGCGTGCTGATGATGTCGACCAACAACATCCTGCATCCTGCCTCCGGCGCGCCGATCATCGTGCCGTCGCAGGACATGGTTCTCGGCCTCTACTACCTGTCGATCATGGCGGAGAACGAGCCGGGCCAGGGCATGGTGTTCGCCGACATGGGCGAGCTGCAGCATGCACTTGAAAACAAGGTCGTCACGCTGCACTCCAAGATCAAGGGCCGCTATGTCACGGTTGATGCGGANGGCAACAAGGTCTCCAAGATCTACGAGACCACGCCGGGCCGNATGATCATCGGCGAGCTGCTGCCGAAGCACCCGAACGTNCCGTTCGACATCTGCAATCAGGAGATGACCAANAAGAACATCTCCAAGATGATCGACACCGTCTACCGCCACTGCGGCCAGAAGGAGACCGTGATCTTCTGTGACCGCATCATGGCCCTCGGCTTCGCCCATGCCTGCCGCGCCGGCATTTCGTTCGGCAAGGACGACATGGTGATCCCGGAGACCAAGGCGCAGATTGTTGCCGAGACCGAGGCTCTGACCAAGGAATACGAGCAGCAGTACAATGACGGCCTGATCACCCAGGGCGAGAAGTACAACAAGGTCGTGGATGCCTGGGCGAAGTGCTCCGAGCGCGTCGCCGAGGAGATGATGAAGCGCATCAAGGCGGTGGAGTTCGATCCGGAGACCGGACGCCAGAAGCCGATGAACTCCATCTACATGATGTCGCACTCCGGCGCCCGCGGCTCGCCCGCGCAGATGCGCCAGCTGGGCGGCATGCGCGGCCTGATGGCCCGTCCGGACGGTTCGATCATCGAGACGCCGATCATCTCGAACTTCAAGGAAGGCCTCACCGTGATGGAGTACTTCAACTCCACCCACGGCGCTCGCAAGGGTCTGGCCGACACCGCTCTGAAGACGGCGAACTCGGGTTACCTGACCCGCCGTCTGGTCGACGTCGCGCAGGACTGCATCGTCACCACCTATGACTGCGGCACTACCAGGGGCCTCACCATGCAGCCGATCGTGGATGCCGGTCAGGTCGTGGCCTCAATCGGCCAGCGCGTCCTTGGCCGAACGGCGCTCGAGGACGTCGTCCATCCGGTCACCGGCGAGGTTATCGTTCCGGCAGGCCGCCTGATCGACGAGCAGGATGTAGAGCGCATCGAGAAGGCCAACATCCAGACGGTCCGCATCCGTTCGGCGCTGACCTGCGAAGTGCGCAGCGGCGTGTGCACGGTCTGCTACGGCCGTGACCTGGCCCGCGGTACGCCGGTCAATATCGGCGAGGCCGTCGGCGTCATCGCCGCGCAGTCGATCGGTGAGCCGGGTACGCAGCTCACCATGCGTACGTTCCACATGGGCGGTACGGCGCAGGTGGTCGACACCTCGTTCCTCGAGGCTTCCTTCGAGGGTACGGTGAAGATCCGCAACCGCAACGTGGTCCGCAACTCCGAAGGCCACCTCATCGTCATGGGCCGCAACATGTCGGTCGTCATCGTCGACGAGGGCGGCGCGGAGCGTGCCGCCCACCGTGTGGCCTACGGTTCGCGTCTGTACGTGGACGAGGGCGACCAGGTGAAGCGCGGTCAGCGTATCGCCGAGTGGGACCCGTACACCCGTCCGATCCTCACAGAGGTCGGTGGTGTGGTCGCTTTCGAGGATCTCGTGGAAGGCGTGTCCGTCCAGGAGACGACCGACGAATCCACGGGCATCACCAAGCGCGAGGTCATCGACTGGCGTTCGACCCCGCGCGGCAACGACCTGCGCCCGGCCATCACGGTCCTCGGACCGGACGGCAAGATCGCCAAGCTGTCGCGTGGCGGTGATGCCCGCTTCCTGCTGTCGGTCGCGACCGTTCTGTCGGTCGAGCCGGGCACCAAGGTTGCGCCGGGTGACGTTCTTGCCCGTATCCCGATGGAGAGCGCCAAGACCAAGGACATCACCGGTGGTCTGCCGCGCGTGGCCGAGCTGTTCGAGGCTCGCCGTCCGAAGGATCATGCGATCATCGCAGAGGTCGCCGGTACGGTTCGTCTGGGACGCGACTACAAGAACAAGCGCCGCGTGATCATCGAGCCGCACGACTCGTCGCTTGAGCCGATCGAGTACCTGATCCCGAAGGGCAAGCCGTTCCATCTGCAGGACGGCGACGTCATCGAGAAGGGTGACTACATCCTCGACGGCAACCCGGCGCCGCATGATATCCTGGCCATCAAGGGCGTGGAGGCTCTGGCTTCCTACCTGGTGAACGAGATCCAGGAGGTCTACCGGCTGCAGGGTGTGGTGATCAACGACAAGCACATCGAGGTGATCGTCCGCCAGATGCTGCAGAAGGTCGAGATCACCGCTTCGGGCGACTCCACCTACATCCCGGGTGAGCACGTGGATCAGGTGGAGTTCCAGGAGGTCAACGATCACCTGGTCGCCGAGGGCAAGCGTCCGGCCGAAGCGCAGCCGGTTCTGCTTGGCATCACCAAGGCTTCGCTGCAGACGCCGTCCTTCATCTCCGCGGCTTCGTTCCAGGAGACGACGCGCGTGCTCACCGAGGCTGCGGTTGCCGGCAAGATCGACACGCTGCAGGGCCTCAAGGAGAACGTCATCGTCGGCCGCCTCATTCCGGCGGGTACCGGTGGCGCCATGGCCCAGATCCGTCGCATCGCCCGCCAGCGCGACGAGCTTATCCTCGAGGAGCGTCGCAAGCAGTCGGGCGCCGACATGGATCGTGCCCTGGCCGACATGTCGCAGCCGCCCGCAGCCGAGTAAGGGCGACAGATCCTCAAACAAAAAGGCCGCCGGTTNTGCCGGCGGCCTTTTTCAAGGTCGGTGCTGTTTCAGTCCNCGGCGTCCTGACTACTTAACGGGAGGCACATTCACAGGACGGGGTAGCCTCGGTTTGATCGGGCGCGGCAGGAAAATGCTGCCCCGGACGCTTCCCTGTGCGCTCGTTGTAGCCGCGCGGGGAGGGGATGTGGGGCAGGTTCAGAGATTCGCGACACCCTGAACCGTTTGCTCGCATATTCTCATGATTCCGGACGGAAAGGTTTCACCTTCTTCCGGGAATCGGCATGGGATCTGTCGCGAAACCTCAGGTCTCGTCCGGCCCGAAGGAGACGATGGCGATCTCCCCTTCCAGAGCACCCTGCCAGGCCGAGAGGTGCGGCTCTTCATCGGGTGCATCCTGCAGTTCGCCGATCTGGTCCAGTTCCGCTTCCGCGTAACCTTCTTCTGCCAGCGCCTCCAGCGTCATGGTGACAGCGGTGTCGTCGTCGGGCGCAACAAGCAGGACATGGATGATTTCCGGGGTCGAGTCGCCTTCGCGCCAGACGCGGCCGGTAATGATCGTTACCCGCTGTTCCTCATCATTGCTCATAAGTTGTTCCAATCAGTCTCAGTTCCTTTACGCTTTAGTTACATTTTCCGGTGNGAAAGAACAGACCCGGCGNTGGAAATTCTTTCCGGAGAGCCCATATTTCACCGGCNGCAATGTTTCCGCCGGCCGNAAGGCCGCAAAGCGGCAGATTTTCAAGATTCTCGGATATGCGGGCTTGACGGACTCGCTGGATATGCGTATTACGCCCGCTGTCTGAGCCACATGTGAGGTGCTTCTTTTCGGAACGACACGTTCTGAAGACTGGAGCCTCAAACAGGGTTCGTTTTAACGAGCGACAGACTTCCGGAGCACGAAGCGCCAACGCGCTTCCTCTGCGATGTGATCGGGCCGGACCGCAGGCAAGGCGGTTTGATGCCCGAATTTGCGTTCAGGAAGGCTTCATCGCGAAACAAAACGGCTCTTCGCTCTAGATGCGAGATTTGAACAAGGGAAGGTTTGATGCCGACCATTAGTCAGCTGATCCGCAAGCCGCGCCAAGCGCCGGTCAAGCGCAACAAAGTTCCTGCGATGCAGGGAAATCCGCAGAAGCGGGGAGTGTGCACGCGTGTTTACACGACGTCGCCCAAGAAGCCGAACTCCGCTATGCGTAAGGTGGCCAAGATTCGGCTTGCGAACGGTTTCGAGGTCATCGGCTACATTCCTGGCGAAGGTCACAATCTCCAGGAGCACTCCGTGGTCATGATCCGCGGTGGTCGCGTGAAGGACCTTCCGGGTGTTCGTTACCACATCATCCGTGGCGTGCTGGATACCCAGGGTGTGAAGAGCCGCAAGCAGCGTCGCTCCAAGTACGGCGCGAAGCGTCCGAAGTAAGGTTTTTCGGCTTGGGTGTTTGCGCCGGGCCTTGAAGGTGAGAGACAAGAAAGATGTCCAGACGTCACCGTGCAGAAAAGCGCGAGATCAATCCGGATCCCAAGTACGGCGATCTTGTCGTTAGCAAGTTCATGAACGCCGTCATGCTCGATGGCAAGAAGTCCGTTGCTGAGCGCATTGTCTATGGCGCTCTGGAGCGGCTGCAGGAGAAGACGAAGCAGGACCCGCTGGTGGTGTTCCATCAGGCGCTGGAGAACGTTTCTCCGCATCTCGAAGTGCGTTCGCGTCGTGTCGGTGGTGCGACCTACCAGGTTCCGGTCGACGTCCGTCCGGAGCGCCGTCAGGCCCTGGCAATTCGCTGGCTGATCGCTGCTGCCCGTGGTCGCAACGAGCAGACCATGGTCGAGCGCCTTTCCGGTGAGCTGCTTGACGCGTCCAACAATCGCGGAACTGCCGTGAAAAAGCGTGAAGACACGCATCGCATGGCTGACGCTAACCGCGCATTCTCGCATTACCGCTGGTAACGCGAGACCGAATTAGAGGTAACTACGATGGCCCGCGAATATAAGCTCGAAGATTATCGTAACTTCGGCATCATGGCACACATCGATGCCGGCAAGACGACGACGACCGAGCGTATCCTTTATTACACCGGCAAGAACCACAAGATGGGCGAGACGCACGACGGTGCCTCGACCATGGACTGGATGGAGCAGGAGCAGGAGCGCGGGATCACGATCACGTCTGCTGCTACGACGACCTTCTGGAAGGGTCGCGACGGCAAGGTTCGCTGCTTCAACATCATCGACACGCCGGGACACGTGGACTTCACCATCGAGGTGGAGCGCTCGCTGCGCGTTCTCGACGGTGCGGTCACGCTGCTTGACTCCAACGCGGGCGTCGAACCCCAGACCGAGACCGTCTGGCGCCAGGCCGAGAAGTACAACGTTCCGCGTCTGGTGTTCTGCAACAAGATGGACAAGATCGGCGCGGACTTCTACCGCTGCCTGGAGATGATCAAGTCCCGTCTTGGCGCGGTGCCGCTTCCGGTCCAGCTGCCGATCGGCGCTGAGAGCGATTTCGTGGGCGTCGTTGACCTCATCGAGATGAAGGCGCTCATCTGGCGTGACGAGACGCTGGGCGCCCAGTGGGACGTCGTCGAGATCCCGGCCGACCTCAAGGACAAGGCCGAGGAGTACCGCGAGAAGCTCATCGAGACCGTCGTCGAGATCGACGAGGCCGCCATGGAGCGCTATCTCGAGGGCGAGATTCCGTCCAATGACGAGCTGCGCGCGCTGATCCGCAAGGGCACGATCGAGGTGAAGTTCCACCCGGTCCTGTGCGGCACCGCGTTCAAGAACAAGGGCGTTCAGCCGCTGCTCGACGCCGTCGTCGACTACCTGCCGGCTCCGAACGACATTCCGGCCATCCGTGGCATCGACCCGAAGACCGAGCAGGAGATCAGCCGCAAGTCCTCCGACGACGAGCCGCTCTCCATGCTGGCGTTCAAGATCATGAACGACCCGTTCGTCGGTTCGCTGACCTTCTGCCGCATCTACTCGGGCAAGGTTACCAAGGGCATGTCGCTCGAGAACACCGTGAAGGGCAAGCGCGAGCGCATCGGCCGCATGCTGCAGATGCACGCCAACCACCGCGAGGACATCGAAGAGGCATTCGCCGGCGACATCGTCGCTCTGGTCGGCCTCAAGGAGACGACCACCGGTGACACGCTCTGCGATCCGCTGCACCCGGTCATCCTCGAGCGCATGGAGTTCCCGGAACCGGTGATCCAGATCGCCATCGAGCCGAAGACCAAGGGCGACCAGGAGAAGATGGCTCTGGCCCTCAACCGCCTTGCGGCGGAGGATCCGTCCTTCCGCGTCAAGACCGACGAGGAGACCGGCCAGACGATCATCGCCGGCATGGGCGAGCTGCACCTCGACATCATCGTCGACCGTATGCGCCGCGAGTTCAAGGTCGAGGCCAATGTCGGTGCTCCGCAGGTGGCTTACCGCGAGACGATCACCCGTCAGGCCGAGGTGGACTACACCCACAAGAAGCAGACCGGCGGTTCGGGCCAGTTCGCTCGCGTCAAGATCCTGTTCGAGCCGAACCCGGACGGCGAAGATTTCGTGTTCGAGAGCAAGGTCGTCGGCGGTGCCGTTCCGAAGGAATACATCCCGGGCGTTCAGAAGGGTATCGAGAGCGTGCTGTCTTCCGGTCCGCTCGCGGGCTTCCCGATGATGGGCGTCAAGGCGACGCTGCTCGATGGTGCCTACCACGACGTCGACTCGTCGGTTCTCGCCTTCGAAATCGCGGCCCGCGCCGCGTTCCGCGAGGGTGCGCAGAAGGCCGGTGCCCAGCTGCTCGAGCCGATCATGAAGGTCGAGGTCGTGACGCCGGAAGAGTATGTCGGTAGCGTCATCGGCGACCTGAACTCCCGCCGTGGTCAGATCCAGGGTCAGGAAAGCCGTGGTAATGCGGTTGTCGTGACCGCCATGGTGCCGCTGGCGAACATGTTCAAGTACGTGGACAACCTGCGCTCGATGTCGCAGGGCCGCGCACAGTACACGATGCAGTTCGATCACTATGAGCCAGTGCCGAATGCGGTGGCTCAGGAAATCCAGAAGAAATTCGCGTGATTGCTCGTCAGGGCAAAAGGTAACGGAGAATTCACATGGCCAAAGGTAAATTTGAGCGCACGAAGCCGCATGTGAACATTGGCACGATTGGTCACGTTGACCACGGCAAGACGTCGCTGACGGCGGCGATCACGAAGTTTTTCGGTGACTTCCGCGCGTACGAGCAGATCGACAACGCGCCCGAAGAGCGTGCACGCGGCATCACGATCAACACGTCGCACGTTGAGTACGAGACGGAGAACCGTCACTACGCGCACGTGGACTGCCCCGGCCACGCCGACTACGTGAAGAACATGATCACGGGCGCGGCTCAGATGGACGGCGCGATCCTGGTGGTTTCGGCTGCCGACGGCCCGATGCCGCAGACCCGCGAGCACATTCTGCTGGCCCGTCAGGTTGGCGTTCCGGCGCTGGTTGTGTTCCTGAACAAGTGCGACCAGGTTGACGATCCTGAGCTGCTCGAGCTGGTTGAGATGGAGGTTCGCGAGCTTCTGTCGAAGTACGAGTTCCCGGGCGACGAGATTCCGATCATCCGCGGTTCGGCGCTTGCGGCGCTTGAGGACAGCGACAAGGAGCTGGGCGAGAACGCGGTTCGCGCTCTGATGAAGGCTGTGGACGAGTACATCCCGACGCCTGAGCGTCCGATCGACCAGCCGTTCCTGATGCCGATCGAGGACGTGTTCTCGATTTCGGGGCGCGGCACCGTGGTGACGGGCCGTGTCGAGCGCGGCATCGTGAAGGTTGGCGACGAAGTGGAGATCGTCGGCATCCGTCCGACCTCGAAGACGACGGTCACGGGCGTCGAGATGTTCCGCAAGCTGCTCGACCAGGGTCAGGCCGGCGACAACATCGGTGCGCTGCTGCGCGGTATCGGCCGCGAGGACGTGGAGCGCGGTCAGGTTCTGGCGAAGCCCGGCTCGGTGACGCCGCACACGAAGTTCAAGGCCGAGGCCTACATCCTGACGAAGGAAGAGGGTGGCCGTCATACGCCGTTCTTCACGAACTACCGTCCGCAGTTCTACTTCCGCACGACGGACGTGACGGGCGTCGTGACGCTTCCTGAGGGCGTGGAGATGGTTATGCCGGGCGACAACGTGACGATGGAAGTCACGCTGATCGTGCCGATCGCGATGGAAGAGCGCCTGCGCTTCGCCATCCGCGAGGGCGGCCGCACCGTCGGCGCCGGTATCGTCGCAAGCATTATCGAGTAAAGAGGCTGGACCTCGGGTTGTGGCGCGGATAAACCGCGCCACGAACTGAACAAGGAACGAATAAAATGAACAGGCAGAAAATCCGTATCCGCCTCAAAGGTAACGATCACCGCGTTCTGGATGCCTCGACGCGCGAGATCGTTTCTACCGCGAAGCGCACGGGCGCCCAGGTTCGGGGACCGATCCCGCTGCCGACGAACGTCGGGAAGTTTACCGTGAACCGCTCGCCTCACATCGACAAGAAGAGCCGCGAGCAGTTCGAGCGGCGCACGCACAAGCGTCTTCTCGACATCGTTGATCCGACGCCCCAGACGGTGGACGCGCTGATGAAGCTCGATCTCGCCGCGGGTGTGAATGTCGAGATCAAGCTTTAAGGCGGAATAAGTTAGGACCCGCGAGGGACAGTCACCAGCGGGTGACCTGAAAGGAAATCGAACCGATGCGTTCAGGTGTTATCGCACAGAAGATCGGGATGACGCGCGTTTACAACGAAGCGGGCGAGCACATCCCCGTCACGGTTCTGCGCATGGAAAATTGCCAGGTCGTGGCACATCGCACCCAGGAAAAGAACGGCTACACCGCCGTTCAGCTTGGCGTCGGTCTTGCCAAGGTGAAGAACACGTCCAAGGCGCTGCGCGGCCATTTCGCTGCAGCCGGCGTGGAGCCCAAGGCCAAGATCGCCGAGTTCCGGGTGTCTCCTGAGAACCTCATCGAAGTTGGCGCGGAAATCACCGCCGACCACTTCGTTCCGGGTCAGAAGGTTGACGTTACCGGTACCTCGATCGGTAAGGGCTTCCAGGGTGTCATGAAGCGCCACAACTTCGGCGGCGGTCGTGCATCCCACGGTAACTCGATTTCGCACCGTTCTCACGGTTCGACGGGTCAGCGCCAGGATCCGGGCAAGGTCTTCAAGAACAAGAAGATGGCCGGTCATATGGGTTCCGTCCGCGTGACCACGCAGAATCTCGAGGTCGTGTCCACCGACAAGGAGCGCGGCCTGATCCTGGTCCGGGGCGCAGTGCCTGGGTCGAAGGGATCTTGGATCATGGTTCGCGACGCCGTGAAGGCGCCGCTGCCGAAGGAGGCCCCGCTGCCGGGCGCCATCCGCAAGGCAGAGAACCAGGCCAAGGCTGAGGAAACCGCCGCCAGCGAAGGGTCAGAATAATGGATCTTAAGGTAACAACCCTCGCGGGTGAGGATGCCGGTAAGCTGACAGTCTCTGACGAGATTTTCGGCCTGGACCCCCGCGAAGACATCTTGCACCGCGTGGTTCGCTGGCAGCTGGCCAAGCGGCAGCAGGGCACGCATCAGTCGCAGTCGCGCGCCGACGTTTCGCGTACCGGCGCCAAGATGTACCGCCAGAAGGGTACGGGCCGCGCCCGTCACTCTTCGGCCCGCGCGCCGCAGTTCCGCGGCGGTGGCAAGGCGCACGGCCCGGTGGCCCGCAGCCACGCCCATGACCTGCCGAAGAAAGTCCGCGCCCTCGGCCTGCGCCATGCGCTGTCGGCGAAGGTGAAGGCTTCAAGCCTCATCGTCGTTGATGACCTGCAGGTGAACGAGGCCAAGACCAAGGTGCTCGCCGAGCAGTTTGCCAAGCTGGGCGTCAACAACGCGCTCATCATCGGCGGCTCGGAGATCGACGCGGGCTTCAAGAAGGCGGCCGCAAACCTGCCGAACGTCGATGTTCTGCCGGTCCAGGGCATCAATGTCTATGACATCCTGCGCCGCGGCACGCTCGTCCTTTCCAAGGCTGCCGTTGCAGCACTCGAGGAGCGGTTCAAATGACGGATCTTCNCCACTACGATGTGATCGTGAGCCCCGTGATCACGGAAAAGTCGACGCTNGCCTCGGAGAGCAACCAGGTCATCTTCAACGTCGCCCGNAAGGCCACGAAGCCTGAGATCAAGGCTGCCNTCGAGGCTCTCTTCAACGTGAAGGTGAGCGCCGTCAACACGCTCGTTCGCAAGGGCAAGGTGAAGCGCTTCCGCGGGACGGTCGGCAAGCAGAGCGACGTCAAGAAGGCGATCGTGACGCTGGCTGAAGGTCACTCCATTGACGTTTCGACCGGTCTCTAAGGCGCGAGGATAGGGAAAATGGCACTTAAGCACTACAAGCCTACTACCCCGGGTCAGCGCCAGCTGGTGATCGTTGACCGCTCGGGCCTGTACAAGGGCAAGCCCGTCAAGGGCCTGACCGTCGGTCTGGTGAGCAAGGGCGGCCGCAACAACTACGGCCGCGTTACCGCCCGCTTCCAGGGCGGCGGCCACAAGCGGAGCTACCGTCTTGTTGACTTTAAGCGCAACAAGTTCGATATGACCGCCACGGTTGAGCGACTCGAGTACGACCCGAACCGCTCGGGCTTCATCGCTCTGGTCCGCTACGAGGACGGCGAGCTGCGCTACATCCTGGCGCCGCAGCGCCTGGCCCCCGGCGACCAGGTCGTCTCGTCGACCAAGGCTGTCGACGTGAAGCCCGGCAACGCGATGCCGCTCGCCAGCATCCCGGTCGGCACGATCGTTCACAACGTCGAGCTGAAGCCGGGCAAGGGTGGCCAGATCGCCCGTTCCGCCGGTGCCTATGCCCAGGTGGTCGGCCGTGACGGCAGCATGACGATCCTGCGCCTGAACTCCGGCGAGCAGCGCCTGGTTGCCGGCGCCTGCATGGCGACGGTCGGCGCGGTGTCCAACCCGGACCACGCGAACGTCAAGCTCGGCAAGGCTGGTCGCAGCCGCTGGCTCGGCAAGCGTCCGCATAACCGCGGCGTGTCCATGAACCCGGTCGACCATCCGCACGGTGGTGGTGAGGGGCGCACGTCGGGTGGCCGTCATCCGGTTACGCCTTGGGGCAAGCCCACGAAGGGTCGCAAGACCCGGTCGAACAAGGCGACCGACAAGTTTATCATGCGCTCGCGTCATCAGCGCTAGGCATAAGGAAAGGTAAGGGAACGTGGCCCGTTCAGTCTGGAAAGGTCCCTTCGTCGACGGCTACCTGCTCAAGAAGGCCGAGAAGGCTCACGCGAGCGGACGCAAGGACGTCATCAAGATCTGGAGCCGTCGCTCCACCATCCTGCCCCAGTTCGTGGGGCTCACCTTCGGCGTGTACAACGGCCAGAAGCATATTCCCGTGAATGTCACGGAAGAGATGGTGGGTCATAAGTTCGGTGAGTTCGCGCCGACCCGTACGTACTACGGGCACGGTGCGGACAAGAAGGCAAAGAGGAAGTAACCATGGGCAAGGCCAAAGCGCCACGCAGGCTCAAGGACAACGAGGCACGTGCAGTCCTGCGCACGATCCGCGTCAGCCCTCAGAAGCTGAACCTTGTTGCCGCAATGATTCGAGGCAAGAAGGTATCGAGCGCGCTTGCCGATCTGGAGTTTTCGCGCAAGCGGATCGCAGCAACGGTTAAGAAGACGCTCGAATCGGCAATTGCCAACGCCGAAAACAACCACAATCTCGATGTGGACTCCCTCGTGGTGGCTGAGGCCTTTGTCGGCAAGTCGATTGTCATGAAGCGTTTCCATGCGCGCGGCCGTGGTCGTGCAAACCGTATCGAGAAGCCGTATTCGCATCTTACCATCGTGGTGCGCGAAGTTGAGGAGGCCGCTTAATGGGTCAGAAAGTTAATCCGATCGGTCTTCGCCTCGGCATCAACCGCACCTGGGATTCGCGCTGGTACGCGAACAAGGGCGAGTACGCGAAGCTGCTCCACGAGGATCTGAAGATCCGTCAGTACATCGAGAGCGAGCTCAAGCAGGCCGCGATCTCGAAGGTTGTCATCGAGCGTCCGCACAAGAACTGCCGCGTGACGATCCATGCCGCCCGTCCTGGCCTGATCATCGGCAAGAAGGGCGCCGACATCGAGAAGCTGCGCAACAAGCTGCGCACGATGACGGACTCGGAAGTGCATCTCAACATCGTCGAGGTGCGCAAGCCGGAGATCGACGCCCGCCTGATCGCCCAGTCGATCGCCCAGCAGCTCGAGCGCCGCGTTGCATTCCGCCGCGCCATGAAGCGCGCCGTGCAGTCGGCTCTGCGCCTCGGTGCTGAGGGCATCCGGATCAACTGCGCCGGCCGTCTGGGTGGTGCCGAGATCGCCCGTACCGAATGGTACCGTGAAGGCCGCGTGCCGCTTCACACGCTGCGCGCAGACATCGACTACGGCACGGCCGAAGCCCACACCGCCTATGGCGTGTGCGGCGTCAAGGTCTGGGTCTTCAAGGGCGAGATCCTTGAGCATGATCCGTTCGCCTCGGAGCGTCGCGCCCTGGAGGGCGACAACACCGGTGGCCAGCGCCGTCGCGAGAACGCCTGAGCCGGAAGTTTGAGGTAGAAGAAAAATGCTGCAACCAAAGCGCACGAAATTCCGCAAGCAGTTCAAGGGGCGCATTCACGGCGCCTCCAAGGGCGGCACGGAACTGAACTTCGGCTCCTACGGCCTCAAGGCGCTCGAGCCGGAACGCGTCACGGCGCGACAGATTGAAGCAGCCCGACGCGCTATTACCCGCCAGATGAAGCGTCAGGGACGGGTCTGGATCCGCATTTTCCCTGATGTTCCGGTCACTTCGAAGCCGACCGAAGTCCGTATGGGTAAGGGCAAGGGCTCTGTTGACTATTGGGCGTTCCGCGTTAAACCCGGCCGCATCATGTTCGAGATCGATGGTGTTGATGAGGAGCTTGCACGCGAGGCTCTGCGTCTCGGTGCTTCCAAGCTCCCGATCAAGACGCGCTTTGTTCAGCGCATCGTAGAGTAGGAGAGGGCATTATGAAGGCCGCAGATATCAGGTCCATGACGCCTGATCAGCTCGAAGAGCAGCTGGCGAATCTCAAGAAGGAGCAGTTCAACCTGCGTTTCCAGAAGGCGACGGGTCAGCTCGAAAAAACCGCGCGTGTGCGAGAGGTTCGCCGGGACATTGCGCGCATTCTCACAATCCTGGCCGAGAAGAAGTCGGCCGGCATCAAAGCCTGAGGATAACAATGCCAAAGCGCGTATTGCAGGGCACGGTAGTTAGCGACAAGGCCGACAAGACGGTTGTTGTTCGCGTTGAGCGCCGTTTCACGCACCCGTTGCTCAAGAAGACCGTGCGCCGGTCGAAGAAGTACAAGGCGCACGACGAGAACAACACTTGCAAGATCGGCGACATCGTCACGATCCAGGAGTCGCGTCCGATTTCCAAGGACAAAACCTGGGTTGTCATCACGAACCATTCTCAGGCATAAGAAGCGCCTGAGTCGGTACTGAAGGAGAGGAAAGGGGCCGAAAGGCCCGCTTTCCATTAGTCATAATAAGAAGGCGGCCATCATGATTCAGATGCAAACAAACCTCGACGTGGCGGACAATTCCGGCGCCCGTCGTGTCATGTGCATCAAGGTGCTTGGCGGCTCGAAGCGGAAGTATGCTTCGGTTGGAGACATCATCGTTGTCTCCGTCAAGGAAGCGATCCCGCGCGGCCGCGTAAAGAAGGGTGACGTTATGAAGGCGGTTGTCGTGCGCACCGCCAAGGACATCCGTCGTCCTGACGGAAGCGTCATCCGCTTTGACACGAACGCTGCCGTGCTCATCGACAACAAGAAAGAACCGATCGGCACCCGTATCTTCGGACCGGTTCCCCGCGAGCTGCGCGCCAAGAACCACATGAAGATCATTTCGCTGGCGCCGGAAGTGCTTTAGGAGCCGGATTGATGCAGAAGATCAAGAAAGGCGACAAGGTCGTCGTGCTCACCGGCCGTGACAAGGGTCGTACGGGCGAAGTTATCAAGATGATGCCGAAGGAGGCCAAGGCTCTCGTTCGCGGCATCAACCTGGTGCGTCGCCACCAGAAGCAGACCGCCCAGACCGAGGGCGGCATTATCACGAAGGAAGCGCCGATTCACGTTTCAAACCTGGCGCTTGCCGACCCGAAGGATGGCAAGCCGACCCGCGTCGGTTTCCGCATCCTCGAGGATGGCAAGAAGGTACGTGTGGCCAAGCGCTCAGGAGAAGTGATCGATGGCTAACACCGAATACAAGGCCCGTCTCAAGGTTCACTATGAAGAGGTCGTCCGCAAGCAGCTTACGGACACCTTCAAGTATGCCAACCCGATGCAGGTTCCGCGCATCGAGAAGGTCGTGCTGAACATGGGCGTCGGCGAGGCTACTGGCGACTCCAAGAAGCCGTCGGTCGCTGCCGAAGATCTTTCGCTCATCGCCGGCCAGAAGGCCGTCGTGACGCGCGCCCGCAAGTCCATCGCTGGCTTCAAGGTCCGCGAGGGCATGCCGATCGGCGCCAAGGTCACCCTGCGCGGTGACCGCATGTATGAGTTCCTTGACCGCCTGGTCAACATCGCTCTTCCGCGCGTCCGCGACTTCCGCGGCCTGAACCCGAAGAGCTTCGATGGCCGCGGCAACTACGCCTTCGGCATCAAGGAGCACATTATTTTTCCGGAGATCAACTACGACAAGGTAGATCAGATCTGGGGAATGGACGTCATCGTCTGTACGACTGCAAAGACCGACGACGAGGCTCGCGCCCTGTTGAAGGCCTTTAACTTCCCGTTCCGGCAGTAACGGCAGGCGAGAAGAAGGAACGCTTAAATGGCAAAAGTTAGCGCAGTCGAGAAGAACAAGAGGCGCAGGAAGCTGCTCGCCCAGTACGCTTCGAAGCGTGCCGCGCTCAAGGCGATCGTGATGGACAAGAGCAGGCCGATGGAGGAGCGCTTCAAGGCGCAGCTCAAGCTTGCCGCCCTTCCGCGCAACTCGTCGAAGACTCGCATCCGCAACCGCTGCGAAGTGACGGGTCGTCCGCGTGGTTACTACCGCGAGCTCGGAATGTCGCGTATCGCGCTTCGCGAGCTTGGCAGCCGCGGCCTGATTCCGGGCCTCGTGAAGTCCAGCTGGTAATTGGGGAGGCATGTAATGTCCGTTAATGATCCTATCGGCGATATGCTGACCCGCATCCGCAACGCTCTTGGCCGCAAGAAGAGCACGGTCACGACGCCTGCGTCCAAGCTGCGCGCCCGGGTTCTCGATGTGCTCAAGGCGGAAGGCTACATCCGCGACTACAGCCGCGTCGAATACGAGAACGGCAAGGCCGAGCTCAACATCGAGCTGAAGTACTACGAGGGTTCGCCCGTCATCCGCGAGATCGTCCGCGTCTCCAAGCCTGGTCGTCGCGTCTACGTGGGCGTGAACGGCATTCCGCGCGTGGCAAACGGTCTGGGCATCGCCATCCTTTCGACCCCGAAGGGCGTGATGGCCGACCATGAAGCTCGCGAGAAGAACGTCGGCGGAGAGGTTCTCTGCAAGATTTTCTGATCTAGCGGAAACGTAAGAAGGAACGAGGGCAAGATATGTCTCGTATAGGCAAAAAGCCGATTTCGTTGCCGGAAGGCGTGACCGCTACGGTTAACGGTCAGACGATCACGGCAAAGGGACCGAAGGGCGAGCTTCAGTTCGTCTTTACCGAACAGGTGAACGTGAAGGTCGAGGACGGCGCCGTCGTTGTCGAGCCTCGCGACGAGTCGAAGGACGCTCGTGCGAAGTGGGGCATGACCCGTTCGCAGATCAACAACATCGTGCAGGGCGTGAAGACCGGTTTCGAGCGCCGCCTTGAGATCAACGGCGTCGGTTACCGCGCCGCCATGCAGGGCAGCAATCTCTCGCTGTCGCTGGGCTTCAGCCACGATGTCACCTACGTGCCGCCGAAGGGCATCACGATTACCTGCCCGAAGCCGACGGAAATCGTCGTCTCCGGTATCGACAAGCAGGTCGTCGGCCAGGTTGCGGCCGAGATCCGCGCTTACCGCGGTCCGGAACCCTACAAGGGCAAGGGCGTGAAGTACGCGGAAGAAACCATCTTCCGCAAGGAAGGCAAGAAGAAGTAAGGATCGAGCCATGGTGTCGAAGGATTCCGCTACGCGACGTGCCGGGCGCGTCCGTCGCAAACTGAAGTCGGTCGCCAATGGCCGCATCCGGCTTTCGGTGTACCGTTCTTCCAAGAACATCTATGCCCAGCTGATCGACGACACGAAGGGCCACACGCTGGCCGCCGCGTCGACGCTCGACAAGGATCTGCGCGGCACGCTGAAGACCGGCGCGGACGTCGCAGCCGCTGCTGCGGTCGGCAAACTCATCGCCGAGCGTGGCAAGAAGGCTGGGGTCACGAAGGTCGTGTTCGACCGTGGCGCCTACATCTACCACGGCCGCGTGAAGGCTCTGGCCGACGCAGCCCGCGAGGGTGGCCTGGAGTTCTGATTTCGCTGCTCCCGCGCGATGATTTCGCGCGGGGGCTTTTACTGTAGAAACCGTGCTTCCGGAAAAGAACAAGGAAAAGGGCAATGGCACAGCAAGGACGTAAGGACGAGCGCCGTCAGCGCGAAGAGCGCGACAGCGAGCTCGTCGACAAGCTGGTCCACATCAATCGTGTGGCCAAGGTGGTCAAGGGTGGCCGCCGTTTCGGTTTTGCAGCTCTCGTCGTCGTCGGCGACCAGAAGGGCCGCGTCGGTTTCGGTCATGGCAAGGCACGTGAAGTGCCGGAAGCCATCCGCAAGGCTACCGAGGCTGCCAAGCGTGACATGATCTTTGTGCCATTGCGCGAAGGCCGTACGCTCCATCACGACGTTGAGGGCTCGCACGGCGCAGGCAAGGTGCTGATGCGCTCCGCGAAGCCTGGTACCGGTATCATCGCCGGTGGTCCGATGCGCGCGGTTTTCGAGGTGCTCGGCGTGCAGGACGTTGTCTCCAAGTCGCTCGGTTCCTCCAACCCCTACAACATGGTGCGTGCGACGTTCGACGCGCTGAAGCGCCAGGTCCATCCGAAGGACATCGCCGCGCAGCGTGGCATCAAGTACTCCGTTCTTCAGGCGCGCCGTGGCGCTGCCGCGGGTTCGGACGAGTAGGGCAATCCGCGCGGTGACTGCCGCTCCGGCAGTCTCGGCCGCAGGTAGAGGATGACGAAAATGGCAGAGAAAAAGAAGGGCAAGACGATCACCGTCGAGCAGATCGGCAGCCCCATTCGCCGCCCCAAGGTTCAGCGCGCTACGCTGATCGGTCTGGGGCTCAACAAGATGCACCGCCGTGTCACGCTGGAAGACACTCCGGCGGTACGTGGCATGATTGCCAGCGTGAGCCACCTGGTTCGCGTTGTCGAGGAAGCCTGAGAGATCGGGGATTAGAACAATGAAGCTCAACGAACTCAGGGATGCTGAAGGCGCCACCCACTCCCGCAAGCGCGTGGGTCGCGGTATCGGTTCCGGCCTCGGCAAGACTGGCGGCCGCGGCGTGAAGGGCCAGAAGTCCCGCTCCGGCGTTTCGATCAACGGCTTTGAAGGCGGCCAGATGCCGCTGTACCGCCGCCTGCCGAAGCGCGGTTTCGTGAATGTCTTCCGTGGCGACTACAACGAGGTGTCCCTCGGCCGCATCCAGGCCGCGATTGACGCCAAGAAGCTGGACGCATCCAAGACGATCGACACTGCCGCTCTGGTCGAGGCCGGCGTCATTCGCCGCGCCAAGGATGGTGTGCGGGTGCTTGGCAACGGCGAACTGACGGCGAAGATCACGCTCGAGGTTGCCTACGCCACCAAGTCGGCGATCGAGAAGATCGAAAAGGCCGGCGGATCGGTCAAACTGCCCGAGAAGGCTGCGTAATCCAGAACAATATGCAAGCGGTGTCGGAAGGCACCGCTTGCATCTTTACCGCTCCGGTCCTATCTCGACAATTTGCTGGCCGAAGAGAGTCGTCCGGCATCGTTTCAAGAGCAAGGGCGGGTATCCGGTTTGTAGCGCAGGTTAACTCCGGCGTATGAGCTTTACCGGCGTCCAAGAATTCACCGCCGCCGTAGAGCGTGCGTGAAGAAGCGGAGAGAACTGCATGGCCTCTGCAGCCGAGCAACTAGCATCCAATCTCAATTTCTCTGCGTTTGCCAAGGCAGAAGATCTCAAGAAGCGCATCTGGTTCACGCTGGGCGCCTTGCTGGTCTATCGTCTCGGCACCTATATCCCGTTGCCTGGCATCAACCCAGATGCTTTCGCGCAGGCGTTCCAGCAGCAGTCCGGCGGCGTTCTCGGCATGTTCAACATGTTCGCCGGTGGTGCCGTCGAGCGCATGGCGATCTTCGCTCTGGGCATCATGCCTTACATTTCCGCCTCCATCATCATGCAGCTGCTGACGAGCGTGATTCCGACGCTTGAGCAGCTCAAGAAGGAAGGCGAGCAGGGCCGCAAGGTCATCAACCAGTACACCCGGTACGGAACCGTCATTCTCGCTATCGTCCAGGCGTATGGTATCGCCGTCGGACTTGAGAGCGGCTCGAACATCGTGACGGATCCGGGCTGGTTCTTCCGAATTTCCGCCGTCATCACGCTGCTTGGCGGCACCATGTTTCTGATGTGGCTGGGCGAACAGATCACCGCCCGCGGCATCGGCAACGGCATTTCGCTCATCATTTTCTCCGGTATCGTCGCCGGCCTGCCGTCGGCCATCGCCGGCACGCTCGAGCTCGGCCGCACGGGCGCGATGTCCACCGGTCTGATCCTCGGGATCATCTTCATCGCCATCGCGGTCATCGCCATCATCGTGTTCTTCGAGCGCGCGCAGCGCCGACTGCTCATCCAGTACCCGAAGCGTCAGATCGGCAACCGGATGTTCCAGGGCGACACGTCGCACCTGCCGCTGAAGCTCAACACGGCCGGCGTCATTCCGCCGATCTTCGCGTCGTCGCTGCTGCTGCTGCCGGCCACGCTCGCCGGCTTCACCGACACGACGCAGCTTCCGGGCTGGGCTGCCACGGTGCTTGCCACGCTCGGCCACGGTCAGCCGCTCTACATGATCCTGTACGCCGCGCTGATCATTTTCTTCGCCTTCTTCTACACGGCGATCGTCTTCAACCCGAAGGACACCGCCGAGCAGCTGAAGAAGCATTCGGGCTTCATTCCCGGGTACCGTCCGGGTGAGCGCACCGCTGAGTACATCGACTACGTTCTGACCCGTATCACCGTGATCGGCGCCCTCTACCTGGTCGGTGTGTGTCTGCTTCCGGAATTCCTGATTTCCGCGACCGGCGTGCCGTTCTATCTCGGTGGTACCTCCCTGCTGATCGTCGTGAGCGTCACGCTCGACACGGTTGCGCAGATTCAGGGCCACTTGATCGCCCACCAATATGAGGGTTTGATCAAGAAGTCGAAACTTCGGGGAGGAAAGAGAGGTCGATGAGACTCATTCTTCTGGGTCCGCCTGGCGCGGGCAAGGGTACTCAGGCTCAGATCCTGGTCGAGCGGTACGGAATCCCCCAGCTTTCGACCGGTGACATGCTTCGCGCGGCGGTCCAGGCCGGAACCGAAGTCGGCAAGCGGGCCAAGGCTGTCATGGATGCCGGCGAGCTGGTGTCCGACGACATCGTGAACGCGATCGTCGCCGAGCGCATCGAGCAGCCTGATTGCGCGAACGGCTTCATCCTCGACGGATATCCGCGGACCCTTGCGCAGGCCGATGCCGTCGAGAAGATGCTCGCCGAGCGCGGATCGAAGCTGGACGCGGTGATCGAACTCGTCGTCGATGACAAGATCCTCGTCAACCGCATTCTGAAACGCGCGGAAGAGGCGAGGGCGGCCGGACAGCCGGTGCGCAAGGACGACAATGCGGAAGTGTTCGAGGAGCGCCTGCGCGAGTACTACAAGAAGACGGCTCCCCTGATCGGCTACTACTATGCGAAGGGGAAGCTTCGCTCGGTGGATGGCATGGCGTCCGTTCCGGAAGTGACGGAAGCGATCGCCAACATCCTGAAGGCGGTATGACCGGTATAACCAGTCGTTCCTGACAAGGAGTGACACGAAATCGTGGCGGCATTGGCTGCTACATGAGGTGCGGACCCCGGGGGAGTTGACTTTTCCGGGAGAATCCGTCAAGACGGCGCCAATTCGCTGGATTTTGATGGCGGTCGGCGTCGGTCAAAGTGCATTGGCCGAGCTGAACGCTTTTGTCTTGTTCGGCTGGATGCAATAATTTGTCGAAAACGGCGGCGAAAAAGAAGAACCAAGGAGATACGACGTGGCCCGTATAGCTGGCGTCAACATTCCGACAGCAAAGCGCGTGATCATCGCGCTGCAGTACATTCACGGCATCGGACCGAAGTTCGCCCGTGAAATCATCACGAAGTGCAACATTCCGGAAGACAAGCGCGTTCACCAGCTGACCGACGCTGAAGTGCTCGCCATCCGCGAGACGATCGACCGCGACTACCAGGTCGAGGGTGACCTGCGTCGCGAAGTGTCGATGAACATCAAGCGCCTGATGGACCTGGGCTGCTACCGCGGTCTGCGCCATCGCCGCAACCTGCCGGTCCGCGGCCAGCGTACGCACACGAACGCCCGCACCCGGAAGGGTCCGGCGAAGCCCATCGCGGGCAAGAAGAAGTAATCATGCGGACGGGGCAGGGAGCCGCAGCCTGAGGGTGAGCAGGTTCCTCCGTCTGTTGAAGGTGTAGCCGCTGGAATTACGGCGGCGTAGAGATCGGTGAAAGGACTGATATGGCCAAGGAAGCCGCGCGCATCCGTCGCAGAGAGCGCAAGAACATTTCGTCGGGCGTCGCTCACGTGAACTCGACGTTCAACAACACGATGATCACCATTACGGACGCACAGGGCAACGCGATTGCCTGGTCGTCTGCTGGTGCACAGGGTTTCAAGGGCTCGCGCAAGTCGACCCCCTTTGCTGCACAGGTCGCCGCCGAAGATTGTGCACGCAAGGCGATGGAGCACGGAATGCGCACGCTGGAGGTTGAGGTTTGCGGTCCCGGTTCTGGCCGTGAGTCTGCCCTCCGCGCGCTTCAGGCTGCAGGCTTCACCATTACCGCGATCCGCGACGTGACGCCGATCCCGCACAACGGATGCCGTCCGCGCAAGAAGCGCCGCGTCTAAAGGCTTTTGCTGACGGTGGCATCCCGCCACCGCAGCTTCCAGAACGCCTGCACGATTGGATGGTGCAGGGTAACGGAAGGAACAATCCATGATCCAGAAAAACTGGCAGGAACTCATCAAGCCGAACAAGGTCGAGTTCACTTCCAACGGCCGTACGCAAACGGTCCTGGTTGCTGAACCGCTGGAGCGCGGTTTCGGTCTGACGCTGGGCAACGCCCTGCGTCGCGTCCTGCTGTCCTCGCTGCGTGGTGCAGCGGTGACGGCAGTGCAGATCGACGGTGTTCTGCACGAGTTCTCGTCGATCCCGGGTGTTCGCGAGGATGTCACCGACATCATCCTGAACATCAAGGAGATCGCCATCAAGATGGAAGGCGACGGCCCGAAGCGCATGGTTGCGCGCAAGCAGGGCCCGGGCGTGCTGACCGCCGGCGATATCCAGACGACGGGCGATATCGAGATCCTGAACCCGGACCACGTGCTTTGCACGCTGGACCAGAATGCGGAAATCCGCATGGAGTTCACGGTCAACACGGGCAAGGGTTACGTGCCTGCGGACCGCAACCGCGTCGAGGACGCTCCGATCGGGCTCATTCCGGTCGACGCTCTCTACTCGCCGGTCAAGCGTGTGTCGTACAAGGTGGAGAACACCCGTGAAGGTCAGGTTCTCGACTACGACAAGCTCACGCTGACCGTCGAGACGGACGGTTCCGTCAGCGGCGAGGACGCCGTGGCTTTCGCAGCCCGCATCCTGCAGGACCAGTTGTCCATCTTCGTCAACTTCGAGGAGCCGCAGAAGGAGCAGCCGGCGGAGCAGCCGACCGAGCTCGCCTTCAACCCGGCGCTGCTCAAGAAGGTCGACGAGCTGGAGCTGTCGGTCCGCTCGGCAAACTGCCTCAAGAACGACAACATCGTCTACATCGGCGACCTGATCCAGAAGACCGAGGCGGAAATGCTGCGCACTCCGAACTTCGGTCGCAAGTCGCTCAACGAAATCAAGGAAGTGCTTGCGTCGATGGGCCTGCACCTCGGCATGGAAGTGCCGGATTGGCCGCCGGAGAACATCGAAGAGCTCGCCAAGCGCTACGAAGACCAGTATTAACCCGCGGACCGCGTCCGCAGGGATATAAGGAGAACAAGCAATGCGCCACGGAAACAGCGGCCGCAAGCTGAACCGAACCTCTAGCCACCGCAAGGCCATGTTCGCCAACATGGCGGCTTCGCTCATCGAGCACGAACAGATCGTCACGACCCTGCCGAAGGCCAAGGATCTCCGCCCGATCGTGGAGAAGCTCGTCACCCTCGGCAAGCGCGGTGACCTGCATGCCCGCCGTCAGGCCATCTCGGCCCTGCGCAACGAGAATGCAGTCCGCCGTCTGTTTGAGACGCTCGCCCCGCGCTACGCCTCCCGCAATGGCGGCTACCTGCGCATCATGAAGGCGGGCTTCCGCTACGGTGACAACGCGCCGCTCGCCGTGATCGAGTTCGTTGACCGCGATCCGGCCGCCAAGGGCGCCGCCGACCGCGCCCGCGTCGAGGCCGAGCGCGCCGCCGAAGAGCAGGCCGCGTAAGCCTTACGCTGAAACTGATCTACGGAACGGCCTCGGGGTTTCCCGGGGCCGTTTTGTTTTCCGGAATCCTCATGCTGAGCCTGTCGAAACGGCAACCTGTTGACGCCGGGCTTGGCGAAGGGAGGGGGGACAAGCGGGAAGTTTGTCACGGCGGGCGCAGCGGGGTCGGGTGAGGCAGCCTGCAACGGTTTGGTGGTGATCCCGTCCAACGGCGGGCCGGTCTTTTCCCTCGATGTTGCGCATAGGCTTTGCCTCCTCATCCTTCGACAACGCGAGATGATGCTCTGGAAGCCTGTGGTGAGGGTACTGCAGGTGCTGGCCGTGGGGGGCCAGAGGGCTTACAGCGGCCCCTTGAAGATGAAGAAGGCGCCGAGGCAGATCAGTCCGAAACCGATGACGTGATTGATCGTGATCTGCTCGCCCAGGTAGAGCACGGAGAACACGGCGAAGACGCACAGGGTGATGACCTCCTGCATCGTCTTGAGCTCTGCCGCGCTGTAGACGCTGTGGCCGATACGGTTCGCCGGGACCGCGAAGCAGTATTCGATGAAGGCTATGGCCCAGCTCGCCACGATCACCAGGAACAGCGGCTTGCCGGTGAACTTAAGGTGTCCGTACCAGGCAAAGGTCATGAAGACGTTGGAGATTGCAAGCAGGACGATCGGCGCAATGTAGGAAAGGGCCATGAAAGACCTCGGCGTGCGGGAGAGCTGAACCGGAATGGATGAGACGGGTTTGAAATCCTGTGGCACCCCGGCGCAAAATGCGGGGGAAAGGCCGTTTCCTTTTCTTATACACATTCTTATGGGAGACAAGCGGCAGTATCGTGTTCCGGGTTCATCCAGACCGCGCTTGTTCGGGGAAATGGCGGGAACGCCCCGTGCGCGCACCGGCCTTGTGAGCCGCTTCGATAGTCGTGAGGCATTGCATGATGTTCAGGCGTTTCGTTGGTACTCTGTTGATCGCATCATTCGTTTTCGCGCCGCTGGCCGCTGAGGCCCAGGAGAGCGTGCGCGACACGCTTTCACAGCTCCTGCGCGGGACAGCGTCCACGGAGCAGCCGGTTCAGCGGAAGGTTCCCTTCAACAACGAGGAAGTGCTGCTTTCCTACGCGCCGCTGGTGAAGAAGATCGCGCCGGCGGTGGTCAACGTCTATGCCTCGACGCGGGTGGAGGTACGCTCGCCGTTCATGGGCGATCCTTTCTTCGAGCGGTTCTTCTCCTTCCCGCAGATGCCGCCCCGCGTGCAATCCTCGCTGGGCTCCGGCGTGCTGGTGGACGCAAGCGGCTTCGTCGTCACCAACTACCACGTGATCAGCGGCGCGGACGAGGTGCGCGTGGCTCTCGCCGACGGGCGGGAGTTTGCCGCCAAGATCGTGCTGCAGGACGAGGGGCTCGATCTTGCGGTGCTCAAGGTGGAGGCGGACGAGAAGTTTCCGGCCGCCGCCCTCGGCGACTCGGACGCGCTCGAAGTGGGCGACCTGGTGCTTGCCATCGGCAATCCGTTCGGCGTGGGCCAGACGACCACCAGCGGGATCGTTTCTGCTGTCGCGCGCTCGCTCGGCGGCATCGGCGACGTGGGCTATTTCATTCAGACGGACGCCGCGATCAATCCCGGCAATTCCGGCGGCGCGCTGGTCAANATGGCCGGTGAGGTGATCGGCATCAACACGGCCATCTACAGCCGTTCGGGCGGCTCGATCGGCATCGGCTTTGCCATTCCCGCCAATCTGGTGCGGGCGGTCGTGGAATCGGCCAAGAAGGGGCTCGACCATTTCGAGCGGCCCTATATCGGAGTGGATGTGGACCGCGTGACGCAGGACATCGCCCACGCGCTCGGCATGACGCGCCCGGCCGGGGCGCTGATCACCAACATCGCCAAGGACAGCCCCGCGGAAAAGGCGGGCATCGAACCTGGCGACATCGTGGTATCCGTCGACGGCAAGCAGGTGGACACGCCAGAGAGCCTGGACTATCGCCTGGCCACGCTGCCGCTCGGTTCGACGGCGAGGATCGATGTACTGCGCAACGGCGAGACGAAAACGCTTTCGCTCTTGATCGAGAAGGCTTCGGAGGGCCAGGGCGTCGAACTCCTGATCGAGGGACGCGGGCCCTTCGCCGGGGCCAAGGTCTCGGATCTCACTCCCGCGCTCATCCAGCGGATGCGTCTGCCTGTCAATCGCACCGGAGTCGTGATAACGGACATTGCCCGCAATTCGCCGGCCGCGCGCGTGGGCCTGAGGCCCGGCGACATCATCCGCGAGCTCAACGGCGAGACGATCACCTCGGCCGAACAGCTGAAGCGGATCGCCGAGGGCGACGGGCGCATGTGGCGCTTTGCGATCGACCGGGGCGGGCGGATCATCGAACAGATCTTGCGTTACTGATACATGGCTGACCTTTTCGACCAGACCGCAGGAACAGCGAACCAGACGCCAGGAAAGCCGCTGGCCGACCGGCTGCGGCCGACCCGGCTCGCCGACGTCGTAGGGCAGGAGCATCTCACCGGTCCCGACGGAACGCTCACGCGCATGATCAACTCCGGTTCGCTGGGCTCGCTCATCTTCTGGGGGCCGCCCGGCACGGGCAAGACCACCGTCGCGCGGCTGCTCGCCAACGAGACCTCGCTCGCCTTCGAGCAGATCTCGGCGATCTTTTCGGGTGTTGCGGACCTCAAGAAGGTGTTCGACGCGGCCCGGCTGCGGCGCCAGCAGGGGCGGCAGACGCTGCTGTTCGTGGATGAGATCCATCGTTTCAACCGCGCGCAGCAGGATTCCTTCCTGCCGGTCATGGAAGACGGAACGGTCGTGCTGATCGGCGCGACGACGGAAAATCCATCCTTCGAGCTTAACGCGGCGCTGCTGTCGCGCGCGCGCGTGCTCAACTTCAAGCCGCATGACGCGGAGAGCCTCGAGAAGCTGCTCCAGCGCGCGGAGAAGGAAGAGGGCAAGGCACTGCCGCTCACCGAAGAGGCGCGCGGCGTGCTGATCCGCATGGCGGACGGGGACGGGCGCGCGGTGCTGACGCTTGCCGAAGAGGTCTGGCGCGCGGCGCGCCCGGGCGAGACCTTCGACGCGGAAACCCTTCAGAAGATCGTGCAGCGGCGCGCGCCGATCTATGACAAGAGCCAGGACGGGCACTACAATCTGATCTCCGCACTCCACAAGTCGGTGCGCGGATCGGACCCGGACGCCGCGCTCTATTACCTCTGCCGCATGTTCGACGCAGGCGAGGATCCGCTTTACATCGGCCGCAGGCTCGTGCGCATGGCGGTGGAGGACATCGGCCTCGCCGATCCGCAGGCGCTTGTCATCGCCAACGCGGCCAAGGACGCCTATGACTATCTGGGTTCTCCGGAAGGCGAGCTTGCACTGGCGCAGGCCTGCGTCTATCTCGCCACGGCGCCGAAGTCGAATGCGGTCTACACGGCGTTCAAAGCCGCCATGCGGTCGGCCAAGGAACACGGATCGCTGCTGCCGCCCAAGCATATCCTCAACGCGCCGACCAAGCTCATGAAGGAAACCGGCTACGGCGAGGGCTACCAGTACGACCACGACATGCCGGATGCGTTCTCGGGCCAGGACTATTTCCCGGAGGCCATGGGGCGGCAGACCTACTACAATCCGCCCGAGCGCGGTTTCGAACGGGAGATCCGCAAGCGGCTCGACTACTGGGCGCGGCTCCGGCGCGAGCGGTCCGGCAGGGGCTGAGACGGGCAACACGGCGATCTGGACAAGGAAAGGGACAGCCATCCTGTACCACCTGCTTCTGGTCTGTCTGGGCGGCGGAATCGGCGCCGGGCTGCGGCACCTGACGAATGTCGGCGCGGCGCGGCTGCTCGGTGTTGCGTTCCCGTGGGGCACGTTCACTGTTCCTGGCAACCGGGATTCTCGGCGGGTTCACCACCTTCTCGGCGTTTTCTCTGGATGCGACGCTGCTGTGGGAGCGCGGGGCGGTGTCTCTTGCGGCTGCCTACGTGCTGGCTAGCGTATTAGGGGCCATTCTTTTCCTGTTTGCGGGATTGTGGCTCGCAAGAAGCGTTTTCTAATGGTATGCCCGCCGAAATGGTGAAGACATGGCAGGCATAGAACAGATCAAGGTGGAAGACAGCGAGGCGGGCATGCGGCTCGATCGCTGGTTCAAGGTACATTATCCGGGGCTCGCGTTCGGGCAGCTGCAGAAGCTCCTGCGCACGGGCCAGATCCGGGTCGATGGCGGTCGCGTGAAAACGGACACGCGCGTGCAGCCCGGCCAGATCATTCGCGTGCCGCCGCTCGGTATCGACCGCAAGGGCGCGCAGCCCATGACGAGCCGTACGATTCGCGACCGCGGCGACGCCGAAGTGCTGGCGCAGATGCTGCTCTACGAGGACGACAAGGTGTTCGTCTTCAACAAGCCGGCGGGCCTCGCCGTCCAGGGCGGCTCGGGAGTCAACCGGCATGTGGACGGCATGCTCGAAGCCTGGCGCAACAAGAAGGGCGAGAAACCGCGCCTCGTGCACAGGCTCGACCGCGACACGTCCGGCGTGCTCGTCGTGGCGCGCACGCGGCTTGCGGCGGTGAAGCTTACGGAAGCCTTCCGCGAGCGCGAGACCAAGAAGGTCTACTGGGCGCTGGTGAAGGGCGTGCCGCGCAAGCGGGAAGGCAAGATCTCGACCTGGCTGCTGCGCGAGGCCACCCCGGACGGTGACAAGATGCGGATCGCCAAGCATGGCGAGCCAGGGGCGGAGCACGCCGTCACGCTCTACCGGGTGGTGGAGCAGGCCGGGCAGGCGCTGTCATGGCTCGAACTGGAGCCGCAGACCGGCCGCATGCACCAGCTGCGCGTGCATACGACGCATATCGGCTGCCCAATTATCGGGGACCCCAAGTATTTCGTCGCGGATCACAACTGGGAGCTCCCGGGCGGAATCCAGAACCGGCTGCATCTCCATGCCCGGCGCATCGTGATCCCGCATCCGGATCCCGGCAAGGGCGTGATTGACGTGACGGCCGAGCTGCCGCCGCACATGAAGCAGAGCTGGAACCTGCTCAGCTTCGACGAGGCTTCGGCCGAAGAAGAATGAAGGGAAGGTGGCCGCGCCAACGCCGCCGCCTATATGAATGACATGCGTGAACTTCTGAACGATCTCGAACAGGGGCGCCAGCCGGACCCGATCCGCGCCGCCCAGGAAAGCATGCGCCCGCAACTGCCCCGGCGCTTCTACAAGGAAGTAACGGTGGGCGGCGAGGAGGGGGCCTTCAAGGTGCTGCTCGACGGAAAGACCGTACGTACGCCCGGCGGAGCCGAAGTCATTCTCCCCAGGGAAGGCATGGCGCGGCTCGTGGCGGACGAATATGCCGCGCAGGGCGAGCGGATCGATCCGATGACCATGCCGGTGACGCGGCTCGTCAACACCGCCATCGACGGCGTGGCGCGCGACCCGCAGGCCGTTCTCGAGGATATCCTGCGGTATGCCTCGTCCGACCTGCTTTGCTACCGCGCCGAGTCGCCAGAGCGGCTTGTGCAGATGCAGCGGGATGCCTGGGATCCGGTGCTGGACTGGATCGAGGGGACGATCGGTGNGCGCTTCGTGCTCGCCGAAGGCGTGATGCACGTGCAGCAACCGCGNGAGACCATTGCTGCGGTCGGCAGCTATCTNGCGCAGCGGCGCGAGGTGTTCCGTCTGTCCTCCCTCCATGTCATGACGACGCTGATGGGATCGTCGATCCTGGCGTTGGCGGTCGAGGCCGGGTTCCTCGATGCCGAGGACGCCTGGAGGGCCGCCCACATCGACGAGGACTGGAACGCCAGCCAATGGGGCGAGGATTANGAAGCCGCCCAACGGCTTGCCGCTCGCAAGCGGGACATGATGGCGNCGGTTGAATTGTTGCGGGTTCTCTAGTTAACTGATCAGCAGAGGCCGNCNCTTTTCTCGCCGATCATCGAGGTGCCCGATGTCCCTTGAAACCTGGCTTGCATTCGCGGCGGCGTCTGCCGTGGTGGTCGCCATCCCCGGACCGACCATTCTTCTGGTGGTCTCCTACGCCCTGAGCCATGGGCGCAGAATCGCTTTTGCGACGGTCGCCGGCGTGACTCTCGGCGACTTCACCGCCATGACGGGCTCGATGCTCGGCCTGGGCGCTTTGCTCGCCACTTCGGCCACGCTGTTCACCGTGCTCAAGTGGATCGGCGCGGCCTATCTGATCTACCTTGGCATCAAGCTCTGGTGCGCGCCGGTGAGCGAGGAGAGGGGGGAGACGCCCGACGCCCCAGCTGCCACCTTGCGGCCAGGCCGGATCTTCCTGCACACCTATGCGGTAACCGCGCTCAACCCGAAGACGATTGTCTTCTTCGTCGCTTTCCTGCCGCAGTTCATGAACCCTTCATCGCCGTTGCTGCCGCAGATGGTCATTCTGGAAGTCACCTTCCTCGTCATCGCGACGGTGAACGCGGCGCTGTACGCGTTCATGGCCTCGGCCATCCGCTCGCGGATCGGCAATCCTACCGTCCAGCACGTTATCAATCGGACGGGCGGCACGCTGATGATCGGCGCCGGCCTGCTCGCGCTCGGCTGGAAGCGCGCAGCCGCCTAGAAGAGCAGTTCAGTTTTTTACGAAACACTGAACTGCTGTAGGTAAGCGGCTGGTCATGGTTCCGGACAGAAACCGGTTTCCACTTTCCTTGAACGGCTCNAGGCCCGGTTCCGAGCAGGTCTGAACCGTCTCCTTCNGGCCGCAGGAAGCATATGATTGGAGACGTTCGGATTTTCCCGGAGGTGCTGACCTGTCCCGGCTTTTTCGATCCAAGGTAACTTGAGACAATGGCCTCTCAGAGAGTGAGAGGCATATGAAGAAGACGCGATACAGCG
>Ga0065720_1019077_pt1 | contig 39327 bp, 42 predicted proteins | sample Thericmetagenome_FD_59107 | JGI IMG/M metagenome (GOLD analysis project Ga0065720, IMG submission 59107) | Thermophilic microbial communities from the Joint Bioenergy Institute, California, USA of rice/straw/compost enrichment - eDNA_2 v2... | ecosystem: Engineered > Solid waste > Grass >... | reverse complement strand
TTTTTTTTTTTTTTTTTTAGCTCGGTTCCTCAACGATATTGAAGACCTTAGTTACTGCCCGACCGTCCTTAAGAAGCCCTGTTAGCACCTCCCCCTTCCATCTTATGCTTTCACTCGTTCGAGCAGGTCTATGTCTTGTCATACTGGCTTGGGGATCGTGAAAGATATCGCCTAACGAGCGATTCGATGACTGCAGAGCAGGTAGGAGTCGGCAAACCAGCATTCAGGCCCATTGCCCACCATGTCCGCATAGTCCTGCAGGTCTTCTCCTTATTGAGAAACTCTCCGCCATTCGGACAACAAGCTTGGCTGAACAGTGAAGAGCTTTTGTCTCCAGTTAAGAATGAGGAGATCCGATTCAAAACATGGGCCGGGAACCTTGGCGCCCATCATGTTGGGAAATCCTCCCTCGACTACCGACTGCGGCAGGCGAGCCACCTCCAGGACCAGGTTATCTATCTCTTGAAGACATCCTGGAGTCACTACAGGATGTCTGTAGGTTCCTTGAGATTGAGGTGTCAATGATAATACGGTCGTCTAGCAGCCAACCTTCTCATTCGTCTTGAAGGAATTTAACTCGGCACCACACAGTTCTCCCCGGTGATTCGATGGATATAGCGGATGTTACCGACACCAGCAATAGTTTTGATGACTTAAGTGACTCCGATATTGAGAATCCAATCGTCGAAGAGCGCTTTAGATTACTCTGCGCGGATGTCAAAGAGTGTATCGATTGTTTGCATAGTCTTAATGTTGCCATTGCCAACCCAGCTCCGTACGAAAGATTCCAGAAGTTCGGTGCGGGAGGATATCTCGTACCGAGAACCGTACGATATCGCTTATGTTAGGGACAAGTTCCCACTTCTCGATTCCAAGATAGCTGAGAAGCTCGGGAAGGGAATCACCAGACGTCGCCAGTTCTTCCGCTACTGACAAAGTCATCACGAGAAGCCGGCGGCAGGATTGGACTCCTTGGCTTATGAAGGAGGCAAAACCATTGGAGAAGAGGATGACAAAACCGAGGCCGCGCCGACGACGATCGCCTCATCGTTGCCCGATCACGTAAAAGCCGCGAACATCAACATAAATAGCGATGCTATTGACGACAACAATTGTTCGGATACGGGATGTTCCATGACGTCATATGCGACTTCTGTAGATGATTAGACGGGGACTGTTACTTGGAGACAGCTCCGCTGCTGAGGGTTCCACCATTATGCACAATGGCAGAAACAGGAGCTTTCGAGTGTCCATTCTGCTATCGAATGATCGTAGCCAAGACAAGGTCGTCATGAAAGTAAGTTGTCACCTGATCGCTCAACGGCATAGCCATCGGTAAGGTTGGGCTGGAAGCCCGGAATGCTAACAGCAGCGCGTCTCCAGACGACATGTCTTCAGCGATCTTCGACTCTATACGTGCGTTTTCGAGGATTGTCTCGAGTCCAACCTCGACTTTGACAGACGACGCTGTTGGGAAGCTCACACAATGAACAGCCACTGGAAGTCTTGGTCGTGCTTGTTTGGATGTAGCATTACTTACGATTCTGCCTTGAAGCTGAAAACCCACATACTCCAAAGCCATCTCCCATCCCTTACGGGCACCCAGTTGGATGCAATTGTAGCGACTGGATCGAACCAAACAGCAGATGACATCACTGTTGAGTGTCTTTTCTGTAAGAACAAAGTAACTTGGTCTAAGGCAGTATACAAGGCACGTCGACAATCACCTGAAACAATTAGCATTATTTACTCTTCCAGATCCCGACTACGGTAGTGGTGATGATAGTGACGACAAGAATCACATGGGAGTGGTGCATGCGGGGGAGAGCGATACTTCTGGTGGCCTTTGGATTCTCTGAGAACCACAGAGATGTGCTTTCCTCTGAGGTTGAGTGCAGCACAGTGAGTAAACTTATAACTTGGCGGATAAAGCCTATTCTTCGCAGGAGTCATGAAATATTGCGATTTCATTATGATGATGGTCATAATGATGATCATGGTCATGACGAGGAAAAAAAAAGTCAGAACACAGTGGAGGAATCCCCTGCTGCGAACGAAGCTGAGTTTTGTCGAACCGCTATTGTTGATCTGATGTTACCGTTTACCTGACCGTATGATGTAAACAGCAACCGAGTTTGGCTGCCGTCACTCAGCAACAGTCTTCGAAGCCGACATCAGAGGCTGGTACGGCTTTCATGCACCGCGAACACAAGCAGGGAGGCTATGAGACCAGCGACCATAACATATATTCGGCCGCTACTCATCACGATAGCGAAACTATGGAATCAAGCAGTGAAGAGATGGTCGACGAGGCGTTTTATCCCATGCCGTCACGAAAAACCATTCTATCCGAGGCACGCGACAAGGCAACTACTGCCGTTGAATTGGATAATGGGGGCGCTTGGGAGGCCTATTCCGAGGCATATACTTTGCTTCAGCAAGCATTATCACACGATATAGCAGGAGGATCTTCAAAAGTTAGAGGCTATTGTGAGTTTCCCAGACCCCCTCTCTTGCTGGGTGATAAGGTTAACGGTGCATAGCATGACGCGTACATTAATCGGGTTACGGAGCTCGACGAGCTACTATTAGAGTTGTCAGGATCCAAGGAAGAGTAATGGATTAGATTGTGTGCAGTTGCAAGATATGGACTAGTTATCGCCACCAACTAGCCCATCATTATGTGTCGCATGGACACGGCAGTTCAAGGAAAGGGATGTCCCCGACTACCAACACAAGGGATACCAGAGACAGAATGATTGTGAGCGGCACAAATACGTGGTTGATCCCGGAAGATGTCTAGAGCCGGATGACCGAAGAGAATAAGCCATATGGCTGAGGCATGATGAGGATTCTATAAAGGAAGCTGCCCGGTCATGATAAACTTCTCCTGGTTCCTCCTCTGCCTGATACAGGACGCTGAGGACATACACGTAGTACTTGACTTCGCTGTGCACCCCACATCGTCAGTGGCCACCATCTAACCCATTTGACCCATTGTCGATCCCTGCCTGCACCAGACCAAGTCACCCGTTACACTATGGTCTCCCACTGGAAGGTCCTGTTTCAATTGCTGAGCTACCCTGTCATGTGCGGTATAATATGACATCTTTTGGCAGGCCCCTTCCCGAGCTTTATGACCGGCAGTGTCCTGATTGGTGCTCACTGAGTCGCCAGCTATTTACAAACTGGTCTATGCACCAGGTAAAAAGTATCCTACCGGTGTTGGAGACTTGCGCTCCAAGGGTCGGGAAGTGTTCGCCAGTGGGTGGCGAGGAAGGACATGTGGTCCCTGTCTAGGACACCAAGTTCACTGGTAACTGGCGGCATGCGGGCGATATTGGTTACTTCGGCGTTGTTGTCACCCTGCTCTTCGCGACGACGCTTGCGAGGGTTGCAACAAACCTGGGACTCGAGCTTGAGGGTTGAAAAATCACAGATGTTGATATCAAATTTCTGGAAAAAAGGCAAACGGTCGAGATTACCCCAGTAGTTTTGGGAGTATTTGAACATCTGAGGGTCAAAGCCGGAGATCTCCATCTCCTTTGGTACAATATTAATAGAAGACTCGATACCTCAGAGCAGATAGATTTTGGGGAGCCGACTTTTTGTCAGACCTGAAACCAGTCTAGGGTCAGCTCAACAGAGATGGTCGTTTTCGACGACACATGACCCACCACTCCAAGTCGGCGAGGGTATTCTTAACCGTCTGGGAACAACTTTCGGAACGATTGTTTTTCGTGTTGCAGACAGGACAGCCCTGTACAAACCATCGCGGCTCGCGACAAGGGATACGTCGATCTTGTGCCCGAAATGACTAAATTTTCCGCATGCGTCGAGGTTGTGATGATCGCTCGCTGTATTCAAAGTCTTGTTCAAAGTGGTTGGCCATCTGTGGCCTGAGACTCTTGTCTATGAGATGATGTCGTCGGCTGTGGCTTCGCCAAATTTGAACTCGAGAGTCGGTTGGCTTATCTGGCCGGGTTGAGGAAAAGCGGCCTGCGTGCCACCCCGACTGCGAATAGACACGGCCCCGCCTCTTGGTGGTGTAGTCGTTCGGTTGTTATGGCTAGGAATCGGTACTGGTGCTAACGTAATCTTGTTTCCTTCCGCTTTGTGCCGGCGCACTCGCGTCTATGGCTGCCTCCTAATGGTTCCCAGGTTAGAGTGCGACATTTTGGTGTTATAAAGAGTGGCTGTTCCAGCTAATGGGGCTGACGGCGTCCCGTTGAAAATAATGACGGTAGCGAAACTGCTGTACTTTATTACTGGTAAAACTAATGGGGAAAAGGCTCCTTACCCTCAGATCATTCTCCATCACATTCCAGGCTGCTTTTTGCCTAATACTCATTTGCCTGATACCGCTCTAAAGAGGCCCCTTGGCTTTGATCTCGTAGCCATCCATAGAGACACTTTGTTACCAAATCCCAAAAGTGATGCAGAACTTGGCAACAGCCAATTAGTATGCCACAGTTGAGTGTTGCCATCACCATACCTATCTTTGGATTTGGTCTTCACCGAAAGGTACTCTCCGGATACAAGAAAACTCGTAGAGTGACATAACTCCAAGACATTTTTGTGCAATGTAACAACCCTCATTTATATCTCATCGTTGTCAGCACTTTCAACCAACAGAATATCAAAAGAGGTCTTAAGTCATTCCAGGTCTCCTTGCCTATACCACCTCCGGTGCCACTCGATGCAAAGGTTGATATGGTCCGTGCACGAGAGACTCTCTCCACTTGCCCAAAACATCGCGATCAGCACTGCTCATTGGCTGGATGCCAACCTGTTCCTGCTGGGTCAACTATTGAAACGCCTGACCTTTACTTCCTGTTTGAATTTGGAAACTATACCACACGTTAGAATCCTTAGGGATGATATCTAGGTTTGCTTATGGATGGTTGTACGTGGGTACCCCTACAGAGGTTGCACCACCTACAACAAGATGAAGCACCTATCAATATCTGGCAGTGTGATTGTCATCATAGTTTGATTCCAACTGGGAACTTGATAATCCCCTTATGCTGGGGGCTAGAATAAGCAGCCATTGTGAAATTTTCTTAGCTTACCACCTTCCCGTGCGATATTCTCTCTGTATAGTCTCTTAACAGTGAATGAGTTGTAGCTTCTCATATGTACCCTGTGAGCCGCTGATCCAGCAAAAACATTCTCCTCTATATTGATCCAAACTGACCCCCAGCATTTCTGCTCAAGTGCAAATGAGCAGCTAACGCACTTAGCATTCTCAAATGATTCCATTTTATTGACTCTTCCATGTTTATGACTTTTCCCGTTGCGGCAGCACCATCATTACGCAGGTAGGCCTTGGCTCCTGCGGACCTGCGTCTGGCTAACCGCCTGCTCGCAACATACTGGAATACTAACCCTTATTACTCACAATCTCGTCTATCCAACGTCCATGCCATGAATGGATGCCGCACTCGCGCCGCAAGCTGCAGAACAAACCGAGAATTTCCAGCTATAAAGATTCCCAGAGCTCCCCCGATGCCCCTCCCTTTTCATCTCTTCGCATACTTGACAGTCTCAGGCCTGCCTTTAGAAGACTGTATCTTCAATTGCTGCAAAGTGGAATCTCTACCAAGACCGGCTTGACTATCCCTTTAATAGGTCGTTAAGCTCAACGGCAGAGGGACACTTCGGCCCTTTCTCCTAGTCTATTGCCTACCACCATCTTCATGGTGATGGGTGGTTGGTCGAGAAGAAGGGGTGTTTCTTGGTTTGTCAGGAACTGCCGATCTTTTTTTTTCTGATGATACCTTGTATGATGACGTCGCCCAGTCCAATACCCCTGCTCCACGATCTTGGAAAGTGCATGTAACACTTAACCACAACCCCTCACCAGATGTTATTGTACACCTATATCGACACTGTTTCTTTGTTGACACAGACAGTTTGGCGGTGTGGGAGATGGGGTCTTTGCTTTTTTTTGATGGGTAGAAGCAGGACATAGAGTAGTACATTGTGAATTATAGGGACATCCGTTTCTGCAAACTACCTTTTCAGCTCAGCTTGAATTGTTAGTTGGCCTGTGTGATTCGAGACACATCTGTTCCTTTGGCCCAGCTTCCGTTGCTTAAATACAGGAGGACAGGAATTTGTCCATGAATTTGTCCTTGGACTGCATTAACGGCTCAGTGGATGCGGCGGCGATTGACTGAGAAAAAGATGATGAGACATTGCGGTCTTTGTCATTACGCAGAGAATGTGAGCAGATTACTTGCCGAGCTGCAGTTTCAATTAGCTTGTCTTCACATATCTCAGTTCCTTTAGCTCTGGTGTGCCACTTGGTCGTCTGTAGACAGTCATAGTGAAACAATGGGGTGGAAAGGGGCATTACGCGCGAGTTGCGGAACAGGGACGCTGAGCTAGGCGCAGAAAAGAATTTATTTTATGCTTCGATGTGTTCGGTGTTGTATTAACCGAACAACTCTCTGTTCTAGGCTCACTGGCTGCACCAATACTCTGATCTAAGCAGCTCCCCTTGGATGCTTTGTCAAGTTCAATATCCTGCTCCTCAATCCTAAGCTGGGCCATTGGGATCCGAGTATGAAATCAAATAGCAGTCTTCGATAGGGACCAATATATTCTCAAATACTCCCTCAACATGCAAGTTTCTGCTAAAAGGTTAGTTGAAAAGAGCGCTAATTCTTGAAAACTGGAATTTGGCTTCAAAAAAATTAGCTCTCTTCAAAAAAGCCGAGCCAAAAGACCAAACTTGTATAAGTATGATTCTGTTGCCATTTTTGATTCCAAGTTTTACTGGCTTTGACAGGCATGTAGCTGTGATGATCCAGCTAGTCTTCCTGAGATGGGCTCGGGCTTTGTCCAAGGCCTATGAATCTGAGAGACCAGAATTCTCTTACAGATTCAGAAGCACTGAGATCATCAGTTGGTTTGGGCGGCTGTTTGTATTGCTGGCTGGGGAATTCTTCGTCCCCTTTGCTTACGAGGGATCTATCTACCTTACATACTCAAGCCTTTCTGTATTTCTTAAGGGTTTTGTGTCCCTCGTCAGTGTCTTTTGGCCTGACGACCTTTTGAGGCCGTATGAGTTGTGTTTTTATTGGTCCTTTGTTCCAGGCTCCGCTTTTCCCTCGTGACATCCTTGTTTATCGTAACAGTAACTGCTGTCAGAACTATAGGTCAGATATATGTCAACAGTGTCGAAGAGACGACATAAAAATACCTGCATATTTTCAAAATTTCATACAGTGTTTATTAATAGCTAATATTTCAATGATTTTTTTTGAAAGATTACAGGGAAATTCAGAAAATTTCATTGAGATCTCTACTGTCGAATATTTATAACTTTTTGTATAAACGGATCTCCGCATGATAGCAAAGCATGAGAAAGCATATTGAATAATCTTCTGGTCAAACCCAGAACTTGTTGGCACGTTACCATGTCATTGGCACATGGAGAGCAGTCAGTACGTATTGCTTAGGAAAACTCTGGATGCCCTTGTGGCAATGAAAACTCCTCAGCCTTATCCATTCATCTCAGCCTTCCCCTCAGCCTCTTCTCAGCCTTTCCTCAGCCTCGCGTCCACCGACTCCCACACCCATCTCCCTACTTCTCCCCGCTCGCAAACGTAACTAGCGCGTTCCCAAAACATATAACAACTCCTTCTCCTCCCAATCCAACACTCACCATGGACCAGCAAGCCATCCAACGCGCCATCTCCGGCCTCGCAATCCGCATGTCTGCGGTTCACATCCGCATGGTCGCTCTTACCCAGCTGATCCAGCAAACAAACGACCCCACAGGCGTGCTCAAGACGGACCTTGCTGCCTGCCAGCGCCAGATGACGCAGTATCAAGTCGAGCTCGCGCAGTTCCAGCAGCAGGCGACGACGGCTCATCGTGCCTCGCTTGCGGCCATGGGCCTGCTGGGTCTGGTCGAGACTGTTCCCGCGCCGGTGTCGCAGCCTCAGGTGGGTGGTATCTCTGGGTCGATAAGGGCTCAGAGTTATGATTCAGAGAGGAACACGGGGAAGAGGAAGATACGGAAGAGGGGGGCCAGTTTCCGCCGGGGAGGGCAAAGTGAGGCGTTCTATGTTGGCAGGAGGGAGATTTCGTCTGGAGATGCTCGTGGTTTGTTCGTACGCGGAGAGGTTCGTCGAGACCCGGCTTCAAATTATGGACACTGAGCTCTGGCTAACCCTGCTGATTATGGTACAGTCATCGAATACTGGTATCGACGTTTATACTCCTTCGATCCGCAAGGAATCTACCAACCGATGCTTTCAAACTTTGAACAGGACGACGAATGAGCAGGCCAACTCTGATTTTTCCACGACCGAACAGAACTCAGCTACCGTAACGCACAATTCTGGCCCCCAGGAGAGTAACGAGTCCAAGAAGCACGAAGAAAACGTCAAGAACGCGACAGAGGGAGCGAGTAGCCACTCTGACAGCAAGGCGGACACCAAGACGGATAAAAAGTCTTACGCTGCTGAAACCATGAAAAGCTTGTCGAAGAAAAAGTCTTTCAGCCGTCAGAAGTCGAGCTGGGCCGAGGAGATGGAAGAGGAAGAGGCTGAGGATGGAAGGGGAAAGGGAGCGTGATCGGATAGTGTTAGAGCTGAATGTATAGCTAGAGCTGAATGGCTACGTCTTGTTCGCACAATTTCTCGTGACAACCGCGTTTGCTGCAGACGGGCCTCACTTCCCAAACCAAGTAACACCGTGAGAGCGCTCATAACGAAGCAATATCTCCATTGCTGCCAATCAGTTGGTATAATTACACTATTCTAGGAGGGATTACATTTATTATATATAGTAATATATTATCATATACCATGACAAACAAGATATCCCAGTCATGGTTTCCTATAATTTCCCAAAACCTGACCTTCTAACCTAACGCCAGACACCGATCTCACACCCGAAATCAGCGGTAGTAATACACCCACTTCGGGGGGTTCTGCTCCTCGTAGTCGTCTACAGTGCCATAGATCGCCTTATAGCACGGCGCACATTCGGTAATGGGACAATACCGGCGAGGGTCCGTTTTCCTCTCGCTATCCCACTCAGTTAACTCCCTTTTGATCCTCTCAATCCCTTCTCCCTCATCACCCTCAAGTCCATCGGTTTCAGCATGCGATGGCTCGGATCCCTCCGGCACGTCAGAACTGTCAACTCAACCGCATCCGGCTTCTCATCAATCCCCCCCAGCTCAAATCTCACCCTCTGCGCCCTCCACATACACTAGTTCTCATGCAGCGCCATAAGCCACGGCATCTCCCAGGTTATAGGATACCCACAACACTTCATATGCTTCCGACACACAACCGGTTTATGCTCCCCCATCCGACAAACATCCGTAGGGTACCGCACAAAAGGACACTCCTGCGCCCAATGAACACACTCCATCACCGACTTGCCATTGTAGTGACAACCCAGACATAAAAGGTCTCACACCAGACAGCTCATCTATATCATGCAGCACCTTATCATCCCTCGACTGCCCGCAAAATGGACAGTGCGTGGCGCATACAGCGGCTCGTGAAACGGCCAACAGACCCTGTGCTTCATGGTCTGGATAGCCGGCGGCAATCCAGCATGGGCGGCAGAGAATGTTGCACGCAGTGCGTGTCTAGCAAGGGAAGGCGCTGCATGTGCATGCGAGGGCTTTGAACGGGAATGTGGCAGGCAAATGCAGCGAGGATGCCGCCCCGCAGTACTTGCAGGGGGCGTGGCAGACGTGGGGGATGCCACTTGCGGGGTCAATCTCCGGGGCAAAGCAGTTGATGCAACGACCGGTGAAGTCGAGTAGGCCGTCAATGGGCCAGATGTTGGTATTGGGAGCCTGGTCAGGCACGACGGATGTGGCCAGCTTAACGGGCAGCGGGCAAAACTCGGGCTCGCCGATATCCGAGCTTGCCGGAGACGAGGGACGTTCGTGATCGAGTGTCAAGAGCTCTTCGACCGTTTTACTGGGAGCCTTAGAGTCGACAGAGGTGGTAAAGGAGGGATTCTGCCTGGATTCTGTAGAGTCAGTCTGCCTGCGCCTCTGACTATGAGCTTTGGCAGGCGTTAGGTCGTTGTCGGCCCGCTTGGCGGTGGGCTGAGCCAGGGGCTGCTGGATAGTGGGCGCGTTGGCTTCTTCGCCCATCATGGGCTGGCCGACTGGCGCCGACAGCGTGTTGCGATTCTCATAGTTGCGCCGGACGCGCTCGCGCTAGGCACGGCGTCTATGGGTTCGGTTAGGACGCAACCGGTTGTGTTTGCCCCCTACGCCAGGCTCGCGTGCTGCCGGCGTGCTGATGCCACGCTGGTCGGGCTGTCTCTGCAGCGGGCAACTTGGGCTCGAATGTTTCGTGGCACATGCTCCCAGAAGATTTGAGGAGCAAGCACAATCTTACCCGTGGCCAGGCGCACGTCAGGGGCACGTGGCATGTTGGCGACGTCGTCCTGGTAGAGTGAGGAGTACACAAACGTCCTTGGGTTGAACCCCTTGATCACGATGGTTCCATTGACGATGCCCTGCGAGAACGTGACATCCCACGGCGTGTCTTTGTTATGCTTCTCCTCTTTGGGCATTCGGTTCCAAAGAGCAACCCAGTCGATGTCGGCACACTTGAGGTGTGGGCGGCGCTGGCGATGGTCGATGAGGTAGCAGATGTCTTGCTCGGTTATGTTCATACGACCGTGGCAACGATCATAGCTGTGGTCGGCAACATTGCAAATGGGACATCCCGGGACAAAGCCAGTTTTATCGGCTACAAGACACACAGCATTAGTGTGATCGAATGCGAAACAGTTGCCACATCGCGTCCGATTCTCTACCTCCTGCGACATGGGGAAGTTGTCATTGGCGCCTTGCTGCTGAGGATTGGGCTGCAGATAATTGTTCGATATGACTTGAATGGGATGCGCACGACGCTTGTTATGCTGACATGTGACTTGTGGGTGATGGTCATAGGAGATATATGGAACGGGGAGTTGTGAATGAGAAAAGTTGTGTGATAATTGAGGAGCGGGCCCATAGGGGGCAATAACCGTGTGGGGGAGCCTGAGCCATTGCAATGGCCAGGCCAACCATTGGCATGTTTGGATGAATAGGCGATGGGCTCTGGCTTCATGTTGCGCCGTAATAGTTGGGTGTGGCAGCAGCCGTGGCCAGGCTGTAGATCGGCGAGGGGTTAGCGCTCCAATAGCCGGGGTTGGCTGGTATAACCGGGAGCGGATTCGCTGGGGGCACAACACTGGCCACCTCCCTGACCATCGCGTTTTTGGGTGATTAGAGGTGGCAGAAGCCTGTCGGGGCTCATGAACCTGCTCTGCGAATGAAGTACGGCGAGGCTGCGAGCTTAATTGCGTATGGCTGCAAGACCGATAGAAGTGATTTAAGCCAGACGAGAACTGATATTGGACTTGAGAAATAGTTGTAAATGAACAATAAGTTATATTGGAGCTTAAAGAGATGGAGAAAACTTCGCTTGAAGCAAGTGTTTGTCACAAATATTTGTTCTTGGTACCCTCTGCTGTTGGAGATGTGATGGTGCGAGAGGAAGAAGACCAATTTCGGCGTGGGAGGGTCTTAATAGTCAGCCTGTGCGACCCTCGTGGAAATCGCGGCTCAGTCTTATCAGATGCTGCTATAGGGTAGAGATATCGCCATGAGTGAGGCTAGTTACATTTGTCGCGGCTGTGCTGCATGCGGCTCTGCACTCATGGGGTTGAGGTTTAGCCAGACAGCTGATGTGGTCCGTGCATTGGTTCATCGAGCTGCTTGCCAAGATGCCCCACCTTCCCAATAAGTTCAGCAAAGACAATCCTGATTGGATAGCGGGCTGGTAGGCCTGAGCCCTGGATTCTGCGTCACAATTGCACATCGACATCGCTTCTGTTTGGAAGAGTACCAGAATGTAAATGAGACTCGCACAGTTAGCAAGCATTACATTGCACAGCCGAATAAAGCCAATCCAAAGGCATGTAGTCCACTGAGACCACTGAGGAACGAATGGGAAGTCACTGACCGTTGCGTGAAGTGAGGCTGCCAAGACTCTCCTAGTGCTCTAGAGAGCTGGGAAAAGCTTGGCATCAACTTCAGATCCGCTATTCCAGGAAGCCATCCAGGCCGTAGCAACCAGAAGTACTATAAACAACAAAATATTACACTTGAAATTAACTCATAAATACAGATGACTGCGTGGAACATGGAGAGGTTTGCTCAGGACACAACGATCTGGAGTGGCCCAGTCAAAACCAGCACCAAGCACCTATGTCCTCATGATGACCAATGGAACCATCTTCCCATACGCCATCTCCTGCCCCATTTTTGAACGGCATAGGCAGGATTGACCGGTACCATTTTAGCAATAGTCCTTCATGATTCTCACCTAAGAGGATATACCGCTTTCATAGTGTCTCTAGGGCTTACTTGCTGCTGAAGTGGCTGGTCGGGGATGTGATTAAGATTTTCTAGACGAATATCGGCAACATGTTACCAATTCCCCCTTCCAAACTCTCCCCTGAAGGCCACAATCTATGAAATTGTGAGATAAAACTCTCTAAGACGCGCTATTAGCTCGATACTCTCCACCTTCCACTCTTTGGGGTACGGGGTGAAGCAGGCAGAAGCGGCGTGCATATATCAGAATCGGATTCATGGACCTTATTTGTTATCTCGGAGAAAGTATTGGGCATTAACCCCGACAGCTAATCAGGTAAAGATCCCTTTTGGGCTGAAACATCCAGTTACATAATTCCTCCACAGGATCTGGCCAATCTACGTCGCCAGAAGCATCGGTCGACTCTTGGTGCTCTTGGTCCGCCACAGCCGCGGATAAAGCCATCGAAACAGCTGGTGCTATGTCATGGGACGGGAATTCCGGCATTTTTTGATCGCAGGAAATTGGAAATAGCCAAAAATGGCGGCCCTTCGAGAGTAAAAGCAATTTATTCCAACCGAAAGCGGATGTGCTGGCGGCCATGCTCAACCCGATGACACGTCTGCATTTACCTGACCTGCGCGGTTCAGGCTTAAAAAGCGAAGTTGTTTCCCACTACATATTCTGCAATGTCGCAACAATGATAACGAGGTTCTAAGATTTTGTGTGTCATGCGTTCGCGCTCCTCCCAGAGCAGATGGCGACCATCAGTCTTATCACTCATGTCACAAATGGCTGAACATGCGAATATTGAGTCACGACTCACCGATAAAGCCAAATGTTATAACGCAACAAGTATATAGCGGTCCTGACTTAATGAATGTTCAATAGTTTAGACTTTAAGGAGAACTTCAAATAGCAGTTTCCAAATTTTCATCCGTTAAGGTCCCAAAAGCTCCAATACAGGCCATCTGGCAAGTTCTTCATATTATCTCAGGTCTCTCTGCCAGGTTTTACCTCTGGATACGTTTGTCGACCCTTTGCCTTTTTGGGTGGCTGGCTCCGACTGGGGGTTGGGGGCTGAAAAGTCCTCAGAGCCTACTGGGAAAATAGCCTGCGATGAGTGCTCTGCCTTCTGGAGCTCTTATTGGTCGGAGAACAGGGCCCGGGGCTAAATTGGCCGGTGGAACATCTCAGTGGCGCTTGGCCCATTCATGACTTGGTAGCATCTGCCCTTGCTGAGCCAGTATAGGGGAGATTGGACGATGCATCGTCGCTCTATGAATGCCTTCCCCGGGAGAAATGACTGGCGCGTTGCTACTCTCCTCGGAAACCTAGTCTAAACGATTGATGGCAGCCAACACCCTGGTGGCCTGCCGCTCTCGTCTTGCTAAGCCGCTCCTGTTTGCACTCGGACAGGCGGACCTCCTCAACTACCTGAAAGCTGCTTACATGGTTGTTTGACTCGCTTAGGGTTGGAGAATGAGTCAACTGGCCGTGATATATATTTGATTTTCCGCTATCAGCTAGCAGTGAATGCAGACCTGTTGAGAAAATTTGCTATTCTGCGAATTTGGGAAGCGCGAGAAAGAATTTCTCGCGAAGATTTCCTTGGGAATCTTCTGGACGTGGGAGAGGCACTCAGTCAACAGGGAAGTGAGGGGCGACTTAAGCCATCCTCTCATCTAAATATTAGGATATCTTTTCTCTTAGCGTAGTACGAACACATGACAGATGAGTACGATGATAGTAACCGCTATTAGAGCACGTTACAGAGTATGTGGGTGATTATACCTAAAAGTAGCATGATATATGTCCTAGTTTAAAGTACTATTTATGAGGGCAGCAAGCAATCACTTTAGAATCAGAGTGAACTAGTTAGATGGCAGCGCTGAGGCAGGGGAAAAAGAAGAGCGATTTGCTTATCTGCCAAAGACTCAGGGATAATGCTCTCACAACGGCAACCGGAACAAACCTGTCACATGCATCACCTCAAACGAGTTTACTCATTGCAGCACTTAGCAACAGACGCTCGCTAGCAAATATTTTTTATTGGCATTCACTCGGGTTTGTTGCTATCGCTTGACAGAATGTCGTCCTTGAGATGCTAGATGAGTCCATTGTGGTTCGTGTTTGGGAACCCTAGGATCCAGATATCTTGCTGTTCATCTTGGGAGTTAATGACCCAGTTGCTCTCTTGGACACTGGAGCTTGCCATAGGAGGGGCATGAGCGTTGGTGATTGACTTGGCGTCCTGGATACCTTTGCCAGCGCTGGCAGGGGCGATAGCGGGCACGTCCTGGCCCTATCCGAATTGCTCCAGACTCACGGCAGAAACTGATGTTGAGCAGGTCCAGGTCCTGAAACTGTGGTGGGACTGTACCTGCTGGGAGGATTCGGTGACCCCAAGAATATCAGAGTCAGTCAGGTTCATCGGACGATGCTCCTTGATAAATGTCGCCGTGCTATAGAGCTGGGACAGCTGATGGGTAGTGGCATCGCAAATGTACTGAGATTCAGAAAGGCTGGCGTTACTGAAATTTATGGGATTCAGCGGAATCGGTTGGGCAGGCATGAGAACCGTAGGAGCATCGTTGTTAACCGGAAGGTCCCCTTGGTGATATTTGGGGTTGGAGAGTTACGAGGAAGACTTCAGTCCTACGAGACGTAAGCAAAACGTCTAACGTGCGATTGCATCAAAGCCAATCAATGGCGAACAGGCCATTGCGAACGATTCTCTCAGTCCTCAAGACAATTTGCCGCATGTCAAACCCGTCCGAACCGGCGGCAGCCGACTCAAGATCAACCCGTCCGAGTACGTGGACCGACCGACTTCCGCCATCGCCAGGCAAAGTGATGATTTTTATCCATCTGAAAAGCCGTGTCAGCAAGCAGCCCTTGCCATCTGCAGCCTTGGATGCTCACCCGGGCTTCGCTTCGATCATAGTGGGACTGACACGTAAGCACCCTTGAGGAGTCAATCCTGCTGGTAAATTGCCCCATTGGCTTCACGCTCTGCAATGGTGGTATCTTAAAAAGAGATAATGCGGACCGGCGTCATTGAAAGGCAGCTGAGCGGTGTTGTGGGAGCTTACTCCCTGACGGGTTGCCTTTTAAAGTCGCTCTGAGTGGGTGAATCCATTAGCAAATGTATGTAGTAAGATTAAAGGGACCTAGGTGTGACTATGACTGCTGTTAGCTGATGGGGGAGCTCGAGAACAAATAGGCGCAAAATCGGTGACCGGCATCGAAGTAGCGAAGATGGCCAATGTGCTACAGCTGTCACAGCAACGCTCTGTGTAGAACATGCTATGGCATCGTATCAATCTCGACCGAAGAATCGCAGGACAAATGCTAGTTCCCAGTGGGTTCAAGAGAACACATTGCATTCAGATAGGTATCTTCATCTAATGGACTGCTTGGTCAGCTGGGAATACATAAGGGCGGATTACTCAATGGCTTGGAATGTACTACACGACTTAGACTAGGATAAGATCAGCCCGATGGACTCAAATTAGCTCCAGCATTGTAGTGCTATACGGACGCTAAAGTGCGTACTCAGTGGTTGCACTTGGTGCGTGCAGCAGCATTTTGTCGGTTATAACAGGCAAATGAATAGCCTTGACAGTAGATATTGTCTATTTAGTGCATTCTAATGCCCTTCTCATAATATCAAACGGCTGGTCTGGTATAGCCTGTCCACATACGTCATGATAGTTGACTATTTGGCTCTCCAATCTTGATGCTGGACTTTTGTCACAGGTCACAGCGCAATCTGCACGGAGTCTTTTTGTGGAGAATGGGCCAACATAGGGGCGATGTGTGCCCCACCTTCCTGATACAGCTTCAGTCAGCATTCTTATTGGTTGGACATCTCCCCAAATCACGCCAAGCCGCGTGTGATTTCCGGTCTCTACTGCTCACCGGCCACCAGCCGTGCCTCAGGCAACCCGCACAACTCATAGTTCGTCGACTCGCCTGCTGCATTTGCCAATGAGGGGAGCACCAACTTTCAGATCCCAAGAGATCTCTTTATACCATAATGTGACTGAAAGTTTTGCAGAATTTTATCCGATACACACCTTTCTATACACACTGGACGCGAAACAGCAGCCAAATGGTTACGGTTCAGGTGTGAACCAGCAGCGTCCTGGTGGCAGTGGCGAGAAGACCAATAAGCCTCGAGCAGTACCGAAGGACAGGAAATTCGCATCAGGAAAAGGTTATGGTCGTAAGAAACATCGATGATTGACCAAAACCCTCTATGATAATCCTAAACATAGCTGACGATAATCGGAACGGCGAGCAGGCATGCCAATTACCTTTCGGATATTAATATGTACGTAGAATCGCTCACCCCCCAGAGCCACAATGAGAGATCCTCAATCAGCCATACAAATTATTGAATACCAACAACTGGTGACCACTGTAAGAAACCCATGGTACTGTGCGAGGACCTTAGTCCCTTAAATTCTACAGCCCGATCACTATCTTCGAACCCACTTCAGATGGTTGGGAATCATCACACAAGCCAGTACTTCCACACTGACCTCGCGTGACCGCCAGAGTATCGGCTGCTGCTGGCAGACCTAACAGCATAGTCTCAGGTGAGTTGCGGAGCCTGACAAAGGGGCAAGCTAAGGATCGCTGCTGCATCGATGACGGTCTCACTAGAGCCTGGTCCGAACACTCCTTTCGTGATGGCCGTCAACTCCATCAGACGGAGCCTTGTGCTTGAGCCATGAGCAGTCGAGATTACGACCGTGGAATCCCCTGGCCTTTTGTTGCCCAGCCGCAGCTGCCGCTTGAGCTCATCCGGGAAACCCATGACAGCTGCCACCGTCGGCCACTTGTTGGCCGGGCAACCCTGGTTAAAAACGGCCCGCGCTGCCGTATAGCCGAGCACTGGGCCGTCCGGTAGGTTGGGCGACAGGGAGTAGGGGGCTACCAAGGCGAGCTCTAGGCCGTATTCGGCGGCTAACATTATATGTTAGCATTCGGTTCGACGTTAACGACACAAGGCCTTATATGCCTGGCGGATGCCGTTCCAGACGCGCCCGAGGAAGAGAACGAAGCCGGTCTCCTCCTTGCTGAGAGGGAGGTTCCCGTGTGAAGACAGGGAGGGAAACAGAGGTAGCTCCCTCAGTTACTTCAGGACTAGAGTATGAATTTTACCAGACGTCGAAGAAGAAGGTCTGCTGAACGGATTTAAATGTGCAAGGCTTGTTTGAGAGAAAACTTTAAGGATAAATATCAGACCCTGATGATTTTTATCGAGCCATTCCAAAGCCCTAAGCGCGCTGTCTGTGATCTCTAAAGATCAGACGGCTACTGACAGCGTTTAGCAAACTTGGGCTAGTATGTTGATTTTGGGTCTCGCAGGACCGAACACGTCTTGCAGCACCGAAGCTTAATTACTCATTTCCAGGTTCAGCCCCTCTCTCGTCATCCGATGGCTCACCTCAATTCCGAATACCTGACATCCAGCAAACGTCAGCTCAGTTTTTCCCATTCCATGTCTTCTGGGCTAGGAGTTGTACACTATTACCACTCTTTGAGCTAAGCCCAGTCTGAGTAAAAGATTGCCTGGAGTGCAGATTATTTAAACGTGAGAAGAAACAAGGAGCTGTTATCACAGCAGCGTAACGAAAACACTGGAGATATAGTAGTGATGACCGAACGGCAGTCGAACGTGCTTATCGCCTGTCCCTGTTTGCTCGTAGCGCTTTACAAAGCAGATAAGTAATCAAAGGGCTATTATTATTGTCCGAAGATTGACAATTAGCCTCCAGCAATTGCTAACTCGGGGAAATGCCTATGAATAGATTTTTCTAGGGATACTCTCAACACAAAACCTCTCTACGCCACCTCTGACCTCGTTTCTGATCTCTCGTTATATATCTTAGCCGGTTCAATCCGCCTTTTCTCACCCTTACTGAAGCTGATCATGAACGCCTCGCAAGCACAAGCTTGCTCTGCTCTCCTACATTTGGCGGGGGACCACGAATCCAGCGAAGCCTTCTTTTCGACTCGCTGCCCACCCAAGATTACAGTGCACATTTTCGCCAACTGCGACTTGCTACCAGATGTTGTGGCCTTTATTTTTCACAAATCAGCTTTGCGCTAGGATCTAGACTGCGATCACACCACCACTGTCTCGACGGTTGCACCTAAGGAGATCCAGCGTTTAAGAAAAGTATCAATGATGGCATGGGTCTCCGCTCTTAACGCATGATGTGGTTCTCTGTCGTGCACATATGGACGGCAGACGCTTATTTTCACCATTATCCTAAGGCCCGAGTATTCAATATAATGTTCAGAGACGTGCCTTCGGACGGATAGATTGTGACAGCTCCGATATTGAACTCAACCTCCTAACACGAGCCTCTCCAACTCCAACCCTCCACAAGCTACTCGGGATATCCAAACTTCGTTTGATCAAGTTGTTGAGCATCAATGCCGTCTTTAGGAGTTTGGCAATTACAAGCTCATTTTCCTTGGTTGGCTCTCTTAAAGTTCGGTAGATTGGAGACAATGTTTGTCATTTAAGTACTTGCAATTCGCCGAACTTGAGTCTTTGGGTTATCTGAACGCTTGTAAAGAATGATTCGATGGTAGCGTCTACTCGATCTACTTTTGGCTTCTGTTTTGTCAGCAGCATACTATACTGCCTATCTTGACGAAGTACACAAGGCCAAGCTCAAAACGAACATCGAGAAATTTGTGATTGATTCGACCAGGATGCTGTGAGCGAGCGCTCTCTCACGGCACGACTGAATCCTGTCGAAGGGCTGTGTTGGGTGTAATTTAAGCTATGCAACACTGGCCCTACCGATTGACCGGAAGATTCTGCATTGGCATCGACTTTTGCCGGAGGGTCGTTGGGAGAGGGCCGAGCGGTGTTTAGCGCAGCTATGCGCGCTCTCGAAATGCAGCCGTCAATCAGTATAGTTTACGGACTGTGTCGTTGCCACAACTCGAATCCAGACTAACTAAGCACATTACAGACGCCATGCCCTTCTGGTGAGCGAGAGATATAACCCTGTACGTCCTTGGCCTATTCATGGCCTTATCTCATCACATCTAATGCCGAGTCTAAGAGAGTCGGTAAAACCTTCGTGTTCTCATGCTTTTTCAAGACCGTCTAGGCTTCTAACGCTACTACCAGGATGATATGCGTGCCTTTTGAACTTACACACATGCCTAGGACTAGATTAGGTTCCCAGATATGTAATTCTCTCTGATCGACTCGTACAGCCACCTAGAGATGACATTGTCCGACATATTATTTTTCTTAAGAGTTTAGGGTCCGGCTATGGATCTCACCGCCTCCTGCTCCTCACTTGCCTAGATGACATTGAACATAAATGCGTTGATGCTGAGTAATTGGGGTATCAAGCTCACTTGCAAAACGGATCAGCATAAACAAGCTCTTGTACAACAAACAGTTCCAAGAGCACACCTGGCTTGTGCTCCACACCAACACACAAAATCACGAGCATTCCCAGAGCTATCCCAAAACTTTACCAAACGTCGGGCCCGAACTTTCCCCCTTCCGGCACGCTCTTGTACGCACACGCCTGCCAGTCACACCCCTTTTTAAATACTTCTGTCCCCCACCACGAGAAGCCCTTCGTCCAGCCCGAGTAAATAAATCCAAAGAACACCGCCACGATGCCGCATGCCAGTCCCGAATCCAGCGCAGCGCTCAGCGTCATGGTGTACTTGGCCCACCACGCCGGTGCCCGCTTCTTGATGAGGTAGTTGAAGAGGAAGCAGACGAGTGCCCATACGGAAAAATTGAGTCCGGTGGCAGGAGGGATCCAGCCCAGGCTGCCGAACAGCACGGGGAGATTAATCTTGCGCAGAAAAGAGTCGCGCCGGTGTCGAGCGTACAGCCACAGGGGAACGGGGAGGATGGCGCCGATCGCGAACGCCCAGACTAGCGGGCGGTACAGCGCGTTGGGACCGAAGAACTCGGCTGGGCCGAGAACGCCCCAGAGAAGGGAGCCTGTGAAGTGCACGCGGGCCTAGCCGGGGATGGGGGTTATGGGTTAGTTGGGCTTTGAGAGGGTTGGGTAGAACGGTATGTGGCAGAAGATCATAACAACTGTAGTCCGAAAAAAAAATTCAAGGTTAGGGTTGTGCTGCTTACGATCGGACAAGTGAACCCATTGATCGCCTGTGGCGTGCAAAGCCCTGGAATGTGGACAAACATCCAGTTAAGCACGGCAATCTGGGTGAGCGAGGAGACGATGGTGGCGACAATCTGCACGCCGAACAGGATGCGCGGCGGGATCTTCATGTAGTGGCCAAGCTTCAGGTCGGCTGCGAACTTGATACCTTGGGCAGAGGAAATGTAGCCGTAGGTAACAAAGACCATGTTAGCGACAGGACGGCCAGGGAATATGGCGCCCGCGACGAGCTGGCAGATCAGGTAGATGCTGCTGTGCTGGTTGGTGACGGCCATGATGATGCCGATGGGGATGAAGAGCACGCTGCAAATGCCGAGGGCCAGCAGCAGGCCGTACCATGGGAGGTGGACAGGATAACTGAATGGTCAGCATGACGAATTGTCCAAGGAGCGAGATGCTTACTATTCGACGACAAAGATGCCGATGGCAGTCATGGACACAAACGTTAGCAAATACCAGAGCATTGGGGCGTCCTTGTACCGCCGCATCAGCCGATTGTGGACGTCCTCGCGACCCATAAGGTTATCGATGCTCAGCGACGACCTACTCGGCCCAAATGTCCGAGAACGCCTCTCCTCTGGCCCTGACACCGGCTGGTAGGCTGCCTTGGACTCGCTGGGCGTTTCCCCGAGCGAGCGCTTCCACTGCGTCCAAATATCCTTGCCGTGCCAGCAGATGGTATGCGTGATGAGCGACGCCAGGCCGGCGAACTGAACGGCGTAGCTAAGCACGTACGTGATTGGCAGGAACACGCGGCTGTACTTAGAGTAGGCCTCGCGGTCAAACAGAAAGTCCTTGGTCAAGACCTTACTAACGTTGTATATGTTACCCGTGTTGTCAAACACTGCCACAGACAAGATAGGCATGTACGAAGAGTAAAACAAATTGCAATAGTAGGCAATCGGGGCAATGATCCACATCACCACAACAAGGCCCCCGATAACGTTCATGGCAGCCCAGAACGGCGTCAGGAGCGGCGATCCGATGTAAGCGATCTGCGCCCAGTCGAATGTCATGGGGAACAATCCGAGCCCCGATACCACACCAAACAAATTGGCCAGGACAACATTATCAGGAGCAAACCAAGTGATAACGTTGAAATAGCTCAGGGCCGGCATCAACAGCCCCGGCAAAAAGTAAAAGAGAAACGCGCCGAGCCAGACGGCGTAAAAGAAATTCCAGCGACTGATCCTCCAGCCGTTGGCCTCCTTGTTCTCCTCCTTGTGGAGCGTGGTGAACATAGACGCCGACATCAGAGTGCCGGGCCAGATCATACCGCTGGGCCGGACTAAGAAGCGTCTGGTGAGCCCGGCGAAGGTGTAGCCCAGGATTTGAGTTGAAAGCGTTAATAATAGCTGGTAGAGGATAGGGGCCTCTTGTTTGTAGAATTGAGTCTGCTCGACGATGACGTCGGTCGCAAAGGCAAAGCCAAACGAAACGTTGCTGCTCACGTAGACGCAGCTGTGCTCCTTTTCGTTCCAGCGCCCCTGGGCAAGCCACAGGCGAAAGCGATCGAGCCGACTCCGCCGCTCCAAAGGGAGGAACTGGCGGCTACCAGCCTCCACAGATCTATTAATCCGAATCCCATCAACATACTCGTCAGGAGGGTCGTCCGGTCTTTTCAATAGGTAATCCCATAACCGGCCTAACGGATGGGCCATCAGCAGCGCGATGACCGGAGTGATCGCTACGCTGGGGTAGCGAAGGGAGAAAAATAGATTGGTTGAGGACCCGAGGACTGAAAAGAAGATTGACAACACCCACATTCGTGGGGTGTTGATGGACAGGGTGGTATCGTCCGTCGGGGAGATGCACGCGCGTACCTGAGCGTATGGGGAGTTATCAGGCACTTCCTCTTCCTCGACAACGTCAGACTCATACACAAATGATCGGTCGTCATCAAACTCTTCGTCCTCTGCCCGGTCGAGGTCATTAAGCAGCGACGTCTCGGTCGTCCCGAACCGGCCCTCGAGTCCGCCGACAATGGCAGAACCACCAAGCTCCTCCGACTGTCTCGGCCGCTTGAACACCGGCGACGAAGGGCCAGACCCATCGCGGTGTCGTCTCAGAGTTGAGAACCCCGATGAAGGCCCGCTTACGTTCGTGTCAGAGGCCTTCCGCGATCGCATTAGACCAGCGGCTACGTCATGGTCGCTCTCGTCGTCGGAGACACGGGCCGTGACTGAGCCATAAGAAGGCGACCTGAAACCCGCGGCCGAGCGGAGGGAAGGGTGCGCCCTGCTCATCGATTCGTTGACAGTCGAGTCGGCAGCAGGATTGCTCACACTTCGGTCAGCCGTGCCCTCGGTCTGCTCGGGCGGTCCGCTGCCATGAGCGCCGGCAGGCTGAGGCTGATGATCCCGGCTGCCTTGCGCTTGCGGAGGAAAAAAATCAGTCGATGGTGATGTCGATCCTCTTCGAGTGGAAGATCCGGGATCAAGGGACTGGAGGGGGAATGCGTCTGCTTCGTCGAGTGGCTCGGATGGTGTAGGTGATGTTATGTTTCTGCGGCAGGACATGTGTCTGGGGTCAGCCTCGCCGGCAAAGCTGCAGACACGAGACTTTGTGCGGCGGGTCTGATGGGCTGAGCCGACAACTGCGGGGAGTGGACACGGCGCAAGTGCTCACGAGTACTGTGATGGTGTACAGCCGGGATGACCTGGTTTCATAGGGGATCGGTGCGTGGAGCTCTGATGACAGAGCCTTTTTTGCATTGCCTGCTGCATCTAGCGGTGGTCCTTGGCAGGCGGGAGGGGCATGAGGGATAAAGCGTTGGTGTCAAGATGAAGGACAGGGCCGTGGTCTACCTGGTGCGTTTCTCCAGAATTTTGATGCCTGTCGCGATGATTGCGTCGGTGTTGACTGTCCCGAGACTGTCCCTTCTTGGCCTGCAGGTATCTATTGCTTTATCGAGGTGTCGAGGCAGCTGTCATTTTGTTTTCACCACCGTCGCAAGATCATGACGATCATAGACTCAACCAAGCAATCTGAATATAAATTCTGCTTGAAGTTTGATGACTTTCTATCACAACAACAAGAGTTAGGCCAGTGAACTCGCACACCAGAGTCAAAGACAAAGATTTACATGCATCAATCGGGTTATGCAAGGAGAAGGCTTGGCATGTCGGAAACATTGAGCTTGGCATGCAGGGATCCGAAGCCGCTGGTTCACCTCAGAAAAGACAACGGACGACAGGGCCCGTTTCATCTCGAGCACACAGGCCAACTCCAAATGGGTGACCCAATCGACGAAACCAGCATGGCGTCGCTGAACGCCGCGAAGCAGCATCTCAGGGCTGCTATGAAGCAGAAGCTCAAGGCGCTCCCCTATGACGCCATCCTGTCACAAAGTACGAGGCTTGACCACACCTAAAATGGACCCTGCTAAAACGTTCTCCAGGCTTCAAAGTCTACCAGACCCTGCGTACTCTTAAGCCGTACGCGAATGCAAAGAGGATAAGCGTCTTCCTGTCCATGCCGAGCGGGGAGATCCAGACCGATGCTATTGTTAGGGACGCGCTGGCGACCGGGAAACAAGTCTTCATCCCGTACCTCCACAAGAACCCCGCACCAGCCCCAGGCCACCCGGCGCGCGTCATGGACATGGTGCGCCTGAGAGATCTCGCCGATTACGAGTCGCTCAAGCCAGATAAATGGGGCATCCCTAGCCTCGATGCGGCGACCGTCCGCGAGAGGCAGAGATTGTTTGGCGATGGTCCTGATGGGCAGCCCGCGAACGAACTACTGCTGGATCTCATCCTTATGCCAGGCGTGGCGTTCGATGTGAGCCCGGACGGCGACCAGATCCGTCGGCTTGGACACGGCAAGGGCTTCTATGACTATTTTCTTAGCCGGCACGAGGCTAAGGCTGCATCGCTAGGGCAGCAGGAATCCCCTGTATTGCTTTATGGCTTAGCGCTGTCGGAACAGCTCCTATCTCCATCCGAGGGGGCGGTACCTGTTGGGCCCCATGACAAACCGTTACACGGCTTAATCCTTGGCAACGGTGAGATCAAAGGACCGCTGGCGCCTCCTGTAAACAAAACAGACTAAATTCGCCTTTCCGTTCCCGTTGCGCCTGTGTCCTCTCCCTGGTATCCATGTCGTAGCGGTTGCCATGTTGTTTTGCTGTGGAAGAATTCGAATCAAACTGGTCGGGTAAGGTCGCCGTCTCATGCTGACCCAGACAGGGCCTGGATCAAGGAAATGTTATCTCCCTTGAGAAGGATTTGCTGTGTCTCGTTAGCCACTGTCCTGAATATTTGTAAGACGTACAGACATACCCCCAATGGCCGTTTGGACTCGGGCTCGTTGGTCTTCGGAGAAAGCTTGATTTCGACGGCATCATCGATCTGAACAGTCAGAAGGTATCCTCCAGGCTAAGCACGCGCATACTTACAACCAGGTTCATGAATTCATCGAAGCCCTGATATTCGTCAGCATTGGTCATAGGATGCCTGGACGGAGGACTTACGCGTATCACGCCTGTGATGCGGATGGCCAGCTGTTCGTAGAGCCAAATTTGAACTGGAGTACGCTGTTGGAGCAAGCGGAAAAGAAAGTTGATCGGAGGCAATAGCACTCTACGACCGGCCGGGGCACCTCTGCTGGTCATTGTGACTAGGGAATATGGTGTTGTTGAGTTGTTGAGTTAGTTGAGAAAAACGGTGACAAAGCGTGTGTCGGGATGCGATTGTCGGTATGCTGGCTTGCCTGAGTCGCGCCGACCGTGTCGTGGAAACCCGTTTCCAAAAGAAACTGGCGGAGCTTTTGGGTGGCTTGCCATGTGGCTGGTGATGCCAAGGCAACCAATGTTGTGGCCGTTGATTGGCCCGTGCCCCTCCCCCTCCTATTGTCAAGCCACTCCCTCTCATATGCCTTGCGCTCGAGGTGGGGCAGTGCTCAGTTCAAGCCTGACGTTTCCGTTCCAAACGGGGGGAAGCTGCCTTGTCGACAGAAAGTTTGAGCCGCCAACCATTGCTCTTTCTATTTCTCGTCAGCTCCCCCACGATCGCCTTCTCCCCCAAACCCGAATTCGGCCAGTGCCGCCTATTCTAGCGACCGTCGCTGTGACCGCGCCGTATCGTCAGCGCCGATAGTAATCCTCGAAGTCAGCTAAGCAGAAACGGACGAGCCAAGGAGGGAGGGGCACTTTTGTCTCTTTGCGTGCAGCGCGCATCGCATACCACAAGCTCGGCGAGAGATCCGACCGACCACCGACCGACTATCCAAACATCACCATTCTCTGGTCCGCCCATCATGGCCTCCAATGGCGTGCCGGAGGACTTCTCGGTCCCCAATGTTCTGGCAGCTATGCTGACCATGCGGAGCGGGGACAACGACAAGAAGAAGATTGCCGTCGACTACCTTGGCAGGTTCCAGAAATCCGTCCGTATCTCCCTCGCATCGCCCGCTGCCATCAACGTTCGTAGCTAATGGCTTTTCAGAAAGACGCGTGGACGACCACGATATCCATCCTCCAGAATGCGACCGAGGCTGAGCAGCAGCTCTTTGCCGCGACGACTCTCAAGGGCAAGGTACCGCGCCCCTATCGTATCCTCCGTCCGATCTTTCATGATGCCGAACTGACGATGATCAGATCACATATGACTTGTCGACGCAGGTGCCAGAGAGCGATTGGCCTGCTCTTCGTAGCCAGCTCCTAATCCTGCTCAAGAAGTATGCGTTCGGGCCCAAGCCGGTGAGGGTCCAGTTGTGTGTGTGCCTGGCCATCCTGGCCATCCAGATGCAGACCTGGAAGGACGTTCTGCAGACGGTCGTTGCGGCCCTGGGGAACGATGTAGCTAGCCATGCATGCATCCTGGATTTCTTGCGCGTGCTTCCCGAAGAGGTTACGGAAGGTCGCAAGATCACCCTCTCTGTATGTGGACCGCTGTCGCCGCTCGCCTGCGCCCATTCCGATGTTATTCTCTTCCCACTAAGCGAACCGGCCCTCCAGAACATTATCTAATAATTTGCACGCCTCATAGGAAGAAGACCTCACCCAGAGGACGTCGGAGCTGCTCACCGATAACGCCGAGAAGGTGGTGCAACTCCTCGTTAATTATGCTCAGTCGTCTCGTAGGTGTGGCCCTTTATCCAAGCGATTACTGTACTTTCCGCTAACCCATTCAGCCGCTGCCGCTACTAATCCGCAGCTGTTTGATTGCATTAGCTCGTGGCTCCGTGAGGTGCCTGTTCGTGTCATCGTCAACTCCCCCCTGATGGCCGCCGTCCTTCACGGCATTAATGACGAAAAGTCCCTGCTTGCTGCTGCAGACTGCCTAGGGATCATCTGCCGGGAGACTAAAGACGTTGACGACAATCTGGATACGATCCAAACGCTGCTTCCGAAAGTCCTCGAGCTCCGGCAGCGCATCCGTGCTTTAGTGGAGGAGGAGGATACCGAGGGGTTCAAAGCAATCACCAGAGTCTTTGCTGAGGCTGGTGAGTCCTGGGTGCTGCTCGTCGCTCGTGAGCCTCAACACTTCCGGCCCCTGGTCGACTGTCTGCTCGAGTGCTGCGCGCGCGACAAGGAGAGGGACGTCATAGGCTACACGTTCAACTTTTGGTACGAGCTGAAGCAATACCTGACGCTTGACCATTACATCGAGGCCCGGGTCCAGCTCGTCGACGTCTACTCGCAGCTGGTCGACATTCTTGTCAAGCACCTCGAGTACCCCGCTTCCGATGATCCTAATGACCTCGATCTGTTTGATGGCGACCGCGAGGCTGAGGAGAAGTTCCGCGAGTTCCGTCATCACATGGGCGACACACTCAAGGACTGTTGCCAAGTTATGGGTGTGGCTGCCTGTCTTACCAAGGTATACGACGCCATCAAAGCCTGGCAGGAGAAATATGGCAGCCAAGCCACTCCCACCTCGGTCCCTCACTGGCAATCACTCGAGGCTCCTCTGTTCGCTATGCGCGCTATGGGCCGTATGGTCGAGGTAGACGACAGTAGCGTGCTCCCTCAGATCTTCCCGCTCCTAGTCCAGATCCCCATCAGTAACGAGAAGCTGCGCTTTGCCGCCATTATGGTCTTTGGCCGTTACACCGAGTGGACTGCCGTTCATCCCGAGTTCCTCGAGCCGCAGTTCAAGTACGTCATCGATTCCTTCCAAAGCGAGAGCCAGGAGATCCTGCGCGCAGCTGCCCAGTCATTCAAGTACTTCTGCATGGACTGCAGGCAGCTCCTCGGCTCGCAGGTCATTCAGCTCCAAGCCTTTTATGATCAGATCCTCGACAAGCTGCCCGAGCAGAGCAAGGAGGAGATTACCGAGGGCGTTGCGAATGTGGTTGGCGTACAAAAGGCCGAGGATGTCTATAAGCTGCTTAAGCTGTACTGTGATCCCCTCGTGCAGCGCTTGATGGTCAAGGCCAACAACGCCACCGACCGGCCCAAACAGCTCGATCTTGCCGGTAAGTATCACTCTCTGTTTTTGCGATTCACGCTAACCATGTGCAGATCACATCAACCTCCTAACCTATTTCGTGCAATATGTCGTGCCGTATATCCCAGGCAATGCGGAAAACCCTGCCGTTAAGTATTGGCAAGAGGTTTTCCCCATTCTGTCCACAATTCTTGACAACTTCACAAGCTCCGTGCCTATTTGCGAGCGTATCTGCCGTTGCTGGCGATACATGGTGATTTCGTACAGGACGGCCGTCACGCCTCTACTTGGCCCTCTCGCCAACAAGCTGGCTGAGGGCTTCGCCAAGTCGAACCAGGGCTGCTTCCTCTGGGCTACCAGTGCGATTCTCCGCGAGTTCTCCGAGGACCGGGAGTATGTGGAGCAGAGCATTACAGACAACATCTACGCCTTTTTCGAGGCCCAGGCGACGAATGTGCTGCGTACCATGAGCAACATTCCGCCGAATGATCTCCCGGACGTCATCGAGGACTTTTACCGTCTCCTCGTCGACGCTCTCCTCTACTACCCGACCAGACTCATCCCTTCCAGCCTTCTGACTCCAATCTTCCAGGCTGCCATCTCGGCGTTGACCCTGGAAAAGCAAGAACCCGTTTCGGCTGCGCTTCATTACATCCGTGACCTCCTGACCTACGGCGGCCCGAACCCCGCCACGTCGAACAGCAACCTTGGTTCCGCCAGTCAACAGCTTCAGCAAATTGTCAAGAACCTGCTCCTTGCACAAGGAGAGGCTCTCGTTAAGCAAACGCTCGCCGGCATGATGATTACGTTCCCGCGCGACTGCTTTGCTGACGGTAGTGGCGTCTTGCTGTCTATGTTTGAGCTGCTGCCAGCCGAGACGACACAGTGGGTTGACCGCACCATCCGGCTGCTTCCCGAAGGCACCGTCACGCCCGCCGAGGCCGACCGCCTGCTTACAAAGATCAAGGAGAAGCTGCGCGGGCCCGATCCGTCGCATCTCAGACAGATCCGTGTGCTCCTCCAGGACTTTACCAACCAATACCGGAGGAGGTATGTCGCTCCCAGGGATGGGCTTGGCGCGCTTGAGGCGGCAAAGTTCCATTTCTCAGGTTAGGGTTGGGATAAGGGTTGCGGGTGCAATCGGGTGTGGTATTAGCTTTGGCTGTCCGCCTGAGGGGAATTTGTTTCGGTGATGAGAGATTTTGAAGAAAAATACCTCTCAAAGCGAGCAGTCGGGATGATGGACTGTAGTGTGGGCGCATGACAACTCGTAGGTCTCCTATACTGGTGAAGGATGGTGTTTATCAAATACCTTGGAGTGATAATATCCGTGACGTAGGGCAACGTGCCTAGTATTGTAGATGTGGCTATGTAGTATGTGGTTAGAATAATGTCGGCTGGAACCATTTGCATGAAGCAGCATCTTAGTTTTGGTCAATGGGTGTGCTCTGGGACAGTATGAGTGTTAGTGGTGAGCCATTCAGGTGAGTTTGTCCATTCCATACCTGAGTTTCTCAGTCTTGACTTCAGCTAACCTGAACTTCAGGCCATCTAAGAGGGCAGGACATTGTATACTGAAAAATATCAATAATATCAATTTGACTTGGGCTTCCAGAAGGATAGGGTGCTTATAACATTGGCCATGCTTCTGTGACTCACTACAACCCATGACACCAGACCTGCGGATAAGCCCAACCCTGTCGACACTGCAATTATTATGACACAGAATCCTGATGAAAGCGAGTAAGCGCAAAGTAACAACAGGTTTGTAGGCCCAAACTTTCCCTCTGCTGTTACTCCCAGTCCGGCTCCCAATCGCTACCTGCGGTCCGCGCGGGACTTGCATTCTGTGCAACCTTTCAGGTGTTCCCCATCGACTCAATTATCTGCCTGCTGGGCCTCGACCGTAAGCTTTACAAGCAATTCAACACTGGCTCCGAAATCCCGGCCGGAGAACAACCCATTTGGTCAACGCTTTTGGTGTCGAAAGGATCGCCCGAAGAAGGGGCATTTGATTTTGGCTCCGTCATGCGTGCTCTCCAGATGCAGTACTTTTTCTGTCATATCTTCCCCATAAAGCCGGGCCTCCGGCTCCATAAATGGTCCCACCACGGCTATCACTCGCTAGTTTCCCGTGCCACTGACAAGTCCTAGCCAGATCCTATCCGCGGTGGTTTGTGTGTCCGGGAAACTTCACCCCAAATACAGGGGCTAGCAGAAAAAAAATGCCAAACCATCTATTAAGTAATAGATACACATGTGTTACCATGCCTTGTTCGACATGATCCAAGTAAGGGCGGTTGTATCCACTTTTTTCAGTCCGAGAGACATAATTCCTTTTCACGTCCGATCCTGATCTATCCGCTATAGCAGATGACCTGAGAGTACAGCCGGCCATTCAATCGGCCGGGATAGTCTAGCAGGGTAAACTTATGTTTGTAAGTAAAAGGGTCAGCTAATATTGCTACCATAGATCTTGGGCCAGATGCCCTTGCCTACAGGGAAATAAGTATCCTATATATTACAAGCGGATAGGGTCAATAGGTATTACTTCTACGGAGAATGGTTCAATGTTATCCTCTATTGGCTGTGGTCATAAACGCAACCGTGACCCACTGAGACTTTGGACTCTGCCTAAAAGAAAAGGATTTCAACTAAACTGGCTACTTCGTAGCATTCTGCATATATTGCATCCGTATGCGTCGATAACATTAAACCGAGACTCACGGGCATGATGAACCGGTCAACTGTGCCAGAACTCACAAGTAGACTCAAATCCAAAGAGGTGCTTTAAAGTTGCATCATATGCCACACATACAGCGTGTTTAAGAGTTGATCTACCATGTATTTGCAATTGTTCACTCCTTTTTTCTCCAGATATCGTTTAGCTCCTCTTTCCTACTCCCTCTATATCTGAGCCTCCTTCAACTTGACCTGAATGTTTTGTCTTCTCATTCAAAATGACAATATCTCCTGCTTGTCTGGAACTCATGCCCGCCGAGGCACTCATCCAAATGTTATCCAACTGCTTGTCTTCTAACAATGCAGCGGCACTAGCCAGGACCAAGCGACGCCGGGCCGCCATCGGGAGAGAGCAACCAGATACCATCATCTGGGAGATTGGCCAGAAGACCATACCGACATTCAACAAGGTCATCGTGGTAAATAAGCTATTGCGAATTTCAGAATATATCTTCTAAGTTTGATCCAGTGAATTGCTAATTCTGCTGCTCAGGATCAGAGCCGCGAGGGCTGTATGTTGGATGCTGTCACCCAATATTGACTGACGGCTCCTCCTCCCACTTTTCAGAGCCTGAGTGGGAGAGTTAGAAAGTCACGGCTAAAGCAGCTTCCTTACCTTCTCCAGCTGCACGGCCTAGCGCCATCTGTGGAGAGATGGTATCGTGTTTAGGACACCCAGAAGCATCTTCACATGCTCGAGGCTTACCTTGACTTCGCAGACCGTGAGGATATTAGTCGTTCATCCCTGACTAAGACATCCAAGCCAGAGCATCTGTGATGTGAGCGATTCGACAGCGCTTCTACAGGGTCAAGCTGATGGCGCTCGCCACGAGCCATTACTACGCAACAAGACTGTTAGGCCCTGTTTCACCGGACGTCACAGTGGTTCATGACAGGCCGTTGGACCAATATACCGTCAATAAATCAGCAAGTTGACACAGGATGACTGGAAAGAGTGGAGACAATTTGAGGAAACGGTTTGGAGAGACGGCAGTCAATATCCTTAGGCACTCTATTTTTCTTCCGTACGTCGACCCACCACGCCGCGAGGGGATCTTCAGAAACTTTACAGACTGATCTCCTCAAAATTGCCTCGGGCGACACGACCAACATCGGAATGCAGCACCACACGCCAATATCACGAGCGCAGCCGACAATGCGTTCAACGCAGGCCCAAACACATGACCTGACTGCTAAGGGCCCTCCTTCCTAAGAATCCATTGTTTTCAGTGTCATCATGCGAACGATACACATACATAGCTTTTTACACCATGTATTTCGGTGAAACACTCAGACCAGGCCTTGGATCCATGTAGGTAGCACTGAAACTGAGTGCACGAGTTGAGAGGCTAGCATATGGACTCGATTGCTACTCAAAGAGGCGCCAAAGAGCAGACAGGAAGTAATACAGAAAGACTTTTTTCCGCCTTAGCCTCAGAGCCCTACTGCCGGATAGATGACACTTTGCTGCCGGTATGATACTGAAGATATCAGTTCAGTAAGCTGTTCTTGAGGCCTCAATGATTAAAATGATACAGTGCCAAATCTCTCATTAGCATGTCGAACATGGCCTAGCTGACTAACTCGAATGTCTGTAATGGTACATAAGCAGCTAGCTGACCTTGAGTCTCCTCCACCACATTACGAAATTTTTCAGGGCAGTTTAAGGTGATGCCTTAACATCCAGGACATAACTCTGTAAGACAATACATCTCAATTAATCGTTCCGTTACGGACTCATCAACACGGTATCGTTTGTAGGGATGGGTCAGCGAGCAAGGATGGCCTTGGTCTTGTGCTGGGCTGAAGCAGAGTGTCGCTCTCAAGGCGACGGATTGCCTTGCTTGCCAGGCTCCGGGTTAGGCGTGTTGTAGGACTCGGGCTTGTTTAACGTGACGGTATCCTTTGCGGTCTGGAAGAGAGTGAAGCATTCGTCTAGAACGTCGTCGACTGTCTGGTCCATCCCAACGATTCCGGTATCGAGGATTTCCTTCACGCTGTCAGAACCAGAAAATCACAAGCATAGGCCTTGAAAGAGAACTCACCCTGACATGGTTCTTAATCTTGTCAAATTCATTCATATCCTTGCGATACCTCTCTGGCAAACCGCTGTTGTGCATCAGAGCCAGGAGACCAGCCACAACTGTGTTGATCGCTGCGAGAATGGTAATAGGGGCATCTCTGGGATTGTCGTCGTCAAAGCTGGGGCTAGCAAGCCCAGAAGATCCCAGAGCGGTCAGTGAGGCACCGACCGCAATCTGCAGAGTTAGGAAGATCCAGTGTAGAGCACTCAGAATGGTGTAGCCGATCGAGTACTTGGAGCGTTGAGTCACGATGTCACGATACAGACCATCGGGAAGCCCCTTGGGTGGCCACAGACAACTCGTCGGATGTACGACCTGATGAGTTTCACCGTTGTCGTTAGGGCAAATGGCACCTAAGCCGTGGGCAACACGGGCCCATTCTGTGGGAGTCAGGAAACGGTGATGACCAGAAGAGTGCTGGGGCTCAGGAGCAGGAGAGTCGGCATCGGGACTCGGCTTTTCTTTGGAATTGTCACCAGCAGGAGGACCAGCAGTGCCTGCAGCCGGAGAGTTGCGGACAAAAATGCCAGGACCAGGAGTGGCAGGGCGAGGGTCAAGGGTAATAGGAGAGATAGCGAGGTCAATGATCTCGTCTTTGTTGGTAGCCATGGCAAACGAGTGATGAGTGATGGGATAGAGAAAGCAGAAGAGGTGTGGAGCGGTGGTTGGCAAAGAGTCAAGCTCAAGAGAGAGGAAGAGAGGCTGGTTGAGGTTGGAGTGGAAGCGGAAAAGCCTTTACTCAAATAAATGGCAATCGCAACACACATTTTCACGATGTTTGCAGTCTTATGACAATTGATAACGCGATACATTTTGAGCTCGGGAAAGAGCTGCCTATGAGCAACACTGGGAGAGACTTTACAATGAGCCTGAGGGAAGAGCATTCACAATTTCAAGGGGGAACAGGGGAAACACTCGTATTGTGGGGCATCGCGGCCAATCTGGGATTTCTGAACTCTATGCCTTTGATATCAACTTATGAGGCAAACCGATTGAGAGCTCATTCTTACGGCGGACTGGTTTACAGTGGTTCATGTCGTGGTGCACTGGCGGTGACTTCAAGGGAGGACAAGACGAAAAGCATGAGCCCCTATATCATGGTGGGGCAGCCTAACTTGAGATCAGGTTAAGGCAAACTATGGGGTGTCCTCACCGCCCGGCAGAATACCAAAATTCCATCAACTGCGACAGTAGTCACAGCCAAAGCTGGGAACTCGCGACCTTCAGTCACCCATTGCACGAGCCGCAGAGCGCATGCGCCCGTTGATTATTGCTGCTTCCCTCTGTCGCAAGCCCTCGACACTGAGGACAGTGCGCTCGCTGCGGCTCCTGCACATATCACGCATACTCCGACAGCAGCCGTCACTAACGTTGCCGTCCTCGCACCCTGCACAGTCAATTTCGTGTGCCATGTCAAACGCCGAAACGATCCCCGATATCTATGCTGCGCCCGCCGAGGGCCAGCGTGTCAAGCACAATAATGTCGTCTACACGACGATCCGGGAGGGTATGGCCCACATCCTGGTCCCAGAGGAGTCCAAGACCAAGGACGGACAGACCGTACAGCAGGTCTTCTACAACCCGATCCAGCAGTTCAATCGCGATTTGACGGTGTTGGCGATTAAGGCCTACGGAAAAGAGCGCCTGGAGCAGAAGAAGGCCGCGTCGAAGTCGCGGGAGAGCAAATGGGGAGAGAAGAAGCGCAAGAGGAAGGAGGCCGCACAGACCGAACGCCCAGCCAAGTCGCCGAAGCTGGAGAATGTTGCCGCCGAGGGCGAAGACACAGAGATGAAGGACGTGACAGAACAACCAGCTGAGCAGGCAGCGGATCAACAAGCTGAGCGGTCGGCCGAAGCAGCTCAGCAGGAGGAGCAGGCGAGCGAACAAGCCACTGAAGGCACTGCTCAACCACCCGCCGATAAACCTAAGAAGGAACCACAACCGCAGTTCCGAATCCTCGATGCCCTGTCGGCCAGTGGGCTGCGCGCTCTGCGCTACGCGCAAGAAGTGCCGTTCGCCACGTCGGTGACGGCCAACGATCTGCTCAAGACGGCAGCCGAGGCAATTGAGCGCAACGTCATGCACAACGGGCTGGTTGGCAAGATCAGGATCACCGTAGACGATGCGATTGCGCACATGTACGAGGTCGTGGTCAAGGACCTGCGCAGGGTCCATCTGAGCGGTGGTAAGCCCGGACCCAGCGAGAAGTACGATGTAATCGACTTGGACCCCTATGGCTCGGCTGCTCCTTTCCTGGATGCTGCAGTCCAGGCGGTTCGTGACGATGGCGGCCTGCTGTGCATTACCTGCACGGACTCGGGTGTCTGGGCGTCCAACGGCTACCCGGAGAAATGTTACTCTCTGTACGGTGGCATCCCCGTCAAGGGATGGTACTCCCATGAGGTCGGCCTGCGGCTCATCCTGCACGCCATCGAGGCCGCTGCTAACAAGTACGGCCTGGCCATGGAGCCGCTGCTGTCACTGTCGGTCGACTTCTACTGCCGAGTGTTTGTGCGCATCCGCAAGTCCCCCGCGACAGTCAAGTTCGCTGGCGGCAAGACCATGATTCTTTACAGCTGTGGTGGCGGTTGCGGCTCGTGGACCACGCAACTGCTGATGAAGAACAAGCCGGCTCCCAACAAGAAGGGCACTGGCATCTTCTACAAGCATGGCTTTACCAAGGCCCCGACGACCGACTCCAAGTGTGAGCACTGCGGATCGACCATGCACCTGGCGGGCCCCATGTACGCCGGACGACTGCACTCGCAGGAGTTCATCAAGGCCGTGATTGCTGAAACAGAGGCAGCGGATCCCAAGATCTACGGTACCAAGGAGCGCATCCGCGGAGTGCTGCAGACCGCTCTTGAGGAGTACTTGCCGACTGCTGAGATGCAAGAGGAGGATAAGAAGCAAGAAGAGGCGGCCAAGAAGGACGAGAGCAGACGGATCGCCCGAACCGGGCTGACAGAGGCCCAGGCGGCCGCGTACGACCCGTACCCGTTCTACTTCCACCCGCAGCAGATCTCAGGCATTCTGCACTGCGCCAGCCCGTCTGAGGCGGCTATTCGGGGTGCTCTGTTGAGGATGGGCTATCGCGTTACGCGCAGTCATTGCAAAGCTGGTAGCATGAAGACGGACGCGCCGTGGTATATTATTTGGCACGTTTTCAGGGAGTGGGTCCGCCAGAAGGCGCCCATCAAGGTCGAGAATATCAAACCGGGCAGCGTTGCGTACCGGCTGTTGAGGCTTGGAGGGAACAAGGAGGTCCATGAGGACAAGACAGAGGAGTCGGGAAAGGATCAACAGGCAGCCAAGGCTGACGAGGCCAAGCCAGAAGAGGAAGATGACCAAGAGGACAAGCAGCAGCGCAAGGAGCTGCCTGAAGTCGTGTTTGACGAGCAGCTTGGGCGGTACAAGGAGACGGTGAAGTACCTGCGCTACCAGATGAACCCGCGGGAGAACTGGGGACCAATGAACCGGGCAAGGGGGAAATGAACTGTCTGGTTGGTTTGGTCTAAACAGTTGGTGGGTAGCACAAAGAGTGATGATGGAAAGGTGAGCGAACGTGAGCCGTGGGAGCCTGGTAGGTGATTATCTCATCATCTCTTGTGCTGGCTTGTCAATTTTGCTCTCAACAACGGTACATTTCCATCGTTCTCCTGTCGCCTGCACTGCCTCGGCCGAGCCCGTGACTCCACAAAAATTTTGGTGGGCATTTGCCTTGGCCGTGGGGTTGCTTGATAACGCAATCGAGCTCCTCCGCGTCCTCACCACTCACCTGCCAGCTCGCATCACTCAGATCGAGGGGTATCATCTTCAATCAACAATCCCAGCAATATTGCTGGTTCATCGAGAGTCTGTTTATTTGCACGAACAGGACACATCTTTTCTTAGATCTTAAAAATTTGACCCCCGTTTAATGCAGATCTTGTCCTTCAGTTCTCCTTGTGCATCTGTGCACTCTTGTGTTTCGTTAAGTCTCGCTGGGCTTGGTTTTCTCTAAGCTCATCTCATCATGTCCCGTCTCAGCAAGCTTGTATCACGCGCTTTCATGCGAAAGCGTTCCAAGCGCCAGCAGCAACCCTCACGAGCTGATCCGTCCTCTCCCGAGAGAGAGTCTAATGACGAGATGTTCATTTCTGTTGATGCGCCTCGATTTAGCACCTTCCATACTCCGAGCTCAATCGGCAATGGTCGGCTACCTTTGTCAACACCAAGTTTTGATGCCCTTGGGGCCATCAGCGAGAACGAAGTTGTCTGCATACTCCCTCCAGCAGCTGCGAAGTCCAGCTCAGAGCCTTACTACACTGTCTACACACTGACCGAATCCCCTGTCGATCATGCTTCTGGTGATGGGCCTAGCGCGAGGAAAGGCCCGTTTACACTGCAAGCTTTGCATGTTCCCGCCGATCAGGCCCCCGCGTACTCATCTCTGCTAGGACAGTACTTGCTCACCGGCGAAAAAGCCCAACGAGCGAGCCTGCTGAGCGACGATGTAGAAGTTGACGTGATTGTCTCGACAAGGTCTGGGTTAGGGTTGGCAAGGGAATTTTACGAGAGCGTTTTGAAGGAGATCCTGGAGGCCTTGGGACGTCCCTTACTCGAAGACGAGGGTAAAGGAGGATCGAAGGGCCACCGAATAACAATAACTAAGGACGGCAACACTATCAAGGAGTTTGCTCAAGGTCTGGGTAAAGCAGCGGCCGACTCGACTGTTAAGAACAAGCTAGTACTGCTGCTTAGCGGAGACGGTGGTGTCGTTGACATGCTGAACGGGCTAGAAACCTCCTGGCTGTCACAGCAGTCAGCGAAACAGGCAGGAGAACGAGAACAGATGACTCTATCTTCCCCGGCTGTCGCACTTCTGCCGCTGGGTACGGCTAATGCGCTGTTCCACTCGCTTCACAAGTCTTTGCACCAGCAGGCCGGATCCAATGGTCCATCCCCGCTTGTTCTGAGCCTGCGAACTCTCCTCTTCGGCGTCCCGGCCGCCTTGCCCACATTTCGCGCCGAATTCTCTCCCGGCGCGCGGTTGGTCGCGGGCCCATCCGAACCCACACATGCACCGACCACGGCCGAGGATATGCACTCGTCGGCTGCCGGTACTGTGCAGGTAGGTCACCTGCTCGGGGCGATTGTGGCCTCGTACGGCTTCCACGCCAGCTTGGTCTGGGAGAGCGACACGCCGGCCTATCGCAAGCACGGAGACAAACGTTTCGGCATGGCAGCGGCCGAGCTGCTGCGCGAAGCCCATGGGTATGACGCCGTCGTTGATATCCGGCGACAGCAGCAGCTAGATACAGAGTCCATCCGACTGTACCATGGTGCTGTTGCAGATCACCGCTGCAGCTACGTCCTCACGACGCTTGTCTCCAACCTCGAGCGGACTTTTACAATATCGCCGCGCGGAAAACCCCTCGATGGGCAGCTCAGGCTGGTACACTTCGGGGACGTGGGTGGCGACAGGACGATGGAGATCATGCAGGCGGCATATCGCGAAGGGGAGCATATCGGAATGCAAGACGTGGGCTACGAGCCCCCAGCGGAGGATGGCACTCTCGAAGAGGTAACGGTGACAGTCAACGAGGACGACCCCCGCTGGCGAAAAGTTTGCGTTGATGGGACCATTGTAGAGCTCGAGCAGGGCGGTTGGATGCGAGTCCGTCGTGAGAAGGGGCAGTGGTTGAGGATATTGGTGGATAGGTGTGTTGCAGAGCAGACAGAAAAACTGAGGAATGCCATCAGGCCGTGATGCACGGCCATTGAATGTCGGGAAAATGTCACTTGGCCATGACAACGTGCAGCGAAGACGACAGGATGGAGACCTAGAGCACGGAATGTGGGCTAAAGGATGGATAGATGGCAGTCAGTCTACATACCTGCCTAGCTGGGATACTTATCATTGCTGCTAGCTATCCAGTCGGGGCAGCTCGACAATGCTTCAACCGTTGTTTCAAGAGCGAGCTTGACAAAGAGCCGATCGATAACGCAGCTTTGAGCGCTGCCAATGGTGATGACGACGCCTCCTCTTTGTTGGTCCCTTGCCACCACGGGTCTTGTTTCGAGATACGGATGCTTCTCAAGGTCTGGACTTTTGAGCTGCTTCCGTCTCAAGATGCCAGGCAAAGAACGATGCAGCGGCGGCTATTTTTGCGCACTCTGTGGAAACCCTCGGCAACACGTGATGGCCTGCTTGCGATCCGGAACTGCCGCGACCTACTTTCCCAGACCTACCGTTCATGTGCTTTGGAAGTCTCTAACTGAAGGAAATCAACAAAGAGCCCCCCAGCTGGAGACACGTTTTGAAGCTAGAAGGAACCACTTGAATAAACCGGCTCTCTCTCGCTAACCCTCATGGAATACCCCAGGTCAACCAAGATCGCCATGAAGAGCCTTCTAAGCCATAACCATGTGCCTATTCACCCAGGTCATCTTCAGCTGCGGCCACGCAGCCGCGGACAAGCGGACGGGCTGGTGCCACAGGATGTGGAGCAAGAACCGCGACCACCACTCCAGCAACGGCTCGCTCTTCTACCTCTGCCCCGACGTC